>Ga0193706_1000011_pt1 | contig 360245 bp, 311 predicted proteins | sample U3c1metaG_FD_160130 | JGI IMG/M metagenome (GOLD analysis project Ga0193706, IMG submission 160130) | Soil microbial communities from a riparian zone of the East river system, Colorado, United States - U3c1 | ecosystem: Environmental > Terrestrial > Soil > Riparian zone | place: USA: East...
TCTCTGAAGTTAAGCCCACCTGACTCTTGCTCTGATGGTACTACGGTAAAACGCGGGAGAGTAAGTCGTTGCCTTTTTTTATCAAAGCCTCGTAGAAATACGAGGCTTTTTTATTGCCCTTCTCTGACGTTAAGCCCACTTCGACATTCGGTGTCACTGAACACCGAATAATGAAGTTTTAGGAATGTCGCGTTCTTATAAAAGATCGGTGCCGCCTGCACAAAAACCAACGCCATTTTTATTTTATTACTTTTGCCCACGTGAGGAAAGCACTTCTTATCACAATCGTGCTCATCGCCGCCCTCGCAGCCGGCGTCTGGTACGTGTCCACTCTCCCCGGTAAGAAAGATCTAACCCCCTGGCAACTCATCCCCGCCAACGCACTCGCCGTTCTCGAAACAGAACAACCACGCGTACTCCAACGACTCAACGCCGACTCCTCCGGCCTCGTATCCATGCTATTGGAAAGCGACTCCATCAACCGGTCGCCCGAACCCTGGCTCTTCAGCGTGCAGTCATTAGGGAATAAAACCGGCATCGTCGCCGTACTCAAAAAAACAAGAACCTCAACACCCATCGACCTCACCAAGGCAGCCGCTCAGGCCGCCTCCAAAGAACGATCCTTTCAAGGTGTGCAGATCACCGACGTCACCCGGAACAATCACCCCTGGCTTTCAATAGCCCATCTGCGCGGCGTATGGATCGTCAGTCCACACGGCCTCCTGGTCGAAGAGATCATTCGCCACGCTAAATCAGAAAACAGCCCCGCCTTCCGCCCTGAACATAGCCGCCTCTTCCAACTATCGAATGTCAAACAGGACGACGGCAACCTGTACATCAACTGGCCCGCCTTTCGTAACACCACCACCAAAGGAACAACCATCGACCCGATGCTGCAGGCTTCCGCTTTGAGCGACGCCATGCTGTTCGACCTTCGATGGATCGGCGACGGAAACACCCTATTGTTAAACGGCTTCGCCGTCGACTCGCTTTCGAAATCTTCACTCCTCTCCGTCTTCAGAGCACAAAAGCCTGTGCCGTTCAACCTTCGCAGCAAGCTCCCCAACCAGTTCCAGTATTTTATTCACCTCGGTGTGAGCAACCCCGCACAATGGTTGAAGGAGCGAACAACATTGCTAAGTGCCAACGAAAAAGCCGCCCAGCAATTGATCGATCTTGAAACAAAAACTTCCTTCCACACCACCGAGTTCTTCAAGGCGATCGATAACGAAGTTGCATTGATAAAGCTCCCTTCCGGTGAAAACGTTATCGTTGCCGAGCTGAAAGAGATCACCAAAGCCGTTTCCGAGCTCAACAAGATCAACGCCTTTCATGAAAAGGAAAAGCAATACAGTCACGAGAGTTATTCCAACGAAGACATCCACGTGCTCAAACAGTCCGCGCTTTCGGAAATATTGTTCTGGCCTCTGAGCTTCCCCGCCAGCGAATTGCATTACGCGGTGACCGAGAATCTTTTAGTGCTCTCCGATGGCGAACAAGGCCTGAAGAAATTCATGGACACGATGAACGGTGAGAACACATTGAACAAATCGCTCGAGTGGAACAAATTCCTCGAGTCGACTTTGCAAGAGGCCAACGTGAGCTACTTCGTGAGCCCCGATGTCGATGTCTGGGGAAGCCTCCGCCAACCGCAGAAATTCGCGATGCAGTTTTATGCATTGGAAGGCGACTACTACGCCAGCGCCGTCATGCAGTTCAGCAAAAGCTCCGACCAGAAGAAGACCGTCAAAAATATGAGAAGAGGTCTCGACTTCGGGCAAACACTCAATTCATCTCCGTGGACCGTTCGAAATCACACCGATCGCAGCAACGAGATATTGATAGCCGATGCATCGAACCAGCTACACCTGGTTTCAAAAGATCAGAAAGTCCTGTGGAATCTTCAGTTACCCGGCGCCATCCAGGGTGACGTGTTCCAGGTCGATCTTCTCAAGAACGGCAAGCTTCAGTACTTGCTGGTAACTGCCGGGAAGATCCACGTGATCGACCGGCTCGGAAGGTATGTACCCGGTTACCCGAAGGCCGTCGATATGAACGCAGCCGTGTTCACGTCTCTCATCGACTACGATCGTAGCCGCAACTATCGCTTGCTTCTCGCCGATGTCACCGGCACTATCAAGATCACCGACCTCGAAGGCGCCTTGCTCGACGGGTGGAAATCGAAAAATCTTCCCCGTGCGTTTTCCGATGCACCCGCCCATACCAGGATCAGACAGCGCGACTACTTCCAGGCTGTAACAATCGAAGGAGAGATGTTCTTGTTCAACCGCCGGGGCGACATTGCCGACGGGTTCCCGGTGTCGCTGGGCATTCGTCCTTCCGGCGATGTGGTGTCCGATGGCAAGCAGTTCATTGTTGTTTCCGAAGACGGAACCCTGGTGCAAGTCAACACCAGCGGAAAGAAAGTTTCCGAAAACGCGCTGCTCAAGAAAACACCGAAGGCTGTCTTCAGATTGGTCGCTGCTTCAAACGATGAAAACTTCGTGATCGTAAAGATGGATCAGGGTTTCCTCGCGGCCTTCGATCAATCGGGTAAGCAGATCTTCGAAGTCAACAATCCCGCTTCTGAAAACCTGAGTTTTTCATTGTATCACACCTCCGATAACCGCGACGTTCTTATGGTATTCGACAAAGATCAGAACTTGTTTTACGCTGTCGATAGGAATGGCAAGATGCTCATCCCTCAGCCGCTCCAGGCCACGGCTCTTCCGGCGGTCACGTATCAGCAGAATTCGAAGACATTGAATTTCTGGGTTCCTGATCAGACCAGGATAGTGAATGTGTCAGCGGCTTTCTAGCTGATCGAGAAATTCATCGATGGCCGCGTAAACGACGCCGAGCTCTTTTTCAGTAAAAACGTACGAAGGAAGGAAGTAGATCACGTTACCCAATGGCCGCAGAAGGATCCCCCGGTCCAAAAAGAATCTGTAAATCTCGTGTTTGAGGTTGTTCCCGTAAGAAGTGCCCGACTCTGTTTTTACTTCGAGCGATAGAATGGTACCCAGCGAGTTTACGGCAGCAAGCAGAGGATGGCCTCTTAGCGTCGCAGCATACCGCGTCTGTGCTGCAGCAATCGTCTTGATGCGCTCTCTGCATTCTTTGGCCATCAGAAGATCGAAGCTTGCGTTGGCCGACGCGCAGGCAATGGGATTTGCCGTGAAAGAGTGGCCGTGAAAGAAGGTCTTCGAAAGTTCATTCGAATTGAAGGCATCGAATATTTGCTGTGAACAGGTGGTCACGCCCAAGGCCATTGTTCCACCCGTGAGTCCTTTCGAAAGGGCCATCAGGTCGGGCATGATACCGATATGTTCGGACGAAAATATCGGTCCTGTCCGCCCAAATCCCGTAAAGACTTCGTCCGCAATGCAAAGAACTCCAGCCTTCCTGGCGATCTCCATTAGCGACGACAATAGTTTCGGAGAATACGTTCTCATCCCGCCCGCCCCTTGCACCAACGGCTCATAAATAAATGCGAAGACGTCACCCGTCTCCACGATGCCCCTGAATTTTTTGATCGCCTGGTCGTCATTCGTGCCGTCTGGCCACGGAATGAATTCTGCATCGAATAAATGTTTCGAGAACGGTTCGGTGAACATGCCCCTGTCGCCCACCGACATCGATCCGAATGTATCGCCATGGTAAGATCCTTCGATAGCGATCACTCGTCGTTTGGGCGTGCCTTTGTTATGCCAATATTGTATCGCCATCTTCAACGCTACTTCCACAGCCGTACTGCCGTTGTCGGAGAAGAAGATCTTCGATTGGTTCGACGGAAGAATGCTCAGCAGGTTTTTCGACAGCTGTATGGCTGGCGGATGAGTAAATCCTGCGAAGATAACGTGCTCCAGCACTTTCGCCTGTTTATAGATCGCTTCGGCAATGGCCGGATGACTATGTCCATGAATATTTACCCACCATGACGAAATTCCGTCAATGAGCTTGCGGCCATCTTCACAATGCAGATATATGCCTTGCGCCGAAGTCACCACGATAGGCGGCTCGCCTCCGATGGGAGAGAATGGATGCCAGATGTTTTTCAGATCATCGTCGCGCAGGCTCATGAAAGGTTTCTTTTGATTTCTTCCGCGTAACGTAAAACCATCGCCCGGTCTATCGATTTCTCATTTTCAATTCTCAACAAGCAAGGCCAACCGGAATGATGCAGTATGATCCTTTCACTCTCTTCGTTGCGGGGGCCATTGAAAATAATTCCTTTCACCGGAAGGTTTTTGTTTTTCAAAAGACTGACGGTCAGTAGTGTATGATTGATACTTCCAAGGTAGAGATTCGATACCACGATGACCTCGCAAGGAATCTTCCCGGCCAGATCGATCACAAACTCATCATCATTCAACGGGACCATGCATCCACCGGCACCTTCTATGACGAGCTGTTCTTTCGAGGGAAGAACGAAATCGCTGACTTTGATGGTCACACCGTCGATCTTTGCGGCAGCATGCGGCGATGCCGGCGTGTTCAATAAATACCTTTCCGGGAACGACTTGAAAAAAGGGTTTGATACTAACGATGCCACCGTCTCGGTGTCGCGCGGGTAGCCGGCCTGCACCGGTTTCCAATAACGTGCTCCCAGCGCCTCGCACAGGATTGCCGACACGATTGTCTTTCCGCTGTCGGTGCCGATTGCTGTAACGAAGAAGTTGCTCATATTCCCAACGCTTTCATTTCACCGATCAGCGATCGGATCTCCTCCTTTGTATTAAAAGTATGAATACAGATCCGAAGTCTTTCCTGTCCTTCTTTCACGGTCGGGGAGAGTATCGGCCTGACATCGAATCCGGCGGACCGGAGCTGCGACGCTGCCCTGGTAACTTCTTCAAACCCCGGGACTAACACAGCTTGTATCTGTGTAGACGATCTGTTCCAGCCGTTCACGTCGCCCGCTAAAGAGGTGAAGAGATCGATATTCGCCTTCAGTTGATCCTGCAGGATAATGTTATCACCAAGAAAATCGAACGCACTCGATACGGAGATCACCGAATGATCGGTCGGAGCAGTCGTGTAAATGAACGGCCGGGAGAAATTCACCAACAGGTCTTTGGTCGCTGCCCCGGATGAAACACACGCGCCGTGAATGCCCATGGCCTTACCGAAAGTGTAAACGCGGACATCAATTTTATGCTGAAGGCCGTCGCGGTTCGCCAGTCCGTTCCCTTTCGCTCCCATCACTCCGGTGCTGTGAGCTTCATCGAGTATGATGTGCGCAGCCGACTTTTCGGCAAGAGTGCAGGCATCACGCAAGGGGCAGGTGTCGCCATCCATTGAATAGATCGATTCCAACACGATCCACTTTTCGCCTTCCGCCATCGCGAGCTTCCTTTCCAGGTCTGACATGTCGTTGTGCCTGAAATTCCATTTCGAAGCGAGACTCAATCGTGCTCCGTCCTTCAAACTGGCATGAGCGAGCTCGTCCATAATAATAGTATCGCCGCGCTGGGGTAATGTGGAGAGAACAGCCAGGTTCGCCGAATACCCCGAGTCGAACAACAAGGTCGTTTCACTGTTGAATATCGCTGCGAGTTTTTTTTCAGTGTCTTCGATCAGTTCGCTGTTCCCGGAAAGCAGCCGGGAACCGGTAGATCCATTCCTCTTTACTGCCTGGGAGGACCAGGCGTTCCCAATCAATTGATGGAGCTCTTCAGATCGCGAGAGTCCGAGGTAGTCGTTCGATGTGAAGTCGACTCCGCCTGTGGGAAGTTTCAGGCTCCTGGTTTGTTTCCGTGCCGATAGATTTTTCAAACGTCAACAGCCGCGTGTTAGTTTGGTAAATATATCGGAAAAGGACTTACTTTGTTCAACCATTACCCCTTTTAGACGATGAACAGATCGCTCCCTGTTTTTTTCCTCCTTTGCTTTCTAACAAGCTCATGTATCGTAACCAAGAAGAAGTACGACGACATGCTCGCCCAGAAAGTAAAGACCGAGGGAGAGCTCAATGAAAAATCACAGCAACTCACGAAAGCCAACGCAGACCTCGAAGAGCTGAACAAGCAACTGTCGCAGATGAAACAGGATACCACTGCACTTGGCATCGACTATCGCACGACTTCCCAAAAACTGGACGTTCTCAATAAAGAATACGACCAGCTGAACTCTTATTACAGGAATTTACTCAACAGCAGCGGGAAGCTCAACCGTGACATGACACTTCAAAAGGAACAACTCCTTTCGATACAGGACAATTTGGAGAAGACCCGGAAGCTGAACGACTCTTTGAGCACGAGCCTCGCCGAACGCGAGAAGAAAGTAAAGGAGCTCGAAACCGTTCTCAATAACAAAGACAAGGCAGTACAAGACCTTAAGAACAAGATCGCGAACTCGCTTCTCGACTTCAAGTCAAGCGACCTCACTGTGAACATCAAGAACGGGAAAGTGTATGTCTCTCTTGCCGAACAACTGCTCTTCGGTTCCGGCAGTATCGACGTAGACAAGAAAGGCGTGACTGCACTTCAGCAACTCGCAAAGGCAATCAAAGATCAGAAGGACTTGCAAATCATGATCGAAGGTCACACCGACAACGTTCCCATTTCAAAGAAATCGCCTTACATGCAGGACAACTGGGACCTCAGTGTTATGCGTGCCACGTCGATCACCAAGATCCTTACCGCAGCCGGTGTTTCTCCGGGTCAGGTAACTGCTTCGGGCAAAGGAGAGTATTATCCGTTGGCGACCAACGACTCGCCCCAGAACAAACAGAAGAATCGTCGTACGGAGATCATTATTACTCCGAACCTCGATGAGATCTTTAAAATTCTCGAGAACAACTGACAACTATGTTTAGGTTACTGTTTCCCCTTCTTTACATCGCACTGATCGTTTATGTGATCATCGACCTGGTTAACAGCAACCGGTCGAACGAGCAGAAACTCATCTGGGTGCTGGTAATTGTGCTGTTCCCGTTAGGCGGAGCAGTGATCTATTTTTTAGTTAGCAGGGGAGTGATTAAGCTGTAAGAGGGAAGCTTACGGGTGAGCTCAAAGGAAAATCTGCAGCAGGATAAGTATCAAGCCGACCACAAAGATCAGTGGAAAAACATGCCGTTTCATACTGCTGGTTTACTTCAAAAGTCGACAAGAATCAATACAGGTGTCAATACCTCTTTGATGGTATTTTGTAACCTACCGCAATTAGACCCTAAAAGTCAGAAAGGTTTAATAAATATCGTCAAAAAGCCGATTTTAGCAGTTATCTAACTTAAAACCGTACCGATGTCGAAGGACAAGGAATTTAAGCTGTTGTTCAGCGTGCCCGTGATTGTAGCTGCGCTGGGATACTTTGTCGATATCTACGATCTGTTGCTCTTTAGTATCGTTCGCATACCAAGTCTGAAAGCGCTGGGTGTTCCCGCCGAAGACCTCTTAAGTAAAGGTGAATTCCTGTTACAGGTTCAGATGGGCGGCCTGCTTTTAGGCGGTTTGGTCTGGGGGATCATGGGAGACAAACGCGGAAGATTATCGGTGCTCTTCGGTTCGATCTTATTGTATTCGCTCGCTAACATAGGCAACGGCTTTGCCACTACGGTTAGTCAGTACGCGATACTCCGTTTCATTGCAGGCATCGGTCTTGCCGGCGAGCTCGGCGCAGGTATCACCCTGGTTTCTGAAATACTTCCAACACGATTGAGAGGATATGGAACAGCGATGGTAGCAACCATCGGATTGTTCGGAGCAGTGCTCGCTCGTTTTGTCGCGAAAGAATTCGACTGGCAGGTGGCATACTTTATCGGTGGCGGACTTGGACTGATCCTTCTCATTGCACGTATCAGTGTCTTCGAATCCGGAATGTTCCTCAAAGTGAAAGAGACGGGCGTAGAACGAGGCAACCTTCTTCAGTTGGTGAGCAGCTGGGATCGCCTCAGGAAATTCCTTGGATGTATTTTCATCGGCTTGCCTATTTGGTTCGTGATCGGTATCCTGATCACCTTCTCGCCTGAGTTCGCAAAGATCATGGAACTTAAAGATCCCATCAATGCCGGCGACGCGGTGATGTGGAGCTATATCGGCCTGGCCGTGGGTGATCTCTCGAGCGGCTTTACAAGTCAGTTCCTTAAGTCGCGTAAGAAGATCGTACTCTTGTTTATTATCCTTACGTTCGTTTTTGTCTGCGTATACTTATTCTACCCGATCGAAACTTCCTCCGCTTTCTACGTCAAGTGCTTCTTGTTGGGTTTCGGGATCGGTTACTGGGCGCTCTTTGTCACCATCGCTGCCGAACAGTTTGGCACCAACCTGAGATCGACGGTGGCGACGACCGTCCCTAACTTTATACGCGGAACGGTTATACCTATTACAATGCTCTTCCAGTTCTTGCGGGGCGAAATGGGAATGATCTACGGAGCGCTTACCGTTATCATTGTCACCTCGATAATTGCATTAATTGCATTAAGTGCTGTGGACGAGACATATTCGAGGGAGCTAAATTTTGTGGAGAAGGATTGATCGTGTAATTTATAGTGGAATCACGAAGGATTTTTTAAACGTTGATGGCGGAAACAGAGAGAGGATTTTTTAAGCAGGCAGCGGTTTTTATAACAGCTTCGATAATTGCCTGCTCCGCCGGGGCGCAAAATATCGATCTGGTTCAGAAGCTGCGTAGTCAATTAGCCACCGCCGACAAAGCGAAAACATTCGACATCCTCTGCTCCATCGGTTTCGAATACCGTTACTCGTACCCCGACAGCACGTTGATTTATTGTAACAAAGCTTACGATCTTGGTAAAGAGATCAATCTGTCCTCCGGCCTTTCGAAATCGTTGAGCTTTATCGGACTCGCCTATGCCAACAAAGGTGATTACGTGAATTCCTTTGACTATCACCGAAGATCCATCGACCTGTCGATCGCACAGAATGATTCTATCGAGCTTGCCTATGGTTACAACAACCTCGGACGGATGTTTTATGACCAGGGTGACCTCGTTCGTGCTTTCGACAATCTCATCCGGTCGAAAGAGATTTTCGAAGACCTCGGAGACAAGTCAGGATTGGCGTATGTAAACCGCAGCATCGCCAGCGTGTATCATACTCAGAAGGATTTTGAAAAAGCGCTGGAGATGTCGCGTACGGCATACGACCTGCGAAAGGAAGTTGGCGAGCCGCGCATGATCGTTTCGTCGCTCATGGAAATCGGTCTGATCTACCAGGGTGCCGGCGACACGGAAAGCGCCCTTACCTATTTCCTGAAAGCCGACTCTGCTTCGGCAGACATCAACGACCCAGTCACCCGCGCGGAGCTTTCTATTGGCCTTGCTGAAATTCTTCTTGCAGAAGGAAATCTTAAAGAGGCATTCGATCGCACGGAACATGTACTGACTGCCATCACGGAACAAACAAACCAGAAGCTGTTCCTCCGGGCAACCTATCTCCAGGCCAAATACTATTATCAAAAGAAGGACTACGGCCGCGCAACCGCACTGCTTCGCAAGACACTCGAGTCGGCCGAAAGCACCGGCAACGTCGTATTTCAGCGCGACGCGTCATTCCTTCTTTCGGAGATATACGACCGCAGTAACGAGAGATCGAGAGCGGAAGAGTATGCGAACCGTTATAAGATATTTTCCGGCATGCTCGAAAATACCGACCTCGCCCGGCAGATCGAAAGGCTTCAGTTCCAGGTCGAGATTGAAAAGAAGGACAGGGAATTCGAACAGCTGAAGACGAACGAGGCCAGGAACACCGCAACCATCGCCAAACAAAGATCACAGAACATCAGTCTTATCGTCATCATCGCTTCTGTTACCACTATTGCAGCGATCAGTTGGATCAACAGCCGCCGCCGCCGGTTGGTGAACAACAAACTTGCTTCGCAGAACGCATATATCGTGAGCCAGCGCGAAGAGATCTCACAACACAACAAGGATCTTTCCAAAAGCAACCAGGTGCTGTCGGACCTCAACCAGGAAAAGAACACGCTGATGAACATTGTGGCGCACGACCTGAAGGCACCGCTGAACCGGATATCGGGCCTTACTTCAATTATTGAAATGGAGGACGCCAGCCTCTCGAAAAAGCAGCAGGACTACGTGAAGCTGATCCGCGATGCGACACGGTCGGGTCTCGACCTCATCACCGACCTCCTCGACGTGAACGCGCTCGAAGAAGTGAAGGATAAACCAACCAAACGCGAAGTCGATCTTCTTGAGTTGCTCGAAGAACGGGTAAAAGCCATGCAGATGACGGCAAACAACAAGTCCATCAAGCTCAACCTCGCCGTCGACGCCAGCCGGCCCGTGCTCACAGACTTTAATTATATCAACCGCATCGTCGACAACCTGCTATCGAATGCCGTTAAGTTCTCCTCAACCGGTTCGGAGATCAACGTCACTGCCAGGGTTGACGATACAAGCATGTTGCTGAGGGTGAAAGACGAAGGACCGGGATTCACAGAGGAAGACAAGCCCTTCCTTTTTCAGAAATTCAAGAAACTAAGCGCCCGGCCGACCGGGGGCGAAAGCTCGAACGGCCTGGGTTTGGCCATCGTCAAAACCCTTGTCGACCGCCTGAAAGGCGATATCCGGCTGGAGACCATTCATGGCAAAGGCAGCGAATTCATAATTACATTACCTTTGTAGTCAAAGTAGTATGTAGTATAAAGCATTGTCTAAAATTTCGATGAAGAAAGCGATTTTACTGTTTGTCTTGTTGGCTATCTCGACATTCTCGTTCGCTCAACGGAAATCCAAAAAGCTTACTGTCGACGAATCGGCAAAGATGACTGCCGACCAGCGGTACGTTCACGAATCCACCCGGAAATCAAAAAGTGGAAAGAAAGACCTTTCCCTGAAGAAAAAGATCCGGACGGAGAAGAAGCAGGATCAAAAGGCACGGAAGATGAAGGGAAACAGGAGGAAATCTTATTGAGGAAATCTTATTATTAGTGGTGTGATTAAACCCTTGAGGTCCCCAGGGCTCTAAAGGGAAAAAACGCCATGAAAAAGATCATTCTCGTTCCCTTTATTCTTATCGCCACAATCGCCTTTTCACAAGAAAGGACCGCCCGTGCAGATGTGAGGCAGACCAGCCAGCAAACACGCATTGCACAAGGACATGCAAGCGGCGAGCTAACCCGTCATGAAACCAGATCCCTTCGTACGGAACAACGTCACATCCGCCGCTCAGAGCGCAGAGTAAAAGCAGATGGAGATGTTACGGTTGCCGAGAGAAGGAGACTTGACCGCAGACAGGATCGTGCGAACAGGCACATTCGCCGCGCGAAGAATAATCAGATCGACAAAAACTAAAACAGTTGGATGATTTCGCGCAGTCGGTGGAAACTTCGGTGTTCAGTGTTGAGTGTTTGGTGTTCGATATTCCGACCCTCAACACCGAACATCGAACGCCGAACACCGAATGATGAAGTTTGACATGCAGTTAATATTTTATTGACGTCAGTCTATATTTTATTAAGCGCCTGAGTCAAATCGGCAACCAGGTCTTCTATATCTTCCACGCCCACACTAAGTCTTATCAAGGAATCACTCAGACCATTCTGTATTCTTTGTTCCCTCGGAATGCTCGCGTGAGTCATGGTTGCAGGGTGATTGATAAGCGACTCGACTCCGCCCAGCGATTCGGCCAGCGAGAACAGCTCTACAGACTCCATCAGGCGACGGGCTTTTTCTTCACTGTCGTCTTTCAAAACAAATGACAGCATACCTCCGAAGTCTCTCATCTGACGGCGGGCGATGTCGTGATTCGGATGATCGGCAAAACCAGGCCAGTATACTTTTCCGACTTTCGCATGACCGCGAAGGAACTCCGCTATCGTTTTGCCATTAGAGCAATGACGTTCCATACGAAGGTGAAGTGTCTTGATGCCTCGCAGCACGAGGAACGAATCCTGTGGTCCTGGAACAGCGCCGCATGAGTTGGTGATAAAGGCAAGCTCCTGGTGAAGTTTTTCATCGTTGACGACGAGCGCCCCCATGATCACATCGGAGTGGCCGCCGAGATATTTTGTGACCGAGTGCATAACAATGTCGGCGCCGAGGTCGAGCGGATTTTGCAGGTAAGGCGAAGCGAACGTGTTATCGACGGCAACCAATGCATTTACTTTTTTTGCCAGCGCCACACAGGCCTGTATGTCCGTGATGCCCATCAGAGGATTCGAAGGTGTTTCGATCCAGAACATCCGGGTGTTGTTATTCACGAGCGGTGCGAGGACGCTTGTGTTGGTCATGTCCACGAAGTGGAACTTGATTCCGTATTTCTCGAATACCTTGGTGAACATCCGGTACGATCCCCCGTAGAGATCGTTGCTGGTGATTACTTCGTCGCCGGGTTTCAGAAGCTTGATGACCGTGTCGGTGGCGCCCATGCCGGAGCTGAAGCACAAACCGAACTTACCGTTCTCGAGGGCTGCGATATTTTTCTGAAGGCTGTTCCGGGTAGGATTAGCTCCCCGGGCATAAGCGTAGCCTTTATGTTTCGCCGGCGATTCCTGGACGTAAGTCGATGTCTGGAATATGGGGGTCATGATCGCGCCGGTCGACGGGTCGGGTTCGACACCGGCATGAATTGCTTTAGTTCCGAATTTCATATCTGCAAACTTGCCATTTTTTTACGGAATTCTCGTAGTTTTAGTTCCCCTCCATGACCCCTAAACTAAACACTATGAAGTTGAGAGCGTGTGTACTCGCATGTTTGCTTATTACGTCTGCAATAGCCGCCCAAGCTCAGAATTCTGTCGGTATTGGCATCGCCAATCCTAACAAGAACGCCGTGCTGGAGCTGATATCACCTAATAACAACCAGGGAGTGCTGATACCCAAGCTGACGACCGCCCAGCGGACAGCCGCGGCATTTACCGGCAGCCTGACGGTCAAAGAGAACGGCCTGATGGTGTTCGACAGCAATGAAAACAAGTTCTACTACTGGGAAGCTACTGCGTGGAAAGCGTTGGGTACCGGTTCCGAGCTTGCAGGGGGTAACGGTATCAGTATCGTTAACAATACTGTGTCGACCATCCCACAGGATCTTCAACTGACCGGTTCGACACTGACGATTACCAACAATCCTTCTGCGACTCCCATCAATCTTTCGGGTTATTCACAGGATATCCAACTTTCAGGGTCGACATTGACTGTAACCAACAATCCTGCGGCTGTACCGATCAACTTGTCGGATCTCAACATACCCCAGGACCTGAAACTGACAGGCTCGACACTCACGATCACCAACAACGCATCGGCTACGCCGGTCAACCTTTCGGCCTTCACGGGAACAAACACAGACGATCAGACATTATCGTTCAATGGTGGGACAGGAGTGCTTTCGATCACCAGGCTTACAGGTGGTCCGCAAACAGTGACGATCCCTACAACTACACCCCCATCCGGCACAGCAGGCGGCGACCTGACAGGAAGTTATCCGAACCCCAACGTAGCAAACAATGCGATCACTAGTGCGAAGATCGCCGACGGTACGATCGTCAGCGCAGACATAACCGATGGTACGATTGTAAGTGCAGACATCACGGATGGAACAGTCGCCAGTGTTGATATCACCGATGGTACGATCGTCAGTGCAGACATCGCAGACGGAACGGTTGCAAGTGTTGACATTACAGATGCAACGATCGTCAGTGCGGACATCGCGGACGGCGCGGTTGCCAGTATTGATATTACAGATGCAACGATCGTCAGTGCGGACATCGCAGATGGAACAGTTGCCAGTATCGACATTACAGATGCAACGATCGTCAGTGCGGACATTGCAGATGGAACAGTTGCCAGCATCGACATAGCAGACAACACGATCACCACGCTTGACATCAACGATGGAACAATCGCCAGTGTTGACATCGCAGATAACACGATCACTACTCTTGATATTAATGATGGAACGATAGGCTCGATAGACATCGCAGCCCTTGCCATCACCAATGCTCATGTGGCGACGAATATTGCAGTTGCGAAGCTTGCAGGGGGAGCATTGAACGACGTACTGACCACGACTGCGGGCGGCACCGCATGGGCGCCGGCGCCCGCTGCATCCGGAACTGCGGGTGGCGACCTGACCGGCACGTTTCCGAACCCGCAGATCGCAGCACTTACGATCGCTGATGGAGATATCAGTAGCACCGCGAACATCAACGTCAACAAGTTATCAATTGGTACTCCCAGCCAGGTGTTGATTACCTCGGGTGGCATTGCACAATGGGCTAACCCCGGTGGTACTCTTCTCATCAACGCCGCGGGTACACAAAATCTCTTCGCAGGAACAAACGTTGGTGCACCGAGCGGTGGACAAGACAATGCCTTTTATGGTTTTCAGGCAGGTAATAACGCCACGAGCGGTTCATGGAATGTCGTTATAGGATCAGGGGCAGGTCGAAACAATCCCGCCGGAAATCTGAACACATTGATCGGCTGGGTGGCAGGCGGTGCGAATGCATTGCCCACATTCAATGGAAATACATTTATTGGCGCTCAAGCTGGTCAGAATACTACCAGCGGCCCAAGTACTTTCATTGGTGAAAAGGCCGGTCTAAACAACTCGAGCGGTACACAAAGCGTCTTTGTCGGAAATGAGGCAGGAAAAACAAATACTATTGGCGGCCAACATACGGTCGTCGGTTACTTAGCCGACGTGTCTCTTCCAGGCTTGCAAAATGCAACTGCCATCGGTTTCAGCACGATCGTCGATGCGAGCAACAAAGTAAGAATTGGCAACGCAGCCGTTACTGTAATACAAGGACAAGTAGCTTTCACCAACGTTTCAGACCGCCGCATGAAAACCAATATCCAGCCGATCGAAAACGGCCTGGATCTGATCATGAAGATGAAACCAATGAGCTACAACATGAAGAGCTCCAGCGATCAGCGCACGAACTGGGGTTTTATTGCCCAGGATATCGAAGCACTTGTCGGTACCAACAACGCCGTCGTAACAGTATCAGCCGATAAGGACAGATCATTAGGTTTGCGTTACACCGACTTCGTTGCGCCGCTGGTGAAGGCAGTACAGGAACAACAGGACGAGATCTCAGACCTGAATAATAAGCTGACCGAAAGCGAAAAGAAGATGGACCTGTTGATGGCTGAGATCGAAAAGTTGAAGAAAGCAGTCGGACTTAAGGCCGAAAACAAGTAATACCGATGCGCATCAAACACTTATTATTTTTCTTGTTGATAGCGCCGGGCTTCGGAGAAGTCTTTGCCCAGGTGTTTGTTAACAATGGGGCTGTCGTCAGCATTTCCGAAGGCACCATACTATCGATACCCGACAGCATGGTGAACAAAGGAACCCTGATCAACAACGGGCAAGTGATCATCTACGGAGCATGGATCAACACCGGTACCTACGATCCCGGTATAGGCCAGGTGAACTTCGACAGCGACCTGGACCAGGTGATCAATCATAATGCACAGTCCATCGAACGGCTTGTGATCAGCGGTGGGGGACAGAAGGAATTCCTTGCCGACATTTTTGTTAAGTCGGAGCTGACGTTACAGGATGGAGTTCTTGTTTCGAAGAACGGCGCCAGGATCGTGATGGACAACGCCGTCACTGTTGTCGGTGGAAGCGATGCGTCCCACATCAATGGACCGGTGGAGCGAAAAGGAACCGGTGACTGGTTGTTTCCCGTCGGGAACGGAACGAAGTACCTGCCTGTCGTAATTCCCGGGGTTACTGCCGCTTCATCGTTCGGTATCCTTACACTGCACGAGCTCGCTTCGGGTGAAAAGCTCACCGGTGAGATCGACGTCGAAAAGTTATCGACACAAAGATATTGGGAGTTGGTGAGTGGGGGAGACCCGCTCGATGAGACAGTGATCACGCTGCCTGTCGTCAACGAAGACGATCTCGGCCCGGGACAAGAAAGTATTATCGTTGCGGCTTCGACCGTACCGTCGGGACCTTACGCCAACATTTCTACGACCAGCTTCTCAGGAAACCTTTCTTCGGGTTCTGTTACCAGCGACGGACATCCGATATTTAAATATTACACGGTTGCCAAAGAGCTGACCGAGCGCGACATTGAAGTGTTCAACGCAGTATCGGCAGGAAGCGACGGGAAGAATGACTTCATGACGATAAAGAACATCGAGTTTTATCCCGAGAACCGTGTGACGATCCATAACCGGTGGGGTGACCTTGTATTCCAGGTGTCGGGTTATGACAATGCGCAGAATGTTTTTAGAGGACTTTCGGACAATGGGAATAAGCTTCCTGCGGGAACGTATTTCTACGCGATAGATCTGGGTAACAGCGCTAAAAAAATAACGGGATACGTAGCGGTTAAATAGCTCTGTTCGTATCGAACCTCTCCAAATAATCCGCCACCCTTCTCACCACACTTCCGCCCAACGCACCATCCACCACTCTGTGGTCGTATGAATGCGAGAGGAACATCTTGTGACGTATCACGATTGCGTCGCCGTACGGTGTTTCCACGACAGCAGGTTTCTTCTGAACGGCTCCTAACGCGATGATCGCAACCTGCGGTTGCATGATGATCGGTGTTCCCATCACGTTACCGAAAGATCCGACGTTGGATACGGTGAATGTGCCACCAGAGAGCTCGTCGGGCTTCAGTTTGTTTTCGCGGGCCCGTGTTGCCAGATCGTTTACGATCTTAGCAAGGCCTGTGAGATTGTATTGGTCGGCCTGGTGAATAACAGGAACGATGAGATTACCGCTCGGTAAAGCGACAGCCATCCCGATGTTGATATCTTTCTTTTTGATGATCCGTGTTCCATCCACCTGGATGTTGATCATCGGATAATCTTTGATGGCATGAATGACCGCTTCGATGAATATCGGGGTGAACGTCAGCGCGTCGCCTTCGCGGCGCTGGAATTCGTGCTTCATCTTATTGCGCCAGAACACGATGTTGGTCACATCTGCTTCGACGAATGAAGTAACGTGTGCCGACACCCGTTTGCTGTCGATCATCCTTTCGGCGATCATCTTGCGCATGCGATCCATTTCGATGATCTCGTCATCGGCGCCGATAGATGCCGGAACAAGCGGAGCGGCTCCGTTAGCCCGGTGCGATCCGACACTGATCGATTGACCCAGCTTGCGGTTCTGTACGTATGCGAGAATGTCTTTCTTCGTAACGCGTCCATCCGATCCGGAACCCGGAATGTTCTCCAGCTCGGCGACCGCTACATTTTCTTCTTTAGCAATGTTCTTGACGAGTGGCGAATAGAAACGCGATGTGTTTTTGAAATTCTGTAGAGTAGCATGCGCAGCGCCGTTGCCATTTCCATTTCCGGAATGTGGTACGGATGCCGCTACTTTCGTTTCTTTTTTGACGACAGGTGCCTCGACGGCGACCGGTTCGGCCACGGCCATGTCGGAAGTAATGACCGCGATGGGAGCTCCTACCTTTACCACGTCACCTACTTTGGCAAGGATCTCTTTCAACACACCGGCGTAGGTGGAAGGAACCTCTGTGTCCACCTTGTCGGTGGCCACTTCCAGCACCGATTCGTCCTGCTCGATCTTGTCGCCGGGCTTTTTAAGCCAGCTCAGGATCGTAGCTTCCGTGATGCTTTCGCCCATTTTGGGCATGATTAGGTGAACTTCAGCCATCTCTGTGAGATTTGGAAGGACAAAAATAGCTGTTTTTTAATGTTGGTGCTAACGTTTGTGGACCGGTGGCAGTGATTGCCTGATAAGATTCAAAACCGCCGTTGAAGCCAGCTTTATGTTGATCAACCGGTCTTTCGACAACTGCAGCCGCTTCGTTACAGTGTGGTGCTTATCGGAGTAAGCGATCCATACCGTACCAACGGGCTTATCAGGTGTGGCGCCGCCGGGGCCCGCCACGCCACTGGTTGCAACGCCGATGTCGGTGTTGAACTTAGCACGTACGATGTTGGCCATTTCGATAATGGTCGGTTCACTCACTGCTCCATACTTTTCCAAAGTCTCGGGCTTTACTCCAAGCTGCCGCATTTTGATCTCGTAAGCGTAAGGGATCATGCTTCCAAGAAAATAGGCTGAGCTTCCGGGCACGCTGGTGATCATGTGGGACAGGTATCCGCCTGTACAGCTCTCGGCGATGGCAAGCGTGAGATTGCGGTCTTTTAACGTGTTGCCGACGACAACTTCGATCGGATCTTCGCCATAACCGAAGATGAATTGGCCGATACGATCCTGCAGCTTGACCGTCAACGCTTCCGCTTCGTCCTCCAGTTCCTTTCGCGATTGACCGATACCGGTGAGTCTTAGTTTTACATCGCCGAGTGAAGGCAGGTACGCGAGTTTCATGTAAGCGGGAAGCGCCTGTTCCCAGTCGGCGATCTTTTCGGCGAGGAATGATTCACCCATACCGATGGTGCGGATCACTTTATGATAGATGACGGGGGTTTCGAATGTAGCTTTGAGCTTGGGGATCACGAGATCGGTCATCATCCGTTTCATTTCGTGGGGAACGCCCGGCATCGATACGAATACCTTGCCGTTCCGGATGAACCACATACCGGGTGCAGTGCCCATGACGTTCGTGACTTTCTCGCAACAAACCGGGAGCAACGCCTGGTTGCGATTGATGTCGGTTAGCTCCCGGCCCCGGCTTTTGAAGAACTCAGTGACTTCGGCAAGCGCTTCGTCGTTGATCTTCATTTCACAGTTGAAGTACCTGGCAAGACATGGCTTGGTGATGTCGTCGCTGGTAGGACCGAGTCCACCGGTTATTAACACGATGTCGGCGCGTTTTTCGGCTTCCGCGAAAGCGGTTAGTATCTCATTTTCTTCGTCACCGACGGAAGTTTTGCGGACAACTTTTATCCCTGCATTGCCCAGCTCCACGCTCATCCATTGGGAATTGGTATCGGTGATCTGGCCATAAAGGATCTCGTCGCCGATTGTAAGGAGTTCGGCTTTAACTGTTTTCATGTGTTGATGTGCGATGTGCTAATGTGCGATGTGCAGGGTGCGAAGTGCGGCGATGCCTGCGAACGACTTGCCGTGCTTCATCGCACTTCATCGCACTTTGCACCCCGCGCCCCGCACTTCCTGCCAAGATAAAGAAATTACTGACTTCAAATATGTTACCTTTGTGGCTTACAATAACGTCATGTCATCATTCCAGGCGCTGGGTCTGTCCAGCGCAATCCTTGAAACTATTCAGCAATTGGGTTATGAAACACCCACACCGATACAGGAAAAGGCGATTCCATTCTTATTGACCGAGCAACGCGACCTGGTGGCCCTCGCCCAGACCGGTACCGGGAAGACCGCAGCCTTCGGATTGCCCTTGATCGAGCTGTGCTCGAACGATACGAACATCACCCAGGCCCTCGTGCTCGCACCCACCCGCGAACTGTGTATGCAGATCGCAGGCGACCTTAATAAATTCTGCGACAAAGTTAAGCCGCTCAACATTGTTCCGGTTTACGGAGGAGCGAGCATCACCGACCAGATCCGCAAGGTCCGCCGCGGAGCCCACATCATCGTGGCAACGCCCGGCCGCCTGATGGATCTCATGGAACGTAAAGTGATCCGCATCGAGTCCATCCGTTTCGTCGTGCTCGACGAAGCCGATGAGATGCTGAACATGGGTTTCAAAGAAGACATCGACAAAATATTGGCAGACACCCCTACTGACAAAAGAGTGTGGCTGTTCTCTGCTACGATGCCCCGCGAAGTGAGAAAGATCGCGCAGGCATACATGACCGACCCGCTCGAGCTCACGATGGGCGAGAAGAACACCGGCAATGTCAACATCGAGCACCAGTACGTGGTTGTCGACGACCGTCAACGCTACGATGCTCTGAAGCGTCTTGTGGATTACAACATCGATATTTTCGCTGTGATCTTCTGCAGGACAAAGATCGAGACACAACGGATCGCCGAGAATTTAATGCGCGACGGCTACAACGCCGATTCCCTTCACGGGGATCTTACCCAGCAGCAACGCGATAAAGTAATGGGTTCGTTCAAGAACAAGACCCTTCAATTGCTGGTGGCAACCGACGTCGCCGCCCGCGGGATCGACGTGAGCAACATCACGCACGTGATCCATCTCAACCTGCCCGACGAGATCGAGTTCTATACCCATCGCAGCGGCCGTACCGCAAGGGCCGGTAAGAAAGGAATTTCGATCGCTATTGTTTCACGTCGCGAAGTCGGAAAGATCAAGCAGATTGAAAGAGTCTGTGGAGCCAAATTGGAAAAGAAGCTCATACCCACCGGCGAACAGGTTTGCCAGGCCAGGCTGTTGAATCTCGTCCACAGGCTGCGCGAAGTACAGATGGTGGAAGGCGAGATCCAGGAGTTCCTTCCATTGGTGTACGCGGAACTGCTCGACCTGAGCAAGGAAGAGATCATCAAGAGATTTACATCGCTCGAGTTCAATCATCTCCTGGATTACTATCGCGGCGCACCCGACCTCAACCAGACGAAGGTGTCGGACGGAGATCAATCATATGAACGATTCACAACCGGCGACCGGTTGTTCATCAACCTTGGTAAGATGGACGGCCTCGACAAGGGACGGCTGCTTTCTTTGGTCTGCGATCGATCGGGTGTGAAGGGAAAAGATATCGGTAAGATCGACGTGAAGGGCGCCTATTCATTTTTTGAAGTCGAGAAAAGCATGACGGACACCGTTCGTCAACGTTTGCATGGGTTCGAATACAAAGGAAGGATGGTGAGGATAGAAGTGACCGGCGAGCCGCCTGCCGAGCCGAAGGAGAGAAGGGAGAAGACAAGACCTGGGTCTGGGTCTGGGTATTCGGAGAAAAGCTATTCGGAGAAAAGCTATCCAAAGAAGGAATACAAAAAGGAATTTAAGCCCGAGTACAAAAAAGAGTTTAAGAAAGAAGACAAAAAAGAAGACAAAAAAGAAGACAGGATCGAGGATAAGAAAGAGTTCAAGACCGAATATAAAAAGGAAGACAAAAAGGAATTCAAGACCGAGGATAAGAAAGAGTTCAAGCCCGAATACAAAAAGGATTTCAAGAAGGACGACAAACCGGATGTAAAGAAAGAACCGAAGAAGGAAAGCAAGGGCGAGGATTGGTTCGATGCTAAGATCCGCAACCTGAACAAGTAGCAAAATCTCTTACCGATTTGAAAAAACCGGCAAACAATAAACTCTATAATTTCGTAAATTCACTGGAGGGAATAGTTATGAGATACGCATACGTGATTCTTGCAATAGCATTTCTGGGTTGCACTTCGGCGCAGATCAACCAGGCCATCAACGATTTCGGAAAATCTACCGGCGACAACCGGCCAACGTCTTCAGAGGTGGCCGAAGGACTCAAAGAAGCTTTGTTGAAAGGTGTATCCGTCGGAGCCGACAGGCTGTCGCAAGCCGATGGCTACTTCAAAAACCCCGAGATCAAAATACCCTTCCCGCCAGATGTAAAGAAAGTCGAGGATCGTCTCCGCCAGATCGGACTGAGCAACGAGGTCGACCGTTTCATCGCTACGCTCAATCATGGCGCGGAGGATGCAGCCAAAGAAGCAAAACCGATCTTCATAAGCGCCATCCAGCAAATGACCATCGAAGATGCGTGGAGTATTCTGAAAGGACAGCAGGATGGCGCCACACAATATCTTAAGAAGACGACATCAGGCCAGCTGAAGGCCAAATTCAAGCCGGTCATCCAGAATTCATTAAATAAGGTGAACGCCACTAAGTACTATAGCGACCTGGTGACCACCTATAATAAGATCCCCCTCGTAGAAAAAGTGAACCCCAATCTTGACGAGTACGCTACGGACCTCGCCATCCAGGGACTGTTCGTTATGATCGCCAAAGAGGAACAACACATTCGCCAGGATCCTTTGGCCCGTACAACCGACATCCTCAAACGCGTTTTTGCCTACCAGAATTAAAGGCGCGATTTTTTAGATTATTTAGAGGGCCGCGCAACCAATTTCACCGGATCGCAGTCTAATACCCGACACTAAAAAACAGAATTATGAGGAGAGGTCTTTACTTCCTGGTTGCCTTTTTAATCACCATCAATACCGGCTTTTCGCAAGGCTTTGGCGTTCCTTCAAAAAAGGGAGGCATCGGTTTTGGCAACCTGCCGACATTCACCGGTGTTCGTTTCAACTTCAAAGATCGGGATGTAGAGAAGATCAATGGCCTTAACGTAACAATTTGGCAAACAAAGAATGACAGCGATCAGACGGGAACCGTGAATGGCATTTCGTTCGGGCTTCCGATGGCGATGGGTCACGAGAACCAGAACGGTATCAGTGTAGGCGTGTTCGGAGTTGCTGCTACAAAAAATCTTTCGGGTATCAATATAGGAGTCCTGGGCGCAGGCGCTGGTCACAATATGACTGGGCTCAATGTCGGAGGTCTTGGCATCGGCACCGGTCAGGATCTTCGCGGTATCAATATCGGTGGCCTGGGTGCCGGTGCGGGCGGTGATGTTGTAGGCGTCAACCTCGGCGGTCTCGGCATCGGTGCGGGTGGAAGTCTTTCAGGGTTCAGCTTCGGCGGACTTGGTGTCGGCTCGGGCGGCAATGTCAACGGAATTGCACTTGCAGGCGTGGGTATCGGCGCCGGCGAAGATCTGACCGGATTCTCGTTTGCACTCGTAGGTATCGGTGCGGGTCAACGTATTCGCGGTATCAACATCGCCGGTGTCGGTATCGGCGCTGGCGAAGAAATGGTTGGGATCAACGTTGCGGGTGTCGGTGTCGGCAGCCCGAAAGTAAAAGGACTCGCCATCGCTTTGGCAGTGGGCGGCGTCGAGGTGACGGGCATCATGATCGCTCCCGCGTTCTTCCGTGTGGGCGGTGGCGAGAACCGCGACGAGGATGGCGTCGTGTCCTCCGAAGACGGAGTTATGAAAGGACTTTCAATAAGCGCGTACAACAGAATTAAAGGAGAGCAGAGAGGGGTTGCACTGGGTGTGGTCAATTACACCAAGCGGATCAAGGGTGTTCAGTTCGGCTTGATCAATATCGTGCGCGACAATCCCCGGGGATTGAGAGTTCTTCCCATCTTCAATACCCGGTTTGGAAAAGGGTCTTAATACAAACCGCAGAATATCGAACACCGAATATTGAACCGCAGAAGTGACCCGCTGCTTCGCAACAGCTACTTTTTATCTACGAGCTTGATCGATGCTGAATTGATACAGTAACGCAACCCACTTGGCGGTGGCCCATCCTGGAAAACGTGCCCAAGGTGACCGTCGCAAATATTACAGCAGACCTCCACCCGTATCATTCCAAAACTTGAATCTTTAATATAGGAGATCGCGTCTTCGGATACCGGTTGTGTGAAGCTTGGCCACCCGGTGCCCGATTCGAATTTCAGGGTTGAGTCGAACAGCAGGGTTCCGCAGGCGCGGCAGGCGTACAGACCCGGTTCGTGAGCTTCGCAATACTCGCCGCTAAAGGCGCGTTCGGTACCTTTCTTACGAATTACATAGAATTCATCCGAGGTAAGCTCGTTTTTCCAATCGTCTTCACTCTTTTCAACGCGAAGCGGCGGCTTAGGATTTCCCTTAGTAGCAAACTGAAGCACATCAGCCCATTTAAGCATGTTTTTTCGATTATTTGGTCGCCTTTATGGGCAACGTAATATGAAATGTAGTTCCTTTTCCAACAACTGAATTGACGGCAATAGTTCCGCCGAGCTTATCAATCGTTTCCTTCACAATATACAACCCCAGCCCCGATCCGTCGCCGTGCTCGTGGGCGCGGTAGAACATGTTGAATATCTTGGGGATTGCCGCCTCTTCGATGCCGAGTCCGTTGTCGGCGATCTCGAGGTGTAGTATAGTTCGGTGTTTGGTGGCCACAATATGAACAAATGGCTCCTTTTTTTCCAGGTCCGAATATTTGAAACAATTGCTGATGATGTTCGACAAGATCACTTTCAGGCGCCTGTGATCGGAGTACACCATAAGATCGTCCTCTACATTGATATCGATCGTGAGCTTGTCCGAGTCGGGAAAGAACCGGAGTGTTTCCAACACTTCACGCAGCAGCTTTTCAAGGTCGATCTCTTCCATCTCTACCGATGACCTGGCGTTTTTGCTATAGTCGCTCATTTCCTTGATGAAGCGCTCCAGCTCATGGACCCGCTCTTTGATCATCGCGAGATATTTTTTTGTCTCCTCCTGATCCTGCGAAAGATTGGATAAAGTCAGGAGGCCGAGTATCGAGCGGAGCGGGGCGACGAGGTCGTGTGAGCTGCTGTAAACAAACCGGTCGAGCTCCACATTGAGATGCGTAAGCTCTTCATTTTTATGCACCATCATCTGTTCGCTGTCGAGCAGGGCTTTCTCGGAATGAAAGTTGACCGTGACCAGTGCGAACACCACCGCCGTTGCAGAAACGATCGCGGTAACGAAGTTGATCATCTTGTTACTGCGCACATACTGGAGGTCGGCGCTCATTTGCTGCACCGGTTGGAAATCGAAATAGAACGTAGACAGGTAAAGTACAAGTGTGAATACGATGAAACCGATTGCATAGTAGCGCTGCTCGTAACCGAAACCCGCGACAGTAGCTATGGCAATCACCAGGAAGAACATATTCAGCTCCGTGCTGGCTGTTTCGCTGGCAACAAAGGTGTAGACCGTGAGATTGGCGGCCAGCACCAGCACAATTTTAGCGGAAAGGTGCCTGCCGGCGCGGTTGAGGAAAAAACTCAGGAGTGCAATCAGTGCGCAAGCCCCTTCGTAAGGCCACGAGATATAAACGCCCGAAAAGAGATCAAAAACGGCATAACCGAATGCCACCAGGAAGACCACGATGGCCATTTGGCCCGTGAGTATGATCTTCTTGAACTCGATATGTGACAGTATGAACGAACGACCGCCAATAATCAGTCTTCGCAATAGCGTCGGTGAGCGCATCTGTAAGGGTAAGGTGGCTTAGGGACAATGAAATTATAGCAACTTTTGATAAAAGAAAGATTTTTGTGCAGCAAAAAAATCTACTAGCCTAATAGGGGAGCAGAGCGTATACCGAAAAAGGGGTATAAAGAATGTACAAATTTACGATGTACGATGTACGATTTGCGATGTACGGTTTACGACGTACTATTTTACGATTTCAGGAAAACCATAGCTTGACAGCCATCGCGAGGACCGATACAATCATGACCCGTTTGATCCATACTTCGCCGGCTTTCACGGACCAGCGACTTGCATACCAGCCGCCGAATGCGTGACCGATAGCGAGTATGAGTCCGGTAAACCAGACGATCTTTCCTTCGAGTGCAAAGACGAGTACCGATATCGCCGTGTACAGGATCGCAACAAAGACTTTGATGTAATTGATCTTTACCAATGGAAGATTATTGACGAGGCTGAGCGTACCAATGACGAGAAATCCGATACCGGCCTGAACAAATCCTCCATAGATGCCGATGAAAAAAAAGATCACGGCGCCGATCGCCTGCCGGCCCGCCGACATCTTCTCTTCCCGGTTTTTGGTCTTGAACGGATCGAAGATCACCAGCGTCAGCGATATCAGCATGACGATCACGAACAATTGAGTGAACACGCGGTCATCGATCGTCGACGCCAGCTTCGAGCCGATGAAGCCACCTACCACTGACGTGAGGCATAGCCACATGCTGTACTTCTTCGGGAGCTCGACGTTTTTGCTGGCAAAGCCGAACACGGCAAAAATATTCTGTGAAAGGATCGCCACCCGCGATGTTGCATTCGCGACGGTGATCGGCATCCCGAGAAACGTGAGAATGGGAACTGTGAAAAGAGATCCGCCGCCACCAATGGTGTTCAGGAACGCAGCACAGAATCCAACAACCGTGATCAAGATATATTCATACCAGACCATCATTTAGGATTTACGATTTACGATGTGCGATGTACGATTTGGGCTGTCGGATGTTCGGAGGGTAAATCGTACATCGTCCATCGCAAATCGTACATTATCTATTGTTGGCTCGGCACCCGATCAATCTTCACCTTCCGGACGAGCTTCGAAAAAATGCCGGGAAGGAAACGCTTCATGTAAATAGATGTCATTTCCATGAACCCTCCGATGTACACTTCTTCTTTCTTCTTCCGGATGGCCGACACGATCTTTGTTGCCAGCTCTTCGGGAGTCATGCCCTTTGAGTTACGTTTGTCTTCGTCGTTGAGCTCAGCACCGCTGGCCGTTAGGGCGTGAATAGCAAGGTTGGTCCTGATCCATCCCGGGCAGACGATGGTGACGTGAATGTCCTTACTTTCTTTCCACATTTCGGCGCGAAGGCTGTCGAAGAAACCGTGGAGGGCATGCTTGGCTGCCGCGTATCCTGTGCGGTTCGGAGCGCCGATCATACCCATCACACTGGAGATCACAACGAAGTGCCCTTTTTTTCTTTGGATGAAGTGAGGAATGACGCCCTTCGTGAGCGCGATGGTACCGAAGTAATCGACTTCCATCAATCGCCGGTCGACATCGAGGACGGTGTCTTTGGCCATGCTTCGTTGACTGATGCCGCCGTTGTTGACCAGGATGTCGATATGCCCGAAGATCTGGGTCGCGGCTTCGGCCGTCAGCTTTAATGTGGAAGACTCCGAGAGATCGAGCGGGAGGACGCGGATGTCGGCCTGCGAATACTGTGGGCAATTTCCCTTTACCCGTTCAAGCTCTTCCTTACGCCTTGACGAAAGGATGAGTCGGACTCCCTGGTGAGCGAGGTGGTAAACCAAAGCTTCGCCGATTCCCGACGACGCCCCGGTGATCCAGATTACCTGGCCCTTCAGAGAACTCATTATGCCTTAGCCGCCCGTTTAAGTTTTTGATCTTCGGAATAGATCCAGATCGAATAGATCCCGATAGCTGTTCCGATTGGTATCGAGAAAAGTTTGAGACACCCCACAATCAGCGAAAGAATAACCGCCCATGATTGCTTCGTCAGCAAGCCGATGCCCGCGATGAGGGTAGGAATGCCGCTGAAGATGATCAGGATGGCAGGCAGGAACGACACCATTGCCATCACAAACTCGCCGACCCTTCTATCTTCGTCGTCCATTCCGTCGAAAGCGAAACCGAATACGACCGACATGATGGCACGGATAAACAGTGAAACAAGGATAATCATCGACGCCGTGATGATGTAGATGATCCCGAGGATCTTTTTGTGGTTGTCAAGGGTTTGGGCATCCATTTTAATTGGGGTTGAAGATTCAAGTTACTATTTACGTTCGTATAGAACAAAATCGAAAGCATAGGCGTGGCGATCATCCGTAGGGTGAGGTTTTCGCGACACTTCCTTCCACTCGCTTTTGTTGTATGCTGGAAAGAAGGTGTCTCCGTCGAGTTTTGTTTTTATTTCGGTAATGTACAGGCGGTCTGCCCGTGCCATTGCAAGATTGAATATTTGCTCCCCGCCGATGACAAAAACCTCAGGATCCTGTCCTGCTTTTTCGGCTTGTTGATACGCTTCTTCTATGGAATGAACGACACAGACATCAAAGCCAACTTCCTCTCTCCTTGATAACACAATATTAAACCGGTCTTTTAACGGTTTAAACTTCGGTGGCAACGAATCAAAATTCTTCCTCCCCATGATCACCGCATGTCCCTTCGTCGTTTCCATGAAATATTTCATGTCATCGGGTAGCTTCCACGGAAGGTCATTGTTCCTTCCGATCACATTGTTCTCCGTCACCGCTGCAATAAGAGAAACGATCATACTGTTACTGAAATTTATACCCGCGGAGAAGATCCGCCGTCTTCATTCTTTTCTTGCCTTCCGGTTGTAGCTCGTCGATCGAAACCCAGTTATCCGACGCACGGACGTGAAGATAAGTTTTATTGTCTGTATCGATGGTCCCCGGGGTCGCCGGTTTCTTACTCAGCGCCGACGTCCTGAATACCTTGTAATTCTTTCCTTCCAGGGTCGTCCACGCGGCGGGGTATGGACTCAGCCCACGAACGAGGTTTACGATGTCGACAGCGCTTTTGTTCCAGTCTATCATACTCGTTTCGCGAAAAAGCTTCGGAGCATGCTTCATCTCCCCGGATTCTGACTGCGGCACGGGCTTGTAGTCGCCCGCTTCGATCGCTTTCACCGTTCTCAGAACCAGCCCGGCTCCCTTCATCATCAGCCGCTGGTATAGCGCACCTGCGTCATCATCGGGGTGAATGGCCTCTTTCTCCTGGAACAATATGCTCCCTGTATCTATCGCCTGTTTCAAAAAGAACGTCGTGACTCCCGTTTCCTTCTCGCCGTTGATGATCGCCCAGTTGATCGGCGCCGCGCCGCGGTATTGTGGTAACAGCGAAGCGTGGAGGTTAAATGTCCCGATCTCCGGCATCGACCACACCATTTCCGGCAACATCCTGAACGCCACCACAACCTGCAGGTTCGCGTTCAGACTTTTTAGCTCTTCAATAAACTCGGGTGCCTTTAGATTCATGGGCTGAAGGACTCTCAGTCCGTGTTTTTGCGCCGCCACCTTCACATCCGACGGCATCAACTGCAATCCACGTCCGCTCGGTTTGTCGGGAGCAGTGATCACCCCAACCACCTCGTACCCATTTTCCACCAGCACATTCAGACTTGCGACTGCAAACTCCGGGGTCCCCATGAAAACAATTCGAAGCTTATTCATTTCAGTTGTCTAAACCTTCTGCGGTTCGATATTCTGCGGTTTGCATTCAGTCTCTTAAGTCCTTACGCAGATATTTCTTGCAAATCGGACACTCTTTCCAAATATGCCCTCTCGCCGGGCAATACTTTCTCCCAAAATATATGATTTGTAAATGGGCCTTCTTCCATTTTTTTTCAGGTATGAGAACCTTTAGATCTCTTTCGGTCTGCTCGACATTTTTGCCATCCGACAAACCCCACCGGTAAGCGAGCCTGTGTATGTGAGTATCGACCGGGAAGGCCGGCACATCGAACCACTGGGTCATAACGACCGACGCGGTCTTGTGTCCAACTGCAGGCAGCTCTTCGAGCTCTTCGAAAGTTGATGGCACCTGGCCGTTGTATTTGTCGATCAATATCTTCGAAAGCCCATAGATCCCTTTCGACTTCATGGGCGACAGCCCGCACGGTTTGATGATCTCGCGTATCTCTTCGGCCGACATTTTTATCATGTCCTGGGGATTGTCGGCTTGCTTAAAGAGGAGGGGAGTGACTTTGTTTACACGCTCGTCGGTACACTGTGCCGAGAGCAATACGGACACCAGTAGCGTATACGCGTCTTTGTGATGGAGTGGAACTTCTGGATTGGGGATGAACTTGTCGAGTATCTTAAGGATGTCTTTGGCTTTGTCTACTTTCGTCATTGGCAGAATAATTTACGATGTACGATGTACGATGTACGATTTGGGCTGTCGGCCGTTCGGAGAGAAATCGTACATCGCACATTGTAAATCATACATCTCAATTACCTCAATCCGGATACATGGTGTATTTTTTTCTCATCTCCCTGTATTTCGCCAATCCAGGTTCCCATGTTGCCCTGATCTCTTCCTCTGTCATTCCTTTTTTGATTTGCTCTTTAAACTCCTTCGTGCCGCTGAGCTTATCTATATAAGGAATAAAAAACTTCTCCTTGTCGGGAAACTGCTTGTACATATCGATCAGGTATTTCAGCGAGATCTTTCGCTCGGGCTTCACTTTCCTGAGATCGACGCCATGGCACACTTCATTCTCCAGCTTCGGCTTGGCCGACATGGTTGGGATCGACACCGGGGTAAACTCGAAAGGCTGGTTCTTCAGGCTCGGGTGCCCGATAAGCTCGAACGGGTTTTGAGTGCCACGTCCCAGGCTTAGCGCCGTTCCTTCGAACAGGCATATGGATGGATACATCGCGATCGCATGGTCATTTGGCAAGTTCGGCGACGGCTTTACCGGCAGCGAGATCGAATCGTGGTGTGTGTAGTTGGTCATGGCGATCACCTGGAGGTCGCATTTCTTTCCGCCTTCGAGCCATCCTTCGCCATTGATCATATACGCCAGCTCGCCGATGGTCAGTCCGTGTGCGATCGGTATGGGATGCATTCCTACAAACGACTTGTTTTCCGCTTCGAGTATCGGCCCATCGACGAAGCCGTTTGGATTCGGACGGTCGAGGACGAAAAGCTTCTTGTTGTTCTCCGCACATGCTTCCATCAGGTAATGGAGCGAGCTGATGTAAGTGTAAAACCGCGTGCCTACATCCTGGATGTCGAAGACGACAATGTCGACGTTGGAGAGATGGGCGGGTGTGGGTTTCTTGTTCTTATCACCGTATATCGATACGATAGGAATGCCGGTCTTTTCATCTATCGAGTCCCCTACATTGTCCCCATCGGGAACATCGCCGCGAAAGCCGTGTTCAGGTGAAAGTATCTTTACCACGTTCACCTTCATGCTCGCCAGTATGTCGACCAGGTGTACATTTCCCAGGACCGCCGTGTTGTTGGCAAACACAGCCACCCGTTTGTCTTTAAACTGGGGAAGGTAGATGTGCATCTGGTTTGCTCCAACCAGCAGCCTGGGTTTCACCTGGGCGTACGTATTGATTGCTGCAATTGAAACGAGACATAATAAGATCGCAACGCTGAAAATCCTTTTCATTTGCCTTACTTTGGGAATAGTGTTCCACCTCCTGAGCCAAAATTAAGCCATAGTTTGAACCTTTCTTACTTCATATCCAAAAGAATCAGCCGGGAGGAAACGGGCACTTTTTCGGCTACCATTCACAAGGTCGCTATCATCACCATCACGGTAGGATTGGGAGCGGCCATTGTTTCCTTTCTGATCATGTCAGGATTTCAAAGCACAGTAAAGAACAAGATATACAGCTTCAGCTCACACATGCTTATCCGGAACATCGCCTCCGAAGGCATGCTCGAAGAACGGCCGTTTTATTTCAATACGATCGACCTCATACAACATCCGGAGAATTACCCGATGGTCTCGCACGTGCAGGAGTATGCCCACAAACCCGGTATCATCAAGACAGACGACGAGCTGATGGGCATCGCCTTCAAAGGGATCACCAAAAGTTTCGACACCAAGGCATTCAATGAGAACATGGTGGAGGGCGAATTCATCCACCTCTCCGACACAGCCACCTCCCTCGACGTGGTGCTCAGCCGTACCATTGCCGATAAGGTGAATGCAAAAGTAGGCGACGACGTTATCGTTCACTTCTTTCAAAACCCGCCCCGCTTCCGCAGACTGAAAGTTACCGGCATCTACGAAACCAATCTCTCGGAATATTTCGATTCCAAAGTGATTATCGGGGACATGCGCCTCGTACAACAGCTCAATGACTGGGCCGACGGTGTCGCCGGCGGAGTGGAGGTGTTTATCGATTTCAAAAAGTTCGACCGGTCGGAACTGTTCTCTTTATATATGTCCGACGCGATGGACTACATCTGGGATTCGGACTGGACGTGGTTCGAGAAGGTCACCGAGACCTACAACGCCTGGTCTTCGTACAACTTCGAAGAGATGGCGCTGGAAGAAACCCGCCGGGCCATCGGAGAAGGCATGGACTTCGATCATAAGATCGACCAGGCCAATCACACTTATCAGGTCGTGTTCGAATGGCTGGGACTGATCCAACGCCAGGTGCTGATACTCCTTGCGATCATACTGGTGGTGGTGTGCGTGAATATGATCTCGGTGGTGCTGATCCTTGTCATGGAGCGCACGCCGATGATAGGTATGTTGAAAGCGCTCGGCGCAAAGAACCGGCAGGTGCGATCAATCTTCATCTTCAACGGAGTCAATCTCATTTTCCGGGGATTGGTGCTCGGGAACGTCCTCGGACTCGGCCTTTGCTTTTTACAAGACAAGTTCCGGATCATGAAGCTGAACCCACACGATTACTACATGGCCTTCGTGCCCATCGGCTGGAGCCTGGAGACAGTGCTGCTTTTAAACTTATTGGTGCTGGGCGTAGTGACGGTTGTATTGCTGATACCGACCGCGATCACGGCAAGGATCAGCCCGATCAAAGCAATCAGGTTCGATTAGACTATCATCATCTCCTCCCATCCTCCCATCCCTTAGAAATAGGACGACAATCCTACCTGTATTCCTCCCGACTTCGCCGCCGGGTTTCCGAAGATATCTTTCTGTTTTTCATAACGGTAATTCAACCTGATCACAGTCTGTTGTGTCGGCCTGAAACTGATGCCCGGTACGATCGCTCTGAAGTCGTCGCCGATATCGGTGTTCGTCTCTGTAAACTTCCCTTTGTTCCAGTCGACCATCTCGAGTCGTACTGCCAGGTTTACGACGGCATTCTGAAAACCGAACATGCTTCTCCGAACGACAGGCTGAACGATGTCGACAAAACCGCCTGACTGTTTTTCTCCGAACTGTTGTCCGAATTGCGAAGCAACGTCCACCTTCACAAAGGCATATTCACCAACGATGTACGTCTTCAGTCGTGGCAGAGTCGTGTTGAAGTCGATCGCCCATACATCGACGCGACGTTCGTCGTCGAGTTGCAGTCCATCGTCCTGGAATTTGTTATAAACGCCGCCCATATACGATAGCCCGATCTCGCCGATCTTCGCGTAACGTACCGCGGTCTTTGCAGTCAACAGCAGTTTACCGTTACTGCTTTCTTCGAAGCGCTCGCGGCTGGCTTTCGTCGCCGGGAGGAATGTCCTGTTGAGATTGTTGCTCACGATCGCGTCGTCGAATCCATTGGTGAGATATACTTCGTAGCCGAATGCCCACCGGTTGATATACTGCCTTCCGTAAAATCCGGCCCCCACGTTGCTCCACGTGGCCGGAAGCATTTGAGTCATCGCCACCGGCCGGTTGATAAACTCCCATTTGGGACCGTCGTGGTTCTGGTTGAATGCGCCGATCGGGTTCATGATCACGCCACCTCTCACATTGAACATCGGGTGGAAGTTGAAGTCGATCGCAGCAAACTCGATCGATATTTCTTTTCCACCTTCTTCGATCTCCAGCTCCGAAAGGAAACGGATCTTGCGATGAATCGACGACGCAACGAACAAAGTCATTCTGGGAATGCTGAAGCTATGTCCTTCCGCAATGCCATTCGAACCCAGGTATTGGTAATGCGCTTCAACATATCCTCCCACCGACACCGGGGTCTTTCCAACCTGGAGGAAAGGGCGGTTATAAACCGCGTCCATGTTCATAGCCTTCCGTACCGATGTGTCGACCGGGGTTCGTTTCAATAGTGTGCTATCGATTTGTGCGAAGACTTTCGTTGAGAGTAAAAATACGAAGACCAGAATGTGCGATGTGCGGAGTGCGAAGTGCGATGAGAAAACAGCGTGATCACCATACTCCGAAGCTTGTCCATCGCACCCCGCACATCGCACATCGCACAACGAAGATTTTGTCATGATAATCTGATTTTAATAACCTCGCCGATCACCGAAACCTGGAAGGTTCTTAACGGCGTATCGGCCGGTCCGTTCTGCACGTTACCCCTGTTGCTGAACTCGCTGCCATGTGCGGGACACTGAAGCCTATCCCCGAATACCTGAAGCTCCGTTCCCTGGTGTGTGCATCGCATGAGCAATGCTTTATAGTCGGTGTCGGAAAACCGGTAAATGCAAACTGGGTACTCGAGCTGTTCATTGTGAACAACCACGTATTTCAGGAACTTCTTTTCTTTTTCGCTTTCGCTGATGAACGATAGAACGGGAACAACGAGTGAATCGCCTTCGATCGGTACCGACACATACCTCGTTCCGGCACAACCCGAAAGCCATTCGGGCATACCAAGGAGACACAGGCCACATCCCACCATAAATTGTTTTCTGTTCATAGTGATTCAAGAAACCTGATGAGCGACTCTTTCTCCAAAGCGTTTAACTGGCTAAACTTCTCCTGGCTCTGCGCAGCTTCTCCGCCGTGCATCGTGATCGCCTGTGTGATCGTTGAAGCACGTCCGTCGTGGAGAAGATAGTATTGTCCGCCCTGCGAATTTTTCGACAGACCCAATCCCCACAGCGCAGGTGTTCTCCATTCCGAAGTCTTCGCAGTGCCTTCGGTATAGCCATCATCGAGCTGAGGCCCCATGTCGTGCAGCAAAAGATCGGTGTACGGAAAGAAAGTTTTTTCACTCAGGGCCGGTATATCCGATACCGGTGTTTTCCATTCGGGTGTGTGACATTTATTACAACCGACGGTGTTGAATATCGCCTTGCCCGCAATTACCTCCGCGTGATCCGGTTCGCGTTGGATTGGAGCCTTCAGTGTCCGTAAGTAGAAGACAACATCGAGCACGGTGTTGTCGGTAACTTCCGGATCGTTGTATTCACCGGTCATCGGATCGTTGGCGCTGTACGTGGAGGTAACGCCGATGTCCTGGTTGTAGGCATTTACCGTCTGGTGCATGAGATCTACCGCAGCCGCCTTCTTGCCAAACCTGCCGATATATTTTCCATTGTGTTCCTGGTGAAACCACTGCTCGCGGAAGTATTCCGGCGCATTGATATAATTGGGTACGCCCGAGATGCCGTCTCCATCGGCGTCATTGGGGTCGGCGTGGGAGAGGACCTGTTCGTCGGACAGTGCTGCGAGGAAACCGAGACCGGTGTTGGCCGGGGGTGTGAACTTCGAAGACGTGGCGCCAATCGGAATGAATTCCGGTGCGTGGCCGGGAAGCGCCCGGTTCTGCAGCTGAGGGCCGCCCATATGAAGGAACTTGTTCCCCGTCTCATCCGACTGACCGAAGCGGGTAAGCGTGGTGAATGGATGCCCTTTGCCGTCGCCGGGGTGACAGGTCCCGCAGGAGGTGGCCACGAATAATGGGCCCAGGCCGGTTTCCGCAGTAAATATCGCGTCGTTGAAGGCGATGTCGCCTCGCAGGAATCGCGCGTTTTCGGCGAGGCTGAGGCCTTCTACCGGGCCGTCCAGAAGGCCGTCTCCCTGAGGTCCTGCGGGTACCAGATCGTCACAGGAACTTAATATTATCAGGCTGGCAAACAGGAACGCGCTCTTCTTCATATCTCTTCAGTACGTAAAAGTATAAAGTTAGATTAATCTAACAAATTTATTTGAGCTTTATTTCTTCTATATTTGAATCGCAAACGTTGTTTTACGTGAATTCACTCACAGAAGAGAACTACCTGAAAGCCCTGCTAAACCTGTCTAGCGAGACGGGGGAGGTGAATGTGAAGGAGCTATCGTCCGTGCTAGGGACTAAAATGCCCACGGTAACGAGCATGATCCAGAAGCTGGCGCGCAAGAAGCTTGTATACTACGAAAGCTACAAGCCGCCACGGCTTACCGACAAGGGCAGGAAGGACGCGGCGCTGATCATCCGCAAGCACAGGCTGATGGAAATGTTCCTGGTGCAGAAGATGGGCTTCGGATGGGAGGAGGTCCACGAGATCGCCGAACAGATCGAGCACATCCACTCTCCGGCGTTCTTCGAAAAAATGGACGCGTTACTGGGCTATCCCAAGATCGATCCGCACGGCTCGCCGATACCGGACCGTCATGGCAAAATGCAGTGGCAGCATCATCCGAAGCTGATCGAATGCAAGCCCGGAACCTCCGTGCTGTTCTGTGGTATCGTCAACTCATCGGACGACTTCCTGAGATTTCTTAACAGCCGCGAGCTGAGGCTCGGTGCGAAGATCCATGTACTCGAGGTGGAGGAGTTTGACGGGAGTATGACGGTGTCGTATGATAAGAGAAAGCGGGAGAGCTTTAGCAGGACGGTGTGTGAGAGATTGCTTATTGAGAAATAAATTCGTTGTTCGTTGTTCGCGGCTACGACGATGAGGTGATGTACTTCTTGAACCACGACGTTACTGTCATCTGCATGACGCCGAAGAAAGCTTCGCGGAAGATCCTTGTCGACATCTTGGAGACGCCGCGTGTTCGTTCGGTGAAAATGATCGGCACTTCTTTTAGTTTAAAGCCGTACTTCCAGGCGAGGAATTTCATCTCTATCTGAAACGCATAGCCGACGAAACGGATCTCGTCGAGCGGAATGGTTTCGAGGATCTTGCGCTTGTAGCATACAAACCCTGCGGTCGTATCGGTGATAGGCATGCCGGTGATCATACGGACATACGTGCTGGCGAAGTAGCTCATCAGCACACGGCCCATCGGCCAGTTAACAACGTTTACCCCCGCAGCATACCGGGACCCGATCGACAGGTCGTTCCCGAATTCGGCGCACTCCAGGTAAAGGTGAATGAGGTCTTTGGGGTCGTGGGAGAAGTCGGCGTCCATTTCCAGCAGGTAATCGTAGCCGTTCTGTAATCCATACTTAAAGCCGGCGATGTAGGCTGTCCCGAGCCCCTGTTTGCCCTGCCGTTCCATAAGGTGGAGGCGTTGTTCGCTGCCGTTGTACATCGCTTGCAGATTGCGGACAATCTCGGCGGTTCCGTCCGGCGACCCATCGTCCACTACCAGAATATCGAAGTCTTTTGGCAACGCGAAAACCGTGTCAAGGATCATCGTGATGTTTTCCTTCTCGTTGTAGGTCGGAATGATGACGAGAGCGTTGCTCATCTGAGTGTTCTCAATTTCTGGTTTTAACGACAAAGCTAGGGATACGGATGGAGAATTCCAGTAGGCAGTAGCAGGTAGTAAGTAGTAGGGAGTAAGGAGTCCGGACTTGTTTTGGGCATACGTCAATCCTCGAAATCAGTACTCCTGGCTCCTGTCTCCTGACTCCCGATTACTACTGGACTACTTACTACCTTTGCGCATGCACAAATGCGTCTTCCTCGACCGCGACGGTGTCCTAAACCTCGACGACCCCAAGTACACCTACCTCGTCTCCCGTTTTCACATCATTCCGGGTGTGCCCCGGGCGCTGTACGAGATGAAGGAGGCCGGGTACCTGCTGATCGTGGTGACCAACCAGTCGGGCATCGCACGGAAGATCTACACCCGCCGGCAGATGGACCTCTGTCATATTTATCTCCAGGAAGCTTGTGATCATATGATCGACCACATTTACTTTTCCCCTTATCACGAAACGGTCACCAATTCGCTGACGAAAAAACCCGGCTCTTTACTTTTCGAGAAAGCTATCGCAAGGTTCGACATCGATGTGAAAAAATCGTGGATGATCGGCGACCGCTCCCGCGACCTGATCCCGGCGAAAAAGCTCGGCATAAAGACTATCCAGATCGGCGACGAGTGTGTAGCGCCGGACCTTGGGGATTACAAGGTCGATGACCTCTTGTCGGCCGCGAAGTTGATCCATGGTACGACGTTTGCTACCGCAACCCGGCTTTAGTACATTTCAGTTCCTTTATTAATACAATAAAAAACCCTATGAAAAAGATCGTTTTAGCCGTTGTTGCGATTCTCCTGGTGATGACGGGCCGTACCCAGTCCTTCGAAGGATCCATCCGTTGGACCATGAAAATGGACATAACCGACCCCAAGGCGAAGGCGCAAATGGAGGAGGCAAAGAAGAAGGCAGCCGATCCGGCCAACCAGGCCAAGATGAAGGAGATGACGGATAAAATGAACGATCCCCAATTCAAGGCGATGCTCGATGCCAATCCGCAGATGAAAGCACAGATGGAAGCGATGATGAAGATGATGGCCGGTGGCGACCTCTCCGGCATGCTGCCGTCTGCGATCATTATGAAGCTTAAAGGACAGAACTCACTGGTAAGCATACAGGGCGGTATCATGGATAAGACCGATATGCTACACCTCGCCGACAAGGACGAAACCTTCACCATCAATCACAACGCGAAGACGTTTACCCTGATGCCCAAGAATGACGGAGAGAAACGGCCCAAGCCGAAAGTCACCAAGACCTCGGAGACGGCAAAGATCCTGAACTACAACTGCACGAAGTATATCATCGAGATCACGATCCCGGAGGGTAAGACGATGACGTCCAACTATTGGGCTACGAATGAGATCAAGGATATCGATCTGAAGGCTATCGCCAAACAACAGATGGCTAAAGACCAGTCGTTCGTTTTCCCCGAGATCGATGGCTTCCCGTTAAGAATAGAAAGTCAGATCCCTCAAACCGGAACCATCACCATTGAAACTGCGGAGATCAAACGGGGTGGTGTAGCCAACTCTGATTTACAGCTACCAAGCGGGTACACCGAAGCGAAACTGTAAAGGACCGTAACGGGGGGTACTACCTTACTTCCGTCTTAATCAATGGCTGGCCGTTCAGCTCTTTCGGAGCCTGAGGATCGTAGCCCAGCAATTCCATCATGCTCGCGCTCGATTGTTCGGGCGCAAACAACTTCGTGGTAATCTCGCCGTCTTCGTTGCGGTCGATGAGAACGTGCTTGGGTGCGGGAATAAGGCAATGCTGAATGCCTCCGTACCCTCCGAGCGACTCCTGGTAAGCGCCGGTGTGGAAGAAGCCGATGAACAATCGCTCTTCGTCGTTGATCATGGGAAGGAACACTTCGCCGGTATGGGCTTCGGAGTTGTAGTAATCGTGACTATCGCAGGTAAGACCGCCGATGTTGACCTTGTGGAACGGGTCGTCCCATTTGTTTACGGCCAGCAGGATGTACTTCTGGTTGAGACCCCATACATCGGGAAGGTGTGTGATGAACGATCCGTCGATCATGTACCAGAGCTCTTTGTCATTCTGAAGTTTCTGGTCGACCATGGAATACAGTACCGCTCCGCTTTCGCCTACGGTATAGCTGCCGAATTCGGTGAAGATGTTGGGAACCGGTACGTTGTTCTTCTCACAGATCCATTGGATGTTCTCCACGATCTGTTCGATCATGTACTTGTAGTCGTAATGGAAATTGAGATTGGTCTTGATGGGAAACCCGCCGCCGATGTCGATCGAATCCAGTGTGTCGCACATCTTGCGCAGCTCGCAATATTTGAAGATGAAGCGGCTGAGCTCGCTCCAGTAGTACGCTGTGTCTTTAATGCCGGTGTTGATGAAGAAATGGAGCATCTTCAGTGATGCCTTTCCGCTGGCGTTGATCTTTTCCTTGTACAAGCTGACAATGTCGCTATACCGGATGCCCAGCCGGGAAGTATAGAATTCGAACTTGGGTTCTTCGTCGGCGGCTACACGGATACCGACCTGGAAGTTTACGTTGGTATTTTTCTCGTAGGCATCGATCTCCGACAGGTTGTCGAGGATTGGAATGCAGTTCTTGAAGCCGTCGTTGAGAAGCTCGGTGATATACTGAGTGTACAACGGCATTTTAAATCCGTTGCAGAGGATATAGGTGTCCTTATTGATCTTTCCACGATCGAACAGGCTGCGTACGATCGGTATGTCATAGGCGGAAGATGTCTCCAGGTGGATGTCGTTCTTCAGGGCCTCTTCGGTTACGAAAGAATAGTGCGACGACTTGGTACAGTAGGCATAGGTGTATTTGCCGTTGTACTTGAATTTTTCGATGGCGTTGTTGAAACTGGCCTGGGCAAAACGGATGTTCTCGCTGATCTTTGGAAGATAAGTGACCTTCAAGGGTGTCCCGTATTCACGGATGACGTCCATCAATGGAACATCGTTGAACAACAGTTCGTGATCTCTTACTTTAAACTCTCTTTGCGGGAACTCGAAGGTCTGTTCAATCAGCTCGCGGTAGCTCTTCATTTAATCCGTTGTCCTTTAATTTCGTGAGACCAGGGTTTTATCCAAAGTGCGAAATTGGAATATTTTTGCAATCTTTGCAATACGTTCGGTGTCGCCTGAGGGCGCCGCTGAGGCACCAACCCATGACTAATCGCTGTTTCAAGCTTTTCTACCTGACCGACTCGCCTCTGCGAAGCGCTCCTGCGAAGCAAGGCCGACCGGGTGACTCGTTATTGCCCGACTTCTGAAGGGCACGAGATCCCGTTGGCGCGGGAAAAACTTTTTAGTCCGATTAGCATTCTAATTTTTAAAACTGAGGTTGTCGTGAACGAGATAAAGATCATCCAGGTGAAATCCGAAATAGGCGCGGGCACGCGAGGTGCCAGCCTGGGTGTGGAGGCTTTGAAAATAGCCAGTCTCGATCTCCGGTCGTCATTTTTCAGGGAACATGAAGCAGTGGAAGTGGAAAACGTGAACGAGCTGCTGTTCGACGGCGCCGAACACTCCTACGCGAAATTCATCGACGGCGTTCTCATCATGGAAGAACGCGTTTGTCTCGAGGTCTACGAACAACTTTTCGACGGGTATTTTCCTCTCGTCATCGCAGGTGATCACAGTACTGCTTATGGTACCATTGCCGGAATAAAAAAAGCATATCCAAAGAAACGCCTGGGCGTGGTCTGGATCGACGCCCATGCCGATATACACACACCGTATACCACTCCCTCCGGAAACATGCACGGCATGTCGCTGGCAATGGCTACGGCCATGGACAACTTCGAAAGAAAGGTGAACGATCCGAAGGGCGAGACGACCGACTATTGGGAACAGATCAAGAACGTAGGAATACCGGGAGCTAAGGTGAAGCCGGAAGATATCGTGTATATCGCGGTGCGCGATTTAGAGAAACCCGAAAATTATCTGATCAACAAGTTCAACATCAACTTCATCGAAACCGAAGACGTACGCAAACAAGGGCCCGTCGCTATCGCACAGATGACACTCCAGATGTTATCACACTGCGACCTTATCTATGTTTCATTCGACGTCGATAGTATCGACAGCCGCATATCGCAGGGAACAGGGACGCCGGTTCCGAACGGACTGACCGTCGAGGAGGCCAGGATGCTCAACTTAACCTTGTGTAAAGATCCGAAAGTGGTTGCCTGGGAGATAGCCGAAGTGAATCCGACACTCGATACGGAGAATCGCATGGCCGAAAGCGGCTTCGAGATCATGGAAGCGTCGGCGAAGGAGATCCTGAGCCGATCGCGGATGAAGGTTTAAAGATTTAAAGACACCTCTCACAGCTTGCCCCGCACTTGTTGCGGGAGATCACACGGATCGTGCGGATCATGCTTTAATACTTTACCCCGGCCTGTTTCAGGATCTCGTCCGAGATCCTGGCTTTCAACAAAGTAAACTCGTGCGTCATCAGCTTCGACTCGATCTGCTTGTTATCGAGGCAATGCGTGACTTCGTCTATCTGGAATTCGAAGCCGTTGCCCGGATAGGGGAGAGCGATCCGTTCGTCGGGTTGTCCTTCTTTTGAAAGGATCAGTCCCATCGACTTGTACCACGGTGTTTGTATGACGATCGATCCTTTGGTTCCGCAGATCTCGGCATCTTTCCTGGTTTCGACGATCATGGAGGAAAACAGCTGGGCCGTAGCTCCATATTTATAGGACAATGTAAATCCGCAGCTGGCGTCGGCGCCGGTAGGTGCGAGGTGGGCAACGGTTTTGATCTCGTCGGGTTTGCCGAGAATGAATAATGCGAGGAAGAGTGGATACACACCAACGTCGAGAATAGACCCGCCGCCGAGGGACAGGGCGTACAATCTCGTTTTGGGGTCGTACTCTTTTTTGAAACCGAAGTCGGCGGTCAAGTGACGGACTTCGCCGATCGCTCCGGCTTCGATAAGCTCTTTGGCCATACGAACTGCAGGATTGAACCGCGACCACATTCCTTCGAGGAGGAATGTATTGTTTGCCTGGGCTTCGCGGACGAGCTCTTCAGCAGCAGCGTGATTGAGCGTGAGCGGCTTCTCGCACACAACCGGTTTTTTGTTCCGAAGGCAGATCAACACTTGCTCCGCATGAAATGCGTGAGGGGTGGCGATATAGATTACGTCGATATCGGGATCTTTGGCGATGGCTTCGTAGCTCGAGTAGGTTTTCGGTGCGCCGAATTGTTTGGCGAAGTCTTTTGCGCGGCTGATGTCGCGGGAAGCGACGCCGTGGATCTTGACACGTTCGCTGCGCTGCAGGGCTTTGCAGAAGGAGTTGGCGATGCGGCCGGGGCCGATGATACCGTAGTTATAAGTTTTCATGTTGCTTTGATCTGTGTGATCTGTGCGATCCGTGAGAAATGTATTTTCCGCAGGTTGTTGTCTCTCACGGATCACACGGATCGTTACTTTGATGTTTTTGTAAAAGGAACATTCCTGGCTCGCGACTCGGTTGCGGTGAAGCCGGTTATAGCACCTTTTTTGTTTTTCTTGAATTCGATGCGTAAACCGTCGGCCGTGAATACATCCCGCTGATCGGTTGGTGTCATTGGAAAAGTCACGAGCGGTTCGTTGATAGCTTCGAGGCCGTTGTCTTTCATACGCAGTTTCCAGGTGCCACCTGCATCGGCGCTGTAAAATTCACCAGTGAACGCGTTCAGTTCTTTCGCATTGTAAGAAATATTGGTTTTGGTATCGGACTCCTCGGGCGAGGAAGGCTGTTCGGGACCATGACCGAGAAAAATATCGGAGATCTCATACCCAGCTTTTGCCGGGGCGAACCCGCCGTCATTGCTCAATATGGCTATCGAGAGTTTTTTCTGTGGATAATACATAAGCATGGCCCGGTAGCCGGCAGTAGCACCGCTGTGCGAATACACCCGGAAGCCGCTATTGGCAACACTGTTTGTGATACCAGCGCCATAGTCGTTAACCGACCCGTTATTTAACTTATTAGTCTCTATTCTTCTTTTGAAGATATCTTCGCCTCCGACCTGGTAAGTTTCAAGAAGCTGATTCCACTTCAGCAGGTCGCCGGTGGTCGTGAGCAGCCCGGCGTGGCCGTAGATATCCTCGATGGGCATAATGATCAGGGTTTCATTATCAAATTGCCCGTAAGCCTGTGCACGACGTGGAATGACCTTACGGTAGTTACTTCGCCACCGTGTGTTTGTCATGCCCAGCGGTTTGAATAATTTTTCTTTCGTAAAGTCTTCCAATGCCTGCTTTGATATTCTTTCAACGACAGCAGTGAGTATTGTATAATTTGAGTTGCTATAAGAATATTCGTCACCTGGCTTGAAGTTGAGCGCTTGTTGCCGGCAGATCACTTGAAGAGCCATGGCAAGTGTATGACCTCTCTTTTGGCGATCCCAACCTGTGATCGACACCACACTTCCCCAGTCTCTCAAACCGCTTGTATGATTGAGAAGGTGCTGTATCGTGATCGGAGCCTGGTACACGGGCAGCTCAGGGACGTATTTTCTGACGTCATCAGTGCGCGACAGTTTGCCTTCGCTTTCCAGAAGGAGTATACTGAACGCGGTGAATTGCTTCGACACAGATCCCGCTTCAAAAATTGTCTCGTTTGTATTGGGAACGTCCCGCTCCAGGTCGGCCATACCATAGGCCTTATGGTAGATGATATTTGTGCCGCGGGCTACTAAGATCGATCCGCCGGGCGTCGCATTATTCCATGAAGAGAATAACTTGTCGATACGTGCCGTAGTATCGTTTGTTTGCGCGAATGCTGTCCCGCATCCGATACAAATCAGCAAGGCAAATAGGAGGTGGCGCATGTTGAAAGATATTGAATTTCCGTATTTTCGGGCCAAATTTTACACAGCATCATGAGCCAGAACCGCCCGATCTCCTCCTTCATCGAAAAGAATTACCTGCACTTCAACTCCGCCGCCCTCGTCGATGCCGCTAAAGCGTATAAAAAACATATAGCCGACGGCAAAAAGATGATGGTGACCCTGGCAGGCGCGATGAGCACCGCGGAGCTCGGCATCAGCTTCGCCGAAATGATCAGGCAGAACAAAGTGCAGATCATCTCTTGCACAGGAGCCAACCTCGAAGAGGACATCATGAACCTGGTTGCCCATTCGCATTACAGACGCATTCCCAACTACCGCGATCTTACACCCGAACAGGAGTGGGAGCTGCTTCAAAATCACCTCAACCGCGTAACCGATACGTGTATTCCCGAAGAGGAAGCCTTCCGCCGTCTGCAGAAGCATCTTTTTAAAGTTTGGAAAGACGCTGAAGACAATGGCGAACGCTTGTTTCCGCACGAATTCATGTTCCGCATGCTGAACAGCGGCGTGCTGAAAGAATACTTCGAGATCGATCCGAAGAACAGCTGGATGATCGCCGCTGCCGAAAGAAACATGCCGATGGTCGTTCCGGGATGGGAAGACAGCACCATGGGAAACATCTTTGCTTCGTATGTTATCACCGGAGAATTGAAAGCGTCGACTATGAAATCTGGAATTGAGTATATGGCATGGCTCGCCGAATGGTATACAAAAGAGTCGGGTAAAGATGGCATCGGGTTCTTCCAGATCGGCGGTGGTATCGCCGGCGACTTCCCTATTTGCGTCGTTCCCATGCTTCACCAGGATCTCGAAAGAGACAGTATTCCTTTCTGGAGCTACTTCTGCCAGATCAGCGATTCGACGACCAGCTATGGCTCGTACTCCGGCGCTGTCCCCAACGAGAAGATCACCTGGGGCAAGCTTAGCATCGACACTCCGAAATTCATCGTGGAAAGCGATGCGACGATCGTCGCGCCCCTGATGTTTGCCTATATCCTTGACATGTGAGCCTGAACGAGCTATTACATTCCGAGATCAAACGAGTTTGCGAATCGCTTTTTGGCGCCGTTCCGAATATTCAACTACAACCGATCGGTACCGGATTCGAAGGGACACATACCCTTATTTGTTTTCCAATCACTAAAGTTTCAAAAAAAAGCCCCGAACAGACTGCGACTCTGATCGGTGAAAACCTCGACAAGAATATCGTTTCGAAATTCAATGTCGTCAAAGGATTTCTCAACCTCACCATCTCCGATTCGGTTTGGATCAACACCTTCATCGATATCCAAAAGCAAAAAAACTACGGCACTCTTCCCTCAAACGGGCTGGAGGTCATGGTCGAATACTCTTCTCCGAACACCAACAAACCCCTTCATCTCGGTCACCTCCGGAACAATTTCCTGGGCTGGAGCGTGAGCGCCATCTACGAAGCCAACGGTTACAAAGTGCACAAAGTGCAGATCATCAACGACCGTGGTATCCACATCTGTAAATCGATGGCGGCATGGAAACTTTTCGCCAACGGAGAAACGCCACAGTCAAGCGGCACCAAAGGCGATCACCTGGTGGGGAAGTACTACGTGGAATTCGATAAGAACTACAAGGCACAGGTAAAAGACCTTACATCAAAAGGCATGGCGGAAGCCGACGCGGAAAAGCAAGCTCCGATCATGCAGATGGCTACCGAAATGCTTCTGTTGTGGGAAGCCAAAGACCCGGACACGATACAGTTGTGGAAAACAATGAACGGCTGGGTGTACGATGGATTCGAAAAGACCTACCAACGCATGGGTGTCGACTTCGAAAAACTATACTACGAATCGGATACCTACCTGTTGGGAAAAGAAGAAGTACTGAAGGGTGTCGAAAGCGGCGTGTTCTTCAAAAAAGACGACGGCTCCGTGTGGGTAGACCTCACCGGCGACGGTCTCGACCAGAAAGTCCTTCTTCGCTCCGACGGAACTTCAGTGTACATGACGCAGGACATCGGAACAGCGATCCTTCGTTTCCGGGATTTCCCGAAGATCACAAAACAGGTGTACACCGTCGGCAACGAACAAGAGTATCACTTCAAAGTGTTGTTCCTCATCCTGAATAAGCTCGGTTACACCTGGGCGAAGGAGTGTTACCATCTTTCGTACGGCATGGTGGACCTGCCCACCGGCAAAATGAAATCACGGGAAGGCACCGTCGTGGATGCCGACGACCTGATGCGCGAAATGGCCGAAGAGGCGGAGAAGCAAACCCGTGAGCTCGGTAAAGTCGATGAGATCGACAACACACAGGCGAATGACCTCTTCGAGATGATCGGTATCGGGGCGCTGAAGTATTTCCTGCTGAAGGTAGATCCGAAGAAACGCATGTTGTTCGATCCGGCTGAGTCCATTCAATTACAGGGACATACCGGACCTTTCATTCAATACACACACGCACGTATCAGGGCGTTGATCCGTAAAGCGGAATCCGGGTCGATGACATTTGATGAAAAAGGAATAGAAGATGTAAACGTACTGGAACCCGCGGAGCGTGATGTGTTGTTCGTGATCAGCCAGTACCCGCTAAAGCTTGCGGAGGCAGCAGGGGAATATGCTCCGTCTGTGATCGCCAACTACGCTTACGATCTGGCGAAGGGTTATAACCAGTTTTATCAGTCGATCCCGATCTTTGCCGAGACGGACCAGTCGAAGCTGAAGTTCCGGATCGCATTCTCGAAGGTTGTTGCAGACTTATTGAAGAAGTCCATGTGGTTGTTGGGGATCCGGGTCCCCGAAAAGATGTAAATGCGGGCTCTCACGGAAAGCACGGAAAACACGGAATGAACTTGAACGGATTCAATTGGGAGGATTTTATTGAAGGTTCGGGAAAGATCTTCAAAGACCTTCCATGGAATATTCGTGTCGAGGATTTCGTTCGTAACGCGATACCCGGCGACAAACCTGCAATTCATCCCACGGCGGTAATTGAAGAAGGAGTCATTATGAAAGGCCCCATCGTCATTGGACCCAATTGTTTCATCGGCGCACACGCGTACCTGCGTGGCGGCGTTTATTTGATGGGAAACAACTCCGTAGGGCCTGGCTGTGAATTGAAGGCGTGTATCCTTTTTCCTGAGACAAATCTGGCTCATTTTAACTTTGTCGGCGATTCGATCCTGGGTTCCGGCGTAAACATGGAAGCAGGGGCAATTATAGCGAACCATTTCAATGAACGGACGGATAAGGAAATAAGCGTCACGCTTCGGGGGCAGTTGGTAAAAACCGGCGCGACGAAGTTCGGAGCGGTAGTCGGCAACGGATGTAAGATCGGCGCAAATGCCGTTTTGTCTCCTGGAACGTTACTTCTGCCCGGTTCGGTAGTTCCCCGTTTGGGCCTTATTTCTTAACTTTCGTTGTTAAACATTCAAACTAACAATCATGAAAACACTTGCCTTGTTCCTGCTAGCCTTGGCTTTCGTCACTCCCGAAAAGTCAGTATATGAATTTAAGATGAACGCCCTTGACGGAAAGGTCGTAGACTTTTCCCAGTTCAAGGGAAAGACTTTGCTCATTGTTAACACAGCATCGAAATGCGGAAACACGCCGCAGTATGCCGACCTGCAGGCAATGAACGATAAATACGGAGACAAAGTGGTGATCCTCGGATTCCCCGCTAACAATTTCGGCGGACAGGAACCCGGTACCAACATCGAGATCGCTGAGTTTTGTCAGAAGAATTATGGTGTGACGTTCCAGATGTTCGAAAAGATCTCCGTGAAAGGCGAAGACCAGAACGCACTATATGCATACCTCAAGGAAAAAACCGGCCAGGAACCCACATGGAATTTCTGCAAGTATCTTGTGAAACCCGACGGAACGGTGAAGTTCTTCGGCAGCAAGGTGAAGCCCCTGGATCCTCAAATCACAGCTGAGCTATAAACTCCTTTTATAAACTACTGTCTGTGCCGGATTCGATCTATGACGTACGAATGAAGTCCCTTGCGGGTAAGGAGGTCGACTTCAGCAAGTATAAAGGCAACAAGCTTCTTATCGTTAACACTGCGTCGAAGTGCGGGAAGACACCGCAATACGCAGGCCTCGAGAAGCTGCATGAACAATACGGCAACAAAGTCACTGTTCTGGGTTTTCCTGCCAATAATTTTCTTTGGCAGGAACCCGGTACAAACGACGAGATAGCGGACTTCTGCGAGCGCAACTATGGTGTTCAGTTCCAGATGTTCGAAAAGATATCTGTCAAGGGAGACGATCAGCATCCGTTATATTCATGGCTTCAGTCGAAGACCGGCCAAAAGCCTGACTGGAACTTTGCAAAATATTTAGTGAGTGAAGATGGAACGGAGGTTGAGTTTTTTAAATCGAGCGTTCAGCCGCTTGACCCAAAGATTGTAGAAAAGATCAGCAAGTAAATGAATACGCGGGCCTGGATCTCTGCATTTCGACTTCGCACACTCCCTCTTTCATTGTCATGTATCGGTATGGCTGCATTCCTCGCAGCCGCCGCCGATAAATTCAATGGACTGTTGTTCTTTCTTTGTTGCCTCACCACGGTTTTTCTACAGATACTTTCCAACCTCGCCAACGATTATGGTGATTCGGTGAACGGCGCCGATCATGCCGGCCGTACAGGGCCTCAGCGTGCCGTCCAGTCCGGCGCGATCAGCGCGTCGCAAATGCGTAATGCCGTCGTGCTCTTCGCAGTCCTCTGTTTGCTTAGTGGCATCGGTCTTTTGCTGATCGCATTCGGTCTCGACTGGAATGCATTACTTTTCTTTCTTGTTCTTGGTGCGTTGTGCATCGCGGCGGCCATTGCCTATACGGTCGGTCGAAAGCCCTACGGCTACGCGGGACTCGGCGATCTTTCGGTGCTGATATTCTTTGGACTCGTCGGAGTGATGGGATCGCTGTACTTGTTCACCCGCCGTTTCGATTATACCGACATACTGCCGGCCTTCAGCTGCGGGTTCTTTTCCATTGCCGTGCTGAACGTCAACAACGTGAGGGATATAGAGTCCGACCGTCAGGCGGGAAAGTTTTCGATACCCGTGAGGATAGGCCGCGAGAGGGCAATTGTCTATCACTGGTTTCTCCTGTCGGCCGGAACATTGAGCGCGGTTGTCTACACGATTCTCCGCTACGAGTCTGCGTGGCAGTTCCTTTTTCTGCCCGCGGTAGCGCTATTCGTCAGGAATGGCATTGCTGTGACAAAGCTTCCTTCCGAGAAATTAGATCCCTGGTTGAAACAAATGGCGATGAGTACGCTGCTCTTTGTGGTGACTTTTGGGATCGGGTTGTTACTGTGAAACACCCAACACCGAATGATCAAGTTAACTGACTGACCACTTCATCATTGGGTGTTGGGTGTTGGGTGTTCGATGTTTGTATTACTGCCGGTGTTTGTATTACTGCCTTAATACTGCATCTCCCGATCCCGTACTAACCGATATCCTGTTGGTTCCTTTTCCTCTCTGCGCCGTCTTCACGACCGTGATATTATCTTTATCGTATTGGTCGATCTCCTCGGTCTTATCGAATTCGAACGGCGCCGAGATCCGTCCATGTCTCTTGCTTGCTTTCATCACCACTTCGCCCACGATATCGTTTCCGTTGAAGTTAAGCTCGGCATCGCCCGACCCAGAGTTGACCGAGAGGTCGAACTTCGGTGTTGCGGCGAGCGTGACCTTCGCGCGTCCGCTGCCTGTGTTAAACTTGCTGGAAGCGTTGATGGTGATCTTGTCGGCGTTGATATTTCCGCTGCCGGTATTGACTGCGAAATAACCTTTTGCCTGATATACTTTGATGTCGCCCGATCCGCAGTTGAGATCGACCTCGCCTTCCGAATCCGTCAGGGACATATCGCCGCTGCCGGTGTTGAACTTCGCTTCGCCGTTGAAATTGGTGATGTCTACATTACCTGAGCCGGTATTGGCGTCGATCTCACCTTTTACCGAAGAGAACTCGAGGTCGCCGGAGCCTGAAGTCGCACTCAGGTCTACACTGACTCCGCTCACCATGAGGTTTCCGGAGCCGGTGGAGAAAGTAATTTTTACTCCATCGGGGATGCTGAGCTTCCAGCGCACGTTTCCATTAAAATTCCTGCCGTTAAATTCTTCTCCCAGTTCGAGGCGTTCACCCGACTGCTCGATGCGGGGGCTGAAAGACCGTTCGTCGTAGGAATGTGTCAGAGTGAGCTCGACCGTTGTACCCGGGCTTTTAAGCAGCTCGCAGTCACCGGACGACGTGGCAAGCTTGATTCTTTTCACACCGGTGAAGCTTTTCTTTACGGTGATCTGGCCGGAGGCCGGGCCGGCGAATACTATCAGTGTGATAGCGACAAGGATGATGTATTTTTTCATAATGGGTTGGTTTCAGTGAATGTTGTACCGGCAAAAGACCCAAGGGTTACAGCGAAGTTGCATCTTTGAATTGTAAATAATTGTCATTTTTGACTTACAAATGAACATTTGCCAGGCGTGTTATAAGAATCAGGTGGAGATTGTCGAAGAGAAGGACAATCCGGCCTTCCCGTACAGAATATGCCACCAATGCTATGATCGGTTGATGAACCTGGCGCTGCGCCCGCGAGAGTATTTCAATCTCACCGCAGAACACGGAATGACCTTCCTTTTGCACGACGATTTCTACGGTGATGATGGTGAGGCAACTCAGCCTAAAATCGACGTCGATGAAGGCGCTGATTTGGCTTTTCCGGTTCTAACAGAAATTCGGGATGTAAAAACACTGATTGATTATGCGATTGTAAAGTGGTGGGTATCCCACGACATTGTTGATGCTTTCCGGCAATTTGAGAAAGAAGTCATTCTACAGGAATTTGACAAAAGAATACAGGTAAACAGGATGTTGGCGCATCGGTTATATGAGCTTGCTGCGAAAGTGCTCGGAATTTTTGCCGGCAGTTGGATCTTGAAGCAATGGGAATTCCGCACAGGTGAAAGGTTTCCTGATTATGCTGAAGCGCTGGCGAAATGTTTGCCGCCCGGACAAGGCGTTAGATTGTTCATTGAAGAGCTCAATAAAATAGACAAGGCATCAAAATTATCGGAGTACATGGTGAACCTGATCCATTTTCAATCTGAATCCAGTTTGACGTGGATCGAAAGCAACGTTCACCGGGTAAAAAATATTTCCACCTCGTGGGGCTATGTAGCCGTGGCATCGAAGTTCAGTTGGCCCGTCGCCGGGAAATGGCTGGCGTCAGGCAGGCCTTTAAGTCTGGTTGCACTCGACGCTCTATCGAACTGCGCCGTGACCAGCAACACCTTAAACAGTCTTCCATGGCTCAGAGCGCATCCGCAGAAACTGCTGGACCCGGCAAACATCGACGAGATGAACCAAGTGTTGTTGAGCTACTCTGCCGGCGATCATGCTCCGCGGGTGCGTTCCAATGTCGACTACATCATGGACAACTGGGGCAGGATATTGAAGACTTGAAAAGTCACAGCATTTTTTCCATTACCAAAAATTCCAATGCCTGTTTGGGCTGCCCGAACCGCGCATCGGTGAAATGGAAGGGCTTTCGTTTGCCGGTATCGACATAGCCGTGCCGTTTATACCAGTCAATAAGCTCAGTTCGCATAGTAATTACCGTCATATGGACCGAACGGCAGTTCTGCGCCCTCGCCAGATCTTCCGCCGCTTTCAGCATTTCCTTGCCGATACCACCGCCCTGGATACCCGGTTCCACGGTGAGCATTCCAAGGTACATCGCATCTCCGCCGGTTTTCAGCTCGACACAGGCGATAATCTTCCCATCGCGTTCATATTTTAAAAGAGTGGTGCCGGGTTCTTTGATGATACCGGCCAGGGCTGCGGCGTCGGTCCGGGTGCCGTCGATGAGGTCGGCCTCCGTTGTCCACCCTTTTTTTGCGTGCTCGCCGCGATACGCGGAATTGACAAGTGTTGCAATCGCTTCGACGTCTTGCTGCCCTGCTTTCGAGATCATACAGTATTGTATAAATTTACTCCAATATGAAAAAAATACTCGTACCCACCGACTTCTCCAAGCAAGCATCCATCGCAACAGATGTCGCTGCAGACATTGCCCGTCGTTCGGGCGCCGAGCTCGTTCTCCTTCACGTCGTGGAGGAAGTGACCGGTGGTTCATTTAATGTCGAAGGTGAAGTTTCGAGCGGGGACATCGGCGACCGGCTCTTCAATTATAAGATGCTCGACAAAGCCAGGAAGCAACTGGAAAAAGCCGTGCTCGAACCAGGCATCCGCGACGTGAAGGCCGACGGCGTGCTGCGCGTCGGTAATCCCTTTCACGGGATACGCACGTTGCTAACGGAAAGTAAGTTCGACCTTGTCGTTATGGGTACGGCAGGTCACACCAAGATAGAAGAGATGCTGATCGGTACCAACACCGAGAGGATCGTCCGCCTGTCGAAGGCCCCTGTGCTCACGGTCCATAAGAAGCCCGCTACATCGGACTTTAAGAATATCGTTTACGCCACGGCGATGGCAAAGGACGAGGAAGTGTTTTCACGCATCGTCAAGCGCACACAACAATTGTATAATTCCAATGTCCACCTGGTTCGCATCAACACGCCTGGCGATTTTCAGCGCGACTATACGGTTAAAGATTACATGAACCGCTTCGCAAAGAAGCTCGGTCTGAAGAATTATACCATCAGCGTTTACAACGACTTGAATGTTGAAGAAGGCGTTATTCGTTTTGCCGATACCATCGATGCGGACCTAATCGCGATGGCTACGCATGGCCGTACGGGTTTTGCTCATGTGATTGCCGGAAGTGTGGCAGAAGACGTAGTGGGTCATGCCAAGCGGCCCGTGCTGACTTTCGTGGTCAAGCGTTGAAGACTGCTACAAATTAAGCTTAAGATTTTCAGTTACGTAGTAGTTCACGTCTTCGACGGTATTAAGGTCTATTCCCCAAAAATCGACGTTGCCCAGAACAACTTTTGCAACATACACGGGGTCGTTTGTTGCCCAGGCTTTTTTGAAGAACTCCATGACCTCCGGCGTATCGTTCACGGGCAACTTTTCACCTTTCCATTCTCCCTTGTAAAACCTGATCAGGAATGCTAACGAAATCAGGAGCCCTTTCGGCAGATCTTTTTTTCTTGCAATGTATTCCAGCACCGACGGCAATACCCGCACCTTGTATTTTGAAATGGAATTGAGCGCTATGCTCGACAGCTCGTGTTTGATAAACGGATTCTGAAACCGTTCCATCACTTCGCTGGCGTAACGGCTCAGCTCGTTTGCCGGCAAGTCGAGCGTGGGAATGATCTCTTTCTCGATGGCGCTTGATAAAAAGTCGTGCAGAAATTTGTCAGCCACCGATTCACCTACCGTCCGTAGCCCCTTCAGATATGCCACAGGGACCAGAGCCGTGTGAGCCCCGTTGAGTATTCTGACCTTGCGTGTGCGGTATGGTGTGAGGTCGGGGACGTACTGTACATGTAAGCCAATTTTACTTAGCGGAAGAGTTTCCTTCAGACTTTCCGGCGCTTCGATCACCCACAGGTGGAACGGCTCCGCCATCACGGCGAGATTGTCTTCGTAGCCGGTCCGTTCGTGGATCTCGGTTATGGTCTCTTTCGGGAAACCGGGTACGATGCGGTCAACCAATGTGTTGTAGAAATGGACATTCGTATTCAACCACGTCCTGAACCCGGACGGAAGCTTCCACAGTTCGATGTAGTGTTCCACCACGGACTTCAGCGTCGCTCCGTTCTTTTCGATCAGCTCGCATGGCAGGAAAGTTACCCCACTGTCTGTACTGCCTTTGAAAAATTTAAACCGGTGGTATAACAACACCGTTACTTTTCCGGGGAAACTGTTGGGTAACCTTTCCGGACTGTTATCATTATCGTTGAAAGAGATCCCGGCCTCCGTCGTATTGGAGAAAATAAATTTCAGGTCGGGGTTTTCACCCAGCTCAAGGAACTTTGAATAGTCGTCGTAAGGGTTCAGTACCGAGTCAACACATGTGATCAGCCTGTCTTCGCTGGTCTTGACGCCTTTGCTGATGCCGTTCAGGACCACGTGATAAAGTCCGTCCTGGGCATTGATCATCGCACCCATTCCCTGTCCGATGGGTTGAACGATCTTTATGTTTCCGTTGAAGTCCGTCTTGTCGTTGAGGATATCGATCATCCAATCACAAAAGGCACGAAGGAAGTTGCCCTCACCGAACTGGAGGATCTTTATCGGACGTTTTGTCGTGGGGACGGTTTGGCGATTAAGCTTTGAAGGCATATTACTTTCTTAACACATCACATAGAATAAATAGAACACATAGGAGAATTCATAGTACCAAAGGAGTTCTCTAACCGGGTGACTGCTGTGTGCACTTGCGGGGCGTTCTATCAAGGCGTATTACGAGGGCACATAGGCGCTCTCTTTTAATGGCGCATATGCTTTCTTCTATGTGACCTATGTGTTTAAAATGCATTTATCAGAAATTGAAATATTCTTTTGCATTGTTATAACACACATCACTCACAATCTTTCCAAGCCACTTTTCATCGTTCGGCAACTCGCCGTTCTCCACGTCCTTTCCGATCAAATTGCAAAGTATCCTTCGGAAGTATTCGTGACGCGGGAATGAAAGGAAGCTCCGGCTGTCGGTCAGCATGCCGATAAAGCAGCTCAACAGTCCTATGTTCGACAGCGTGTCGATCTGTTTCTCCATGCCATCTTTCTGATCGAGGAACCACCAAGCGGACCCGAACTGAACCTTTCCCTTTACCGATCCGTCGTTGAAGTTGCCGATCATGGTGGCCACCACTTCGTTTTGGGCGGGATTGAGATTATAAATAATGGTTTTCGTCAGCTGATTTGTGTTGTCGAGGTTGTTGAGGAATTTCGCCAGCGAAAGGGCCTGCGGATAATCGCCGATCGAATCGAAGCCCGTATCGGGACCCAGCTCGCGAAGCATGCGCTGGTTGGCGTTTCTCAGGGCGCCGATGTGGAACTGTTGTGTCCAGCCGCGCTTGTGGTACATCTTGCAAAGGGCGGTCAGCACGTGGTACTTGAATGTATTTCGTTGGTGCTCGTCGAGCGACGTTCCCTCCATGACCTCGCGAAACATCTGCTCCGGATCATGTGCGCTGTTTGCTTCGTAATACAGATTCTCCAGGCCGTGATCCGATAACCTGCCGCCGCAGGAATGAAAATACTCTGCACGATTGTCCAATGCCACGAGCAGGTCGGAGAACCTTTTGATGACAATCCCGCTCGCTTCGGAGAGTTTCTCCATGTATGCCCTGTATGCCTTCGGATCTTCGACAGCGAATGATTTGTCCGGACGGAAGGCCGGGAACAGACCGATGTGGTAACCTTCCTTCTTGGCGCTCTTATGATATTCGAGGGAGTCGATGGGATCGTCGGTGGTGCATACCGTTTCGACGTTCATCCGCTCCAGCAGGCCGCGCGTATGAAATTCCTTACCCTTCAGCATCTCGCCTGCTTTTGAATAAATATCTTTCGAGGTTTCCGGCTTCAGGAGCGCTTCCATTCCGAAATATCTCTTCAGCTCGAGATGAGTCCAGTGATACAACGGGTTGCGCATGGTGTAGGGAACCGTGTATGCCCATTGTTCAAACTTCTCTTCATCGGTACCGTTGCCGGTGATGTACTTCTCCTTCACTCCCAGGGTACGCATCGCTCTCCATTTGTAATGATCGCCTGCGAGCCAAACGGTGCTGAGGTTTTCGAAGGTGCGGTTCACCGCGATATCGTGCGGCGAGAGGTGACAATGATAGTCGATGATGGGCATCTTTGAAGCATACCCATGATAAAGCTGCCGGGCAAACTTGTTCTGCAACAGAAAATCTTCTGTGATGAAAGAGTTCGAGATGCGGGGTGTTACGGAATTCAAGGCTATTTCTTTTTGATAGAGGATTGGCGAATGATGAGCTCCGGTTTAAGCACAATTTTTTGCGGAATGAATTTTATGTGCCCTTTCGTGATCTCTTCCAGGAAGATCTCCGCGGCGGCGTTGCCCATTCTCATACTGTGCTGGTCGACCGCGGTGAGCGTGGGCTCTGTGTAGTCGCAAAACTGCTCGTTGGTGAATGCAACGAGCGCGACGTCGTCCGGAACACGGATCTTTTTTTCCTTCAACACCAGCATTGCGCCGAGCGCGCTCAATGCACTGGCCGAGAAGACGGCATCCGGCAACACGGGAAGCTTCAGCAAATGTTCCATGCTGGTTCGTCCGTCTTCGAGCTGAAGATTGCTTTCCACGATAAGATCCGGATCCAGCTGCAGCCCGTATGCTTCCAAAGCCTCGCGATATCCGCGCATACGATCTTTGTAGATGCTGATTTTTTTGATGTTAGTAAAATGCGCGATACGCTTGCAGCCCTGCTGGATCAAATGCTCGACGGCCTTGTACGAACCGAAATAGTCGTCGACAACGACGTGGCTCACTTCGAGGTCGTCGGTGCCGCGATCGAACATGATCAACGGGATGCCTTTGTCTTTGACCTTCATGAAGTGGCTGAAGTCGTCCGTCTCTTTGGCGAAGGAAACGATGATACCGTCGACCTGCGCGTTGAGCAGTGCGTTGACGTTCTGCACTTCCTTCTCGTAGCTGTCGTAGTGCTGACAAACCATTACGTTGTATTTCGACTTGTTGGCGATCTCTTCGATTCCCCTCACCACGGAAGAGAAGAAGCTCCGGTCGACCGAAGGGACTATGATGCCGATGATGTTGCTTCGGCCGTTGCGAAGGGCCGCGGCGATGTGATTAGGCTGGTAGTTGAGCTTTTCAGCCACTCTCAGCACCGCCTTTTTGGTTTCCGTACTGATGCGCGGGTGATCTTTTAAGGCCCTCGACACCGTAGATGCCGTGACGTTCAGCTTCTTCGCTATGTCGTGTATCGTTGTCTTTTCTTTCTTCATTTTTCAGGGCAATAAATGCATACTCACGATTCGTTGGAAGGTTTCCCGATAGTGGCGAGTATCCCTCCATCGACATAAATAATCTGTCCGTTCACAAAATTGCTGGCGGCCGACGACAGGAACACAGCTGTCCCTGCCAGGTCGCCAGGTTCGCCCCATCTTCCTGCCGGCGTACGATTGATAATAAACTCATTGAATGGATGACCATCCACACGGATCGGCGCGGTTTGTTCGGTGGCGAAATATCCCGGACCGATGGCGTTCACCTGTATGTTGTACTTCGCCCATTCGGTGGCGAGGTTTTTTGTTAACATCTTCAGCCCGCCCTTCGCCGAAGCGTAGGCGGAGACCGTATTCCTTCCGAGCTCGCTCATCATCGAGCACATATTAATGATCTTACCCGCGCGGCGCGATATCATATGTTTTGCCACGCATCGTGCAACAGTAAAGGGAGCTACCAGGTTCACGTCGATCACTTCGCGAAAGTCACTGGTGTCCATCTCCAATGCGGGAATTCTTTTGATGATCGCCGCATTGTTAATGAGGATGTCGATCGGCCCTTTCGCTTCTATCTTCGTGATCGCCTCTTTTACCTGCGCCTCATCGGTGACGTCGAACAATTCGCCGCTTGTTTTTATTCCTTCCTTCGAATATTCATCGACCGCCTTTTTTAAACGTTCCGGCGAGTGGCCGTTGACGATCAATTCGGCGCCTGCCTGCCCCAGACCTTTGGCCATGGCCATTCCCAGGCCGTGAGTTCCGCCGGTGATGAGGGCGCGTTTTCCCGAAAGGTCGAAGAGCTTCATGGGTCGCTACCGGATGTCGGGGATGGTAATTGCATCCATGTCGGCATAGTCCAGGTTCTCGCCGGCCATTCCCCAGATGAACGAATAGTTGGCAGTACCCACTCCCGAATGGATCGACCACGGAGGCGATAATACGGCCTGGTGATTTTTCAGCCAGACGTGACGGGTTTCGTTAGCCTGACCCATCATGTGACAGATAGCCTGGCCTTCGGGGACTTCGAAGTAGAAGTATGCTTCCATGCGCCGCGTGTGTGTGTGCGGAGGCATGGTGTTCCAAACGCTTCCGGGTTTCAGCTCGGTAAGTCCCATCTGCAGCTGGCAGGTGGTAAGCACACTGTTAACGAGCAGTTTCCGGATGGTTCGGTGATTGGACGTAGCCTGGTTGCCGAGCTCGACTGTTTCCGCTTCGGCAGACGACACTTTTTTATTAGGATGCGTGGCGTGGGCGGGAGCGGAGTTGAAATAGAAATATGACTGGCCGCCGTCCATCGATTCGAAGGTGACGTCTTTGACGCCACGCCCGATGTAGAGCGCTTCTTTGTTGTTGAGGGCATAGGTGTTGCCGTCGGCTTTTACGGTGCCTGGTGCGCCAACGTTGATGATGCCCAGCTCGCGGCGCTGGAGATAGAATTCGGCTTTGAGCTCACTGAACGGTTCGAGCTTGAGGGGCTGGTGTATGGGCATGGCGCCGCCAACGATCAGGCGGTCGTAGTGCGTGTAGGTATTCTGGACGGTCCCGGCAACGAAGATGTTTTCGATGAGAAAGTGTTCCCGGATCGCTTGAGTGGTCATGGCCTGGAAGTGGCCCGGGTGTACGGCGTGGCGCGATGAGATAGAACTCATGGACATGAAGTCATACTTAAATATGCGAACTAATTGCGTAATCGGTTGCGCAACAATAGTTATTTTTTTGAACAAAGTAGCGCATTTGCCTCTGAGATCAGGTTTTATACCGATCGAAAATTGGTCAAAAATGACTCAATTTCAGCGTTTTTGAAATTAATTTGGACTTAAGGTTTGTGAAAGTCGGGAAGAACCTCTAAAATGCAATCGATTGCGCACATTGTTAAGAACTTGGTTTTAAATTTGGTTTGAATGGCTCCCCGCCGAACAGCGGGGAGTTCATTTTTTTATGGCCTGGACGAGGCGCGGAAATGAGGTGACGATGTGGCGAAATGTTAATTTGTATGATGCGAAAGCTTCCGGTATTCGTGCTTATGTTGTTTTGTGGCTGTGTACCCACGTCACAGAACGTCTCAGGCTTTGCGTTTGCTATCGAAGTATATAATCCTCTTGAGACCGGCAGGAAGAACGTGCTGGTCCGCTTAACCAAAGGTGACCTCACCAAAACAATTCCGGATTTCGATTCGGCGGCAAAAGGTTTTCGCGTCGTTGATCGCGAAGCAGAGATAGCCAACGAGTATGCTAACGGCGCATTTGTCGTCATTCTCGATAGTATGAAGGCAAAAGAGAGGAGGTCGTTGAACGTTTATTATGTATCCGAGCCTTCGGGCTACAGGAAACGTACTCAGGCAGAACTTTCTCATAAGGTAGGTGGCGAATGGAAGGACCGTAAGTACATCGGCGGACAATTCCAGAACGTAAGCAAGCTAAGTGTCCCGCCTGAACACAAAGACCATTCGTTGTTTATCCGATATGAAGGTCCCGGCTGGGAATCGGATCTCGTTGGCTACCGGCTTTATCTTGACCAAAGAAATGCAATCGACGTGTTTGGTAAGAAAACCAACGATATGGTATTGATGGGCGTGGGGCAAGACGGATTCGCCTCATACCACGAGTTACAATCGTGGGGAATGGATGTGATGAAAGTGGGAGGCTCACTCGGACTCGGATCCCTCGGCATGTGGGTAGATACAACTGCCATAAGAGTTGAAAAGACCGATAGTGTTTTGTGCGCAGTACGGGATGGATCACTCTCGTCGTCGGTATCGATAGCCTATCACGGATGGGACACGCCAAAGGGCACCGTGGATGTATCGTCATGGCTTTACATTCACGCTGGAACAAGATGGACGTTGGCCGAGAACAACGTGATGGGCCAGGACCAACTATGCACTGGCATCGTTAAGGATGTAAAAGCTAAGTTGTATAAAAGCCCAGGCAACGACTCGACATTAGGATACATCGCGACTTATGGAAAGCAAAGCCTGAATGATGATAAACTCGGACTTGCTTTGTTATTCGACCATCGTGCATTTTCCGGTTTCCAGGAAGATGCCAACAGCCACATCGTAGAATTGCAAAATTCCGACACTCGCGCTACGACCAGTCCGGTACCTTTCAGTAAAATAGACTATTACTTCGCTGCGGCATGGGAACAAGAACCGGGTGGGATCACCAACGAAGCGGACTTTATGAAGTACGTCGAAAGGTCGGCACGGGAATTGGCTAACCCCGTCGTTATAACCGTCAAAGAACCGAGGTGAAGCGAGCTATCGTCATATTGTTGTTATTGATAGCGCTTGAGTCGCTTGCGCAAGACAAAGGCCTCTTCCTCGTGACCCGCAACTACCGCCTCCGCCCCGAAAAAGAAAAAGCCACCATCGTTCTCGACTTCAAGGAACTTCAAACTCATAAGATCATCCCGGAGACGGGTGATTTCGATGTAACCGACGGCAACTTCGGCAGGCAGCTTTCTAAGAAGGTTGTCGATATGAATTCAGACCGTCAGGCCGATGCAGTTGTTATCGACTATGTCTTCGATTCCGACGAGCCGGTATTCTCGTTCTCAGTGAAGTCGAACGGGAAGGCCGTAGCTATTGAGAACGTCAAAGCATCTGCAGACACGCGACTGGCGGTGACGTACTTAGTGAGTTATAATCAGTTAAAAAAATCCGGAAAAGACATCACCAGCTGGCCCGACAAGATCATACAGTCGACGATGTCGTTCTATCCCGATCCCGCCACGCTTCCGATCTATGCGCCGGGAAACTGGAGCTATGAGTATGCATTTTTCCTTAATGCAATGTTCGCAAGATGGCAGGAGACGAAAAATCCGGAGTATTTCAACTACATCAAAAAATGGTGTGACCGTTTTATCGATTCGCACGGCGCGCTCGATCCGAAGCATTACAATGTTGCCGACTACCGGCTCGATGATATGTTGCCGGGAAGACTGTTCATATCTCTTTATGAAGTCACAAAAGACAATAAGTATAAAGGCGCTGCTGGTCAACTAAGACAACAGCTCCAATATCAGCCGCGCACCAGCGAAGGCGGTTACTGGCATAAGCAGATCTATCCATACCAGATGTGGCTCGACGGTGTATACATGGCCGATATTTTTTCGATGCAGTACGCGAAGGCATTTAACGAACCGTCGCTGTTCAAAGAATCGATGCAGCAGATACGACTTGTTCATGAGCACAACGGCGACGCGAGGACGGGACTGTTATATCATGGATGGGATGAAGCGGGAAACAACGTGTGGGCTAACGAAGAGACCGGAACTTCGCCGGAGTTTTGGAGCCGGGGCATCGGATGGTACCTGATGGCGTTGATCGACGGTATCGACTATGTTCCGCTCGAGAGCCCTGACCGGAAGGAGCTCGGTGCCATGTTTAAGGAACTGTCCAGGTCCGTGCTGAAATACCAGGACCCGAAGACAGGGCTTTGGTACCAGGTGACCAATAAGGGTTATGAGCCCCGCAACTGGCACGAGACGTCGGCCACGACGATGTTTGCTTACGCATTTGCAAAAGGAGCCAACAAGGCGGCCCTGGATAAAACTTATATGGAGGCTGCCCGCAAGGCATTCGATGCGATGAAGGATCAGTATATTTTCTTTGATGACCAGCAAAGATTGTATTTGGACGGCACGGTGAAGATCGGAACGCTGAATATTAAGACCTCGAAGGGTGATTTGGACTATTATGTATCGAGCGAGCGAAGGATCAATGATTACAAAGGGTTAGGCGCATTGTTGTACCTGACGCAGGAATTAGATTAAATTTATAGGACCGCACTTAAACTACAGACTATGAGCTCAAGAAGAGACTTCATCAAAAAGACCGCGCTGGCAACGGCTGCCGGTTACATGAGCGCTTCGGCGTTCAGTGCAAAAAGTTACGGCAACATCATCGGAGCCAACGGCCGGGTGCGCGTCGGCATCGCCGGTTTCTCCGATCGTTTCCGTTCATCATTGCTCCCCTGCTTCATGCATCACAATAAGGAGCTCGACTTCGACATCGTCGGGCTATCGGATATCTGGAGGATACGACGGGAGGAAGGCGTTGCGCACCTCACCGAAAAGATGGGTCATGAAGTGATCGGCTATCGCAACAACGACGAGCTGTTCGACAGCAAGAGCATCGATGCCGTCATCATCAGTACACCCGACTTCCAGCATGCGCTGCACGGTGCTGCTGCCGTAAAGGCCGGCTTCGATGCATATATCGAAAAGCCTTTCGCGGAAACAATGGACGATGCACGCGTTGCTTTGAAAGCAGTAAAAGATTCCAAGAAGATCGTGCAGATCGGATCACAACGCCGCAGCGGGAAGAACTACCATGCTGCGAACGATTTTATCCGTGAAGGAAAGTTCGGCCAGATCACAAAGGTGGAGCTCACCTGGAATGTGAACCAGCCGGGCAGATGGCGTCGTGCGGCGCTTGTAGAAAAGCTGGTGGAAAAAGATACCGACTGGAAACGTTTTCTCATGAACCGTCCCAGCGAGCCATTCAACGCCCGCAAGCATCTTGAATACAGACTGTTCTGGCCTTACTCCAGCGGACTTCCCGGTCAGTGGATGAGTCACCAGATCGATACGGTGCACTGGTTCTCCGGTTTGAAACATCCGCGCAGCGTTGTTGCCAACGGAGGCGTGTACATGTGGAAAGACGGACGCGAAAACTGGGATACCATCACAGCAGCGTTCGACTATGGACCGGAAGAAGACCTGAAGAGCGGCTTCCAGGTTGTGTTCTCCTCGCGTATGCACAACGGCGACGACGATCCTACGGAGATCTATTTCAGCAACGGCGGTGAGCTGAATCTCGGTACGAACCTGGTTACGCCGACCGGTGGTCTGAGTGAACGTCATGCGAAGGCGATGAACCTGCAGGCGAATATGCTTCCTCAGCTCGATCTCACTCTGGACAAGGAGAAAGTTGTTTCATCGGCCAACACCGGCGGCGACTCGCTCACGTCTGCGCACATGCGCAACTGGATGGAGTGCGTCCGGAGCCGCAAAGAACCCAACGCACCTGTCGAAGCAGGGTACTCGCATGCGATAGCGTGTATGATGACGAATGCAGCAGCGAGGACGGGAACGAAGGTGACGTTCGATGAGAAAACTCAAGAGATATTGGCGGGAGGAAAGCCGTTTAAATATTAATATTCTTAATGCAAACCGCAGAATATCGAACACCGAATGTCGAACCGCAGAAGTTCAAGTTGATGTTATCAGTTATCTTCGCAAGATCTTTAGAGGTCAACTAATAAAGCTAACCTGAACTTCTGCGGTTCGGTGTTGGATATTCGATATTCTGCGGTTTGCATTAAAAAAGATTATAGCGACACTCCCCGTTTCCACGGAATAAAGTCGTCTTGCCCGAGCTCCACCGACTTCGCAACAGTCTTTCCACTCGCGACGTCAATAATAAACTCAAGAATATCTTCGCCCGTTTGTTCGATGGTCTTTTCACCGGAGATAATTCCTCCTGTATTGAAATCAATAATATCCGGCATCCGCTGCGCGAGCTTCGTGTTGGTCGATAGCTTGATCACCTGGCTCACGGGATTTCCCGTCGGTGTACCGAGTCCTGTCGTGAACAGAATGATCTGGGCGCCCGAGCCGGTCGTTCCGGTCGTGCTTTCGACATCGTTACCGGGTGTGCAAAGTAGATTGAGGCCGGGTTTTTTGATGTACTCGGCGTATTGAAGAACGTCGGCGACGGGAGCCGTGCCGCCTTTCTTAGCAGCGCCGGCCGACTTCATCGCGTCGGTGATCAGTCCGTCCTTAATGTTGCCGGGCGACGGATTCATGTCGAAACCGGAACCCACCGCTTCGGCAGCGCTGGAATATGTGCGCATCAGCTTGATGAACAGGTCTCCGGCGGCGGCTTCGTCGCAACGGTTGATGAGATCTTGTTCTACGCCGCAGAGCTCAGGGAACTCGGAGAGTATCGTGCTGCCGCCCAGGGAGACGAGCAAGTCGGACGTGTGGCCGATAGCGGGGTTTGCCGAGATGCCCGAGAATCCATCGGATCCTCCGCATTTCAGTCCCACCACGAGCTTGCTCAGTGGCGCGGGCTTCCGTTCGATCTTGTTGGCTTCGATGAGTCCGTTGAAAGTTTTCTGGATGGCTTGCGTGAGCAGCTCGGTTTCGGTGCCCGACTGTTGTTGATCGAGAATGATGACCGGCTTCGAACCGGTGGGGTCGAGCGAGCTCCATCTTTTCTCCAGCGATTCGATCTGTGCGTTTTGACAACCGAGGCTGAGTATGGTTGCGCCTGCGACGTTCGGGTTGTGAATATATCCTGCTATGAGTGCGCACAGTGTTTCCGAATCCTGGCGTGTGCCGCCGCAGCCGCCCTGGTGACTGAGGAACTTGACGCCGTCTATATTTTTAAAGATGCGCTCCTGTTTTGAAGGGACGTTTTTGACCTTGAGTGTCGGCGTGTCGGTGTTGCTCTCTTTCAGTTGGCGCACCAGGTCGTGTACATATTCTTTATAGATGTCGGGTTTGCCGAAGCCGAGCTCTTCGATGAAGGCCTGTTTGAGCACATCGACGTTACGATTCTCACAAAAGACGAGCGGTACTACGAGCCAGTAGTTCGCCGTTCCGACTTGTCCATCGGCGCGATGGTATCCCATGAATGTGCGGTCTTTCCATCTGGACACGTTTGGCGGAGTCCAACGGTATTCTTTGCTTTTACCGGAGTAGGGGCTTGACTTGTGCTTGATGTTGTGTGTTCCGATGACGCCTCCGGCCGGGATAGATTGCAAGGCTTTGCCTACGATGCCGCCATACATGATGACTTCTTCATCGGGCTGCAGGGCTTTGTCGAGGAACTTATGTTTGGCGGGCACGTCGTTGGCGAGGGTGACGGATGTGCCGTTGTCGGAGATCTTTTCGCCGGCGCGCAGGTCGGTTAGCGCGACATAAACGTTGTCTTTCGGGTGAATTTTGAGGAATTTACTGGCCATGGTGCGAATGTGAATATCTTGTGCGCAATCGATTGCGCAAGGTATGGTTTTTTTTCTTATTATGGAGAGTTCAATTTTTTCCTAGTGGGTAACAAAGGTGGTTTCAATGTAGAATATGGCGCCGTGCCGGCGCCGCCCGCCTATTGCCAAGAAGTTAAACAAGGTACGCAGGAAGAAAATTGCGTCAATTTCTTTTAGTTTGAAGGATGACAAAAATAGTGACGATCGGAGAGATAATGCTCCGGCTTTCGGCCCCGGGCAACGCCCGCCTGACACAAGTACACTCGCTCGACGTGTCGTACGGAGGATCGGAGGCAAACGTAGCCATCTCGCTGTCTCTCTTCGGAATGAAAACCGAGCACGTCACCGCTTTTCCCGACAATGATTTCGGAACAGCGGCAACGCAACACCTTCAGAAGTTCGGCGTCATCACGGATCATATCCAGTACACGAACAAACGAATGGGCGTTTACTTCCTGGAGGAAGGGGCGATGCAACGGGCGTCGCGTATCGTGTATGACCGCTTCGACTCCGCTTTTGCAAATATCAAAGCCGGCACAGTGAAGTGGGAGGAAGTGCTGAAAGATGCCACATGGTTTCATTGGTCGGGTATCACGCCCGCGATATCACAAGGCGCCGCGGATGTTTGCCTCGAAGGCATCCGGTGTGCGCGAAGGATGAACATTACGGTCTCAGGCGACATCAACTACCGCCGCAATCTATGGCAGTATGGCAGGACGGCTCAGCAGATCATGCCGGCGTTAATAACAGCAACGAACATCGTTGTCGGCGGAAGCGTGGATGTTGAAAACTGTACCGGTGAAAAAGGCGGCTCGTTCGAAGAAAGCTGTAAGAAACTGATGAAGGCCTATCCATCGGTGAAAAAAGTATTCAATACGGAACGCGAGTCGGTCAGCTCGTCGCATAACAGGTTGTCGGGGATGGTGTTCGATGGAACAAAGACGCTTCGTTCGAAGGAGTACGACCTCACGCACATTGTGGATCGTATCGGAGCGGGAGACGCGTATATGGCCGGACTGATCTATGGATCACTGAACGGTTGGTCTGACCAGGAGACGCTGGAGTTCGGTGTAGCTGCGGGTGCTTTGAAACACGGCGTGGAGGAGGATGTGAATGTCGTTTCGGTGAAAGAGGTCGAGTCGCTGGTCCGTGATGAGAATGTTGGAAAACTTTTGAGATAAATAACATGACGTTTTCGAAAAGTCAGATCATCTCTGCATTGAAATCGACCGGCGTCGCCCCGATGTTCTATCATGGGGATAAAGATGTTGCCAGGAGCATCGTCGATGTTTCGTATGAAGGAGGCGTTCGGGCAATTGAGTTTACCAACCGCGGTCCGAATGCTTTCGAAGTATTCAAAGACATCCTGAAGTACTCCGAGAAGTACGACGGTCTGAGCATCGGCATCGGCACGATACTCGACGCAAAGACGACTGAGAAGTATATCAAAGCGGGTGCGCAGTTCATTGTGTCGCCCATCCTTCGCCCCGAGATGGCGGAAGTCTGTAAGAAGTACGACAAGCTGTGGATACCCGGCGCTGCGACGATCACCGAGCTGGTGAATGCAAAGCTGTTGGGCGCCGATATCATCAAAATCTTTCCAGCATCGGTGCTGGGGCCGGGCTTCGTGTCGTCGGTACTGCCGGTAGTGCCGGACTTGCAGCTGATGGCAACGGGTGGCATCGAGCCGACGTTTCAAAGTCTCTCGATGTGGTTCCAGGCGGGGATCGTTTGCGCGGGCCTGGGCTCGCAGCTTATCACAAAAGACATTCTTGCGAAGAAAGATTGGCATACCTTGAGACATAAAGTGACTGATGCGATCACGATCGTCAGGCAGATAAGAGATTCGAATTAACCCCCATAACAGGCACGATGTCGGAACCTAAAAGCATTGGAAATTACCGCTGGACCATCTGTGCACTGGTATTCTTCGCAACAACAGTCAACTACCTCGACCGGTCGGTCATCAGCCTGCTGAAGTCGACGCTGACCAAAGAACTGAGCTGGACGGATGCGGACTACGCGGACATTGAAGTTGCCTTTAAGCTTATGTATGCATTCGGGATGGTGTTCGCGGGACGGGTGATCGACAAGCTCGGCTCGAAGATCGGGTATTTCCTTGCGACGTTGTTATGGAGCATTGCAGCTATTGCTCATGCGGCGGTAACGAACACGCTGGGATTCATCGTTGTTCGCGGCGCGTTGGGATTGACCGAATCGGGCAACTTTCCGGCCGCGATCAAATCCACTGCGGAATGGTTTCCGAAAAAAGAAAGAGCGCTGGCTACCGGTATTTTCAACGCAGGAACAAACGTGGGTGCCATTATAGCGCCGCTGTCGGTTCCGTTCATCGCAGCAGCCTGGGGATGGAAGTGGGCATTCATTATCACCGGGGCGTTTGGTTTTTTCTGGCTCGTGCTCTGGGCGATCATGTATGACACCCCCTCCCGTCATCCGAAAGTTTCGAAAGAGGAGCTCAACTACATCAACAGCGATCCGGAAGAACCGACCCAGGGAGGAGAGGCCGGGCCGAAAGTCTCATGGTGGAGACTGCTGACCTTCCGTCAGACGTGGGCTTTCGCGTTGGGTAAGTTCCTGACCGACCCGGTGTGGTGGTTTTATCTTTTCTGGCTGCCGGATTTTCTCGAGAGCCAGTATGGACTCAGAGGCACCGAGGTTGCTATGCCGGTCGCGATCGTTTATACGATATCGACGGTGGGCAGTGTATTCGGCGGATGGCTTCCATTGAAGTTTATCAATGGAGGATGGCCGGTGTTCAAGGCGCGCAAGACTTCGATGCTGATCTATGCATTCGCGGTTATGCCGATCGTATTCGCACAGGTACTCGGCAGCTACAATATGTGGGTGGCCGTACTCGTGATAGGCCTGGCGACTTCGGCCCACCAGGCGTGGAGCGCAAACATATTTACTACGGTATCCGACATGTTTCCCAAGCGGGCGATCGGTTCCGTCGTAGGGATTGGCGGAATGGCGGGCGGTCTTGGGGGTATTTTGCTAACTGCACTTGTTCAACGTAATATGTTCGTACACTATCGTGAGATCGGACAGATAGAAACGGCATATTATATTATGTTCTTCATTTGCGGAGGAGCCTATTTAATAGCTTGGTCGATTATACACTTCCTGGTGCCTAAAATGGAACCAATTAAGATTTGATTTACGATTTACAATTTACGATGTACAATTTTGGTGCAGACTAAACGAAATTGTTAAGTGATTCGTCAACTGACCTGTGACGAGAACTTGGGGCTAAGTCGTACCTGGTACATCGTAAATTGTACATTGAACCTTCATTAAATATGAAAATCAGAGCAATTATAACCGGTGCCAGTGGCATGGTAGGCGAGGGCGTGATGTTCGCCTGTTTGGCCCATCCCGACATCGAACAAGTTCTCGTTATCGGCCGACGGCCATGTGGTACTCAACATCCCAAGCTCAAAGAGATCCTGCACAAAGATTTCTTCAATCTTACCCCGATCGAAAATGAACTGAAAGGCTACAACGCCTGCTACTTCTGTCTCGGTGTTTCGTCGGTGGGAATGAAAGAAGAAGAGTACACGAAGATGACTTACGATCTGACGATGCATGTGGCGCAGATGCTCGTAAAACACAATCCGGATATGACATTCTGCTACATATCCGGCGCTCATACCGACAGCACTGAGAAGGGCAAGCAGATGTGGGCCCGCGTGAAGGGCCGGACGGAGAACGACCTGATGAAACTTCCCTTCAGGCAGGTGTTCGCTTTCAGACCCGGTGGCATCGTGGCCATGCACGATCAGAAAAACACGTTGAAGATATATAAGTACGTTGGCTGGCTGTTGCCGATCGTTGGCTTCTTTTTCAAGAATTCTGTTTCGAGGCTCGAAGATCTGGGGATAGCCATGGTCAAGGTCACTAAGAACGGGTATCCGAAGAAGATCCTCGAGGTCAGTGACATCAATTCGATGGGTCTCGATAGCGGCCTATAGCGTGTAATATTTCCCTCACAAATTGCCATTCCGGCAATCTGTTAATTGCTATCTTCCATTTTTTCGTACCCCTTACAAAAGAAGTTTTTATGTCTAATGGAAGGAAGAAGCTTGCAGGCCAGGTGGCTATTATCACCGGTGCGAGCTCCGGGATCGGCGCCGGTGTCGCAAAAGCGATGGCTGCCGAAGGCGCTGTGGTTGTAGTCAACTACTCCAGCAGTCCCGATAAAGCCGATAAAGTATTGTCGGAGATCAAAGCCGCCGGCGGCGATGGTTTCACATGCAAAGCCGACGTCAGCAAGGAAGACGACGTCGTGGCAATGTTCAAAGAGACACTCAAGCGCTACGGCACCCTCGACATTCTCGTGGCTAATGCCGGTCTTCAAAAAGACGCGCGGTTTCACGACATGACGCTCGCTGAATGGAACCATGTGATCGATATCAACCTGACCGGGCAGTTCCTCTGCGCACGGGAGGCGATACGCGAGTTCCTTCGGAGGGGTGTGGATCCATCACGAAGCAAGTCGGCCGGTAAGATCATTTGCATGAGCTCTGTTCATGAGGTCATTCCGTGGGCGGGACATGCCAATTACTCCGCATCGAAAGGCGGCGTGATGATGCTGATGAAGTCGATCGCCCAGGAGTATGCTCCTCAAAAGATACGTGTGAACAGCATCGGTCCGGGCGCCATTCGCACTCCGATCAATCATGCCGCTTGGCAAACGCCTGAAGCATATAATAGTCTATTGAAGCTTATTCCTGCGAAACGCATCGGTGAAGCGGAGGATATCGGCGGCGCCGCTGTCTGGCTTGCGTCCGATGATTCGGAGTATGTAAATGGAATTACGCTGTTTGTTGATGGTGGTATGTTGTTGTATCCGGGCTTCGAAGACAATGGATAGTTTTTCCTGAACACAGCCAGTTTTGATTACTAAAGAAAAACAAAGGCTAATAGACGATCGCGACAAGCGCGCTAACTGGCGCAAGTTCGGTCCATACGTCACCGAGCGGCAGTGGGGCACGGTACGCGAAGACTATAGCCCTTACGGAAACGCATGGGAATTTGTATCACACGATGCAGCCCGGAGCAAAGCATTTCGTTGGGGAGAAGAAGCCATCGCCGGGATATGTGACGATGAGCAGTTCCTGAACTTCGGTATCGGCCTATGGAACGGCCACGATCCGATCATCAAAGAGCGCCTGTTCGGCCTTACCGGCAACGAAGGGAACCACGCGGAGGATTGTAAGGAACATTACTATTATCTCGATAGCACGCCGACGCATTCCTACATGAAGATGCTCTACAAGTATCCGCAGGAAGCGTTTCCATACGAAGACCTTGTCAACGAGAATCGCCGTCGTGGCAAGCTCGACCCGGAGTACGAGCTCGTCGATACCGGTGTGTTCGACGACGACAAATACTTCGATGTGTTCGTGGAGTATGCGAAAGGAAGTCCCGAGGACATCCTTATAAAAATAACGGTGTTCAACAGGGGCGCGCGGGATGCGAAGCTTCACGTGCTGCCGCAACTGTGGTTCCGCAATACATGGTCGTGGGGCGACGATACCACCAGACCCGAGATGTATCGCGACGACGAAGGATGTATCAAGCTTGGCCATCATGCACTGGGAGCATACTATTGCTTCGTCGATGGTAAAGCCGAAATGCTCTTTTGTGAGAACGAGACCAACACCCAACGTCTTTATAATTCCCCGAAAGAGGGAACGGCAAAAGACGGAATCAACGATTACATCGTGAATGGCGACGAGACCGCCATCAATAAGATCGCCCGTGGCACGAAGGCCGCGATCGATTATAATGTCAATATCGCCGCGGGAAAATCGAAGACCATCCGTCTCCGGCTCTCCTCCCAATTCAATACGTCACCGTTCCGGGATTTTAACGACATCTTTAAAACCCGCATCGAAGAAGCCGACGAGTTTTATTATGAAGCACAGCATGCGATCGAAGACGAAGACAGCAAGAACATTCAGCGGCAGGCATTTGCCGGAATGCTGTGGAGTAAACAGTTTTTCAACTACGATGTCAGTCGCTGGCTGAAGGGAGATCCCGGGCAACCACCTCCGCCGGTCACACGAAAGAAAGGACGAAACCACGACTGGACGCATCTTCGCAACTCCGACATCATTTCGATGCCCGACAAGTGGGAGTACCCGTGGTATGCCGCATGGGACCTTGCGTTTCACTGCATTCCCTTGGCGATGATCGATCCCGAATTTGCAAAGCACCAGTTGCTGTTGCTTACGAAGGAATGGTATATGCATCCCAACGGACAGCTGCCGGCCTACGAATGGGCTTTCGGCGACGTCAATCCTCCCGTGCACGGGTGGGCCACATGGCGCATTTTCAAGATCGACCAGAAACTACAGGGCGGCAAGGGGGACCGTAAGTTCCTTGAAGAGGTTTTTCATAAGCTGTTGCTGAACTTCACCTGGTGGGTGAACAAGAAAGATTATAACGGCAACAACATATTCCAGGGCGGCTTCCTGGGTATGGATAACATTGGCGTGTTCGACCGGAGCAATCAGTTGCCAACGGGCGGATACATCGAGCAGTCGGATGGGACAAGCTGGATGGCGATGTTCACGCTGAACATGCTTCGCATGTCGCTCGAGCTGGCGAAAGAGAACCCGACCTACCAGAGTCTTGCCACGAAATTCTTCGAGCACTTTTTATACATAGCCGGGGCGATGTCGAATGCGGGCAATGAGGGTATCAACCTTTGGGATGAGGAAGATGAGTTCTTTTACGATGTCCTTCACACTCCCGACGACCGCCGGTTCAAGATGAAAGTGAGGTCTATGGTGGGACTTGTGCCGTTATTCGCTGTGGAAGTTCTTGACCAGGAGCTATTCGACACCATGCCGGAGTTTACCTCGCGGCTCGAATGGTTTCTTGCAAACAGGCCGGACCTTGCGGGACTTATCTCCCGGTGGGGCGAGAAAGGCAAGAACCAGCGACATTTGTTGTCGTTACTCAGAGGACATCGTATGAAGCGTATCCTGAAACGGATGCTCGATGAAAGCGAGTTCCTTTCGGAGTTTGGTGTGCGTGCGCTGTCGAAAGTCTACGAGAAAAATCCCTATAAATTTTCCGTCGACGGAGCGGAGTTTGTGGTGAAGTACACACCCGGTGAAGGAGACACGAGCCTGTTTGGCGGAAACTCCAACTGGCGTGGGCCGATCTGGTTCCCGATGAACTACCTGCTGGTGGAGTCGCTCCAGCGTTTTCACCATTATTATGGAGAAGACTTCAAGATCGAGTACCCAACCGGTTCCGGAAAAATGAAGAACCTGAACGAGATCGCTGCCGACCTTTCGAATCGCATGGTGAAGATCTTCAGGAAGGATAAGTCAGGACGGAGGCCGGTATTCGGCAACTACGAGAAAATTCAAACCGACGAGCACTTCCGCGACTACGTATTGTTTTACGAATATTTTCATGGAGACAACGGCAGAGGAGTAGGAGCATCTCATCAAACGGGATGGACCGGCCTTGTTGCCAAATTGATTCAACCAAGAAGACACGAACCATGAGTGCTTTCAAAAAAGACCAGTTGAACGATTACAATGTTTCGAGTAACCTCGAGTGGCTGGAGACGAACGGGCTGGGCGGTTATTCAAGCTCTTCCGTTGCCGGCTCGAACACACGGCGCTATCACGGCGTGCTGGTGGCTGCAACGAATCCGCCGGTAGGTCGTATGGTTGTTCTTTCAAAATTGGAGGAGACGCTGGTCGTAAAAGATCAACGATTTGAATTGAGCTCGAATCAATACCCGGGCTCCATCTATCCCCAGGGCTACCAGTTCCTGAAAAGCTTTACAAGAAATTTATTCCCTGAATTTAGATACGAAGCCGATGGCGTCGAGATCAAAAAGACTATCGCTTCGATTCACGGTGAAAATACCGTCGTGATCTTCTACGAAGTATTACAGGCGAAGGGAAAGGTCACACTCGAGCTGATGCCGCTGGCATCGTGCAAAGATCATCACAGCGAGGCACACGCCAACAACAGCATTTATCACAACTACCTGTTCGATGACGGAGTTTTTCAGACTCTCAACTACGAACGTTGCCCGGAGCTGTTTATCTCGGTTCCCGGTTCTTCGTTTGTCGAGTCGAAAGCATGGTATTATAACTATGAGCATGCCGTCGAACAAAGCCGCGGGCTGGACTACGCCGAAGATCTGTATACACACGGTCATTTCGAAGTGACACTCAAACCGGGTGAAAAGCTAGGTGTCATTGTTTCCATCGATGATCCCCGCGGACGCAATGCCGCCCGGCTGGTCGAAGAGGAGACCGCACGACGCGAAGCCATCGCGAAACCGTTTGCTTATAACGACGGGTTGCGCAGACTTGCGCTGGCTGCCGACCAGTTCATCGTGAAACGCGGAGAGCTCAACACCATCATCGCAGGTTACCCGTGGTTTGCAGACTGGGGTCGCGATACGATGATCTCACTGCCGGGGCTTTGCCTGGCTACCGGCCGGTTTCACGATCTGAAAAATATCCTGCGGGCATTCGCCGACAGCGTGAGCCAGGGAATGCTGCCCAACCGTTTTCCGGACCATGGAGAAGCGCCGGAGTATAACACGATCGATGCGACACTATGGTTCTTTGTGGCGATCTATAAATATTACCTCGCCAGCAAAGACAAAGAGTTTATAACGAGTACGCTTCCTGTTCTCACGGATATTATTGAATGGCATTATAAAGGAACGCGCTACCACATTCGTGTCGACCCGGCAGACGAATTGCTCGCCGGCGGACAGGATGGAGTTCAGCTTACGTGGATGGATGCCAGAGTAGGCGATTGGGTGGTGACGCCCCGGAGAGGAAAGCCGGTAGAGATCAACGCGCTTTGGTACAATGCATTGAATGTCCTTTCCTATTTTCATTCCGAATGCGGCGCGATCGACGAATCAAGAAACTGGAAAGCAAAGGCGGATAAAGTACACGGAAGTTTTAACGAAAAGTTCTGGAACGACATGCGTGGGTGCCTTTACGATTACATCGAAGGCAACGAGAATAACGCCGACCTCCGGCCCAACCAACTCTTTGCGATCAGTCTTCCGTTCCCGTTGCTGACCAAGCAGCGCGCTACCAAAGTACTCAAGGTGGTTACCGATCAGTTGCTGACCCCGAAAGGGCTTCGCAGCCTGGAGCGGCCGCACCCGGATTATAGATATCTATGTTGCGGGAGCATTCACGAACGCGATGGGGCCTATCACCAGGGAACAGTCTGGAGCTTCCTCATCGGGCCATATGTCGACGCGCTCCTTTTTGTCAAGGGCGACAAGGCAAGGAAGGACGCGGCCCGCATCATCGAAGATTTTCTAAAGGATCTCGATGAGGGTTGTGTTGGATCTATTTCGGAGATATTTGACGGAGAAGAGCCTCACACGGCGAGAGGCTGTTTTGCCCAGGCCTGGGGTGTTGCTGAAGGGTTAAGAGCGGCTGTCGAGCATAAGCTGTTTGTTGAACAAACACACGCTGTTGAAATAGTGCTTTAAATTCATTTAATTTTCCGATACATGAAAAGTATGAAATATCTCCTGCCGGCGATCATCGTTCGTTCGTCGCCATTGGTTCTTTCGCACAACCGGGTGCGACTCCACCCGACTATGCAGACGCATTTCGCCTCATCGACCAGTGGATCGATGCGCAACGCGAATACGATCAGGTGCCCGGCATTACAGTCGGCGTTGTGAAAGACCAGGAGCTGATCTGGAGCAAGGGCTACGGTTCGGTTGATGTGAAAAAGAATCTGCCGGCAAGTCCGTCGACGATTTTCAGTATCTGTTCCATCTCCAAGCTGTTTACGTCTGTCGCCATCATGCAGCTGTATGAAAAGGGAAAACTTCGCCTCGACGATTCTGTTTCGATGCACCTGCCGAAGTACAATCTAAAGCAGCAGTATAAGCTCACCGGCCCGGTTACGATACGCGGACTCCTCACACATTCGTCGGGTCTTCCACGCGAGTCGGACTATCCGTATTGGACTGGTCCCGAATACCCATTCCCCACGCAACAGCAGATATCCGATAGGCTAGGATCGCAACAAACATTGTATCCCCCGGCAACATATTTTCAATACAGCAACCTGGGCATGACGTTGCTTGGTGAGATCGTAGAAAAAATTTCAGGTAAGCCTTACGATGTTTATGTGGAGGAGAATATTTTGAAACCTCTTCGATTGGCGGAAACACATCCATACTTGCCGGCGGCTCAATGGGGAAGCAAGATGGCGATCGGATATGGTGCTATCAAACGCGATCGTACCCGGGACCAGATCGGCCTGTTCGATGCGAAGGGCATCAAAGCGGCAGCGGGATTTTCATCGAACGTGGAGGACCTTGCGAGGTTTGCATCGTGGCAATTGAGACTATTGAATACGGGAAAGACGGAGATACTCAAGGCGTCGACGTTGAAAGAGATGCACCGCGTCCAATGGATGGATCCTGACTGGAAGGGCAGTTGGGGGCTTGGATTTTCCGTGAGCCAGGTAGATGGGAAGACCCTCGTTGGTCATGGCGGTTCTTGTCCCGGTTATCGCACTACGTTGTCGATCGATCCTAAGGAGAAGATGGCATTCGTCGTGATGATCAATGCGGGGGGAGAGAGCCCGGAGCGTTATGCGACACAGATCCGGAAAATTCTCGAGAAGGTGGCCAAAGAGAAGGTGTCTAAAGTCGATAGCCTGAATCTTCAACAGTATACAGGAAGATATAATTCGCAGCCATGGGGTTCGGAGACGCAGGTGGTGCCGTGGTATGGCAAGCTCGCCGTGATCGGATTTCCTGCGAACTCACCTTCCGATGCCATCACACAGTTGAAGCATGTGCAGGGCGACGTGTTCAGGAGGGTGAGGAGCGATGATACGTTAGGCGAGGAGGTGGTGTTCCAGAAGGACAAGAGCGGAAAGATCGTGGGTTATACTCAGCACAGTAATAACTACGCAAGGCTGAAATAAAAAGTCTTGCCCCGAGGGGCAAGACAGGTTACATCTGAGTTACCGTGATGTAGTTTGCAGAAGCGCGTTCGGCGTGTGAAGCCGATTCTTTCGTGAAGACGATCTCCTGGTTGTTACCATTTTTCTGTACGTGGATGGTATACACGCCTGAGGGTTCGGCGTAAAAGTCTACCAGCACCTTCTTGTCGATAACTTTCTCGGAGTGGAGCATCTTACCGGTTTGGTCATACACTTCCATCGAGGCACCGATCATATCGCACGATACTTTGAAGTATACCAGGTCCATTTTCGTGGACACAACCTTAACGGGATTTTTGGGTTTGTTTGCAAAAGCAACAGCGGTCATCAGCATCAGCGTGGAAATCAACATCATCTTTTTCATTTGCGTCATTATTTGGAATCTCTATATCGAAAAATGATGCCCGCGGGGAAAAGGGCGTTTTTGGCGCAAAAACCAGGTTCAATAGCCCATACCAATCCCAATATTGGAACCAATATCTATTTCTGGAATGATTCTAAAAATGGTAATTTCAAACGGATGTGGGACGGTTAGGATCCGCCATAGACTTTCAGGATGGGTTCCCTTAGAATGCTGCCTTTGTCGCCGCAGAGGAAATACATGGCTTCCGCAATATCCTGCGCTTTGACCCATTTTGAAAAATCCGCGTTGGGCATGGACTTGCGGTTGGCTTCGGTGTCGATGGTGCTGGGGGCGATCACGGAACAAACGACATTTTTGGAGGCTCCTTCGGCGTTGAGGAGCTCGGCCAATTTGGTAAGGAGGAATTTCGAGAGGCTATAGCCGATGTTGTTCTTGCCGGCTTCGCTGATAAGGGCCGTTTTCGCTGTGACGAGCACGATGCGTCCGCCGCCTTGTTTTACCATTTGTTGAAAGACGGGACGGGCGACAAAGTAGGAGGTCTCGAAATTCAGCGACATCATTTTTCGCAAGGCAGCCCCGTCGGTGGCATCGATGTTGCCGCCGGCATATCCGCCGACCAGCAACAGTGCGGCGTCGATGGTTTTGTTTTCGCCGATCGCTTTGGCGATGACGTCATTCACCTGCGATTCGTTGGTGAGGTCGGCAGCATAGGTTTTCACGCCGTCTTTGAGCTTATGGCTGGCGGTTGGGTCGACGGTAGCGAGTACCTGATAGCCTTCGGACATAAATTTTTCGACCACGGCCTGACCGAGATTCCCTGCGGCGCCGGTAATGAGTACATTTTTCATCGCAACAGATTTCTGTCTACATAGGTAGGTATTTTTCAGTATAATAGCAGAAATCCTGCGATGATATGACTACCAGAAGAAACTTCCTTGCTGCTTCCGTGAAGACCACCGGCTTGCTTGCGGCGTTGCCCTCGTTCGCGTTTGCGTTCGATACGGCTCCGCAAAAGCTCACGGTTCAGAATGTGATCGACATCATCATGAAAGATCTCGGTGGTGTGATTGCGTCGGGTTCGGTAGATACGATCAAGGCAGGCAAGCCTGACACAGTTGTTACCGGCATTGTGTGCACGATGTTTGCGACGATAGATATCATTGCGCAGGCGAAAAAACTCGGAGCGAACTTTATCATCGCACACGAGCCGACTTTCTACAATCATACGGACACCAAAGACTATGTTAAAAAGAATGATGTACTGAAGGAAAAAGAATCGCTTCTTGAGAAGGATGGTATTGTGGTGTGGAGATTTCATGATTATTGTCACCAGATCAGGCCCGAGCCGATGAGCTACGGTATAGCGAAGCGTGCCGGGTGGACGTCGTATTACAAGACAGGGTCGCGTGTGATCGAGATCCCGGCGATGAAGCTCTCGGCGTTGGGAGATCATTTGAAGAAATCACTGGACATCAAGATGCTTCGTATCATTGGCGACCTGAACCAGGATTGTAAAAACCTGGCGTTGATGCCGGGAGCGTCCGGAGGTCAGTCGCATCTGAATGTGGTCGAGGAGAACAATCCGGATGTGCTGATCGTTGGGGAGGTTCATGAGTGGGAGACGGCGGAGTACATCCGCGACAGGAACATGGAAGGGAAGAAGACGGCGCTGATCATCTTGGGGCACTCGGTGAGTGAGGAGCCGGGGATGGAGGTGGTGACAGAGTGGCTTGTTCCAAAAGTTCCGGGCATCAAGGTGACGCATTTGGCGTCGGGAGATCCGTTTGTGTGGCGGTAGGCGTTAGGTTTTCCTTACAATCTGAGAGTGATTAAGACTGAATGTTTTTCAGCACGGGGAAAGGAACATAGATTTCGTATGCTATGGAAACAGAAACCCTCCCATCCCGCTCCCTCCGTAAAAGCGAATTAAAACCCCTCCTCGTCAGGCAGATGAAGCTCGAGCAACCCGACTTCCGCTTCTTCACTTTCGCTACTGGCGTCTTTCACTTTCAAAGACGACGCGACTTCGGTGATTATGACCTCCGCGAAATGCTCCACCTCGTGTACTCATTTAACGATCGTGTGATGCAGGCGTCGGTCTCCTCCCGACTGAACCCCGTTCATACTCTCAACCCCATTTATAACAACGGTCTCATAAATCCTCACATCGATCTTATTGCTCTCAAGGCCGGCACCGACTCCGTTCCTGCCAGCGGAATGACCTACCAGTGCGACGGAAGTGTCGATGGCACCCGGGATATGGTGAGCGCTGTTGTGGCTGACTTCAAAAACTCCGGGATCCGTTACCTCGACCGCCGATGGGACGAGCTTCAATCCAACCCCTTGATCACTGCCGGCATCGAGATCATTAAGTCATGGGACCACGACCGGACTATGCTCGGCAACGAGCTGCAGGCACAACTTAAAAAAGCAAAATTCAGGATCGATCGCATCAGGCAACCGCTTCTCGTAGATCTTAAGGTGCGCCTCGAGTCTGTTCCCGGACAATCGCACGAAGCGAAGCAGGGCATTCCCCGCCTCGCCTTTGACTTGATAGAACTATATTGCAGTCGCAGGATCGCCGCGTACTGACCATCATTCATGGAAATCTCGGTTTCACAAGCACCACTGAAAGAGCTGGGAACACTCCGCAGTGAATTTCTCTCCGAGAACAACATCGAGTTTTGTCTTGATAAATGCCACCTCTACGGTTGGGCCGACACCTATCTGTTCACGATCGACGGTGTGGTCGGCGGTTATGGTTCCGTGTGGGGAAAAGATGATCGCAAAAACCGTGACTCGATCTTTGAGTTCTACCTGAAACCGCTCTATCGCGACCAGGCGACCGCAGTCTTTACCGCATTCATTTCCACCTCGGGAGTAAAACACATCGAAGCACAGACGAACGACAAGTTCCTTGCGCCGATGCTTTTCGAGTTTGCTGAAAAGATCTTTGCCGAATCGATCCTATTCGAAGAAGGCTTTCAATCTTCGATCGGGCTTCCCGGAGCGGAGCTGGTGCGTAAAGGCGAAAACGATCCGAAGAACAGGGATCAGCAGTTTGTCCTGATATACAAGGGTGAGGAAGTTGCATCGGGCGGGTTGATGCTCAATTATAATTTTCCATACGCCGACATTTACTACGGTGTCGAAGAGAAACATCGCCGTAAGGGATTTGGAACGCTGATCGTCCAGGAACTGAAAAAGGAAGCCTATAAAATGGGACGGGTACCGGCCGCGCGGTGCGGCGTAAACAACACGGTGTCCAAACGTACCATGATGAAAGCGGGCCTGAAAATTTGCGGATGGCGGCTGGTCGGTAAGATCAAAGAAGAGTAGACCCCGCCCGTAGGCACGATCCACTCTTCCAAATTCAGAATAATTCAGAACTGCATCAACGCCACTTTATGTCCCCACAGAAGTCCGAAATAAGTGATCAGGTTATTGTCACCGTTGAACAAAACGTACACTTTCTCCTCGTCCAGCTTCAAGACGTACAGGTCGTCGGTTTCGACGGCGACAATCTTGTTATTTGTATGAAGCTCGAATGCGAGCGGAACATACCCAGTGACTTCGGCGGCCGGACCTTCTATTGGCTTCAATGGCTTTCGTGTCTCCGGATGATCGGTGTATTTGTACACTTCGATACGACCGGCGGGGATCTTTTTCAGAGACTCACGCAGCAGGTCATTCCATCCGGTTGCGGTTTGCCGGACGGTGTGATCATGGAAATCGCCTGCTGATTCAAGGTATAGCTTGAATATTTCTCCGTCGGATTTCCCGCCCTGGAGATCCCGGGCAAACTGCCGGACCGTTTCGATCCGCGCTTTCACTTTGTCTTGCGCAAAACAGATCTCTGCCGAAGCGAGGAAGCAGATTGAGATCAGTGCGATGGTTGGCTTGTTCATATTTGATTTTTAACACCCGGAGTCGATGGGTGCGTTTCCTCCGTCGTTATCGTGGACTTCCGCTTTCCCGGGAATGTCGAGTGTCCGAAGATCCTCACCGAGCTGTCCCGGGCATAACCCGCCGCCACCCAGCCAGCTGTTGCTGTTTTCGGGAAGTATAAAGCCGGCAGCCCGGCAGGCATCAACGACAAAATCGGTGCAGTTGAACGAGTTGAGATCATAAATTGCCGGCAGGTGATTGTTGGCGTAGTTCAGGATCTGCGTCACGTCCATGGCGGATATTGAAAACGACAAGCTGACATCATACTCGTGACCCGAGTCGTTGACGAGCACGCCGTTATCACTCGTCTCTATAGGCGAAACTCCGTTTTCCGGGTAGTAGCCGAAGACCCGCGTGTAGGTTGTGCTTCCAATAGTCTGACTAATGGAAAGCCAGGAATGACCGACGTCCGTTCCGTAAACAGGCGCGGTGCTACCTGCCTTCGGCTGATCTACATAGATTGTAAGGGTTGCCGGTCGCGAGGTTTTGAGACAACGGAAATATAGATTCCGGTTCCGGATGATCGACGCCGACGACTCTCCGCCATAATTAAAGTCCGGTCCCGCTTCCCAGGCTCCTGACCATGCATCGTAAATGTACAGCAGGTCGTCGGGACCGGTGAGTGACTTATTATCGGCGGGCGGGCCGTCTGATGACAAATATGGATAGCTTAAGCGGTGCGATTGAACGACAGCTTCGGGTAACACAACCAGGTAGACCGTCCATGCTCTTGATGCATCGTTGTAAAGGTAGGTTGTGGTCTTTCCGTCGGGATCGGTGAAGATGTACCGGTCGCCCGCAGCTGCATACGTGGGGAATGACGGGCCATATGCATCGGCGCCACTACCGCCGGCACCGCTACAGTTGGTCCTTCCTTGCATTCGCACGGAAAGGCAGCCGCCATCACAGGTAGTTGTGAGGTAGGCCTCGGTTGTACTGCTGCCGCCTCCGGCGTAGTGATAGGTAGTGACAAGATACCAATCGATGCAACCTTCGACTCGGCCCGACTTATTTCCTTTACTACTCGACCTCACCTGGGCAACACCGTTTGATGCAAGCCGGCCGTTATCGATCTCGTTAAAGAAAAGGATATCCCCGTGAATAGAATAATAAGAGATCCGGCCGTTGTAGGTCTGCGGGTCAAAGCGACGGGCATATATTGACAGGATCATTTTATCGTGATCGGCAGCAGCGTTGCTGAATACAACGAGATTCGACCGGACGATCTCTCCGTGTTGAATAAAGAACAGTGCTTTGATGATGGAGCCGTGTTCGAAATCGATCTTTCCGATATTTGCGATCAACACATCCTCATTGTTTGTAAGAATGTGACGTGTTATGTTCGGATAGTCGATCGCATTTTTCAGATCCGACAGTTTGTAAGTTTCGGATCCCGTTTCCGATTGGATGTGCTCGAAATAGTTTTCGATCGTGGTGCGATAAGGAGACTCAGGAAAATCGGGTTTCGCAACTTCCGTTGTTTGATCCTCGCGGCAGGAAAGTGCTAAAGCCGAAACAATAAGCATAGTAAGTCCGGTTCTTAAAAGGTACGGTCTCATAAGAGTGATGATTTAAGTTTGAAAAATGGAGGGCTTTCGGGGCGCGCGCTACGATAGCAATCTCTTATGACAATGTTAGCTGCGAAAAGAGGGAAAGTAAATTGATGATAATCAACAAAGGAATTTCTTGATCAGTGTCATGATCAACGGAGGCGAGCACGTAGTCTGCTCAGGGTTTCTGCTTTCATACCGAGATAAGAAGCGATGTGTTTTAAGGCCACCCGTTGAAAGATCTGGGGATCGCTGGCAAGCAACGATTCATAGCGCTCCCGCGCGCTCTTCATCCTCATCGAATACACCAGCGCTTCATTCAGTATATAATAGTGCTCGGTAAGAAAGCGTGTGACGTGATTGAACTGTGGGTATTTGTCGTGCAGCCCGGCAAGGGCGTCGTAACTGAGAGAAGTCAGGACGGAATCTTCCAGCAGTTGTATGTTTTCAAAGCTGGGCTTCTGACGAAAGAAACTGTTCACGGAAAAGATCAACTCATTCTCACGAATGAACCGGGAGGTCACGTCGGTGTCGTTCTTAAAATAGAATCCCCGCGCCAGTCCTTTATCAATAAAATGGATCTCTTTGCTGATCGATCCATGTTGAAGGAGGAGTGTTTTCCTTGGAAGGTGTTTCTCGGTAACGCCTGATTTAAGATCGTCCCAGAATTCGATGGGAAGAGGGTGGATCTTTTCGAACATGCTGTAGAGAACGGTCATGGCAACGGATCGCATGCAGCGAACGGCCAAAAGTACAATGGCGACCTATCGAAGGTCAATTGTTATCAACCGGCTTCGTAAGGATTTCCGGTCAGAGTCGGTCACTTATCCTCGACGACAAGGAATGTCTCATAGCGGACCTTCTTTCCCTTTTGAGTCATTCCTTCTATCACCACACGATATTTTCCGGGAAGGTCGGACGTGTAGAAGCTGAACTGCCCTTTGCCATCCGAATAGGCGCGGAGGTTGTTGTTCCAATATAGTGTCGAGCGGAAATCACCTTGACTGTGGTCCTCCGCCTTATCAGAATAGTCGGGCCCTGTGAATCGGTTCGGCGTGTCGAAGCCTTTGATATAGATTTCCTGAAAGGTTTTCCTGTCAGGTGCGCCGTTCTTCCTCGTGAACACGGATATCAAGCCGTTCTCACCCATCGAGCCGATATACGAGGCTCCCGTGCTGCTGATCTCGATCCTCTCGATCGTCTCCGGTATCATGCGCATCAGGTAGTCGCCCACGGTCTCGTCCGGTCCCATCTGGATGATGCGGTTATTTACCGCGAGCGCCGGTTCGGGAATGGCGCCACGCATACTGGTACGGAATCCGCCACCTCGTTCAGAGCTATTACCGGATGCTGAAGTCACTATTCCCGACAGCATCTTCTGCGGCCGGGTGCTTATATACATCCAATGTATACCGTCGAAGTCGAGACGATAGTTCGGCGACTTTCCTCGCAGAAGTGTTTCTATCGATCCATAACGTGAAATGTCTTCGCCACTGATGACGACCTCGCCCTTCCCATAGGCATTCGGAGTCTGCCGTTCGGGGTCGAGCAGCCTGGTTGCCTTAACATCCACATTCGAAAGGAGCGTGGCATCCTTTGGTATTTCATAATTGGAAAGAACGCCTTGCATCTCGCTCTTTCGTTCGAGTGGAATATTTAGTGCGGGAGGAAACGAAACGAGTACATGATCGCGTGAACGGCTGATCTTGAATTGGCCAAACGATTCCTTGGCCCGCAATGCCTGGAACGAATATGCTGCGGAGTCCAGGATGTCCAGATCGACGATAGAGAACGATCCCTCCGGCGACGTCTTGATCTTGTGTACCTCCTCAAAGGTGCCGCGGATGGCGGTAACATCGGCCGGCAACGACTTTTTCGTATCCGTAATGAATTCACCTTTCACGGTCACGCCGTATTCTACACGGTGCGAGAAACCTGAGGCGGCGTTAAAATCCTGCGGGATGACGAGGTCTTTTCGAATATCTTTAGCCGACCAGTCCACATCCGGTATCTGGGTTTGATCTGTGACGGATACCGAAAAATTTCCCTTAACCGGTAGATTGTTTTCAGTTAGAATAATATTTGCAATCACCTTGTCACGCAGGCCATAGGTCTCTTTGTCGAACGTTAGCTCGAGATCATCGGTATTCTTGATGCTCTTCGGTGCTGCGGCCGGTATTACTTTGTCGTAAATGTCGAGCACGGGAATGATCTTCTTGAAGTATGACGACTCGCCATAGTTTCGCATCCAGTTTGTATAAGCGACGAGCATATAGGTGCCGGGCTTCATAATAGCCGGGATCCTGATCTCGCCGGCAACTCTGCCGCTATCGATCCTCAGGGTTTTCGACAAAACTGTCCGGCGCTCAGAATTAACAACGTCTACGTAAAGGACGCGGCTCAGCGTGTCGGCCATACCGCGAACACTGTAATCCATATATCCTTTCACCCAGATCAATTCACCCGGGTAATAATACGGTTTGCTCGTCTGCAAATAGGTGGTCTCGAAAAGACGTTCGACAGTCAGCTGATCTTTAGTCCGGATACGAATAACACTTTTTGGCTGGTAATCGAGCGGCAGGGAGTTTGATAAACGGGCATTCATCATATCGCCCGAGATCACGACATCCTTCGAGTTCAGCGAGATGCCATCATTGGTGACCACGACATACTCGTTCTTCACTTCGACCCAGCTCACCTGGTGACCAATGTCGCGATATATTTGCAGCGCTCCTTGTTTCTCTATAAAATGCACTTCGACACGCCCTTTAAACAGTATCTTTTTTTCGTACATGGAAGCTCCCGCTTCGATCAGGCCATTCACTTTGTACGGCACGACGCTCGTGCTTTTCTCAAGATCCTGTTTGAATGATGGCAACCGGGCAGTGTTCGCGCCGGCCCGGTCGGTATACAGGCGGAAACCATTCTCGTTCACTTTGTCTTCGAGTATTGATTTGAACAGATGCCGTGCTGAGCCGAGGTATGCGGTCTCACGGTTTTTCATCCACGTGCGTGCCTGCTCGGCCGTGGATGCAGGGAGGTCGTCAAAACGGGAGTTGCCTATGATCGAGTACTGCAGCCCATCGGCTTTGAAGTCTTTCAGAAAGTAGGTGACGTGATAGCCGAGCGCATTGTTTCTGATCTCGATCGGCGCCAATGCTTTCGCGGTGAACTTGTTGTCGGTTTCGGAGAAGTCGATCACATACGCGTTGAGGATGCTGCACTCAGTGGCCAGGGCATCGTTTCCAAAGAAGATCTTTTCGAATTTTTTCAACTGTTTCTCCCATGCCTTATCGCGTTTGGCTTTCACCTGCACTTCGTCGAGCTGTTGCTGAAGAGGGATCAGCTTGATGTTTACCCTAACGCTCTCGCCGTCTTTTACCGTAACACGTGCCTGGTACGATTGATATCCGACGAACGAATACATTACTTCGGCGGCGCCGGTTGGTACCTTCGCCAGTGTGAACGTACCGTCAAGGTCTGTTGACGATCCGATCGTGGTATTGATGATAAACACGTTGGCGAAAGGCATGGGCTCCAGCGTTTGAGCATCGATGACGCGGCCGCTGATGGCACCGGTTTGGGCAAAGGAGAGGAGACCCTGGAACGCGAAGAAACCGGCAAAAAGTATTGTCTTCATTGGTTGGGTTAGGCAAGACCGTCAGGTTATCGAAGAAACGGAATTTGGGGGAATATAAGAAGGGAGACTACCCCTCTTTTAGGGGGAATTAAAATCGCTTTTAGGGTTAGTAGCTACAAGCTGTTTTATCAATTCGATTGAAAGATGTATGCCGTTTTTGCCAGCTTGAACAATCCCGAAAACCGGAAACAACGGGCCGATTTCCAGGAGGAATGTTCTTGAATTCGGAACTATCGCATACAGAATTGCCGGGAATCTCCGATATTTATTTGATCCTAAACACCCGGACCAGTTATGAAAAGAGTATTGACCTTCTATCTTTTGGCGACAGCTATTCTCTCAGCTTGCTCATCACCCCAATTCGATCAAAGTATTGATCAGTTGATAGCGCTCAAGCAAGAGTCGAACAAACGCATTCTTCATGATATCGATAGTGTTCTTAGACTAGACGAGGTTGAAGATTACGTTCAGTTGCGCGATAAATTAAAAAAGATGGATCGTGAGGTAAACACGTTTATTGGCGATCTGGACATGATCGCAGATTCGGAACAGGCTGCGTCAGTACTCGACTTCGCAGAAAAGACATTCGCATATAGACTCCAATATCCGATGGAAATTAAGGTTACCGCAGATACACCACCATCGCTGATGAAACTTGCCCTTGTTGACAATGCAAACCTGGTGATGCGTGAGTGGAAAGATATTGTTACATACAAGTTTAATACGATGGCCCCGGCAATAGTCTTCGATAAGATAAATTTTGGTCCAAAAGAACCAGTCACAGGGAGGATCTTCATTGTTGCATACAACACTGATATGAAGCCCGATATTAAGATTGACGGAAAATCAATTCTGGTCAAGGAAGGGGTCGGACATTTCTCTTTTTTACCCGGCGCGGCCCAGGAGTTGCCGGTGGCAATTACGATTGGGGAAACTGTGTTCGAGTCGATGATGAAGCTGAAATAAATGGCTCCTCAAACGAGCCGATAGGATAAAATAAAGCCAGTCACACTTTCATGCAACTGGCTGATTCTTAAGCTCCCCCTCTTGGACTTGAACCAAGGACCCCCTGATTAACAGTCGTTGCTAAAACCGCTTAATTAGCCTGAAAACGAAGATTTCTCTTAACACCAACATACAAAACCCTGCAATTCTTAACACCTTCTCTTAACACCGATTTTTGGTTACGGAGGCTTGCCTGTATTCGTAGAACAATGCTCAAGAATTACTAGTTGACACAAATTCTTTTAACGCATCAATGATTAGATAGGTGGGTGGCGGAGACGGATAACTTACATGCGAGTCGATCCATTCGGAAATGTCAGGACTATTTATAATTAAAGAGAATTCGTGCCGGAGATATTTTTTTAGCCCTTCATTGGCAGAGGTAATTTCATCCCATATCGCGCGCCGATTTTCCAGCACGTAGACGATATCTTCAAAGTCGGGGCTTGTCCTTGGGTCTTGATGACCTCGGCTCTTAAAAGCCTCCAGTTTTGTGGCCAGGAAATGTGGCGGCGTAAGAATCTTGACTATTGTTTGATCGTCAATAGAATACGCGATTGCCTGGCTGTACCCTTCCTCATACCAACGGTTTTCAAAGCCCATCGCAATGTCTTTGGTAGGCATGATGTCCACGACAATGCGCTCATCCCCATTACGGAGCAAGTACCGACATCTTACTCCTGAGTAAATTTCGTCTACGAATCCTCTTGTCCGTAAGTCATGTTCAAAGTCGGCATGCGCTCCGATACCAAGGACCTCGACGATGGCGTCTACATCCTCAGTGATCCTTGTTGGATAGTTTTCACGATCGGCATACATGGAAATTGTAGCTCCGCCAACGAAGACGACTTTATTATTTAAGTCGGAAAGAGCCTCAGACACTTTCTTTATCCTTCGAAGATTATCTCTGTGATTAGCATTCATTGCGACAGCATCCGGTTAAGTTCATCTTTGGCGATCGCTATTTCGCGTGCACGTCCGACACGGATTACGTCAACAAGAGCAAGCAATTTATATAACAGTGGATCTTCCTTAGCGGCATCGATTTGTTTTTCGTAAAAGGGTTCAATTGATTCGCCCATGAATTCACTTTCATGATCGGCCCAGACGTAGTTGTTCTCACTGCGGATGTGTTCCTTCATAAATGGGTGGGAGTGCGCGGTGAGCATTCCTCGGATTATTCTTCCGGGTTCTTGGGGGAAAACGTATTTGACGCCGTGCGCCAGGAATTCCATTATACTCAGTCGGTTTGGTCGTTTTCTGGAATAGTCAACCAGGCCGGCGGCCTTGCTACGATTGAGGGAAAGGGAGATTTCAGCGGTACTAATCCGCAAACTATTTGAAAGCGGCTGAAGCTGCCAATCGTCACCTTGGATGCTAAAAAGTTTTAGTAAAATCACTACGTCTTGCGGACGCATCCCGTTGTGCTTCCTCATAATTGTGTAAAATTACGGGTTTTTTACAATTTACAAAATGTAAAATGTAAATTTAAGTATGGATAATGAAGTACACGTAATTCACCTAAAGCACCGTCATGATCGGATGAGTCACATCTCCGAGCAACTGACCAGTCAGGGCATTAACAATTATAGATTTTGGGAAGGTGTTATCGATTCTCAGAAATCGTCGCGCGGCATTGCGCAGGCACATCAGCAGATTATCCTGTGGGCTAGAATAGAAGGAAAAGATGAAATCATTGTTGCGGAAGACGACTTGACCTTCACAGGACCAGGTGCGTTTCGACACTTTATTGATTGTGAACCACCACACTACGATTTATATCTGGGCGGGATATCTTATGGAAAGATCAAATCCGACAACACGGTAGATGATTTCGCAGGCACTCACCTATATAAAGTCAAAAGACATTTCTTTGATACTTTCCTGTCTCTCACAGGTGAAAAAGATGTCGATCGTGACCTGGCTCGCCGTGGTAAATTTATTGTATGCAATCCTATGGTGGCCATTCAATGTGATGGTTACAGTGACAATACTCACACGAACCGGATCAACGGACCATATTTCAAAAATCGTGTTTTATGGACGGGTTGGTAAAAAGCACTTAAGTCAAGGGATTACGATCTTCAAATTACGTTGGTCATTCAGACACGATTCGCAATTCAATTAAACGGATAGCCATGGTGAGCTCTGAGACACGAAAGATACTTGCCATTGAATAGAAGGATTGTCCTTTGTAATGTTCAATGGACGAAAGAGCTCGAGCGAGGCCGAATTCAATCTCATTCTTTTTCCATTTGGCTCGCAACTCGCTAACTCGACCTTGGTTCAGAGCAAATGCAGTATCATCGCTTAGAACAAACTGATCGACTCCAAACCTCTCTTTAAAAAATCTCCGAATTTGTTTTTCAGGCATTAGAAAATAGGTACTGAATCGATCAGCTTGCCGCTCTGAAATTGGGCGCTTGCCAATCACTGGAGATCCATCTGACGCACGATCTCTATGAGCTGTGACTTCCTTGTGAAGGAGTGCGTGACCAAGCTCGTGTCCAATTGTAAAGCTCTGAACTTCTGGTGCAAATTGATCAGATACGACAACGAGTTTTTCAGCTTTGTTAATAACACCTGCAACCTCAAATTCTTCATCATCGATTTTATTCAAACCCAATGAGTCCACTCTTTCAAGTTGATAACCGAGTATTTTCGTAAGGACAACGTCTGGTTGCAGTATATCGAGAATAAATTCCGGAGTCCTCTGCTTCCAAATCTTGTCCTTGTATTTCCAAAGCATGTTTTGCAAATCCTTGGCGATTAATTCTATATCTGAATTGGTCAATCTGGTTCCTTCCCACATTCCCGATTGGAAACGCTTCATCCCGATTTCAAAAGCGTTGTGTCTATTTGCTTCATTCTTTAACACCATCATACACTCCTTTGCAATCGCTGTGAATTTTGAGTGTTGAGAAAGTAATTCGTCCGCTTTAACATGGACGTCACCTGTCCATTTGTCGTTTCCTAATGAAAGTAGATTCAGATGGATTATCGAGATACAACCACCTATAGCGCTTACAGCATTGTTAAGGGCGACGGCAGAATCGCCTCGTGCTGACCGAAATCCACTATCGAAGACTTCCTTTGAATAGGTGGCTAATTCAACACAGAGCTTGGCTATCGCTAACGGAGTTCCAGTTGCAATTTTGAGAGCATCGTTGGCTTTTTGAGCCAGCTCCCACCTCTTAGACCGATTTTGCTCGGCATCCCGGGCATCTCTTAGTGGAATCACTTTGCCGAATTGAACAGAATCCTCGACGAACAAACGAGCTAATTCGGGGTAAACTTTAGTTTCAATACTTGTAGCTATTGGTAATAATTTGGTGAGAGCGTCACGGTATTTTGCTTGCCGCTTTGGCTCATTAGTCAGCTTAATTACCGTGAGAACCAATTGTGACGCCATCATACCTTCATAGGCAGTTGCGCTACCTGATCCTGGCTTATGACCCCCTTTTCCAAATTCTTTCAGGAGGTTTCTAGCTGGGAGGTCTAGCAATTTTTCAGGATCGATATGTTCTAATTCGTCTGCCACGATGTGGGTAGTAATTCAAATTTAATGTTATTCTCGTTCGGATACAATTTCGGAGATGTTAGCGCCGTAATGGAATCACTTTGTTGACTTGGTATCCACCAGCTTTTGACCGCTAAATTCAATAGCTGTAACTCTACTGAATATCTTTTCTTATTCGGACCAAGCATTTTTGCGGAACAATTCATGGGGATCACGAAGTTCTAGCATCAAAGGTTGAAATGATAATTGCTATCCATCACCAACGCGGCTCCTCCTAAAATCAAAAGTGAAATGGACCAAGTATTGTAACTTTCTTAATGTTATAGTCGCCCAACAAATAAAATTCTTATGAAACAAGTTTCTGAATGGATCAACCTGAAATGGGTCTGGATTCTAATTGCGTTCGCAACAACGCTCTTTATGCATGTTGGTATCCGTTACTATTTCTGGGACTTGAGCGCAGCCAATTTTAATAACATTGTGACTCCATTGGCGACGATTGCCTCTGTGTATCTCTTCGTTCGATTATCGCTCCAGCAACAAAAATTGGCAGAGAGTCAAAGTGTAACTCCACACTACGAACGTGAGTTAGAGCGAATTCAAAAGTTGATGACGCATAAACGTGGGAGCAACGTTCAGAGTGAGGCCGACTTGTTCAATTATCTGCCAGGTGCGATATATGGGGTCAATCAAAATATTCACTTTCAACTTGACTTCAATGAATGGAAAAAGGGAAACGTCAAGAGTGTGGACTACTATGCCAGCCAAACGTGGTTCAAACAACAACTTGATATTTTCAGGCCGAAGTGTTTTCGCTGCAGAGTATTGACGAGGCAGTGAAGTTGATAGCGGAACTTGATTCGAGGGAATGTAAACTTAATCCTGAGTCAAAGCGATTCATTAAAGGGCGTTTACGCAATGAAGTACTTGGCGTGTACATTCAAGGAATTCACTTTATCGGTGATGTGTATAAGATATTCATTGTTAAAGACGGTAAACCTCTTTTTGTACATGTATTACAGACTCGTTATGGCGCATACTACCCAACGCTGATAAAGAATTAAATTTTCTTAGAGCCGATGGCATGTAGTGATGTGCATCAGATTACATCATGAACTGCAACAGGTTTATTTAATGGCATCTTTAAGGTATTTGGTATCAAAGAATAGATTAGGGAACAACTACGGAGTCATATTGGGATCTAAGAAATGAGGCACTACCGCCGTCAGCTAGATCGATCCTATGACAATGCTTACGATCCGGACGGACATTGGTACAGGATGCGTGAATTGATGACCTCCCTAACCTTTGGAATTCGAAGTAAAACACTATACTTTAGCCGTAGAGCCTATTTCAAGGTGCACCTAAGTGCTCCCTGAATGGGCTTTTTTTGTTCACAAAAACCAATTTGGATATGCTAGAAGTGACCGGACTGACTGACGATTATTCATTAGATTTTCAATCCTAAGATACGGCCTCAGTGGACACCACAATGGAACAAGCTGTGCCGTCGCCCTCAATCCATTCATTGATCCCTCTTGATTTGAGCGGTCGATATGCCAGGGGCGGTTTTACCTACCAAGACCATATTGCTGCATGTCTGTGCATGCAAATGCTCGAGGATGATCGCATCTCTCAAGTCTGGTTTGAAACTGAGGATGACATTACGATCATATGGGAGGCTAGAGGTATTGAAACTGTTGAGTTCGTCCAAGTAAAACATGAAGACAGGAAGTCCAGGTGGTCGGTTAGTGCCCTTTGTGCTCAGAAAGATGGCGCTAAATCAATATTTGAGAAATCATTGGCAAACGATCGATGTAAAGAAAATGTTCAATTTCGAGTTGTCACGTCATACGATGTTGATCAAGCATTAGACGTATTAAAACTTCCCATTGGAGGTGCATTTCGTGTCGCGGAATTGACAAAGGAAACACAAGTCATAACTGAAATTGCGAAACACTTGCCAAATGCTTTGTCACCGAACGGAAATGGAATCGAGTTCTGGGTAAAAAATTGTTGGTGGGAAAAATATCCCGACACAATTGAAAACTTAATTGCAAAGAATAAAATTTGCCTTGAAAAAATATTAAACACGCACCCTCAACATGCCTTTTGGGACCAAAGAGATGAATTGTATCAACAGTTGCTTGGTCTGGTCAAAGATGCTGCGACGGTGCCTATTGCACACGATCAAGCGCTGTCAAAAATAACGAGGGCGGCATTGCTTTTATGGTTTGATGTGAACTTGAAGAAACTCCATGCACCAAAGGGAGGAACCGAAAATTTAAGGAGGAAGCTAGCGGAAGCGGGAATTGATGAACCTCTTATCAAAAGAGCCGAGCAGCTTAAATGGGACTACATGAAACATAAGCTCGACTCCGATTTTGTTAAAGGCAAACAAGTTCAAAAGTTGGAGGCAGATATTTCCTCGCTTCTCTTTGACCTTAAGTTGCAACTTGACGCTGGCAAACTGAATCTTGACGGTCCCAACTTTCTTTTGAAGTGTAAGGACGAAATTGAAGGCAAAGTTCCTCTTCCACAAAATCTTCAGAAAGACGACGCTATAGCATTCATGTTTGATTACACAAACAGGTGTCTCCATCGGTTTATAAGACCAAGCAAATGAAATCATTAAAAAAGATTGGTTCCACTCCTGCCGGTGTCAGTTTACTCTCCGATGATCTAATAGAATTTCACGCGGGGCGGATTATGCTTCTTATCGGGTATTGTGGCGTCAAAAGCCGGAAGGACAAATCAATTCGCATCGAAGGATTAACGAAACTTGCGAAGCTGGATTTTTTTCTACGCTATCCTGAATTTTTTAGAAAAGCAGCTACCCACTTAAATAATCCAATTGAAATAGTTGGGGACGCTCCGATTGAATCGAAAATGATCAGGTTTCATTATGGCCCATGGGACAGTCGTTACTATCAAATTTTGCCATTTCTAGAAGCACGAAACGTCCTAAAGATTGTTAAAGAAAACACCACATACAATTTTGTCCTAACTCAAACGGGCATTGATGCTGTAAACGAATTAACGAAACTAGAACAGTTTAATGATCTGATAGCTAACATTAAAACAATTAAGAAAGTCCTGGGTGGACTAAATGGAACTACTTTGAAAAATCTGGTATACAACCTCTTTGAGATCGAGGTAGCGGATAAGAAGTTAAAGGAATCGATCAGCTATGAGTTATAACATTTTCATTAATGAATTATCCCGCGTTACTATTGATGGTGAGATTGAAACTCTGACTTTCCAAAGAGGAGTGAACCTCATTCTTGGCAACTCGAATTCTGGTAAAACAGTCTGGCTTAAAATGCTTGATTATTTGCTTGGAGATCGGGGAACGATTGAGGAAGCCTTAGGTCAGGAAACAGGACTTGTTGCTAAGTATCGCGCGGTTATCGCAAACGTAACTATTGGTGACAACTCTTATATATTGGAGAGAGATTGGCATACTCCAGGCAATCGTGGAAAAATCAAGGTCGGCGAGGGAGTTTACATTTTAGCAAATGATTTCTCTGAATGGATGTTTGATAAATTGACGATACCGCAAATCAATATTCCAAAGGGAAATCCCTATATCAATAACTGGATTGAACTAAGTTTTCGGACGATGCTCAGACACATCTACAGGCAAGAACGATTTTGGCAAGATCTGGCAGATAAGCAACCGGATTTTGAACAGTATGCCGTGATGTGCCAGTTTTTAGGGATTGCTGACCGCATATTCTCAGCAAGCTATGACTCGTCGATTTCGAAGAGTAAGGAGCTTTTGAAGTTGGAGAGTAGACGTGAACAGCTCGAAGAAATTCTGGACTCGATTACAAGGAGCATGACCGCAAATGAAGACGCAGATCGGATAAACTTTGTCACGAAATCTGAACTTGAACGGGCAATAAATGACCTTTTGAATGAAAGCGAAGCCCTACTACAAAGAAGGAAGGAAGTTTTGGCTGAACTGATGGATAAGGTCAATCAGAATAAAGACAAACAGGATGTATTGGAGCTCGAAATTTTAGACAGACGAAAATTATTACTCAGTGAGCTTGAAATACTCGAAGGAAATCGGGGTGAAATGCGCGAGCGAATCGCGTCATTTAGAAGCATTGAAAGTAAAGTTGCCTCAGAAGTGGAAAAATTGTCACGTTCGCAGGTTTCCGGGCTTATCTCCGATTTAAAAATTACGCATTGCCCTGCCTGCGATCAAGAAGTTGAAACAACGCTTACTAATGATGGCGAGTGCTTCCTATGTCATCGGCACACAGTAGCAAACAATGCGGATTATGCTGAAAGAATTGAGTTCGAAATCAATCAATTGAGCTCAGAAAGGAAGGAGCTTAGTGAAATTTTGGTCCGTTACAACCAAGACCTATTGAAGCTAGATTCACAAAAGGCCCTCCTGAATGAACAGCTTGCTCTTATTGAGCGACAACTACGTCCTTTACGACAAGAGCTTGCCCCTCTAATGGACGAACGCGTTGGTTTTATAGATACTGAGCGTGGAAGAGTTACGGAGAAGGTTGAAAATTATAAAAGACTTCTTCAAAATTTTGAGGTCAGGACAAATTTGATAAGCGAGATTGATCGATTGACTGGGGAAATCAATGTATTCGAAACCGAGGCAGAAGCTCTTACACACAACGTTGACTATGAACGCTTAGGTTCTATTCTTGAAGATGGAATGAATGAATACTTAAATGGCTTGATTAGACAAAATATCTCTGTCTGGCCACATGGGCGTATTCATGTAAGGTTAACGGAAAAAACGTTTGCAATTAGAGTTGGTGACAGATCATGGAAATCTCTTAGCGCTCTTTATCAGGAGTATGTTTTGCTAGCTTATCATTACTCATTATTGAAGCTAACTAATCAAAATGGTTTTCATTACCCCGGACTTTTGATAATAGATTTCCCACCGCAATTTGGGGAGGAAACAATGCGGCTCGATACGCTTGATTACATCATAGTTCCTTTCATTTCTTTATCGCAGGCTGATAGTTACCAAGGCGTTCAGGTCATCTTTTCCGGAAAGACGATCAGTGATCTGGAATCTACAAACGTCATTCACCTTGGTGAAATCTGGACCAGTCCTGATACTCAGTAAATTCCGCGAAACCCTGAATAGCAAACGTTGGCTTGATGAAATGTCATTTTTTAGGAAAGTATGGTAGTAACTAATTTGGAGAAGAAGATTTTGGAATTGCAGAAGACTTGCGCTGTATATGAGCCGCAAGAATTTTCAACATTTATCGCTGGAGTAATTCTTCAGATCGGCACTCGCAATACTAATCCGTTTTTTAAAAATTTGATGTCGCCGATGAGGCAACTATTCTACCTCGCGTACTTGAATTTACAATTTAACACCGGTGAGGGCAAGGTTGGCTTCAGCGAAGCGGAATGGAATCAAATGACAGCTCTCCTTCATGAGATAGAGATGGAGTACTTTTATTTATTGGGTTATCCCAAAGATGGAGGGGAAACGCGGGAAGAGATTCAGAAGATTTCGGTAACGATGCCTACATTCATGAATTATTATTTCAATGGTCCGATGGCTTATGAGGAGCAAGAGATCGAAAGGATTGAGACTATGTTTAAGACCTTCGAAGATGAGTTAGTGCAGGATTGTCAATTGAGACCGTCTGATTTTCTGGATTTCTACAAGCGATTAAATGTGATCATAAACCAGAATCTCAACACAGCATTAAAATTCTTGGACCCGAAGAAGTGGCAAGCTTTTACGAAGGAATGTATAGAGAAAGGCATAACAAACCCGAAGGATTGGATAAATGAGGCGAAAGAGGAAATCTACGGATCTGCGAATTTGATGAAGAATCCAGGAAGTTTCCTGATCATTGATCCGTCTACACTTGAACTAACATCTTTTGAACAAACGAAATGGACCAAAATTGTTCCAATGTTCACCTTTGGTGCCATCCCACCAAGCGATCTGATTTACTATACAGATGACAACAGATTGATGTCTCAGCCATTTGTATCGTTAGCAGAAGGTAGATTTCTCCCGTTCTGCCTTAAGCAGTTCGTTCATGCATCATATCATTTTCTATTTGACAAATGTTCGACTCTCGATCAACAGCGTTTACTAAAATCCCGAGACGAATATGTTGAGAGAAAAGCTCAGGAGATCTTTCGCAAATTGTTTCCAAGGAATGCAGTATTTTATACTAATTATAGTATTGATGAAGGTCAGAGCGAACAGGATATTCTTATTCTTTTTAAAAAGGTGGCAATAGTAATTGAGGTAAAAGCCTCGAATTACCGGGCGCCGATGAGGGATGCTTTAAAGGCTTTTGAAAAATTGAAGTCTGATTTCAAAAAATGTGTTCAATATGGGTACGAACAAGCCGCTAGAGTTGTAAAAGCTTTCAGCGATCAAAGAAAGGTGAAGATCATCGATTCAAAGAGAAGACTTTTGTATGAATTGAATTCCGACGGGTATCAAGTGTTTTCGGTTGTAGTGACCTACGAGCGCTATGGTCAAATTCAGACTAACCTCGCGGATATGCTGGAACTTGATGATGACGCTCGGTATCCTTGGTGTGTTTGTCTGGACGACCTGGAGGCTTTCATATTAACATTAGCGAAGCGGAGCGATAGAGTGCACGCATTTCTAAGATTCCTTAAGCACAGAGAGGATTTTCACGGTCATCTATTGTGTTCTGACGAACTGGAACTATGTGGATTGTTCTTGGAGGATAGCGCTCACTTCGTTCGTTTGAGTCAACGACAGGAAACAGTTCTCACCGAACCTCACTTAACGAGGCCAATAGAGGAGTCGTATCGAAAGGGAATGGGTTTTAAGCATGAGCGGTTTCTCAAGGAGAAGAGAAGCGGTAAGATCGCATTCTTATATTCTAGTAATGAAGAACGACAAGCAAAACGTTAGTGACAAAGGGCAAATATTAGTATTCAAATCAGTCCTGTATGAAGCAGTTCGCACTGGCTTTATTTTTTGACATAGATTGAAGTTATTGACAATCCCGAAACTGAACCATATCATATCGTAGTTGTCCAACCGTATAGATCCGACGCCGAACCGTAATTTACTTAGGTAGTGCTGCAAGATAGATTTGAATAACGGCAATTTAGGTGTAGACAAAATTATCGCCGCCGCCTAATCCAAATTACAATCATTGACTTCTTGGGAATATCCATTGCACTTGATTTCGCGAATTCTGAGTTTGCTCTTGCGAGTTTTATTTCTTCCAGTTCAATGTAGTTGAAGATGCAGACGACAATAATTTATAGCTTGACCCCACGTCGTCCAGTCTAGGACCTCTGACATTTGCCACCCGTTCACATGTTCCAATGATATGATTTGGTCCGGGTGATTCACCCTCATTGAAGGTTAATGGATTTCTGACAAATGGAAATAACCCATCGTTGTGAGTAAGCCTTAAGTTAACACTAAAATTAAAGCAGAAATCTCGAGTATCAGTAACTCTCTAATTTTGCGAGCCTTAGTGATTGGGATCACCTGTTAGAATGTGTCGGACCCCTGATAAAAAAGAGGCAATTACGTCCGTAACTGCCTCGTTACCTTTTATTTGCTCCCCCTCTTGGACTTGGACCAAGGCTAAGAATATGTTAAAGTTGAACGCTGGCGATTATTTCAGCCTGCTATCCCAAATCTTAATCAAGTGACTTGCAAGCATAATTTTTCCCAAGCATCGACTTCATTTACTTCAATGTTCGCATGAGCAATGGGATTTCGGATAGCCATCATTACCCCGGCGAAGATGTCCATATAGCCTTGTTGTATATTTTTATTTGACTCGGAAGAAAGGTCGGTAAGCCTAAAAACGGGGCTTTGGTGAGCAAATGCCTTTCGCATTAATGATGTTCCATCCTCTTCCTTACCAACTACATTGTGATATTCTTTCTTGACCTTGTCGTTGATCTCCTTGAACGCAGAAAGTACGGCATCTGAGAAGTATCCATCTAGGAATTTTTCCATAGAAACATCTTTGATGGCCGGATGAATGAGCGGCCAATGCTTATCACTTACAGCGACAATACCAGGTTTGATGTATCCAGAGGTAACGTCTTCGCCGTGTTTAGCTAAGATCCGTACGTTAAGCTTTCCATTAAAGAACTCCCTAGCTTCCTCCCTGAGGATGTTTTTCACTTCATTGTCAGTCTTGCCGGCCCAATCGACTTTAAGTTTAAAGATCTTGACATAGTCGGGCGTTCGAGTGTGAAGACGAATTCCGTTGATCAAGACAGACTTTGTATTTGAATTAATGGCGTTCGCAAAGTGATCGACAGTCTCGTCGTTGATCACTGTTGCGTATTTATTTTTCCCATTGTTGTGACTTTTCGAACGCACGACAATGTTAAATCGATCCTTCATCATTTTATGGCCAGATAGATCATAACGAAATTAGTTCAGATGAAAAAAACCATGAGTGCTCATGGTTTATTCTTTATCATTTTTGATTCAAAAGTTTCCAATAGAAAAGTAGTCATTGCGCCGGAAAGATTGATGGCGAGTTCAGCATGTCGAGTTGCAGGCCGGACCTGACTGATCTTTTTTCCATGAGAATCGCTTAACTTATTTCGCATTGCTCCAAGTCCCTCAACTACCGTTTGACATCCGCCTAAAATTTGTTTGAAGATTTGTTCTGTGTGTTGATCTGGCGCCAAGTTCAATCCGTCTGCTGTAAGTTTATAAAGTTTTGGTAACTCCAGGTCATCTTTGTAGGTATTTCCAAGTTTATCGAGGATATGTTTGCAGGTTGTTTCAATCAGCGTTCGTGCAGAGGTGATTGCACCTTCTGGATCATCCGCGCTGCGTTTAAGTGCCTTTCTCCATTCCTCGTTGATAAGTTCTAAATTGAATTTTCCAATCTTGTGAGTTAAGTCTTCAGCAACGACCTTTTTCTTACGTTCAGCGTAGCGCAACGCTGCCTCAAATTCAGTCCAGAGATATTCTCTACGTTCCTTATACGTTTGAAATTTGCCTTTTATGAATTGCCAGAACTGATCTACACTTCTGTTGCTCACCACAAAATTTGGGATCAGGTCTTTTAACTCACTGATTTCAATTATCGCTGTTCGTTGCGTTTTGTATTCATCATCTGAGTGAGAGCCACTCGTTGCTACGTTGACAAGCAAATTTTTGAAAGTGTCGATCTGAAGATAGAGATCGTTCATTGTTTACAGAGGAGTGTTAATAAAATTAATAGGAATAACCAGCCGCTCAAAAATCCGTCCTATCAAGAACCACGGAACTCAAAATTACTTCGGGACCACCTGATGGAATGCAAATGGGATCCCAGCATAACTACCTCATTATCAATTTAAACTTCTATACCGACTTTTCCATCGCATTAAAAAAAGGCATTCTCTTAACACCTTTCTTAACACTAAAAACACAAAAAAGGCAGCCACATCTCTGTAACTGCCTTACTATCAAGCTCCCCCTCTTGGACTTGAACCAAGGACCCCCTGATTAACAGTCAGGTGCTCTAACCAGCTGAGCTAAGGAGGAATCGGGGTGCAATAATACATCATTCGGGCCAAAACTGCCATCAAACGATATTTTTTTCAACGATTTTCGGGGAAATCCGAACAGATTCCCAGTCTAGTCGTATATTTACTTTGCAATTAAAAGTACTTTTTAGGATGAAAAGCCAGCAGGAAATTACCGACGATCTCGCCTCCGTCCGGTCGATGATGGAGAAATCATCAAAATTCCTTTCACTTAGCGGACTGTCAGGAATACTCGCCGGCGTTTACGCCCTCGCGGGATCAGCCTTCGCCTACTTTCTCTCGATGAGCATGCGCGTGCCCAACTACCGAACCGGGAGCGACTACCACATCATACGGAAAGCGCCCGACCTGCTTTGGCAACTGGTCGTCATCGCGCTCGGTGTCTTCGTGATCTCGATCGCCACCGGCATCATCCTCTCCAGCCGCAAAGCGCAAAAGCAGGGGCAAACACTCTGGAACACTTCCACTTATCGCATCATCGTCAACCTCATCATACCGCTGGCCACCGGCGGCATCGTCATCGTCACACAGATCGTGTACGGCAACTTTGAGTTCGTCGCGCCCGGCTGCCTGGTGTTTTACGGACTCGCACTCATCGCCGCCAGCCCCAACCTCTACGAAGAAGTGCGTTACCTCGGATACTCAGAGATCATCCTCGGCATCGTCTGCGGTTTCCTTCCGGGATACGGATTGTTCTTCTGGGCCGCAGGCTTCGGTATATTTCATATATTTTACGGCGCAATCATGTTCCGGAAGTACGACCGCTGATGAAGAACCCCTTCGAAAACTTCGACAAGATCCTCGAGCATCGTATGCGGTTGCAGATTGTTGGTATTCTGGTCGCCAACGAGTCGTATGACTTCAATACGCTCAAAGAACTCCTTCAAACTACCGATGGAAACCTGGCCACACACATCAAAGCCCTCGAGAAAGAAAAATATATCATCGTGCAGAAATCATTCGTCGACCGTAAGCCGAACACGCGCTACAAGATCTCCGAGCGCGGACGTTCCGCCTTCAGAAAACACCTCGACGCCATGGAGGAGATAATTAAAAATCAAAAGAGATAATTTTTTTATCTATTGACTTTTAAATTAAAAGTACTTTTAAAACAATAAACAATAATTGATATGGACAATTTTCCCCTGCTCGACCGGTTCAATAACTGGCTTAAAGAATCGGTGATGGTCAAGCTCTTTTCAATAGGAGTGTTGATGCTTATTCTCATGATACCATCGTTTTGGGTACAAGACCTGATCCGCGAACGACAAGTGCGCGGCGAAGAAGTCATCGCCGAGGTCGCCGAAAAATGGGCCGCCAATCAGACGCTGACCGGACCGGTGTTGAAGATCCCCTTCCGGGACTTCGTCACAGAAAAAGAGTGGACCGGCGATGTTGAACGTACCCGGGTGGTGGAGACAAAGCGCTATGCCTATTTTCTGGCCGATAACCTCACCATCGACGGGACAGTATCGCCGGAGGTCCTTCAGCGCGGCATCTTCGACGTTTCCGTGTACGATTCGAAGATCAAGATCAACGCAACGTTCGGTGACATCGACTTCGCGAAATTGAATGTTTCTGCCGACCAGATATTCTGGAGCGAAGCATCGCTGGTCCTTGGCATCACCGACTTGCAGGGAATCCATGAGAATCCGAAAGTCCGTTCGGGCAGCACCTCATTCACTTCGGAATCTTCCGGGGATATCGGTCTGACCATGGGACAGCATTCGTCGGCCTCGAATTATGATATCAACCGGACCGTCGTCACCACCGGCATCGTTGTGCCATTCGACTGGAAGAGCAAGGATGATATCGTGAAGGAATTTTCGATAGAGCTCGACCTGAAAGGGAGCGAGCGACTCTATTTTGTACCCGCGGGCAAGACAACGACCGTTTCTTTATCCGGCGCCTGGTCATCTCCCAGCTTCGATGGCAAAATGCTCCCCACCACAAGGAACACATCCGGCACGGATTTCAACGCAACCTGGAAAGTCCTTTCGTTTAACCGCCCAATCGCAGACCAGTGGATTGATACAAACGAGGCGTTAAGAGGAACTGAGTTCGGCGTGCGACTTCTGATTCCCGCCGACCAATACCAGAAGAGCATGCGCACAGCCAAGTACGACGCGCTCATCATCTTGCTGGCGTTCACTTCACTGTTCCTGGTGGAGATCACACGCAAAGTGCGCATTCATCCATTTCAGTACATACTGGTGGGCGTGGCGCTTAGCGTTTATTACACGTTGTTGCTCTCGATATCCGAATACCTGGGATATAATGCAGCCTACGCGATAGCATCTGTTGCCACAATAGTCCTGCTTTCGCTGTACTCGACGACATTCTTTAAACAGAGAAGCCTTGTGCTGCTGTTCTCCGCGGTGATGTCGATCTTCTACGTGTTTATTTTTGTGATTATCCAGGCGGAAGATTTCTCGCTGCTGATAGGAAGTGTCGGTCTGTTTATGATAATAGCGGTCGTGATGTATTTTTCGAGAAATATACGGTGGTATAAGGAGGAGGCAATTACGGAATGATTTTGTGAGGACGACAATTGGTCATTGGTCATTGGTATTGAGTATTGGATATTGCTATTGGTATTGGATGTTCGATGTTCGGAATATCGAACACCCAACACCGAATGTCGAACACCGAAGTGACTGATGGCTTTCGAAAAATTGTAAGGAAAACTGTTGAATGAAATCTCTGATTGAGGTCGCTTAGTCCCGAAATTTGTCCGATGAAATACGATCTGGAACAGCGACTAATTCGGTTTGCAGTGTCAATTGTCAAGACGATTGAATCGCTTCCGCAAGACCGCTCCTGCAACCATCTTGCCGGACAGCTGGTTCGTTCAGGGACAGCACCTGCTTTGCTCTATGGTGAAGCCCAAAGCGCCGAGTCCCGAAAGGACTTTATTCACAAGATGAGGATTGGCCTGAAAGAATTGCGGGAGACAAGCGTTTGCCTGAAAATTATTAGTGAAGCAGGATATTCCGGTACGACTGGTTCGTATGAGAAGGTGATCAACGAAAACGTTGAACTAATCTCGATTTTTCATAAAAGCATTTTGACTGCCACGAAGAATCTAACGGAAACGGATGGTCGGATGTGAACCCAATAACACTTCATCATTCAGTGTTGGGTGTTCGGTGTTCGATATTCTGATGATTGAACTTAATATCGAACACCCAACACCGAATGTCGAACACCGAAGTGTAGATCCTTTTATTTTATTTAGGAATCAAGGTTGCTATCCACTCAATACTAAGCTCCGGCCACGATCCAACCACCGGATCTTTCACCGCCAGTCCATATCCGTGTCCGCCATGATCATAAATATGTATCGTGGCGGGCACGTTATGTTTTCGTAACGCTTCGAAGAACATAATACCATTCTCCACAGGCACAACATCGTCGTCGGTAGAATAGATGATGAAAGTCGGCGGCGTGTTTTTATTTACCCTGTTTTCGGTCGACAGTGAATCGATCATCGTTTTATCGGGATTTTTTCCCAGCAGCATCTCGCGGCTCCCGCTATGTGCTTTAGCGCCGAATGTGATCACAGGATACATAAGGATCGCAAATGCCGGCCGCGAATTGAATTTCTCCAGCGGAGTTTTCGGATCCTTGCTTGCGGGCACGTGCATTGTCGCGCACATCGACGAAAGATGACCGCCTGCCGAGAACCCGATAATGCCCACACGCTCCGGATCTTTCGCCTTCGATTTCACCGTCCGGATAGCTGTTGTCACATCGTTGTATTGGTCCGGAAAGCGATGGCCTTTCTGCCCGCCATCGTTCAGCCGGTAGTGGAGGACAAAAGCATCGAACCCATGTTCGTTATAAAATTTCGCTATATCATTTCCTTCGTGGTCGACCGCCAGGTGTGTATAGCCTCCACCGGGAACAACGAGGATCGTCGTGCCGTTCGGCGTCCCTTTTGCCTTGAAGAATTCGATAAAAGGAGGCTCTTTGTCAAAGCCGTCTATCGTTACTTTTTCCGTTGAAGGATAGAGATAGGTCTTCGTTTGCGCAGACCCCAGCGTTGTGACGAGGGCAAAAACAATGATCAAAGATTTCATGCTGATTAACTTCATTATTCGATGTTGGATGTTCGATATTCGGTGTTCTGAGCGTCGGAATATCGAACACCGAACGCTGAACACCGAATCTCGAAGTTAGACGTCTGTCATCAATCTAAAAAACTGTCAATCTAGAAACGGATACCTGTAATCTGTCGGTGACACAAAGGTCTCTTTGATCGTCCTCAATGATACCCACCGCAGCAAGTTCACTTTCGCGCCCGCTTTATCATTCGTACCCGATCCTCTCGCGCCGCCAAACGGCTGTTGTCCAACGACCGCGCCGGTCGGCTTATCGTTGATGTAGAAATTTCCAGCAGCGTTGCTGAGCTTCTTCGTCGCGAGCTCGATCGCATACCGGTCGTTGGCAAAGATCGATCCCGTCAGCGCATAGGGAGATGTGCTGTCGACCAACGCCAGGGTATCTTCAAAATTCTCCGCATCGTAAACATACAGGGTCAGCACAGGACCGAAGATCTCCTCGCACATCGTCACCGACGACGGGTCTTTCGTAACGATGACGGTCGGTTCGATAAAGTATCCTTTCGACTTGTCGTATTTGCCGCCGGCAATGATCTCGTTCATCGGGTTCTTCCGTGCCTTTTCGATATAGCCGGTGATCGAGTCGAACGATTTTTCGTCGATTACTGCATTGATGAAGTTACCGGGATCTTCCACACCGCCCATCTTCATGCTCTTCAGGTCTTCGACCAGGTATTTTTTCACGTCGGCCCAGAGGTTCGAAGGAACATAAGCTCTCGAAGCCGCGGAGCATTTCTGACCCTGGTATTCGAAAGCACCGCGTCCAATCCCCACCGCTACCGCCTTCGCGTCGGCGCTCTTGTGTGCAAGGATGAAGTCCTTGCCGCCGGTTTCACCAACGATACGCGGGTATGACTTATAATTACCGACGTTATTGCCGATTGTCTTCCAGATATTATTGAATGTCGTGGTTCCCCCCGTGAATTGAATTCCTCCGAAATCACGGTGAGAGAATATGACCTCACCCGCATCCGGCCCGCTTACATAAACCAGGTTGATCACTCCATCGGGCAGCCCGGCGTCCCTCAGTATCTGCATGAATACATTGGCCGAATAGATCTGTGTGTTCGATGCCTTCCATACAACGGTGTTCCCCATCAGCGCCATGCTGGTAGGAAGGTTTCCACCGATCGCTGTGAAGTTGAACGGCGTCAACGCAAACGTAAATCCTTCCAGGGGCCGGTACTCGATGCGGTTCCAAACGCCGGGACCGGATACAGGCTGTTCGTTATAGATCTCCGTCATGAAGGCGACATTGAAACGGAGAAAGTCGATCAGCTCACACGCCGAATCGATCTCTGCCTGGTATGCATTCTTCGATTGCCCGAGCATGGTAGCAGCATTCATCTTGAAACGGTACGGACCGGCAAGAAGGTCGGCTGCTTTCAGGAAGATCGACGCGCGATGTTCCCAACCCAATTGCGACCAGAGCTCTTTCGCACCCAGCGCCGCATTGATCGCCTGCTCCACGTGGCTCTTGTCGCCCTGGTGATAATAACCAAGAACATGTTTGTGATCGTGAGGCGGCGTAACGGCTTTCTTGTTGCCGCTCCTTACTTCTTCGCCGCCGATATACATCGGTATGTCTATGACCTTCGACCGCGCTTCTTCCAGCGCTTTTTTTATTGCGTCACGTTCCTGCGAGCCGGGACCGTATGATAATACTGGTTCGTTTTTGGGAAGGGGAACGTGGAAGATTCCTTTAGGCATATATTATTTTTTTATAAGATAGTTTGCAATTCTTTCAGACTGCTGATCTCGTATGTCACTTGTTCAGCGTGCGGAAGCTTGTAAGGGTTATAATACACGGTGTCTACCGACGCATTGCGTGCGCCCGAAATGTCGGTCAGCAGGTTATCGCCGATCATGATCGAGTCAGAACAGGCAAACCCGTTCTCCCGAAGGGCGAATTCGAAGATCTCCTTTTCCGGTTTCTTACTTCCTGCCCGCGCCGAGGTGATGACACCCTTGAAATAATCGGTTATCCCCGATGACACCAGTTTCGTAGACTGGATCTCTTCGAAACCATTGGTTATAATATAGAGCGGATAGCGGGGGTGGAGGTAGTCCAGGACATCTTTCGCATGAGCCACCAGGTTTTTCTTCTTGGGCGACTCAGCAACGTACTTCTCCGAGAACTCCAGCGACAAGTGATAGTTGTCGAGACCTGCGTTCAGGAACACGCGGTGAAATCTTTCGTTGCGTATCACTTCTTTGCCGATCAACCCGCGGTCGTAAGCATCCCATATCTCATTGTTGATACGAACAAATCCCTTATAGAAAAGTTCGTAAGGAACACAACCGCGGCCACCGAGCTCGTATTTATCATAAAGCTCCTGCAGCGCCTCTTCGGAGTTCGTTTCGTAATCCCACAGGGTGTGATCGAGATCGAAGAATACACATTTATATTTTTTTGAATTCGTCATGACTGACCGGTGGGTTTTATTTTGAGCTTGTTGAGAGTCAGTTCCCGGTTATTGTACATTGTTTGGAACACCTGCTGGTCTTTCTGGAGCACCGGGTCGCGGCGCAGAAACTGGAATATCTGCTGAATGATGTCGGTAACTTCGTCTTTGATCTGGTAAAATACCCACTGATTAAACTTACGCGTGGTAAGAATTCCGGAATTTTTCAGGTAGATCAGGTGCCTTGAGGTTTTCGTTTGGGTAAATTCGAGTATCTGCTCCAGGTCGGTGATGCACATTTCGCCGTTGGCCAGAATAAGGTTCAGGATACGCAGGCGGGATGGGTCGGAACATGCCCCGAAGATCTGCGACCCCGGCTCTATATTGAAGTGTTTTAACCTCATTCTGGGCCGAAATTACTATAAAACCGCCACCCCTCTAAAAACGTTATCTTTTCAAATATTTAAGGCTATTTAGGGGCCTTATATTTATCTTTGAGTCAGTGAAAATCGTCGCCATTATAATAGTGTTGGCCGGATTGATCGGCTTTTCCGCGGAAGCGCAGAACACCAAAAGAGTGATACAACTTTCCGGTGTCATAATTTCGCCGGACAGCACCAGCGGACCGATCCCCGGCGTCCACATCTATGTTCCCAAGGCCGGCCGCGGTACCACATCGAACAGGACCGGATTTTTCTCGATGCCTGTTTTAGTTGGCGACAGCGTCGTGATCAGCGCCATAGGTTTCGTAAGACAATCGATGGTGGTGCCCAACTACCATTCCGATTTCATGACCATCGTCGTAGAGATGGTGGAAGACATCACATACCTGAGAGAAGTCACCATTATGCCATTCCCCACCGAGGAGGTTTTCAAACAGGCCGTCCTTGCTCTGAATGTTCCTTTCGATAACGGAGTCGACCCGCGAAACATGAATGCAGAGCTCATGGCGCTCATGATGAGGACAACACCAATGGACGGAGCCCAGAATTATAAATATTACATGAATCAGTATGCCAGTTCCGTAACGGAAAGGTTCCAGCCGCGTGTCAATCCCCTCCTGAACCCATTTAACTGGGCAAGATTTTTCAGGGACCTCAAGCAAAATCGTAACGCCAAGTAAGAGGGATCCCTTCTTATAAATGTCTCCTTTACACTTAATCTAAATTAGTATATTTATCCTCATGCCGGGAGACCAGTTTGTTATAGGCGTCGACTTCGGAACGGACTCTGTTCGCTCGGTTGTCGTCAATGCTTCCAACGGCTCCGAAGTAGCCGCCGCAGTCGCTTACTACCCGCGTTGGCGCGACGGGCTTTTCTGCAATCCTTCCGAAAACCAGTTCCGTCAGCACCCGCTCGACTATATCGGCACCCTCGAGTCCACGATCATTGAATGTCTGAAGAAGGCCGGCAACTCCGTGAGTAAGAATGTGAAAGGGATCAGCGTCGACACCACCGGGTCTACTCCCGTAGCAGTCGACAAAACCGGGACTCCGTTATCGCTTATCCCCCAGTTCCGTGAGAATCCCAATGCCATGTTCGTGCTGTGGAAAGATCACACGGCAGTGAACGAAGCCGCCGCTATCAACGAACACGCACAGCAGTTTGGAGAAAACTATTTGCAGTATGTAGGAGGTATCTATTCGTCAGAATGGTTTTGGGCAAAGCTCCTTCACGTGTTGCGTAAGGATGAAGCCGTTCGCACGTCAGCATACTCATGGGTCGAACATTGCGATTGGATACCGTTCCTGCTGACCGGCGGCGACGATGTTTCGAAAATGAAACGCGGTGTGTGTGCGGCTGGTCATAAAGCCCTCTGGTCAGAATCATTCAACGGACTTCCTCCCGACCAATTCTTCTCTTCTCTCGATCCGCTGCTCAAAGGATTTACAGACAGACTTTTCAAGGATACCTACACTTCCGATAAACCCGCGGGGAGGATCAGTGCCAAATGGTCTGAACGGCTAGGATTACCCAACGACGTACTGATCGGCGTCGGGGCATTCGATTGCCACATGGGTGCAGTCGGCGGACAGATAGAACCGTATTTTCTTAGTAAGGTCATGGGCACCTCCACGTGCGACATGATGGTGATACCGAAGGCAGAGATCGGCAACAAGCTCGTGAAGGGAATATGCGGCCAGGTCGACGGGTCTATTCTTCCGGGTATGATCGGCCTTGAAGCGGGGCAGTCCGCTTTCGGCGATACGTATGCCTGGTACAAAAACCTGCTGATGTGGCCGGTAAAGAAATTCTTGGGATCAGCATCTGCGGACATTGAAGATAAGATCATTGCAGCATTGAGCGACGAAGCTTCGAAGTTGCCTTTCGACGAGAACAGCGAGTTGGCGATCGACTGGCTCAACGGCCGTCGCACTCCGGATGCCGACCAAACGTTGACCGGTGCGATGTGGGGACTTAACCTGGCCAGCGATGCGCCCGGCTTGTTCCGTGCCTGGGTGGAAGCTACTTGTTTTGGCGCCCGCGCGATTGCAGACCGGTTCAACGATGAAGACGTTCCGGTGAAGGGATTGATCGGGCTTGGCGGTGTTGCAAGGAAGTCGCCCTATATCATGCAAGTGATGGCCGACGTGATGAATATGCCGATACGGATCCATAAGTCGGAGCAAACGTGTGCCATGGGTGCGGCGATGTTCGCGGCAACGGTGTCTGGCATCTATCCGAATGCCGACGAGGCGATGAACGCGATGGGGCAGGGGTTTGATTTGAACTACCGGCCGGATGGAAGCAAAGCGCAGTTATATGAAAGAAGGTATCAGCGATACAGGGAATTGGGAAAACACATAGGTACATTAGAGCTTATCGGCACATAGAATGAGAGATACGCGGTTTGATAAGATTCGCGAGGAGGCATACAAGGGCAACATGCAGCTGCCCGAATTGGGCCTCGTCCTGTTTACGTTCGGTAACGTAAGTGCTGTCGATCGCGATGCCGGTGTGTTTGCAATCAAACCGAGCGGCGTTCCGTATGCCGAATTATCATCCGATAAGATAGTCGTCGTCGACTTCGAAGGAAAGACTGTCGATGGAAAGCTCCGTCCTTCGTCCGACACGCTGACCCATGCGGTACTATACAAACACTGGCCGGACATCGGGGGTATCGTTCACACACATTCCACCTACGCGACAGCGTGGGCACAAGCACAGACCGACATACCGATCCTTGGGACCACCCACGCCGATCACGTAACGGTCGATATTCCCTGTGCACCTCCCATGGATGACAAGATGATCAAAGGAAACTACGAACACGAAACCGGGTTCCAGATCATCAACTGTCTCCGGGACCGCAAGCTGAGCTACGCCGAAGTGGAAATGATCCTCGTAGGCAATCACGCCCCGTTCACCTGGGGTAAGACCATGGACAAAGCCGTATACAACAGCGCGGTGCTTGAGGCAATTGCACAGATGGCATTTATCACCAAACAAGTAAACCCCGGCGCGCCGAGACTGAAAGACTCTTTAATAAAGAAACATTTCGAGCGCAAACACGGCCCCGATTCGTACTACGGACAATAATATACCCGACGCAATGACTGATCTAAAAAAGCTCGAGGTCTGGTTCCTGACAGGAAGCCAGTTTTTATATGGAGAGGAGACTCTCAACAAAGTCAACGAACATTCGCAGGAGATAGTAAAGGAGCTCGGTGCGTCGACAGGTATTCCCGTTAAGGTTGTATTCAAACCTGTTTTAAAAACACCCGAAGAGATCTACCAGGTTTGCCAGGAAGTCAACAGCGCGGCCAACTGTATCGGTGTGGTTGCATGGATGCATACATTTTCGCCGGCAAAGATGTGGATCGGTGGCTTGAAGATCCTTCGTAAGCCGCTGCTTCATCTTCACACCCAGTTCAATCGCGACATTCCATGGAAGGACATCGATATGGATTTCATGAACCTGAACCAGAGCGCCCATGGCGACCGGGAGTTCGGATTCATTATGTCACGGATGCGATTGAACCGGAAGGTTGTCGTCGGTCATTGGAAAGATCAGCACGTTCATGAACGACTGGCCGTGTGGATGAGGGCTGCGGCGGGCTGGCACGATCTGCAGGGCGCAAGGATATGCAGGTTCGGAGATAACATGCGGCAGGTGGCCGTTACGGAAGGAGATAAGGTCGAAGCCGAGATCAAGTTCGGATACTCGGTGCAGGGATATGGCATCGGTGACCTGGTGAAGGTCATCAACGATGTTCCCGATGCTTCGATCACGTCACTCGTTGCTGAATATGAATCGAAATACAACGTGGCAGCGCCGCTTCGCAAGAATGGCGAGCGTCACAGCTCGTTGCGCGAGGCCGCGAAGATAGAGATCGGCATGCGTGCGTTCCTGGAACAGGGGAAGTTCAAAGGGTTTACCGATACTTTCGAAGACCTTCACGGCCTGGCGCAACTTCCGGGTATCGCGGCACAGCGTCTCATGTCGGAAGGCTATGGCTTCGGAGCAGAAGGCGACTGGAAAACGGCGGCGCTCGTTCGTGCCATGAAGGTGATGGGGTCCGGATTGAAAGGTGGCAATTCGTTCATGGAAGATTACACCTATCATTTCGATCCGTCGAACAGGATGGTGTTGGGAGCGCACATGCTCGAGATATGTGAATCGATCGCCGACGGGAAACCGTCGTGTGAGATACATCCGTTGGGTATCGGCGGGAAAGGCGACCCGGTGAGACTGGTGTTCAACTCGGGAGCGGGACCGGCGCTGAATGCATCGGTCATCGACCTGGGCAACCGGTTCCGTTTGCTGGTGAATGAAGTGGAGGCTGTGAAACCCGTGAGTGATCTTCCGAAGCTTCCCGTTGCCCGCGTGTTGTGGAAACCGCTGCCCGACATGCCGACCGGCTGTGCCGCATGGATACTCGCCGGCGGGGCACATCACACTTGTTACAGTCAGAACCTTTCCACCGAACATCTCCAGGACTTTGCGGAAATGGCGGGTATCGAATTCGCGCTCATTAACGCGAAGACCGATCTCTACCAGTTCAAAAACGAATTGCGTTGGAATGAAATTTATTACCGGTAAAGTGTATTTTTAAGCCCGGTTGCAATCATGCACATCAGCAGTTACAAGAATCATCAGAAAATACTAGTTGCAGTCGATTGTATCATTTTCGGCTTCGACGGCAGCCATTTGAAGGCGTTGCTGATCAAAAGAGGCTTCGACCCGGAAAAGGGCAAGTGGTCGCTGATGGGAGGGTTCGTGAACAAAAACGAGAACGCCGACAAAGCCGCCGCCCGTGTACTGTACGATCTCACGGGGATGAAGAACATCTACATGGAGCAGCTGCATGCGTTTACGGACATAAGCCGTGACAGCGCCGGCAGGGTTGTATCGATCGCATACTTCGCCCTGATCAATATTGCAGATTACGACGAGACACTTCAGAAAGAACACGAAGCAAAGTGGTTTCCACTAAGCAAGATCCCGCCGTTGATCTTCGACCACAAGAAAATGGTGCTGACGGCCAAGGAGATGTTGCGGCAGAAAGTTGCCAATCATCCCATCGGGTTCGAATTATTGCCTGATAAGTTTACGCTGCCGCAACTACAAAGTCTGTACGAAGCCATTTACGAGAGTCCGTTCGATAAGCGCAATTTCACCAAGAAGATGTTGTCGCTGGGCATTCTGCAGAAGCTGGACGAAAAGGAAAAGGAATCGTCACGCAAGGGCGCGTTTTATTATGTTTTTGATACGGTGAAGTATCAGAGACTGCATTCCAACGGGTTGAAGTTCGTTTAGCTTATTGAAATTCGTTTAGCTCTAAAAACTAAGTGTATGATCAAAAGTTACTTCACGATTGCCTGGAGAAATCTCCTCCGAGGCAAATTTTTCACTGCGATCAATGTTTTCGGTTTGGCCTGCGGAATTTCGGTCAGCCTGCTCATGGTCATCCACCTTCGCCATGAGCTGAGTTACGACACTATATGGCAGGATCACGAACTGATCTACCGGCTAGGCACGAAGGCGTGGGCCAAGAACGCGCCGCTGCTTGCCACGTCGATCAAGAGTCATTTTCCGGAAATGGAGAACACGGGACGTTTCTTTTTGAATGGCTCCAGTATTATCCGTGGAAACGACAAGGTGATACCCACCCAAAATAATTTCTTAGTTGACCAGGCAACGCTGTCGGTGTTCCGGTTTCCATTCGTATATGGAAATTCTGAAAAGGCATTGCTCGATCCAAAGTCGATCGTGATCACACGTGACGTATCGGAGAAATTGTTTGGCAAAGGAGATCCTACCGGTAAAGTAATTGAGGTCGATGACCACCAGGAGTATACGATCACCGGTGTAATGGAGAACATTCCGTTGAACTCCCATTTGAAGATCGAGACGCTAGTATCCATCGAAGGCGCCGACGTTGCTGCGAATACAGGACGTTCGTGGAAGGCCGTTGATATCTACGTGCGTTTCAAGTCGCACGAAGATGCGGCAGCGATGGCTGGAAAACTTCGTGACTACGAGTATGAATATTTCGAGGGTGCCCGAACGAAGGAAGAGCTCGATCAGAACGACGACCACTTTGAGTTTCACCAGGTTGCATCGATACACTTGTATTCACATAGAGAAAAAGAAATGGGTCGCAACAGCGACGTCCAATACATTTACCTCTTTTCGGCGCTGGCGATTTTCATTATCCTGATTGCAAGCATCAACTTTGTCAACCTCTTTACGGCCAGGTCTGTCCGCAGGATGAAGGAGATCGGTGTGAAGAAGGTGATGGGTGCTAGCCGTGCCCAGCTTTTCCGCCAGTTTCTCAGTGAGACTTTTCTGCTCACGGCTATATCGACAAGCGTTGCGGTGTTACTTGGCTTAGTCATGCTGCCATTCTATAATGAGTTGTCGGGATTGGCATTAGTACCGGCCGACCTGCTGAACTCCATCAACCTGCTGTTGCTGGGAGGCATTACCATTTTTATTGCGTTGCTGGCGGGATTTTACCCGTCATTGGTGATTTCCAGGTATAAGATCACGGAAAGCCTTAGCCGGTATGCGTCGGTGGGCACTGTGAGTTTTTTCAAGAAACTACTGGTCACGTTCCAGTTCGTGATCTCATGCGTGGTAATATTGCTCACCGTTGTAGTGTCGCGGCAGATGAACTACATCCAGGATCGCGATATCGGTATGAGCAAAGAGGGTGTAGTGACCGTAAAGCTGTATGGGCAATTGGTTAAGGATATGAACGACCATCCCGGTGTGTTGAAGGACCGGCTCCTGAGGAATAGCAATATCATCGGCGTTGGCATGACGGCGAGAACGATTGGTGAGCGTGTCGGCTATGATGGCTTTGTGTTGACCGGATCGCCGGAAGAAGATCGGCAGGACGTTCGACATCTCAGGGCGGCGGATGAAGGATACGTAACGGCTCTTGGGCTGACGCTGTTGGAAGGAAGGAATTTTCTGTCGGGCGACACTACGACGGGTGCATTTATTATAAACGAGGAGGCCGCGAAGCGGTATGCCAAAGGCGGGAATATCGATGAGCTGATCGGAAAAAGTCTTGGCCATGATCCGCAGAAGGGCGAGGGAAAGATCGTAGGCATCGTGAAGGATTTCAATTTTGTGTCGCTCCACAGTGCAATCGAGCCGATGGTTATAGCCTATGGACATAATTGGATAGACAACCTGCTGGTTCGGGTGGCAGACACGAAAGATCTTTCGTCGACGGTGGAATTTATCCGTTCGGAGGCTGCGGCCTTCACGCCGGGCTCCTTCATCGTCTTTAATTTCCTCGACGACCAGCTCGATCAGTTGTATGAGACGGAGAACAAGATGTTCGCCATCTTCAATTTGTTCTCGATCCTGTCGGTGATCATAGCCATCCTTGGGCTGGTCGCTCTTTCGGCGCATTCCGTTGAAGCGCGTGTGAAGGAGATCGGCATCCGCAAGGTGCTTGGTGCAACGGTTGCCGATATCCTGGTTATCCTTTCCGGTGAATACATGCGACTGCTGGTGATCGCCTCGGTGCTGTCGATTCCCCTCGCGTGGTATGTGGCCAACCTCTGGCTTACGACGTTTGCCTTCAAGGTAGGACTGGCGTGGTGGATGTTCGTTCTGCCCTGTGTGGCGCTCGTTTTGTTCACGCTGCTGATCCTGGTGGCGCAGTCCCTGAAGCCGGCTACAGCCGACCCGGTAGATTCATTGCGTTGGGAATGAGAGAGTGGGCGTTTTGTATTTGAACTAACCCCGGAAATCTCTATAATTGCACCCTCAATTCGGGTTTCTTGCCGGTTTTTGGGGTGGAAACAGGAATTGATCTTCGGGGTGTAGCGCAGCCCGGTTAGCGCATCACGTTAGGGACGTGGAGGTCGGTAGTTCGAATCTACTCACCCCGACTTCGTCCGCCATAGCTCGCCGTTTTGGCGAGCGACGGCGGACTTCGCTCGCGAATCCAAATGCGAATATTGTCAGGATTTGCGGACTTCGTCGGGGCCAGCCCCGACTTACCAACTTACCGACTTCTCGGTAATCAGTAAGGTTTTTTGAGAGTAACTAGAAATGTGGATGCGACATTCGTAAGTATGTCGTATTCATATATTATTGAATCTGTCACTTCAGGAAAGTGGTATTTTGGTTCCTCGACGAACCCGGGTGAAAGGCTAAATTATCACAACAAGGGATGGAACAGATCAACGAACGGCCGTGGCCCGTGGCGATTGATATTTTTACGGAAGTTCGAAACCGAAGTAGAGGCAAGGAACTTTGAGTTTCTTCTGAAAGGCTCACGCAACAAACATTGGATCAAGAAGATTTTTAGTGAGTATTTTCTCTCACAGCCGGCTTGCCCCGACGGAATGAGGCGATAGCCGAATAAAGTCGGGGTAGCGACGCGATAACCTTTTCCTACCTTAACCCACGTTCAACCCGTCCAATCTGATGCCCAGCCTACCCACCTGTAGCAAATAGGCACTTGCAGAAACTAACATCGGGTACACATTATTATCCTCACGGTCATAAATCATATACGCTCTCATCGATCATTGTGGCATTAGATTTCTGCACATCTGTGAATAATCAATTTTTCACTAAAGTAAAAACCATGAGAACAGCAAGCACAAAGGAAAACGAAGGCACCATCACGGGTGTGTTTCGTACCAGGGATGATGCAGAGAAAGCGTACAACTCACTCCTGTCAAGAGGCTATACCTCCGAGCAGATTATCCTGTTGATGTCGGATAAAACTCACCGGGAGCAATTCAAGGATTCAGACCGCAAAACGGAAATGGGCAGTAAAGCAGCAGAGAAAGCGGGAGTAGGATCTGCTATCGGCGGAACCACTGGAGCCATTGTCGGCGCCATAGCGGCAATCGGAACAGCCGTCGCATTACCCGGACTGGGTTTGGTCGTTGCCGGTCCTATAGTCGCTGGACTTGCCGGCGCGGGCGCGGGAGGCATAGCCGGCGGACTGATCGGCGCACTTGTCGGCTCGGGCATACCCAAAGAAGATGCAGAAACATATCAGGGAGCCTTGAACGAAGGCGGCATCGTCGTTGGCGTCGTTCCGAAATCCGAAGAGGAAGGTGTTTTGATAGGAGAAGAATGGAAACGCTACGGCGAAAATGTAAGAGGTATCGACTATTAACTGTCACACCTTTCATGATTAAAAAAAACCAGGTACAGCCTGGTTTTTTTTTCGGAACTTTCACGACAAATTTCTCCGTTCAATTGTACTTACTTCACTCCGGATCACTTTTTACTTCATCCTTTTAATTATTTCTTGGCCCAAGCCAAAAGTTTTTCCAATCAAGTCTTCGTACAGCTGATTACCTTTGGCGCCGTTGGTGAATACGACGATACCTCTTTTTGATTCGGGAAGCAGAATAATAATCGTATTGATTCCGGGGTTACCGCCCGTATGGACCATGGCGTATTCGCCATTGCTTAATCCCTTGATTAGCCTCCAGCCTAAACCCCATTCCTTGTTGTCTGGCAGCTTTGCCTGATTAGTGATCATCTCTTTATAAACAGCTGGAGTGAGTCCTATGCGATTCATCACTCCAATCCCAAATTTTGCATAGTCGCTGACCGTGGTAAGAACCAGGTTGGAAGGATTGGCCTCATACCATGTTTCGAGGGGGAACGGAGAGCCGTCCTCATGATGCCGGTTTGCATACAGGGAAGAATCTACGGAAGCATCCCAGTAGAAGTGGGTATCACGCATCCCAAGCGGTTTAAACAATAATGAATCGACGATCTTTTCAATAGGCCGGTTGAACTTGTGTTGCAGTGCCTGCCGGAGGTATTCGAATCCCTCGCCGGAATACTTCCATTGCGTACCGGGCTCAAAAGCAAAAGCGAGCTTTCCACCGGGCTCATGGCCTCGCCAGTTGGACAAGCCCGATTGATGGCTCAGAACGTGCCGGGTCGTAAGTTTTTTATGACGTTCATCCGTAACCACATCGGGGTCAGTCCAGTAATGGTATAAAGGTTCATCTAACTGCCAGTTTCCGTCGCTGACGAGCATTAGAACGGTCGTGGATGTGAGCGGTTTTGTAAGGGACGCAATGTTGAAGAAGGTATTGACGGGGGCTGGTGAATGGTGCGGCAGGTTTCCAAACATCCTGGATTGTTCAAGTTTTCCTTTTTGTATGATACTGATGCCGACAACAGGCACGTGGTATTTCGTCATCAACGAGTCTATGCTGGATGCATCCGGTATTGTCATGGAGCGTTGGGCCGTGCAGTTGACACAACAAAACAGTATCATAACGCAAGACAGAATGGTACTTCTTTTTTTCATAACAATGTTTTTTAGAATGAACGGGTGCAAAGGCAAAGAGGTTTTACTTATTTCTATATTTTTATGTATATTTATTGTAAAGTTAATATTTTTATTGAAATTCAATTCAACTTTATGTCAACGCAATTCCTAAAGAATATAGATCTGGACAGTTTGCCGAAGAAAAAGTACCAGGTCGTCAAGTACATTCTGGATCATCCCGATGAAGTAATCTTGATGAAAACGACCGACCTGGCGGCGAAGCTGGGAGTGGACACTGTTACGATATTCAATACCTGTACGGAGATAGGTCTGAAGGGCTTTCACGACCTTAAAAACAAGCTCAAGGAAAATGGAATAGGCGCTCACAGGCCGTTTGATAAATTCCTGAACGAGTATGAGTGTAACACAACCGCGGATGAAGCAATTAAGAATGGCTTACAGCGGGATATGGAGATGCTAACAGGAACATTTAAGCGCATATCCTTTGAAAAAATAAAACAAGCAAGTGAAGCCATCATCCACTCGTCTCAAACATATGTCATCGGGCTTGGCTACATCGGTAGTGTCGCCAATTATTTCTATTGTATCGGGCGTCAGCATATTCCCCAAATGCATTCAATAACAGAATACAACGGGATGCTTTTTGACTACATGGCCCACTTCAAAAAAGGAGACGTCGTGATGGCAATCGGATTCGATAAGTGCCAAAACCAATCGATCAAAGCCCTTAAGAAGGCAAAGGAAAAAGGCGCCACCACGATTGCCCTTTCCGACAGTGAGTACTCGCCCTTGTGCAAGTACAGCAAGATCGATTTGCTCACTTCTTCGGAACCCGATTATTTTTTAAGTCCGCTAATCGGTGCGTTCAGTTTGTGCAATGCCCTGTTGCACTGTATTGTTGAGATGACCAAGCCTCAATCAACCAAACGTGTTCTCGCTTATAATAAATTGCTTGCGGAGGAGAATGTATACTATGGTGAGTGACTTGCCGCGCATGAAAACCACGCTTCTGTCATTATTGATATTGTTTTCTCTTATAAAGATCCAGGCTCAGCCAGTCAATTATAAGCCGGACGCTTTTATGGACAGTTCCAGGACGGAAAAAATGAAGGCTGTCTTTCCTGCTATAAAAAACATGTATGAGGCGTACGTCCGGGAAAACCGAGTACCCGGACTTGCGTTCGGGATCGTCTCGGCTGGAAAGTTACTTTATTCAGGTAGCGTCGGTTTCCAGGAAGTTCCTATGAATCGCCCGGTAACCAGCACGTCTGTGTTCAGGATTGCTTCCATGACAAAGAGCTTTACAGCGATGGCAATCTTGAAATTGAGGGACGCCGGAAAGCTCGATCTCGACGATCCGGTTGTGAAGTATATACCGGAGCTCGGAAAGACAGCCTTGCTCGCTACAGATGCGAAGCCGATTACTATCCGGAATCTATTGACACACACCGCAGGTTTTCCGGAGGATAATCCATGGGCGGACCGTCAGCTGGATAAAACGGACGCAGAGTTGATGGCTTTCGTGAGTCATGGAATATCGATGGCATACATTCCGGGACAAAATTTCGAATACAGCAATCTCGGTTTTGCTTTATTGGGGCATATCATCACCAAGGTGTCGCGTATGCCTTTCGACGAATACATTACAGCCAATATTCTGAAGCCTTTGAATATGAACCACACCTATTGGGAGTACGGCAAGGTGCCAACTGCTGAATTGGTACATGGATACAGATTGATAAACGGGCAATGGAAAGAAGAGAAATTGCTCCACAGTGGGGCCTTCGGTTCGACGGGAGGGTTGTTGACTTCTGTCGGGGATTTTAGCAAGTACATGATCCTGCATTTATCTGCATGGCCCGCGGGAGCTGATATGGAAAGTAGTCCGGTCATGAGTGGAACAATCAGGGAAATGCATGCGCAAGGGATCATCACGCGACTGCGAAGGCAAACCAGAAATGCGAACGGAGTGATTTGTCCGACGATGACTTCGTATAACGATGGGTTAGGGTCTACGAAAGATTGTTCCGGCAGATTGACAATACAACATAGTGGTGGACTACCGGGGTTCGGGTCGAATTGGGCATTCCTGCCGGATTACGACATTGCTGTTGTGTCTATGACAAACTTAACGTATGCAACTTCAAACCAGTTGGATATAAAAGTGCTGGACACGCTCATCAATATGGCTGGGCTTAAGCCACGAGTGATCCACACATCATCTGTTCTTCAGGATCGCCAGAAGCAATTGCTACAAATATTGCCCGCTTGGAATGATGTGAAAGCAAATGTGTTCAGTGAAAACTTCTTTAAGGATTATTTCATCGACTCGCTAAGGAAGGAGGCGGAGGCATTGTTTACTAAAATAGGTAAGGTCACCGAGGTCAGCGATGTGATTCCTGTGAATCAACTGAGAGGCTATTTTACATTGACAGGCGAAACAGGAAAATTGGATGTCTGGTTTACACTTTCGCCTGAAAAACCTGCCTTGATACAGGAATATAAGATAAGTGAACATTAGGCCGCACCGTAGCATTCTCCCACACCCCTGTGGAATCCCCTCAACAACTAGATTTTACCGGCTTAAGCCTTTGCGCACCCTGCAACTTATCGGTTACGGCATGATTGTGAGACTACAGCCATATAAAAGTAGACAAATATGTTCGGCTCCCTACGTGCGCTCACATCCGGTATTATTTTAACGCTATTATCTTTTAACCTTTCATTTTCACAAACAGCAGATATTATCCACTACGATAGCGGGTACAGCTGGCGCGGCTATAACGGAACAGAGGCACCGCTTTGCCCTACGAGACTTTGTCACCGGTATTCCATGTGTGAGTGGGATTCATATTACACCGAGTCAACGATTTGGAAGAGTACCAACGGCCAGCCCGGCCAAGCTTCAGCATTCCTGAATTTCAGGATCATATTTCCCCCCGGCTATAACATAAAGGACAACGCGAAGAAATATCCTGCCATCATCATGCTACATGGAGCTGGTGAGTCGGGACGAGTATGGGCCGGTAATTTCAATTATGGTACAACTGATCCAAAGTTCGATAATAACAGTACTGCATTGCAAAACGGCGGCAACGAGCACCGGCTTGCTGTCGCGAAGGCAGCAAGTGCAGCCAATGCATTTCCTGGTATAGTTGTATTTCCACAAGCGAGCTACAGTGGCGCGTGGGACGATGCCAGCAGCACACAGCTCACACAAAATGAAGAGTTTATTGTCAGGTTGATCGAAGATTATCTCGTGCCACGTTACCATGCTGACATAAACCGCATCACAATGCATGGGCTTTCGGCCGGGGCAACAGGAACATGGGGCTTCGCACAAAAACGACCGGATCTATTTGCGGCAATACTTCCAATGTCGGGCGTGCCGCACGACCTCGCTGATGCGACATCAAAATTGGTAACGACTCCCATACGCATGTTTCAGGGAGGACTTGATACAAATCCAAGGCCTTCAGCTGCCCAAGAGGTTATTGACGCGTTTGAAGCCGAAGGCGGTATACCCAGATTGTATTTGTATCCCGATCTGGAACACAATACCTGGGACAGGGCATACAGTGAACCCGATTTTTTTTCGTGGATAGTGGCGAATAATAAACGGAATGTATACGCCTTCGACAATAAGACGGTCGTTTGCCCGGGTGTCGATTCCATTAGAGTAGGTTTCTCAGCCAATATGAAGTCGTATCAGTGGACCAGAAATAGTTATAACATGCCCAGGGGTACAGAAAGGTATTTCTATATCACAGACCCAGGTTCTTATAAATTGAAATTTACGAGACCAAATAATGAGGTCGACGAGTCTTATACCGTGAATATAGGATTGAAGGCAGGGTGCAAGGAACGCGAGGTAGTTGTAGTTGTCGGCGTAGGGGAAGAATCATCGGATATGTCGCCCAACTCTATTTATCCGAATCCCGCGACAGACCGGATATACATTACGAATATTCAAAGCGAAGATCCCGGGTTTGTTCACATTGTTTCTGCTTCAGGTCAGGTTATACATGTACCTGTAGCAGCATCGGCGGAGGGAAAGGCGGAACTTAATATATCGGGATTGGATCCGGGGGTTTATGTGGTGAGGACCGGGTTGAGGTCGTTTAAGTTTGTGAAGGGAAGGTGAGGGGTTGGCAAGCCTGGTGACCCATTCGGGCTACAGATACAGCGTTCTTATAAATTATTGAAACTTACAGCGGCGTGGGGTGGATTACGGCTTTCGTTCTTTGGGAAATCGAGTAGAATCCCTGGCTATATTCCTGTGATAACCAGTCAGGCACTCCGCGTTTGTTCGAGATCATACCATTTACAGATGAGGCGAGATTAACTATGATTTTAATATTCTGCGTTGTCCAGTCTTTTCCATCCGTTTCTCATCACGCCGTGGGTGCCCGAAGGTGAGCATGCGGCGGTTGTCAACAGGATAAGAGTGACCGGAAGGATAATTTTTAAAAACATATTATCGAAGAAGCAGTCTCACAATTTCCTTTTTTCTCTTTTTTAATAATTCAAGGTAGCGCTTTTCGTCCAACCCCAGCAGCTCTTTATACAACGGTGCGGCTACGGATGGGTAGCGGAGCAGTGAAAAAAGGTTCAGGATAAATTGCATGGGATCGTCGCCGCCAATCTCGCCGCTATTCATGGCCTTTCTGATCTGGCTGACGAAGTCTTTCATACGGACACTGGCAAAGCGGTCAACCGGTTTGTATCTCTGACCGATGATCTCCGTAACGACGAACGTATCCAGGTAAGGATACTCGAGTGTATTCTTCAGCCATATCTCCACGTACTTCTCGATCTTATTGCGGAAGGGGAGCTTGGACTCGATCACTTCATTCAGCTTTTCCGTGAGATCTTCCAGCGCTTCGACAAAAACATGCTTAAAGAGTGCATCCCGGGTACGGAAGTAGTAGTGAACGGATGTCCGGGGCAGGCCGGCTTCTTTACCTATGTCGGCCGTCGTAGCGTGCAGGCGGCCCTCCTTGAGGAAGATCCTTTTGGCTGTGTCTTTGAGGAGCTGGTCGGTTGTCTGACTTTTAGCCACTTCAAGTATTCTTTCGAGGACTTAATTTACACCATTTATCCGTTTATTTAACCTTCTGTACAAGCCCTGAGGCGCCTGCCCTGTGACCGGGTATCTGGTGTGGTCGGCTTCATACATAGACGGCCGGGAGCGTCCCGTTCCGGGACCTCTGGCATAATTGGTCATTTGTAGGGAATAAATGTTTGACAAAATTGTCAAACATTATGATTGATAACTCCCACGGAACCGGCCACCGTACCGGGTATATTCACGTCAAAAGACCGTTTGTCTTCGCTCTTTGCGCCATTGTCCTCCTCCTGAATGCTTCGTGTGCTTCGCAGAAGGCCCTGCCTCCGCCCGGAAACACCCGCGTACAAAACCCCGCGTCACAGGCATTGATCTCGGGATGGGAACAGCTCGGATTTAAAAAAGGTCAGCAGGTTCCTGACTTCACCCTGTTTTCGGAAGATAAGAAGCCATTCAAGCTTTCAACCGAACTCAAGAAGGGAAAGCCCGTCGTCCTGATCAATGCCAGCTATACTTGCGACGTTAGCCGTAACAATCTCGAATCGATACTCGACATTGTGAAGACGTACCGGAAAGCGGCGACGTTTGTCATCATTTATACAATAGAAGCCCACCCAAGCGACGAGCCCAGCCCTTACTCGCCATACCAGGAAATATTGATCGCGAAAGACAACATCCGCGATAAGGTAGAGGCGCGGCAACCAAAGACCTATGCCGAACGCCAGGCGCTCGCCAACCGGTGGAAGACCATGTACCGGATCCCTATGATGGTTCTGGTCGACAGCGCCGACAATTTATTCTGGACGAATTTCGGGCAGGCGCCGAATATGGTCTACGTTATCGCGCCCGACAGGAAAGTGCTTTTTAAGCAGGCGTGGTTCAATAAAAGCAAGCTTACCAGCGAGCTGCACATGCTTGATTCGCCGGGAGCTGATTAAAGCGCTGCTATTTTACTACTCCGCCGGAGTCGCCGCAGCCACGGGAACAACATCCCCTGCATAAGTCTGCGAGACGATCTTCCCATCCAGAATCACGAACGTATCCGTAGCATATTTGAATTCCAGCGTGGGCGTAACAGCCTTCCATACAATGTAGGCAACACCTTTATTGACTACCGACTGCGTGACTGTCATGGTCGTGCCCGCTGCCGGCAATGCCTGAAATGCTCCGACAAAATTTTCGCGGATCTCGGCCAGGCCTTTATAAGTACGGTCCGGCGTGATGAGAAAGGACTCTTCCGTATAATCGGCCATAACACCTTCCAGGTCATTCTGCTGAAAAGTTTGAAGATGGTGATCGAGGACCTTTTTTGTTACCGCCTCATCAAACGACGGCGCTTTAGGTCCCGGATTACAGGCAGCGAATATTACGGCCAATACGAGCATGGAAACTTTTTTCATGGGTGAAGATTGGGGTGAATGATGTGAACTAAGATAGAATAATTCCCCGTGAATCCGGAGGCTTCTCACTTGCCGCTCACTCGTTCTGCATGTGGAGCAGGCTCCACCTTACGACCGTGGCGTTCCGAATAGATCTTTGTGAACTCCGCGCCAAAGAAAAGTATAAGGCCCGCATACGATACCCACAACATGATCAACACCACGCTGCCAGCCGCACCGTACGCCGAAGTAGGATCGCTCTTGCCGAAGTAAAGTCCGAGAGCGATCTTGGCGATTGTAAAAAGTATAGCGGTAAGAAACGCGCCGACCCACACATCTTTCCATTTGATCTTTGCATCAGGCAAAAACTTGAACATCGACGCGAACAGCAGCGTCACAACGCCAAGCGACACGATGAAATCCGCCACCCCGAAAAGAAAAGTAAGTCCCTCTGATACATTGGTCCCAACCCAATCACTCATTGCGCTGAGCGCTGCAGACAAGACAAGCGATACCAGGAGCAAAAAGCCGACAACCAGTATGAGTCCAAAAGAGAAAAGCCTGTCACGGATAAGCCTCATGATCCGCTGCTTGGGTTTTGGCTCGACCTCCCATATTTTATTAAATATCTGTTGCACCTGGTAGAACACACCCGTGGCTCCGAACAGAAGAGTCGCAACGCTCAGGATCGTCGACACTGTTGTCTCTTTTGATTCGCCGGCGCGTTGTGCAATTCCCTCAACATCCTGTACGGTTTCGGTGCCAAGAAGTCCGCCGACCTGCAAGGAGATTTCGTCGGTCACCATCTCCTTTCCGAAAAAATAGCCGGCCACGTTGATAACGATCACAAGGAGCCCGGGAAGCGAAAAAATCGTGTAATAGGCCACAACAATACTGTTGTTGAACGGCTCACGCGCCCACCAGGCTTTGAACGACTGCTTCGTTATATTGATTAACGATCGTAAAGAGTTTTTCATCGCTATGGCCAACTCAATATTTGTGCCTCGTCACATCAACAAATAACTTACGCAAGTACATGTTTGCTATTCACCTGTTTCCGAATTGGGTGCATCCACCGGCTTGGATTCAGGCGATCCTTTCTGACGCAGGAATATCGAGAGGACAACGATGGAAAGAACAGCGATGAATTCGCTTTGCCAGTTCTGAAAGGATTCAAACCAGAACCGGCTTGCAGAAAGGTATTCGGTCCAGGCTGCGACCGGTTTCCCGGTGAGCAGTTGTTCCTCGTTGTAGTCAACCAGGCTCCCTTTGAAGTGTAGCAGGAAACTGATCAGGAACAATAGAATAAACGTGATGGACAATGAGGACTGGTACAGCCAAAGTGCAGCTCCGCCTTTTCGCACCGGCCAGGGCGCATCCTTTCGCCCCGGATCCGGCTCACGATCTACTTCTTCGTCGCCTTCCATTGTTTTCGATTCACTGGATCCCTGCTGGCGGAGAGAAATTGTAAGGAGCACATACATGCCCATTTGAAGGAACTCGCTTTCCCAGTTCTCGAATGTGACCTGCAGGAAGTGTCCTGAGGTCAGGTATTCACCGAGTGGTATTTGCGACGCTCCATGCTCTGTGAGTTGCTCATTGTGTTCGTGCCAGCCGGTAAATATCTGGCCGGTGATGCAAAACAGGAAGCATACTATAAGTACAAGCGACAAGCTGTTCCTGTAAAGGAAAGACGGTTTTTTCTTGGTTGCCATAAGTCAGCGGCATACTAAACCCATGCCAGTTCGTTTGGAAGTTCAGTAGCGGTTGTAGTATTGCCGGGCGATCATGTAATAGCCAAAGATCTCGCCGGAAGCATGCGAGCGGCCGTCGGGGGTAAACAAGGTGTTCGTTGTTGACGTAATAGTCGTTTCCCAGGATGCATCGCGCCTTGACCTGGTTGGCCGGGAACCAGCCATACTCTTCCTTCGTCATTCCGTTCGACAGCAAGTATTCATACATCGACACGTTAAGCGGATAGCCGTACGTAAGGTCGAGGGAGAGAAATCTTTTTTGGTTCAGGAACCTGGTTATCGGAAGGGCCTCTGGCGTTGACGTATTTAGCCGAGGTGAACGACGAAACGAGATCAAAGAGTTCTGGGATCCGATCGCCAGCGCGGTCTAAGTTTATAATGTCTCGCGAAGGGTCTTCAGCAGCGCTTTGTTGTTTGATTTCGTAATCGTGATCGCAGCACACTCGTTGAATTTTGCAAAAGCACCGATCGCATCACAGACTTCGTCCGTCATATCCTTCGTCATTTTCACCGGCTCGAAATGAATGTTATGGATCGTAAGTGTTTTCTTCTTGCGATCCGCCTTCGAATCCATCCGCGCCACGAACGTATCGCCGACGAGTATCGGCAGTGAGAAGTATCCGTACTTCCGTTTGGCTTCGGGGACGAAGCACTCCACCTGGTATTCGAAATCGAAGAAGTCACGCAATCGCCTCCGGAACACATTCAACATATCGAACGGTGACAGGATGAAAGCGTCCCCGGCTAGATTGATCTTTTTGTTTTTATACTCAGGCAGCATATAGAGTGGTCCCTTCAACCCTTCTATGTTAACCTCACAGACCTCGCCCGTATCGACAAGTTTTTTTAATTCTGGCTTCACGGAGTCTTTCACCAGTCTTCCGTTCCAGGCAATCTCGTTTCCGTAAGCCACGCCCAACGCTTTCAACGAACGTAAGACCACGTGCCTGCCGTATTCTTCGAGCGTCGGTCGCGTCCTGTCGACACCGGCTGGGATGATATTGTCCGTCAGGTCATAAATTTTGTGAAAGTCCTTCTTTCGCGTAGCCAGTAGTTTCCCGGCGAGATGAAGTCGTTCGAGCGCCACTTTCGAAGGTCGCCAGTCCCACCACCCGGAGCTTTTAGTCACGCGGTCGTTTTCGAAATCTCTTGCCCCGAGGGGACCTTCACGTCCGATCCGGTTCAGGATCTTGTTCATCAGGTTGATATCTGCCTGGGGCAGCGACTTCCACCTGGCGGCAAAGGTGTCGTGTATCGGCAACGAAAAACGAAATTCGTTCATGGGCATGAAACCGGAATCGCGTGTCCAGAATTCGTAGATCCTTCCGTCGGATTGGAGCTCGCCGAGCCATTCGGGTTTATATCCCGGTACCCTGGCTGCGATCGAATGATGGTGCGCACGCTCCACGACATAGTTGGTATCGACCTGGACGAAGCCGAGGTGGTGTATACTTTTATACACAGCCTCCTTTCCTCGCCCAAACCGTGCGTGCCTGGTCAGACCGGCCGCATCGAGGATGATCTTTCGGGCCTGGGCTTTTGTGAGGGTTAAAGGCTTCATGAATCGTAAATTGCCGTTTTTGAGAGCGCAAAAGTGCGTATCTTTTAGACCTTTCGGAAGAGCCGTATGTTGACTTTGCGCAGTTGTGTTCTCATCTTTTTAGTGATTTTTAGCATTGTAGCTGAAGCCCAGATCATTAGTGATTTTACTTCCAACCAGGATGGCTGGACGACTCCGGGTGACGCCGATGCAACCATACAATACTCCGCTACGGGCGGAAATCCTGCCGGCCACGTCTATGGATCGCCTTATGTATTGATACTTGGAGCCACCACACTTTACGTTCCCTATTATTTTGTAGCTCCAGGAAAATTTACGGGTAACCGAAGCGCTTACTACAACGGCACACTGAGATACGATGTGCAGCAAAGCACCACGGGCACGCCGTCGCAAACTGCAGAGGTAGCTATTCTCGACAACGGCGGAGTCGGCCTTTACTATTATCCAACCGCTCCATTCCAGCCGCCGGCTCCTGCAGCCTGGACAACATTCAGCGTGCGGTTGAACAATGCTACCGGTTTCTGGAAGACGGCCGATAGTCCAACAGGCCCCGTAGCCACCGAAGCGCAGTTGCTCAACATACTCACTAGCCTTGCTACACTCGAGATCCGGGGACTCTATCGACAAGCCAACGTCACCACCCGCCTCGACAACGTTACACTCTATCCTCCGATCATCATCAACACACAGCCTTCACCGTCAACCGTGTGTTCGGGCCTAACGCCAACCTTTACTACGGCAGCTTCCAATAATGCCGCTATCACTTACCGGTGGCAGCGTCAAACCGCTCCATCGGTCTTTACCGATCTTAATAACGGCGGCGGCTATGCCAACGTAACGACAGCCGTATTGTCTGTAAACACGACCGGAAATTTCGGAGCGGGGAATTATCGTTGCCGCATATCGGGCACCAGAGTCGATGACGAATTTACGAATGCGGCTGCCCTGATTGTGAATTCACCCCCTGCCGCACCGACGACAACCGGGAGCACCTCGTGTACATCACCGGCAGTTCTCACGTTGTCCGCAGCGGGTGGAGCGGCAGGACAATATCGTTGGTATACGGTAGCATTGGGTGGAAGCCCCCTCGGAGGTCAGACCAATAGCACCTATACCACTCCGTCGCTCGCAACAACGACAACATACCACGTTGCGATCAACAACGGAACATGCGAGAGCACACGTACTCCCGTGACCGCCACGATCAGTTCAACACCTGCGCCTCCGACGACGACCGGGGCTTCTTCATGCGGATCCGGACCCGTTCTACTTTCGGCTTCCGGAGGATCGGCCGGCCAATACCGGTGGTATACAACATCGACGGGCGGATCGCCGCTCGGCGGCGTAACCAACAATACCTACAGCACGCCGGTATTGTCAGCCACGACTACATATCATGTTTCAATAATCAACGGGTCGTGCGAGAGTGCACGAACACCCGTAACAGCTACAATAAATACGGTACCAAAGGCTCCGGCAGTTACGGGTAACTCCATATGCGGCGCTGGAACTGTCGCACTTTCTGCTACCGGCGGAAGCGCGGGACAATACAGGTGGTACACAGCTGCAACCGGGGGTACTGCCATCGCAGGTGAGACAAGCGCCACGTACAACACACCCGCCATCAGCACTACAACCACCTATCACGTTTCTATAAACGACGGCAACTGTGAAAGTACCCGGACAGCTGTAACGGCAACGATCAACACCAATCCGACCGCTCCCGTAGCAATCGGCGCCTCTTCCTGTACGCCGGCAAGCCTGACACTGAGTGCCTCTGGCGGTTCGAACGGACAATATCGTTGGTACACCGTGCCAACCGGCGGCACCGCGATCACAAGCCAGGTGAATAACACATATGCAACGCCATCGTTGACTTCAACGACGACTTACTATGTCGCCATCAACAACGGCACTTGCGAAAGCACGCGTGCATCCGTCGTTGCTACCATCGGCGGGACCGGCTGTGGCAGCAATCAACCACCCGTTATCGACACCACACCGGCTTCAACCCAAATAGGAGGTACGATTGAAATAGATCTGAGCGATCTGATCAGCGACGCCGACAACAACCTCGACCTTTCAACGCTGACGATCATAACTCCTCCGGCCAGCGGAGCAACGGCGACGATCAACAACACAACTCTTATTATTAATTACACCGGGATCGCCTTTACAGGCAAGGAAAATATCACCATCGGTGTGTGTGATATTTTTGCAGCATGCACCCAGCAAACATTTGCGATCGAAGTCGACGGGTCGATCGAGATCTTCAATGCCATATCACCCGGACGCGACGGCAAGAACGACGTGTTTTTTATTGAGAACATCGATAAGCTGAACGACACACGGCGCAATCACGTGGCCATCTACAACCGTTGGGGCGACCTGGTTTGGGAAGCTGACAATTATAACAACGCTTCCGTTGCATTCACCGGGAAGTCCAAAACCGATTCGGATCTGCCTTCCGGAACATATTTTTATAAGATCGAATTCACGGGCAGCAGTAAGGCAACCCAAACGGGATACCTGGCATTAAAAAGATAACGGTTAGTCTCTTTTAAGTGATTCCACCGGGTTAGCCGTTGCCGCTTTCACCGATTTCAAGCTGATGGTCAACAGGGCTACGACCAATCCCGCACCACCGGCGATCGTAAACATCCACCACTGCATCTCTATCCGGTAAGGAAACTCTTGCAGCCACTTGTCCATGGTATACCACGACATCGCTGTGGCAATTAGGATCGAGATCACGATCAGTTTCATAAAGTTCATAGAGAGCATTGCGACAATTCCCGCTACGGGGGCGCCTAGCACCTTGCGAATACCGATCTCTTTCGTTCTCTGTTCAACGATGAACGACACCAGTCCGAACAACCCGAGACAAGCTAATACGATGGAGATACCAGCTGCTGCCGCAAACAGCTGCCCGAACTGCCGGTCGGTCCGATACTGACGGTCGAATTGTTCGTCGAGGAAGAAGTAATCGAAGGGACGCGTCGGCGCGAGTTTATTCCATTCGGATTCCAGTGCATCGACAAGTCCCGCGACACCTCCCGCTTCTACCTTCAGCGACATGTAACTGAGACTTTTTGCACGAATACGCACCACCATCGGCTCGATCGATTTATGCAGAGAAGCGTAATGAAAGTCTCTAGCCACACCGATCACCGTCCCCTTCTGTCCACGCACGGTGAGCTCGCGATTGAGAATGTCATCCGGGTTGGCGAAACCGAAATGACCCAGGGCAGATTCATTCACTACCAGTCCATCCGTATCGCCGGCGATTCCCGGCGAGAACATACGACCGGCAACCATGGGTATTTTATAAAATGAGAAGAAGTCGAAATCAACTGCGAGGAGACTTACATCCGTAAACTTATTCTCTCCGTCGACCGAGATCATTTCGGCGCGGGTTTTTCCGGGTTCTCTCCCCGGAACGTGCGAAGATGCCGCAGCGCCCGCCAGTTGAGGGCTTCGAAGAAGCTCCTGCTTGATGGACTCTGTTTTTTGCTGAATATTCTCGTCATCTCCGAAGTAGATCACGAGCACTTGCTCCTGGTCGTAACCGAGTTCCTTGTGCTGCATGAAGCTCAACTGCGAGTACACGGCGATCGTCCCCACAACGAACGCTATTGAAATGCTGAACTGGACCACGACCAAACTTTCCCGCATCACGCCGCCTGTCGACATTTTGAACGATCCTTTCAGCACCGCGGCCGGGCGAAAACCTGAAAGTACCAGCGCTGGGTACCATCCGGCTATACAACCAATCACCACGGCGAGCGAAAAGTAGAGCGCTAAAGCACTTGGCTGCAGGAGCAGATCAAATGAGACCGGTGTTCCCGTTAACGTGGTGAAGGACGGAAGTAGGAGATAAGCCGAAGCAAGCGCAATGACAGAAGCTGTGACGCTCATCAGGACTGACTCCATGAGAAACTGATTTGCCAGCTGGACCCTCGTTCCTCCGATCACTTTCCGGATGCCGACTTCCCGTGCGCGGCTCGCGGCCTGCGCTGTGGTAAGGTTGATGAAATTCACACAGGCAATGATCAACACCAGTAATGTTACTATCGAAAAGAGGAGGAGGTTTGACGGATTGCCCGGTGTTCCGGGTTCACCTGCACGCTTCGAATGAAGGTGAATCTCTTCGACCGGTTGCAGCGAAAGTATTCTGTCCTTCTCGCCGCCGGACAACATTTCGGTTTTGTGTGCCGAAGCAAACTTCGGAAGCTTTTGGCGGAGCGATTCTATTTCGGTCCCCGGAGCTGTCTCAATATAAGTATAGGCCGACCAGCCCCAGGTATTCAACCATTGCGATCCGCGTGTCGACATCGATAACAGTATATCGAACTGCAGGTGGGAGTTACCGGGTATATCTTCGATGACTCCCGTAACCGTGAAGGGAATTTCATTATCGATGATCATCACTTGGTTCATCGGGTCCTCGTTACCGAAATACCGTTGTGCCGCTCTGCGTGTGAGAACGATACTCTCCGGTTTCGTCAACGCAGTGCTTGGATCTCCTTTTAGGATCGGGAATGTGAAGACGTCGAATACGGTAGAATCGGCGAAGTATACGTTGTCTTCCTGAAAATGATTCTCGCCATACTTCATCAGCATCGATGCGCTGGCAAAACGAACAGTCCGCCTTACTTCACTGAAATCATTCGCCAACGCCGGTCCAACCGGACCCTTCGCCGAAGCGACTTGTATATTCCCGGCGTCGAGTGTTACATCTTCCACAATGCGGAAAATGTTTTCACGCTTTTGGTGAAACGAATCATAACTGTACTCGAAGTTCACATAGAGAATAATAAGAACGCAGGAGGCAAAACCCACCGCCAATCCCCCGATTTTAATGACCGTGCTGGTCCTTTGCTTGAGTAATACCCGCAGGGCGATCAGGAGGAGATTTTTCGTCATGGATTTAGGATGCCAGTGGCCTGATTTTAGTTTAAAAATTACAAAAAATACGCGGCGAAACCTTCCTGCGTACTATAGGAGAGGCTTTGATCAACTTGAAAATCCTCTTAAACAACTTAAATCAAACAACATGGTAAAAAATCATGAAGCAGAGGTCGTGAAAGATCTTGAAAACAAGAAGATCACGGTCACACGGCAATTCGATGCCGATGTAGAAACAGTTTGGGATATGTGGACAAAATCGGAGCGACTCGATTTGTGGTGGGCGCCCAAACCCTGGCGCGCCGAAACGAAAAGCATGAGCTTCGAACCCAACGGCAAGTGGCTCTATGCTATGATCGGTCCCAAAGGCGAACGTCAGTGGGCGATGGTGGAATATAAGAAGATCGACCGGCTGAAGAGCTTCGAGGTAGCCGACTCGTTCTCCGACGACAAGGGTAATAAAAATACCGAGCTTCCCCAGACCAACTGGAAAGTCGACTTTAAGAAGACAACCGGCGGAACGACGGTCACGACGATCGTCTCGGCAAAAGACAAAGCTTCGCTGGAGAAGCTACTGGAAACGGGCTTCGAGCAAGGGTTCGTCATGGCGCTTGGGAATCTCGATGAGTATCTGCAAGATCATATGTGATTATAGTGAACAAGCGCGTCGGCTAATGTCGCGCGCTTGCTTCATCAATCCTCTTCTTCTGCCTGAGATGATGCCTCATATGCATCTCCGTAAATTGTAGCCACTCCGCTGCACTAAAATACAGCAACCCCGGATGTCTTGTCTTTCCCTTCGAAACCTGAAAATCATTGCGGCTGTATAGGTCGTTCACTTCCCGTCTTATCGAAGACAGCAGTTGCAATATTTCCTCTTTGTTTTTTGGCTGACGAACGTTCTCATCTGTCGATGCCCCTTCGATCTGCGCGTCGGGAAATGAGTCGTTCTCGAACATGATTTTAGCATTCTCATGCTTATCCTTGTCACTATTCTCGTCCGTCGCCACCGCTTCCCTCATCTGTTGTACATGATACGGCGTGTCTTCCGTGATATGGATATACACCTGCCCCAACGACCATGATCCGGCGATCGGCTTTTGCCTGAGCTCTTCCAGCGAATAGTTGTCCAGGTATCCGATCCATAGATCGATGGTTTCATTAAACCGATCCAGCAATGTCCTGCTCATCGTTGTAAATTAGTTATTATTGCACGTTTCTCAATTGATGACACTACAACCAACATCGTTCGAAGGTTTCAAAAAGCACCTTGCGAAGTTCACCACCATCTCCAGCGAGGAGTTCGCGAAGGTACTGACCTACTTTACTGTCAGAAAGGTTAAAAAAAATGAGGTCCTGGTGAAAACCGGAGAGTCTGTATCGCATACCTGGTGGATATTAAAAGGCCTGGTGACATCTAATTTCACCGATCGCGACGGGAAAGAACATGTCATTCAGTTTGCCATCGAGAACTGCTGGATCACCGACCAGAATGCATTCTACAACCGGGAGACCGCTATGTTCTCTATTGTGGCCCTGGAAGACTCTGAAATGCTCTGTCTTTCTTTTGATAACAGGGAAAGGCTTTGCGCCGACATGCACAACATGGAGAGATTCTTCCGTCGTAAAGCGAACGACAGTTTCACCAAACAGCAGAGGCGGTTGCTCACGTATCTTTCATCGGACGCAAAAAGAAGGTACGAAATCTTACTCGCCGAGCACCCAGACCTGATCCAACGCCTATCGAAAAAGACACTGGCGGCTTATATCGGAGTATCCAGGGAAACACTGAGCCGGCTGGGCAAATAGCGGGGCGGGATCCATAGTTGCCGGGAATTTTTCGCTACTGTTCTGAAATTGTGATGTAGATCAATTTTTCGGAGACAGCCCGTCGCCACCTTTGTCCATCAAAACTTAAGAGGAAAGGTCATGAAATCACTGAAAGTTATCCTGGCGCTGATGGTTATTACATCGATCGGCTGGGGTCAAAAGAAAAACGATCCTCTTGCAGAAGCAAAGGCGGCTATCGCCGAAAGCAACGCGATCTATTTTGAATCATTTGTGAAAAACGACCCGTCGATCTTCGTGGCGCGGTACGCGAAAGACGGTTGTATCATGGCACCGAATTCGCCAGCCATGTGCGGCCCGGAAGCCGCTGCCGCGTTCTTCAAAGGCGGTTACGAAACTTACGGACTTCGCAACGGCAAGTTCATTACAACCGCGATCTACGGTGACGGGAAAGAGTTCGTTACCGAGGAAGGTTTCTGGCAATCGTTCGATGCCGCGGGCAAACTGTTCGACGACGGAAAATTCCTCGTTCTCTGGAAGAAAACTTCCGAAGGGTGGAAGATGTACCGCGATTCTTTCAGCAGCAACCGGGGATTATAATGTTATAGGTTATTGCAAGCTATTCGTTCCTGAGACTGTTCACCGGGTTTGCTCGGGCCGCCCTGATCGATTGGAATCCGACGGTAATCATAGCAATCGTCAATGCAACCAGACCGGCGATCAGGAAATTACCAACCGAAAGATCGATTCGATAGGCAAATCCGTTCAGCCAGTTGTCCATGAACTTCCAGGCCACCGGCCATGCCAGAACATTGGCGATAGCGACGATCACAAGGAACTCCGAAGACACCAGCCAGGTCACCTGTAAGATGGACGCGCCAAGAACTTTGCGGATGCCTATCTCTTTTGTGCGACGACGAATGAAGTACGATGCTATCGCGAACAGCCCCGAACAAGCAATATAAATGGCCATCGCGGTGAACACCGCAAAAATCACTTTGAAGTTCTCCTCAGCCTTGTACAACTCACGGAATTGATCGTCGAGGAAATAGTATTCGAACGGGCGGCCGGGAGCGAATGTATCCCACGACTTACGAAGGTTTTCCAGCGTTCCATCGATATGCTCCGTCTCGGCCTTCACGACGAAGTTGCTCGCATAATTTTCATTGTACAGGAATGCATAAGGCTTGATCTCGCTTTTCAATGAAGCGAAGTGAAAGTCTTTCGCAACGCCGATGATCTCGGAATATCGTACCGTGTCGGCGGCGGGATCTTCGGTGATCAATGCGCCGATCGGATCGCCGGTAATGCCGAGGTCTCTCACGGCACGCTCATTGAGGATGACCTTGCCGTTGCCGCGAGCTGGCGGCACGTCGGTACCCTTTATGAAATTCCTGCCTGCAATGAGCTCGATACCCATCACTGGGAGGTACTGGTCGTCGATCGTGCTGATATTGACGAGACTTCCGTTTTCGTTTCCTTTTGCAACCATTGACGTCGCCCAGTTCTGTCCGCCCAGGACTCCGTTCGAACTGCCCGCGCCCGCTACGCCCAGTTGTCCGCGGAAGCTTTCTTTAAGAGATGCCTTTTCCTGGATGTCGTCAACGTTGGGCACGATGATCACCTGGTCTTTGTTGAAACCGAGCTCTTTCGTTCTCAGGAAATCGACCTGCAGGAAGACGATGATCGCGCCTGCAATGAGTGCGATGGATATCGAGAACTGAAGTATCACCAGCGACTTGCGCAGCCAAAGATTCCGGTTGCTGGGCTGAAAAACACCTTTGAGCACGTCAATGGGCTTGAATGCCGACAGGTAAAGGGAAGGATACAGTCCCGAAAGCAATCCCACGAAGAATACGCCGAGTGCAATCACCAACAGCACGCTTACCGGGAGGTCGTACAGCGACGTGAGGTGATTGCCAAACTGTTTGTTGATCATCGGTATCACCGCCTCGACAAATGCCAATGAGAGGACGAGCGCCAGCAGGCTCACCAGGAACGACTCGAGAAGAAACTGGTTCACGAGCTTGCCTCCGGTGGCGCCCGAAACTTTTCGTATGCCGACTTCCTTCGAACGGTTCAAAGACTGTACGATCGACAAGTTGATGTAATTGACTGCGGCGATGAGGAGGATAAAGATCCCGACCGTTGTAAATATCGTAATGAATGCTTTGTCGCTGTTGGTTTCGAGCTCCCACTTCAATTTTGAATTCAGGTGGATGTCGGTGAGCGCCTGTGTGTAAAAGATTGCCGTCCCTTGCGGGCGATTCTTTTTATAGACTCCGATTACCAATGGCTCTACTTCTTCAATGGAAGAGCCTTCCTTCAACTTGATGTACGTATAAAAATTGTAGAAGCCCCAGTTTGTGTTGATCTCCATATCGGGCCAGTACGGTATCAGGATGTCGAAATGGAAATGCATGTTGGAAGGCATGGCCGCAATGACGCCTGTCACAACGAAAGACACCGTCTTGCGGCCACCGAGCACATCGAGGTTCTTTCCTAAAACATCTGTCGTTCCGAAATATTTCTTTGCTATAGTTTCCGTGATCACCATAGCGTTCGATTGCTTCAATGCGGTATTCGGATCGCCGGAAAGAAATGGAATGGAAAAGAATGTGAAGACGTTGCTGTCGCCGCGATAGACCCGCGGTTCAAAGAACGACTTGTCGCCACCCGTTATCAGGAACTTCGTTCCCCATGCGGGAAATATCCGTGTAACGGATTCCAGTTGAGCGATGTCGTTCTGCAATGCCGGCGCGAGCGCGGGAGGTGTGGTTGCGTCCGGCAGGGTAGTACCGTCATCGTTAACGAAATCTTTTACTACCCGGAAGATCCGGTCGCTGTCGGCTGACTGGCGGTCGTAGCTGGTTTCTTCACGAACGAAAAGGAAGATGAGGATACAGGCGCTGTACGCGAGGGCGAGCCCTGAAACGATGATAACCGAATAGATCTTCTGCTTGGCAAGGTTGCGCCAGGCAAGCTTCAAGTAATTCCTGATCATGGTTAGGTGTTTTGCCGCACCGGTTCCAATAATCAAACCAGAAAATGAATGTGAAACCGCACCGGAAACTGAGGTTGAAATTTCCGGCGCGGGCGTTATCGGGCGGTTCTGTGCGGGATCGGGCGTCGGCTGTTTACTCGCACTTTAATTTTTCAACAGGATTCACTCTTGCTGCATTGAACGATTTCGTACCCACCACTAATAGTGCAAGGATCAATACGATAACACCCGGGCCAACGAACATCCACCATTGAAGCTTGATTTGATTCTGGAAACTGCTCAGCCACTCATTGATCCCATACCATACTACGGGAAGCGCAAGGAGGAACGACACGGCGATCAGAACCACATACTCCCTGGAGAACATAACGATGATGTTGGTGATCGTAGCGCCTAATGTTTTTCGGACCGCGATCTCTTTTCCTTTTTTATTGGCGATAAATGTAATGAGGCCATAAAGCCCAAGGCAGCCGATGGAAATAAAGATCATTGAAAACACCTGGAACAACCTCGAGAATTTGAACTCCTGTTGGTAAAATGCCCGGATATTCTCGTCGAAGAACTGGTACTTGAAGAACATTTCAGGGTAGTGAGCATTCCACACCCGTTCGATGTCGGAAAGTACAGCGGTCATCGATTCGTCGCCCTTCAGATCGAGTCGGATACTAAGCCACCGGTAGCTTTTTGGCTTATAAGTCGCCACCATGTTGTCGACGCCTTCTTTAAGTGAGTTAGAATAGAAATTCCCGATAACACCGGCAATGACCGCTTTTTCTCCACCGCCGAATTTCAACTCCTGGCCGATCGCCTCCTGGGGAGAACCGATCTGCAGATTTTTCATTGTCGTCTCGTTAATAAGGACGGCGCCCCCGACTGTATCACTTTCTTTAAGAGGTCGCCCCGCCAGCAGTTTTATTTCGTAGAGGTCGAGATAAGAATCGTCAATAGAATAAAATTCATAGCTCAGATAGTCGGGTGCAGTCTGCGCATCGGGCCGGCCAACGGTTCTCGATGACCGGTTCCGCTCAAGCCCGGAGGGCAGGGTAAAGCTCGTGCTTACGCCCGAAACGAATGGCAGCGTTTGCAGTTCGACTTTCAGGGGTCGAAGATATTCCTGTTGATTGTCGAGGATCGGCATATTCACGATCACGGCGTTCCTGTTAAAGCCCATATCGACATTTTGAAAGAAATTCATTTGGGTGATCACGATGAACGTACTCACCGCCAATATTTGCGTGAAGGTGAACTGAGTTACCACCAGCACTTTTCTAAGGTTCATACCGGCAACCTTTTCATTATTGAATTTATTTCTCAATGCCGAGATCGGGTTGAACCTCGATATCACGAAGGCAGGATAGAGGCCGGAGCATATCGTTAGCAACAGCACGATGGCCGCGATGGATCCGATGATAAATGGATCGGTAAGCTCATAGCTAATCCGTAGGCTCAACAGATTTTGTATCGAAGGCATGAGCGCAAGGACTAGTATTACTGCACTGGTCGCAGCCAGAACAACGACAACAAACGTTTCCGTGAGGAACTGCATCACCAGATGTTGCTGACTGCTTCCCATCACCTTTCGCAGCCCGATTTCTTTCGAGCGAAGCGTCGATTGTGCTGTGGAAAGATTGATGTAATTGATGCAACCGGCGAGCAACAGGAATAAAACGATGATCTTCAGAGCCAGCAACGTCTCGTGGGTGATCGTGCGGCCGCTGAAGTTCCCGAAACGCGGGTCATAATGAAGCTCGCTGAACGGTTGGAGCCTGAAGTGTCGCATATCTGTGATGTCTTTGCCGACATGAGTGGCGTGTACTACATCGAACTGTGCTTCGAGGTCTTCTTTAGATATGTTGGGGGCATAGATAAATACCTGGTGGCTATCGTTGACACTCACCCATTCGTTCATCCGCTCTTCGCCGAAAATGGCCTTCATGCTCGAGTAGGAGATCATAAATTTGAATGGAAAGTCGGTGTTTGCCGGGAAGTCATCGATCACTCCGGTGATCTTCATATCTATTTCTTTCTGAAATCTGAGCACCTGGTCAATCGGGTTTTCTTTCCCAAAGTATTTTTCCGCTATTTCTTTGGTGATTACCACGCTGTTCGGCTCGGTCAGGGAAGTCGCAGGATTGCCCGCGATCCAACGGAGAGGCTCTCCGGCAAAGTCGAACATTTCAAAGAACCCGGGCTCGATCGCAGCCAGGCCACTGTTCTCCGAAAATTTCTTCAGCGTCTTACCATCGGTGCTCATCACGTCGACATTCGAGCCACCCAGGTAGTCCAGCTGTGTGAGTTTCGTGATCGCAGGGATCTCGTGCTTGAGGGCATCCCCAACCGGGTATGGAATGCCCGAACGGTATTCAAGCACGTCAGTGCCCGATATCCGGACTAACCGGTGTATGCTGTCTTTGTTCGTATGAAAAGTGTCGAAGCTCTCCTCGAACCTGATCACACTCAGTATGACCAGCGCCGACGCAATGCCGATCACAAGCCCGAGTATATTGATGATTGTTGTGCCTTTGTTGGCCGAGAGACTTCTCCGCGCCATCTTGAAGTAATTACCCGTCATTTGAATGTAGTTGTTGTTCAGACTTCCGTCCGATCGTTTCCAGAAAAAGTTCTTTGTAATAAACCCCAGGCTGCGAACGATGTACTTGCGCCGTGCACTGCGCCAGCCATTCCGCTGGAGATCCAAGACGAACAACTCGTACAGATCACCACGGATCTCATCCGAAAGGCGACCCGGCGCGAATCGCGCGAGCAGTTTTTCGGCCCATCCAGGTGGTTGTTCTCTCACGATCGTGCAAAGGTATTATATCAAATTTTGTAGAACAAATATTTGGCCAACGCCGTAATTGCTGAATTCAGGTGAATTTTATCCCTGTGTTGTTCAAAAAAGAAGTATACGCTGGACGGAAATGAACAGTCACCACACCGGTCGTCGCATCACACGATAAGCTGCAATACCAGATCGAACCTTTTCCTCGTTTTTGGGGTCTAAGACATGAAACAAACAATGTGAAGTTGAAATAGCGATAAAAATTATGAACAGTTTAGTGAAAAGAATGAAGCTCTTCGCCCTGGTGGGCGGTGGGCTTATGATGGTCCTGGCCGGATGTAAACTCGATGACAACGATAGTCCGGAACTGCCACCGGTGGCTTACGTGTCTCTATACAATGCATCGCCAAACTCGCCGGGACTGAGTATCATGGTCGATCGGAAAGTGATCAATAATAATTCGTTCGACTATTCCGACCATACTGGTTATCTGAGGTTCCTTACGGGAGAGCGTATGTTGGAGTTCGGGCCATACGGCGCGAACAATGTTGTTGCCGATACAACGGTGAAGTTCGAAGACGGCAAAGCCTATTCTGTTTTCGTGGTGGATAACTACGACAAAGCAGATGTCCTCGTGCTGAGCGACGACACCAGCGAGCCGGCAAGCGGTAAGGCGAAGGTCCGTTTTCTGAATCTTTCACCCGACGCACCGGATGTCGACCTGGCCATCGCTGGAACGGATTCAGCAAGTGATTCGGCCGTGTTTACCAGTCAGTCTTTCAAGGAGAAATCTGAGTTCATCGAGGTCGAAGCGAAGAATTATGACTTCAAGGTGAAGATGGCTTCCGGAAGCGACGTATTGCTTACGGTACCCAACGCTACCTTCCAGGATGGCTGGAGCTACACGATATTGGTTCGTGGCTTCCGGACACCTCCCGGCGGAAGCAACAGCGTATTGAGCGCTGAGGTGATCGTTGACTAATTTTTTTAAAATCACTGTGCTAAGTGAGGACTGTAGACTCAGTCCTCACTGGCGTGGTGTGATGATGTAGGAATTTCCCGGTGTGGTCTTCAAGTCGTATTCGTAAACCTTTTTCAACGCCGGCATCGTCAGTTGTGCCTTTGGTGAAACGACCGGACTTTTTATAGCAGCTTTTTCAAACAACGCATTCGGGTTTGATCCTCCTGCCGGCTTTAACCTCGAATCATTCAGCTCGTCATAACTGCGGAGTCTCAATGTGCCGCCGATCAGAGAATGGATCACCATACTTTTTATCCTGCCGCCGTCCCATTCCATGTCGATACTGAAGCCACCGCGGGCACGCAAGCCTTTTACTTTCCCGCTACGCCATTCGTCAGGCAATGCGGGCAGCAGGTGCAACGCTCCATCGTGACTTTGCAAAAGCATCTCCGCAATTCCCGAAGTACATCCGAAATTCCCGTCGATCTGGAACGGAGGATGCGCGTCGAACAAGTTTGGATAAGTGCCCCCGGCACCAGTTTCGAGCGCCGGTGTAAGCTGATCTTTGATAAGCTTGTATGCCCGGTTGCCGTCGAGTAAACGCGCCCACCAGTTTACTTTCCAGCCCATCGACCAGCCGGTAGACTGATCGCCGCGAAAGGCGAGCGTCGTTCGCGCTGCCGTAAAAAGCTCGGGCGCCGAATACGGTGACACCTGGTTGGAAGGAAACAATCCATACAGGTGCGAGATGTGACGGTGCTTGTCCTCGGGTTTATCCCAATCGTCCATCCACTCTTGTAATTGTCCATGCTGACCGATCATCATCGGCGGGATCTTTTCGAGCTTGGTGCGAATGGTGTCGGCGAGCTCCTTGTCCTGACCGACGCGTTCCGAGGCCTTTATGAAATTGGAGAACACGTCGAAGACCAGCTGATTGTCCATCGTTGTTCCGGCTGCAATGGAAATACCGGGGTGATGCTCGTTCTCCGGCGACAGGGAAGGGCTGACCACGAGCCATCCTTTTTTAGGAACCTCCTGAAGCACATCATTATAGAATAAAGCGGCTCCTTTCAATATCGGGTATGATTCTTTAAGGAATGCGGCATTGCCGGTATATAAGTAATGTTGCCACAGGTGTTGCGACAGCCAGGCGCCACCCATCGGCCACAGTCCATAGAAAGCTCCGTCCACCGGCCCCGTTATCCGCCAGAGGTCGGTGTTGTGATGAACATTCCAGCCGCGTGCGTTATAAAGCCGCGTGGCACTTTCGCGACCTGTTACTTCGAGGTCTTTCAACATGTCGAAGAGGGGCTGATGCATTTCCGGCAACGCGGTGACTTCCGCAGGCCAGTAGTTCATCTCGGTGTTGATGTTGATCGTATACTTGCTGTCCCATGGCGGTTCGAGCAAGTCGTTCCATTTCCCCTGTAGTGTGGCCGGCTGGTTTCCCGGTTGCGAAGAAGAGATCAACAGGTAACGGCCGAACTGAAAGTAAAGTGAAACCAGCTGCGGATCATTGCCGGTAGCGAACTGCCGAAGTCTCATGTCGGTGGGTAACGACGACGATGCGGAAGTTCCAAGCTCGAGACTTACGCGATCGAAATACTTTTTATAAAAGTCGGTGTGGGAGCGACGGAGCTCTTTCCATGACTTCGAAGCGACACGATCCAGGTAAGATTGAGCCACGGCGGTCTCATCGAGGTTGATGTCATTGTAATTCCTGAAGTTTGTGCCAATCGACACAACGATGGTCAGCTCGGAGGCGTTCGACACCAGTAGCGACGAATCGGTATTGGTAAGCTCGCCTTTTGTGATCACGGACCTCACCAGGGTGGTGAACCTGACCCTTCCTTTTTTATTACTGTGATCTCCTGAAGTACCCGTCAACCGGAGCACATTACCCGACGTACGGACCATGTGATTTTTCTGCGGGCTGGTAACTTTTATTTCGCAGTTGATCGATTTCTTCCTGCTTGCCGTAATATGGACCACGATCACCTGGCCGGGAATCGATGCAATCGTTTCGCGGGTATAGATCACATCATCCACCATGTATTTCGTGGTGGTGATCGCGTTGGCAATATCGAGCTCTCTTCGATAGGCCGAAGCGCCGGCGTGACCGGGAAACTCGATCAGCAGGTTACCCACCGTCTGGTATGGCATCCCATAATTATTATCAGGACCCGCATTGCGGGGCGCGATCGTCATCGCTTTGTCATGCGCCTCCTGGTATTTCCCTTCGAAGATCAGTTTTCGGATCGCGGGAAGGGCGGCATTGAAGTTCGTATTGGGAATATTGTTTCCAGGCTCTCCGGCCCACACAGTCTCCTCGTTTAGCTGCAGTCGTTCCTGCGTGGGATTTCCGAAAACCATCGCTGCCAGCCGCCCGTTGCCAATGGGAAGCGCTTCATTCCACGTTGTCGCAGGTTGTGTGTACCAAAGCCTTAGAGCGGAGTGATCCTGTGACCAGCAGTCGGTGACCGCCGTCAGGAAAATGATAAGACTGGAGACGACTGTCAATTTCATAGACAAAGTTAATACCAATGAACCTTAATTGAATAGGTTTTGGGTATTGACTTTCAGAAACGAATGATTTTATTTATCGTAAAAAAACATATGAGGCTCCTTACCCTGTTCGTCCTGTTTCAATTGGCAGCACTCCTCTCCATCGCACAGATCCCATACGGCAACAACCCATCGGCCGGGAAGTATTTCAATGTCGGCGACGCCAAGCTCTATTATGAAATATACGGCACGGGAGCGCCGATCGTGCTATTGCATGGTGGGGTTTACGGCGGGATCGACGAGTTCGAACCCTTCATCACGCGGCTGTCGGAAAAATTTCAGGTGATCTGCATCGCCACACGGGGCCATGGAAAGTCGGAAATAGGTAAAGGGCCTTTCACCTGGCAGCAACGTGGCGACGATGCTTACAAGGTCATCCGGTCTATTACCAAAGACAGTGTTATGGTGTTGGGTTTCAGCGACGGCGGATTTTCGGCGTATAAGCTTGCCGCGTCGTACCCCGATGTCGTGAAGAGGATGATCGTCATCGGTGCAGGAGACCGGGCGAAAGGCACGGCGGAGAAAAACGAGTATAGTAAGGACATGCTGCTCGCCCAGTCAAAGGAATATTTCGAGAACAGACTGAAGATCATGCCGGAGCCCGATCGTTGGAACGAATGTCTCGGCTACCTGAATAAGCTATACAACGACGATGTCCTGAGCACGGAAACTTTTTCGAAGATAAAGTGCCCTACCTTGATCATGGCGGGCGACCGAGATCACGGTCACTCAGTCGAGAAGTGTACGATCGTACACCGTAATATTAAGAACAGTCAACTCAGTATTGTACCCGATTGCGGCCATGTGGTATTCTACTGCAACTTCCCGGCGTTGTGGGAGAGCATGAAGCCATTTATAGGCATACAATAAAAAAGGGGCTTTCGCCCCCTAACTCATTTTTCGTCATTGTGCCTCCGCTTCCTGCGGGATCAATCCATGTTCTTTCAAAGCCTTTTGTTCATCACCGGCGATATAGGCAAAGATCTTTGGTTCACCGTCGACAGAGGTGGTGAAATAGATGTTGTGAAAATCTATCGCCCCTTCCGCTCCTTCTTTTTCGAACGTATATCGCCAGTAAACTTTCACCGAGGCGTGCAGGTCATCGATAAGTGAAATATCTTTTGAAGTGATGTTCATACCCTTCGATCCGATGCCGCGGTAGAACTGAAATCCTTGTTTTATTTTTTCGACAAACTCATTGTTGTTTTGTCCGCACATAACGCCGGCAGGACTTGATTCAACAAAACAATTTGCAAAGAAAGGCTGAACGGCTTCGGCCACACCGCTTCCATCACCATTTATAGCTGCATTGAAATTCGATTCATATTTTGAAAAGAACTCCTCGAGGTTTTTCTTCCGTTTGCTCATGATTTTTTGGGTTTTGTTTAGAACTGAAAAAACCACCTTGGGTGGTTTCGCTTAAAAAAGCACAAATACGGTGCCACTCATTGATAAAATTGAATGGTTTTCGTTGAACAGGTTGTTCCTTCGGTATTGTTGCTTGTGAGGGTAACGTAGGCCTTCAAGATACCCGATGATCGATTTTAGTTTTTATCTTTTCAATGTAAAAGGACAACGAAACCAGAACAATGAACGACCGCGAGCTCTTACGAACCCGACTCTATTTTCACAAACTGGACGAACCCGGGTTTGCCAGCCCGGCGGAGACGGTAAGATATTTCGGAGCCGTACAGGCGCAGGATTACCTCGGCGCGTTGTGGGCCGTCGGGCAAAGGACCATCGGGGCTACAGAACAGTCGGTGGAGGCCGCCCTCTCGGACCGTAGCATTGTCCGCAGTTGGCCGATGCGGGGCACGCTTCATTTCACGGCGCCGGAAGACCTGCGGTGGATGCTCGATCTCCTGGCTGAAAGAATTTTCGCGAAGTCTGCGACCATTCAGCGCGACGCAGGCCTTACGAAGAAAGACCTCATCAAAAGCCGATCGGTCCTCGAAAAAGAGATGGCCGGTGGAAAGATACTGGAGCGTAATGATCTCTACGACATTTTGAAACGCAACCGGATCGACCCGTCGAACACAAGAGGCCTTCATATCGTAGGACATCTTGCGCGTGAAAAGGTGATCTGCTTCGGACCACGCACCGGTAAGCAATCAACCTTCGTTCTCCTCGATGAGTGGGTACCGCAAAAGAAGACGCTGACCAAAGACGAATCACTCGCGGAGCTGGCTTGGAGGTATTTTACCAGTCGTGGACCCGCAAGCGTTCACGATTTTTCATGGTGGTCGGGGTTAACATTAACGGAGTCAGCCCGCGCACTCCAGATGGTGTCGTCGAAGCTCCAAAAGACGGACGTCGGTGGCGTGGAGTACTGGACGGATAAAGGTATTACGGTGCCGGATAAAATAAAGAGCACCGTACGATTTCTTCCGGCTTATGATGAGTTCCTGGTGAGCTATAGCGACCGTAGCGCTTCGGAGGCATCGGCGATCAAAAAATTGAAGACCTTGAACTCAATATTCACATCAACGGTGATCGTGAATGGACGTATTACAAGTACCTGGAAACGCATATTGACCAACAAGGGCGTGACTATCAAAGTCAATCATTTCGAGAAGACCGGCAAGCAAAACGAAGCGGGCATACGAAGGGAAATGAAACGATATGCGAAGTTTATCGGTACCAAATTGACTATATTCGATTAGGAAAAAACAACCGTTATGAAATTTTTACTTGTCATTATTTGCCTGATCTCGGTCAGTGCCTATGCCCAGAAGGATGAGGCGGATGTAGCGAAGTCTGTCGAAACTTTGAACCAAGCGATAATCGACGGCAAGAAAGCAGCTCTCGAGAACATCACAGCCGACGAGCTCACGTACGGACATTCGAACGGGCTGGTCGAAGACAAGGCTACGTTCGTTCAGACCCTCGTCAGTGGGGCGTCGGATTTCGTAACGATCGTGACTTCGGAACAGGTCATTCGAGTAATTGGGAATACCGCCACCGTGCGACACAAGCTGGTCGCCGAGACCAACAACAATAACGTTCCCGGTAAAGCAAATATAGCCGTGCTGCTTGTCTTCCTGAAAGTAAAAGGAGAATGGAAGTTGCTTGCCCGTCAAGCCGTCAAGGTCTGATCACCGGCCTTTCAAGTCCACGGAGTACATCATCAGGGTCTGGTCTTCACCGGGGAAATTCACGGTTTTCTCGAAGTTAAAACCCAGCTTCCGAAGCAGGTTGATCGAGTTTGAATTGTCGACCATGGTGATGGCCACCAGCCGTTTTGATTTTACTTTTTTGCGCGCAAGATCGATCGTAGCGCTTCCTGCTTCCTCGGCGTAACCCATCCCTGTGTACTCCGGAAGGAACGCAAAGCCCAAGTCGACATCATCCAGCGCTTCGCGGCGAACGAGACCGCACATTCCGATAGGAGTGGAGTTGTCTTTCAGCTCCACTTTGTAAAGACCAAAGCCAAACCGGTGATAGCTGGTGATGAGTCTGCTCGAGGCATAGTCCTGCGCCTCCTGGATCGTTCTTACGTTGCGATCGCCAATGAATTTTATCCAGGCTGGTGAGTTCAGTAACTCCAGCAGGAAAGGTGCGTCGTTCCTCGAGAATTCCCGCAACCGCAATCGTTCTGTTTCGGCGACAGATTTCATGGATGAAAACCTAATACAAAATAACCAATTAAATCGCCCTTTTTACCTTTGCGGGCGACGTTAACAGGCTACCTGCTGCTATCGGCGGTAACGCGCCAGATAATGCCGTTCACGTCGTCGGCCACCAGGAGCGACCCGTCGCGCATCATGGCCAGTCCAACCGGCCTCCCGCGAACCTTTTCTTTTTCCAGGTCGGCAATAAATCCTGTAAGGAAATCCTGCGGTTTACCCGAAGGCTTTCCGTTGTTGAAGGGAACGAATACGACTTTGTATCCCGATAGCGTAGAACGGTTCCACGATCCGTGTTGCGCAATGAAAGCACCGTTGCGATATTTTTTCGGGAACGCATCACCAGTATAAAATACAAGTCCAAGTGAAGCCGTATGTGCTCCTAACTGAACCTCGGGCACGATCACGTCATTCGCCGCTTCCGGTTTAGGTTCTTTTACACGTGTGTCTTCATGATTTCCATAATATGTATAAGGCCAACCATAGAATCCTCCGTCGCGAACACTGGTGAGATAATCCGGGACGAGATCATCGCCGAGCTCGTCTCTTTCGTTCACGACTGTCCAAAGCGTTTTGGTACCGGGAGCCCAGCCCATACCTACGGGATTTCTGAGCCCCGCAGCATAGAGTCGCTGGTTCGACCCGTCGGGATCGATCTCGATAATGCTCGCGCGAAGCACCTCATTGTCGAGACCATGTTCGGCGATGTTACTCCCCGAGCCGATGGCCACATAGATCTTCTTTCCGTCTTTGCTCGCAATGATGTTCCGGGTCCAATGCTGATTGTGCTTGCCAGCGGGCAGATCCATGATCTTTTGTCCTTCTTCCAGGATACGCGTTTGTCCTGGCTCGTAAGGAAAGCGCCAGATAGCATCGGTATTTGCTAAATAGAACCAATCGCCAAGGACCAGCATACCTAAGGGTTGTGCGAGCTGATCGATGAACCGATCATGTACCTCGGGTACTCCGTCTTTATTATGATCGCGGAGAAGTGTGATGCGGTCAGCGCTCTTCGAAAGATTGTTTGACCTCGAGGCGCCGACGATTGTACCACCGATCTTTTTGAGTGGAGCATGATTGGAATTACTCTCTGCGATGAGAACGTCGCCATTCTCCGTGATATAGATCCACCGGCAGTTGTCGAAACCCTCTGCGAATTTGGTGACTTTGAAACCTTCAGGAGCAACAGGAGCTTCATCCTCTTCCCAACCGATCACGTTGCTGAAATTCATGACCGACCTGGTGGCGTTAGGCGGCGGCAACGAGTCAGTGACTTCTCTTTCAAAAGCCTGCGCAAACAGGCCTTGGGTACCGGCAAGGCAAAGCGCCAGCACGATACCCGGTATCCGGATTTTCATACACCGGTTAAGGGAAGAATCGTGCCGGTCGTTTTTCGCGGATTTCTTTAAGGTTTTCGCAAATGCTGTGTAGAATTCTTTACCAGCATCGCCGAAACCGCGACTTATTTTTTGATAACAAGGTTGGCGAACTCTCCGGGCCGGGTGCCATCACACATGAGTCCGAACTTACCCGTCGTCCGGTCGTTGAGCTTTGTGACGGTGAGCGATGGTGTTGCCGATCCATTCACGTACACATTGATCTGGTTTCCTTTCACGACGATCTTTGCATGAAACCAGTCGTTGGGACCGGGCGCGGGAGTTACGGCTTTTTCGTAAACACCATTCATCTTTTCACGCGTCACATGCCAGGGATATTCAGGCTCGGAGACATACTGGACGGCGTGGATCTTGCGCCCCGGGTCGGCCGACTGGAAATTGAAAGGGCGGAAGTACACACCATCGTATGTAGCGGAGTCAACTCCGTGGAAGATCACTCCCGGGAATGTCTGCTGCATTCCGTCGTTGCCTTTCAAGTCGATCTCGATCGTTCCTTCGGAGAAAGTCACATCCGTAAGCCATACAATGTCGCCGGTCAATCCTATGGAGTGTCTGCTTTCGTCAGAAACGGACACTTTTTTCGCATCGTAAACCTCGATTTTTTTGTCTTTCAGTGCCTTTGCCAGATCAAAACTCTGTCCCGCTCCGTTTGATATTATCATTGTGGCGAGAATGCAAGTAATAATGAGATTCTTCATAAAAGGATTTTATAGATTTCGGAACGCAAATTTGAAAAGTATGGCCGCCCCGGCAGTGTTCAACGGCAGTTCAAGAACATTTCAATACGCTGGGGTCCAATAATTCTTACCGAATATACGGGAATGAGCACAGAAAGAGAGTTGATTTTACTATGCAGGGTCAGGATCGAACAGATCCTGAATTGGGGCGACAGTACTTTATGGACGAACAGCGATTTTGAGCTTCTCAGCGATAAGATCTTCGAAAAGACTACAATCAGACTGAGTATCTCGACGCTCAAGCGCATTTGGGGAAAAGTAAAATACGACAACTCGCCAACCGCCGCCACCCTGAACGCGTTAGCGAATTTCCTCGGCTATGCATCATGGCGTGATTTCGAATCGGAACAAAATAAAGCTGCTGCTGTAGCAAAGGCAACGGCGTCACCGGTCACCGGCGACCAGGAAGGACCCGCGTCTGTTGAGTCAACACCCAAAAGATCCAATCGTGTACTCGTTCGTGCGTTGACCATGATCGCATTGCTGGCAGCATCGGCGGTTGTGGTGCTGTTGTTGGTGAAAGGACGTTCACCTCACCGCTTCGATCCGAAGCTTGCCGTATTCAACCTTCGCGAAATATCCGACGACCTCCCGAATTCCGTCGTGTTCGAGTATGATGTGTCAGCTTACGACGCCGACAGCGCCTTCATTCAACAGAGCTGGGATCCGAACAGAAGGGAGAGGGTTTCTCTTGAGGGAAAGCAACACACGTCTATCTATTACCAGCCCGGTTATTTTCAGGCCAAGCTTATCGTGAACGACACAATTGTGAAAGAAGATGTCGTCTGGGTAAAGACCAAAGGATGGCGAGGGATCATCGAAGGGGAGCCTGTTCCCATTTACGTCTCGGAGGCTGACATCCGCGTAAACAACAGACTGACTTACACATCAAAACTTCTTCGCGAGAAGACAGGATCTCCCGTATTCAATCAACGAGGCGCTACATTCCAGAATGTACAGGACTTCGGGGTGAGCCTGAATTCGTTCGACTTCGAAGCATCGATGAGGAATACGTCGACTCCCGAAGAATCGATCTGCCGGCGGGTGGTTTTTACCTTGCTTACGACGGGTGGAGCCATCATTATGCCCATATCAACGAAGGGCTGCATCTCGGAACTTGGCGTCCTGACTCCTGACGGTTTTACGTCGGGTAAGGACAATGACCTTAGCGCTTTTGGAGTTGACTTTGATACAATGCAGAAATTTAAGATCTCTCTTCACGACTCGGTGCTTACGGCCGACCTTAATGACAAAGTGATCTTTACGAAGAAGTCGAAAAACATTGGTGGGAAGGTCGTCGGTATCAGGATCGCCTTCGAAGGCGCCGGAGAGGTCGACTATGTACGGTTGAATGGTCAGGTAATTGACTAAAACCCAGCCGTACTCCCTGTTCCCTACTTCTTCGAGTTCGACACAAACGCCAGCCTCTTACTATCCGGTGACCACGATGGAACGTTGATCGTTCCCTGTCCGCCATACAAATAAGCAATCACTTTCGGAGCTCCGCCGGTTGTCGGCATCAGTTTCAATGTTACTCTTTTGTACGATGGGTGTGAATCCGGATCGATGTCCCCCGGGAATGAAATGTACGCTATCCATTTGCCGTCGGGTGAGATATGCGGAAACCAGTTGTTGTAGTCGTCGAATGTGAGTTGTTCTTTGCCTGAACCGTCGGGTTTCATACGCCAAATCTGCATGGTGCCCGACTGGCTTCCGTTGTAATAAATGTATTTGCCGTCGGGGGAATATTCAGGCCCGTCGACGTGTCCGTTGGTGTGGTTCGTGAGGGCAACTTCGGGCCCTCCGTTGATCGGAGCACGGTAGATGTGATAGGGCGTCTTTTCGCCGCGCTGTCCGACGTATAGAACTTCCTTGTTGTTCGGAGCCCATCCATGCCAGTACGATGGCGTTGCTTCGGTGATTTGTTTCGGAGTACCGCCGCCGATGGGCAACACATACACAGTCGAGCCGCCGCCGGGTAATCCCTGTCTGCCACTGCTGATCGCGAGCAGCTTGCCGTCGAATGATATTCCGTGGTCGTTGTTGTTGCGATCGACGGTACCGGTGTTGAGCTTTTCAGGTGTTCCGCCTTCAACAGGTATCTTGAAAATAGATCCGTCCTGGTTGAACAATAGATTCTTTCCATCCGGCATCCAATTAGGAGCTTCCAAACGGCCGGGAATTTCATGAATGATCTTACGCGCGCCGGAAGTAACATCAAGCAACTCGAGCCTGCAGCCGATATAGCCGTCGCGGCCGGGATTATAACCATCTGCAACGGGCTGATCGATACGGACGTTCCAAATCCTTGCTTCTTCGGATACATCTGCCTCGTGGGAACAAATGAAGAGTCCCGCGACCGCTTCTTCGGGGAGTCCCTGGAACTCGTGAGAACCTACCAGCTGAAGAGGCTCGCCGGGGTTCGCGATACGCATGGTGATCGTGTTGCCGCTACGTTCGAGCTGGATCACCTGGGCTTTCTTTTTTTTGAAGAAGACTTCGTCTTCGGGATCGCGCATGAAAGCGCCGCGCAACTCGCGCCACTGAAGTGTGATGAGTCCATCGCCGTGTACCACTGCGCTTGCATGTGCCGACTCCGGCTCGACGGACGATCTCACCATCCAGCCAACTTTGCGATGGGGATTTTTTCCGGCTCCGTTAAATTCGAAGTTTGCCGTGAGGATGAAATCACCCTTGATCTTATTGTACATGTAATGGAACTCGTCGCGATTGAACCATACGTTAGCGCCTGCACCTTTTATAATGTACTCCTGTGTCTTGTCGTCATACCGTGAGCTGCCGGCAATTTTGGGATTGCCTACGTCGGCAGCACCCTGGAATGCTCCGACGGGAGCCTGCCCCAACGAAATGATCGACGTTAACAGGAAGATGAACAGGGTGAATTGCTTCATGGGGCTTTTAATTATTCTTAAATCTAAAAATTCCTTCCGTTAACTTGCCCGCGGGATGTGGCCAATAACGAGATTTTTTATTGTCGGTGTGATTCTGTGCTCGTGTTCGATCATAACCCGTATCGATCCGGAACGGACCGCCATGACGCGAATCGGGCAGAAAAAGTGGTCGTCAGCCGAATCCAGTCTCAGAAAAGCGATAAAGAAGGATACTCTTAACGCCCAGGCCAAATACATCTATGCCAGGTATTACCTCGCTACGGGCAATCCTGAATTCAACATCGATTCTTCGTATGCTTTTACGCAGAAGGCGTTACGGGCGTGGGGACAGAGCTCGCTGAAACAAAAAGAGCGCCTTCAAAAACTGCAGGTCGACAGCACCGTCATTCTTGCTTTTCGTTCCAGGGTCGACAGTGCAGCTTTCGAGAGAGCGGGCGTCGAAAACACACTGAAGTCGTACGAGTATTTCATCGGACGTTTTCCATTCGCAGCAGAAACTTCGAAGGCAATCGAGCTTCGCGACGAGCTTGCGTATGTCGAAGCGCTGCGTGTCAACACGGCCGAAGCGTTCAGGCTCTACGTTGCAAACTTTCCTTCTTCGCGACGGGTGGAGGATGCCAGCGAGCGATATGAGCAACTGATCTTCAAAGAGCGAACGAGGTCCGGCGCACTGAGCGATTATAAGACGTTCCTGGCAGATTTCCCCACCAACGCTTTCCGCGACGATGCCGAACGGTTTGTGTTCGATATTTCGACGAGCTCCGGGCTGATCGACGACTATCTCACTTTTATCACACAGTATCCTTCCGGATCGCAATCAGCGAAAGCGAGAAACATCCTTTATTATCTCATGCGGGAGTCGGGAAGGCCGCGACCCGCTTGGCTGGATAATGATTCACTGCGGATGCTGGACGAACGAAACAAAGGTTACTGGGTGCCATTCTATAAGAACGGGCTGTATGGTTTCATGAACGATGACGGTACCGAGGTGATGAGCCCCCAATTCGAAAGCATCGATTCATCGTATTTGTGTGGCGAACTGACAAGGGACTTTCTTGTGACGTCGTCGGGGGTTTACTCGCGTGGCGGCGCATTACTGTAAAAGAAAACTTCCATTCAGGCCACAGACCTCGGCCGGGGATTTCTCAAAATTGCCGACGGCAGCTGTAACATCGTCGTTCATCAATCGGGCTTCCAGGTGGGAGATAATTGTGTGGAGGACGCGCGGATCGTAGCCGAACAGTTTATCGCCCTGAAGAAAAAAGACGGATGGTATCTCTACGCTTTCAATGGACGTCAGCTGATCACGACGCCGTACGAGGACATCTCGAATGTCGACAAGCTGGTTGTCCTGAAACGATATGGCAAGAGCATCGTCGTAAGGGCGCAGCAGATTGCCGCCATTGCGCAGATGAAGCAACTTGACATTTCTCTTGTGTTCGATGACGTGCGGGCATGGGGTGAAGGCAACCTGCTGGTGAAGAACGGAGTGCTCGAAGGAGTGATCGGGCAGGATATTCAATTTGTTATTCCGCTGGGAAGGCAGGTGTTGGTCAAGACCTCGTTTGGATTTATCAGCCGGAAAGACGGAAAGGTGCAGGTGACTGGCGTGCTCCCGGCGCTGGAGGCTGAAAGTTACGACGACGTCAGGGACTATGGTGACTGGCTCGAGCTTCGTTCGGGACCTCAATCGACGTTGTACCGGGTCTCATTGAAAAAAATCGTGGCCGATAAGCTCGATAGTGTGTGGATGAAGAATCGGGTGGCATTCGCTGCGAGGAACGATTCGTTGAATGTGTATGCAGGTGCGAGCAAGCTCGCGTCGTTCGAGCGGACGTCGCCGGTGAATTTTATCCGCGGAGGCGACAGTGTGGTGTATTTCTGGGTGCCTGAAAAGAAGAATAAGGTCGTGTTCGAAGCCAGTCACGGAAAGAAACTTTTCTCGGCCGACTTCGAGGATATCGAAGTGATCGCAGGAGACCTGTTTGCGTTCTCGAAGAAGAACAGGAAGGGCGTTCTGAAAAAAGGCATCTTTCGACGTGACGGAAAGATCGCACAGCCGGCGGAGTATGATGTCATTGTTCCGTCGTCGGCGGGATATCTTTCTTTGTTGAAGGACAAGAAGTTCGGTCTGTATGATATCAAGCAGCAGAAGCTGATCAAACCGGAATATGAACGGAACGTGTTGCCGTACGCCGGCGGTTATTTTATCGCTTACAAAGGCGCATACGGTATCATTACCGCAGCGGAAGAACCAATAACGGGTTTCGATTTCGATGAGATCAGGTATTGGAATGATACCTCGGCGTGGGTGAAGAAAAATTTTGCGTGGACGATCATCTCAATAAAGAACAAAGAGAACATGCTGTCCCGCATCCGGTCGTTCCAGACCATCAAGGATACCGGCGGCGAACGGATCGTGCGGGTGCAGCAGGATAACTATTTCGGGATCGTCAGTAATCGCCGTGGGGTTTTGATTCCGCCGACTTTCACGGACATACTCAACATCGGTTCGTCGGAAAAACCATTTTACTTTACTGAAAAGCGTGTGGAGGAGGCCGGTATTTACGTGGTGATCTATTACAACTCGGAGGGAAAACTGGTGCGAAAGCAGGTTTACGAGGAGGAAGAGTACGACCGGATCTATTGCGAGAATTAAACCTCCGTTCACAGGAAGTTCATCGACTTGCCTGGGGGAATTTCATATATTTCAATTTTAAAAGAGAAGATGTTCATGACGCGAAAACTGCTTGTAGTTGGCTTTTCTATCGTTTCTTCTGTTGCATTCGCTCAACCGGTGAATTCACCGAAGCTTGTAGTCGGCATTGTGGTCGACCAGATGCGACAGGAATATATCTATCGCTTCGAGCGTAAGTTCGGCGACGGCGGTTTCAAGAGACTGATGAGCCAGGGATATATGCTTAAGAACGCACACTATAATTATGTGCCCACCTATACCGGCCCTGGTCATGCCTCGGTGTATACGGGAACAACGCCGGCCATTCACGGCATTATCGGCAACGACTGGTACGACAAGAACATCAAGAAGGGAGTAAACTGTGTGGGCGACGATCGTTTTAAACCCGTCGGAAGCGAAACGGGCAACGGTGATGTTTCGCCGTGTAGAATGTTATCGACAACGATAAGCGATGAGCTCGAAATTTCAACACAACGCAGGGCGAAAGTCGTCGGTATCTCGATGAAGGACCGTGGCGCCGTTCTTCCTGCCGGCCATACACCGGACGGAGCCTACTGGTTCGACGGAACTACCGGTAAGTTCATCACCAGCACCTACTACAAACCAGGACTGCCGACATGGCTCGAAAAATTCAACGCGCAAAATCTTGCCGAACGATACTTATCACAGGAATGGAAAACAACTTATCCTATCGAACAATACAAGGAAAGCGGTCCCGACGACAGTCAGTATGAAACCAAACCAAAGGGCAAAGAACGCGCGACATTTCCTTACAATCTGAAAGAGCTTCGCAAGGACAACCCCGGCTTCGATTTTGTGATCAGTACTCCTTTCGGTAACGACCTGCTGGCGGATCTCGCGATAGCAACGATCGATGGGGAGGCAATGGGTAAAGACGAATGGACTGACATGCTCACTGTTTCTTTTTCATCACCCGACTACGTGGGTCATGCTATGGGTCCGCAGTCGATCGAAGTGGAGGATATCTACATCAGGCTGGACAAAACGATCGAAACACTACTGGCGAAACTAGATGCCTCCGTCGGCAAGGGCCAGTATGTTGTTTTTCTCACGGCCGATCATGCCGTAGCCGAAGTTCCTGCCTACCTGAAAGACCTCAAGATACCTGGGGGCAATCTCCGCGTTTCCACTTTGGAGACCGGCCTGAAAGATTTTTTGAAACCGTACTTCCCCGACAAGGAAATACTGGAAGAAGTGTCGGGCAATGAGGTGTTCCTCAACTCAGACATGTTCAACGGCGACCCGCGTGCGTCGGGCGTTGACTTCCTGGTGGCAACCGAGCTCATCCGGAATTACCTGTTGAGACAGGAGGGTATTGCCGAAGTGTACACGCGACAGATGCTTTTGTCGGGCGACTATGGCGAACAAGGGATCAAAGGAAGCGTGCGCCGGGGTTTTCATACGAAGCGTTCGGGTGATCTTCTTATAGTGCTCGAACCCGGCTGGATCGCCGGCGGGAACGCGACCGGAACGACGCACGGCTCGGCCTACACCTACGACACACATGTACCCATCCTCTTTTTCGGAATGGGCGTGAAAAGCGGCAGCAGCTCTCTGTATCATACCATCACAGATATCGCCCCCACCATTTCAGTTTTGTTAAAAATAAAGTTCCCCAGCGGATGCACGGGCCAGCCCGTGGCAGAACTACTTGAAGGTAGTCGCTGAAAAGAAGAAAAAAACCGTTATCATCGCGGGTAACCGGAAACCGGTGTTACTCCAATGTCTGAATCAAATACCCCGTCAGAAACAAAATTCAAACCCGTATTAGGCTTATGGGATGGAACGATGATCGTGGCCGGTTCCATGATCGGTTCCGGTATCTTCATCGTTAGTGCAGACATTGTCCGCAACGTCGGGAGCTCCGGTTGGCTTATAACCGTCTGGTTGATCACGGGCTTCATGACCATCACTGCGGCGGTCAGCTACGGTGAGCTTAGCGGGATGTTCCCCAAAGCCGGCGGCCAGTACGTTTATCTCCGGGAAGCTTATAATCCTTTGATCGCATTTCTGTATGGGTGGAGCTTCTTCGCGATCATACAGACGGGGACCATTGCGGCAGTAGGTGTCGCCTTCTCGAAATTCCTTGCATACATCGCGCCGTCGGTGAGTGAAGACCTGGTACTGTTAAACCTCGGTTTTGTCACCATATCGCCGGCGCAGATCGTGTCTATATTAATAATTGTAATTCTCACCTATATAAACTCGAGAGGTGTCCAAAGCGGAAAGATCATTCAAAGTACGCTGACGGTTGTAAAGATCGCGAGCTTGTTCGGCCTGATCGTTTTCGGTTTAGTCCTCATGAATTCGGAGGTTTGGGAAGCAAACTGGACGAATGCATGGGATCTTCATAAGAGAATGGAGGGTGGTAACATGGAGACCTATCTCACCGCAGGAGCCTTCGGAGCGATTGCCGCAGCCATGGTGGGGTCGATCTTCAGCAGTGATTCGTGGAACAACGTAACGTTCATTGCGGGGGAGATGAAGAATCCACAAAGAAACATCGGGCTCAGTCTTTTCCTGGGAACGCTGATCGTAACTGTTATTTATGTATCGGCCAACCTGATGTACCTGGCTGTGCTGCCCCTCGATGAGATCGCATTTGCGAACAAGGACCGCGTTGGTGTCGCGGCGTCACAGGTGATTTTTGGTGCAAGTGGAACAACGATCATTGCCATTATGATCATGATCTCGACCTTCGGCTGTAACAATGGGCTGATACTCTCAGGCGCCCGCGTGTACTACACCATGGCAAAAGACGGGTTGTTCTTTAAACCTGCGGGTGAACTGAACCGGTTCGCCGTTCCGCAATGGTCATTGTGGGCTCAGTGTGTGCTTGCATCCATCTGGTGCTTGAGCGGCAAGTACGGCGACCTGCTCGATATGGTGTCGTTTGTTGTCGTGCTGTTCTATATGCTCACCATCATCGGTATCTTCATTCTCCGCAAGCAACGCCCCGACGCCCCACGTCCGTACAAGGCGTTCGGTTATCCTGTGTTGCCCGTTATTTACATCTTGATGGGGATTACTTTCTGTACGCTGTTGATCATTTACAAGCCTACCTACACCTGGCCGGGATTGATCATCACGCTGATTGGAATACCGGTGTACTACTGGATCAGGAAGAAGAATTAGCCCTGAAGCTCTCTAAGCTGCTCCGCAACGATTTTTAAGCCTTCACTGAAACTGTGCGGCTTATAGCCTAATTCTCTTTTTGCTTTGTCTATGATAAATCCCGTCTTCAGCGGGCGTTTGGCGGGTTGAATGAAGTCGGTCGCCGGGGAGATCAGTCCTTTGTCCAGTCCGAAGAAATCGGCGGTCGTTATCGCGATATCATACGGCGTCATCATTTCATATCCCGACACATGATAGATACCCGTGGCTTGCTTTTGTGACGCGAGCAAACAGCCCATAGCCAGATCCTCGGCCAGCGTGGGCGTGCGATATTGATCGTTCACAACCCTGATCGGTTTTTTGTCTTCCAGATTTTTCTTCACCCAAAGCACGATATTCGACCGGCTCATATCGGAAGTAACGCCATAGACCAATACCGTTCGTATGATCGTTGCAGAACACCTGCTGTTCAGGATAATCTTCTCACCTTCAAGCTTGCTCTCACCGTAATAATTGACCGGCTCCGGGATAGCGGATTCATCCAATGGTCCTTCTTTGCCGTTGAAGATGAAGTCGGTGGAGAGGTGAACAAGGTGTATGTTATTTCGGAAACATACTTCGACGAGATTGGTGACGCTCCCCACGTTCTGTTTCCAGCATTCTTCTTTATCCTGTTCGCATTGATCGACTTGTGTCATGGCTGCGGCATTGATGATGACATCAGGCCTGGTCTTGAGAACCACGTCGTTTACCATTGACGCGTCCGTGACGTCGAGCAAAATGGATTCGCTGGTGCCCGTATAAAAAGAAATGGCCTTCCTTGCGGAGGCCATTGAATAAATTTCCGGCTGCCGGTCGAGCAGGCTGACGAGTTTTCGTCCCAGCAGCCCGTTCGCTCCGGTTACCAGTATTCTCATCCCTTTTTAACTACTGCGGGATATTTGTAACCGTATTCTTTTTCGATCTTCCGCTCCGACATCTTTTCGACGGTCATAGTCATCCAGACATCCGATACGGGACGATCACCCGCTCCCATTTCAACTTCAGTGATCTTATCGATGACTTCCATTCCCTTGATGACTTTTCCGAAAACAGTGTACTCGCCATCGAGACTAGGTGCGCCGCCAACCGTGCCGTATACCTTTATTTTTTCGTCGGTGAGATCGTTGGAAACTTTGATGCCTGTAGCTTTTTCAACCCTGGGAATCAGTGACTCTACCTTTTTTTGATATGCTGCCACGTCACCAGACTGATAGATGACTGCCAGTGAGTCGAAAAGCGCAGTATGCTGGCCGCTCTCATACATTGTTTGAAAGGCTTGTCTCATCTTACCTGAGTTCACCTTGAATTGCTCCATTTGATCGGCAGGAAATACGGTGCCGTGAACAATGTAGAACTGGCTTCCGCTCGATTCCTTGTTGGGATTTACCTCGTCGCCCATTCGTGCTGCCGCCAGTGCACCTTTTTCGTGAAAAAAGTTTGAATTTATTTCGGCGGGAATGGTGTAAGCGGGGCCGCCTCGTCCAAGGGGCTGGTCGGCTTGTGCGTTCCTCGAGTCAGGATCGCCGCCCTGGATCATAAAACCTTTCATCACACGGTGGAACAGGGTGCTGTCGTAATATTTTTCGTTCGCGAGCTTCAGGAAGTTTTCCTTGTGTTTCGGCGTCTCGTCGAACAGGATCACAACCATATCACCGTACGATGTGTGGATTGTCACCACGTCTTCCTTGCGGCCGCCATCATCGCCACCGGCACAGCTGGCAAAAACCATGGCTATAAAAAAAGCAACAAATGCAATAAGTCGTTTCATTGTAAATTTAGTAAGGCCACAAAAATACGTTTTTAGTTTCTAATGGATTAAAACATTTTCGAGACCTGGAGGGACAGGTCGAGGAATATCATTTTGGCGCTTCCGTTCCGTTCCAGGAACACACTCGACTCGCTGATCAGCTGGCCCGACATCTCGATTTTTTCGACAGTCATCACTTTGCTGAAGTCCTGTATGAATTTCAGCTCACCGCCTTTTGCCCTGTTGATCGCCGTGGCTCCCGACCGGTGGAGGAGGGTCTCCCGGAGCATGCCCAAGCTGTATTGTAGAAAGTTGCGCTGCATGGTCTTGTCACTTTCGTGAAACTCATCGGCGAAGGCTACCAGCTTTCCGTATTCTTTTTTGAAACATGCCCTCATCCAGTCGGCGAATCGTTGCTGGTGATGATCTTCCGCGACGTCGAGCAGTTTCCTGGCCAAACCAGGATTTCCTTCCGCAAGCTGTACGGCTTGTGAGAGCTTTGTCTCATCGCCGGTGAATTGTTTCAGCCATCCTTCTACCTCGTCGTCGGATAACATCGGAATGGTTACGATCTGTAAACGCGACAGAATGGTCGGGAGCATTCGCTCCGCGGCATTGGTGACCAAAAGAAAAAAAGTATGGGCCGGTGGCTCTTCGAGGATCTTCAATATTCCGTTTGCTGCTGAAGTATGCATGTATTCGGGCAGCCAGATGATCATGATCTTGAACGGGCTTTCGAACGGCTTCAAAGAAAGCGTGCGGATGATCTCACGGCTTTCTTCGCGTGAGATGATCGCCAGCTTATCCTCACCGCCGTAGCTCGCTGCCCAGTCGTCAAGATTTCCAAAAGGCTGTTCGAGCAGGAACGTCCGCCACGTTTTGGTTATATCGGCCTTGAAGCGCTCATCGTCTTTGTCGCCTTTCACATTTCCCAAAGGGAAAACGAAGTGCGTGTCGGGGTGAATGTATTTGAGACTTTTGCTGCACGCAGGGCAGGTGCCGCATGAATCGTTGTCGGACCTGTTCTGGCAATGCAGGTACGTTGTGTACGCGAGCGCCAATGGGAGATTGAGCGTGCCGGGTTTGCCGGAGAATAACTGTGCGTGAGCAACCTTTCCGTCTTTTACAGAACGGGTAAGTCGCTCTTTTATAGATGTGAGTCCGGGTATGTCGGCAAACTTCATGATCTTTTCTTTTCCCAATTTCTCTCTTGCGCTGTCATTGCAAACACTTCGCGCAGGATTGACTTGTCGGCATCCGTGATCTTCTGATTTCTGCGGCCCATTGCTCTTTCTGCGGTTGCCAGGGCCTTCTCAATATCGTAAGTATTCTCACCGGCCCATGAAAAAGAAGGAATAAAGTTGGGAGGATATCCGCCGCCCAGCACGTTGGAGTTCACGCCGACCATGCTGCCGGTGTTGAACATGGTGTTGATCCCCGCTTTGCTGTGATCACCCATGATAAGACCACAGAAGTAGAGGCCGGTACTGATAAAATCTTTCTTCACATGACTCCACAGCTTAACCACGTCGTAATTGTTCTTCATGTTCGATGTGTTCGTGTCGGCGCCTAGGTTGCACCATTCGCCGATCACCGAGTTGCCCAGGTATCCTTCGTGCGACTTGTTGCTGAAACCGTACACGACCGAGTTGGCCACTTCACCACCTACTTTGCAGTTGTGTCCTATGCTGGTATCGCCCCGCATTTTGCCGCCCATACTGACGATAGATCCTTCACCCAGGCTGAACGGGCCGCGAATGATCGCACCTTCCTGTACCTGTGAATTTTTTCCAAGGTAGATCGGACCGATCTCTGCATTAAGTATGGCGGCCTTGATACTGACTCCTTCTTCCAGAAAAACATTAGCGGCATTGTACACCACCGTTGGCTTGTCGATAACGGGATGCGAGGTGCGGCCCTTCGTGATCATTTCGAAATCGGCGCGAAGCTGCGGACCATTCTGCTGGAATATCTTCCAGGGTTGGTCGATCAACGCCACATCGGATGGATAAGAGTGTACCGTGCCGGCGATCACTTCCGGAACTTCGTCATCGGCAGTACGCACGGCCAGTATCCTGCCGTTCTTTTCGATAGCGTCGTTTGGCTTAAGTATTCTAAGCACGGCGACAAAGGCGTCGTCAGGACAGAGCGCCCCGTTGATCCAATAGTTGTCGGAGGTAATTGTATGGGAAAACTTTCCCGCCAGGTAAGATTGTGTGGCAAAGGAGACATCAGCCGACAGCCTCGCTTTCCACTTTTCGGCTATCGTAAGAATACCGACCCGTAGAGTGGCCACGGGACGCGTGAACGTGAGGGGCAGTAATTGGCCCCGGATCACAGGATCGTCGAATAGTACTACGTTCATCTTGTAAAAATAGAAAAGGTCCCCGAAAGGACCTTTTCAAAGTTGTTACCGCACGACTTGATCGGTTGTTGTCATTGCACGACTTGATCGGGCAAGAAAACCGCTATGGTAATGGAATTATTTCTTCTGGTATTTCTTCTGGAACTTCTCAACGCGCCCAGCCGTATCCAGGAACATTTTCTTGCCTGTGAAGAAGGGGTGCGATGCAGAGCTCACTTCGACCTTAATGACCGGGTAGTCCTTGCCATCTGTCCACTTGATCATTTCCTTGGTGTTGAGGGTCGAGCGGCTCATAAACTTGAAATCGCTTGAAGTATCCCAGAAAATCACGTCTTTATACTCCGGATGAATGCCTTTTTTCATTGTTTTTTCTACTTAAAGGACTGCAAAATTAAGGAACGCAACCTGATTTGCAACACTGACCCGGCCAAAATAATCTTGGACAGGAGCACAACGTCTGGTTTGGCGGGGTAAATTTGCAGAGACCGCATGAGGCTGCCTGATTTCATTATAAAATCATCAATTCCTGCCTTTCTGCTGGGAATCCTGGCTTTAAATGCGGCCGCCCAGAGCACCAACGCTTCCCTGAACGAGGATTATTACCACTGGCTCGACCGCTATGAGATCAAAGCCGGACGAGTCCTTCCCCAGCTGTTCACCACCCTTAAACCGTACAAAAGAAGCGATATTATAGCCTATGTCGATTCGCTGGACACGATCGATCACGTTTTCACCTCGGAGGCCGACCGGTTCAACCGGGAATATTTTCGCAACGACAGCTGGGAGTGGAGCCGGGCAGCCACGAGCGACAGCAAAAAGCCTATCCTCAAAAGATTTTACAGGAAGAAATCCGACCTGCTCCACGTAGACCAGCCGGAGTTCGATCTTCACGTAAACCCTGTGGTGTATTTCGGGCTTGGAAAAGACTCCGACCGGGATAGGAGTCTTTTTGTTAACACCCGCGGCGTCGAGCTCAGGAGCATGATCGATCGAAAGGTCGGCATCTATGCCTTCTTCACAGAAAACCAGGCGGTATTGCCCTTTTACGTCCAACGACAATTCTCCGACCACCCCGTCATTCCGCACGAAGGATTCTGGAAAGGTTTTAAAACCGACGGTGTCGATTTCTTTCAGGCCCGTGGCTACATCGATGTCAATATCAGTAAGCACATCTATGCACAGTTGGGACACGACCGGATGTTCGTCGGAAACGGGATCAGATCCCTGATCTGGTCGGACAATGCGGCGCCGCAATTATACCTCCGTGCCAATGTCAAGGTCTGGAAACTGAACTACATGTTTCAGATCAACAGAATGGTTGCCGATGTGATCGGGAACGCAAGCGGCCTCTCGAATGGAAAGTATCCGGAGAAGTACGTTGCCTTCCATCACGCAAGCTTCAACGTGGGTAAGAAGCTGAACTTCGGCGTGTTTGAATCGATCGTGTTCAGTCCGCAAGACTCGGTGAACGGCGACAAAGCTGCCTTCGAGTGGAACTACGTGAACCCTGTGATCTTTTATCGTGCTATTGAGCAACAGTTCGGTAGCGCCGACAATGCGATCATCGGCGCCGATGTGAAATGGAATGTTTTCAAGGGTGTGTCGTTGTACGGCCAGCTGGTTTTGGATGAATTCTTCCTGCAACATGTAAGGGCCAGGGACGGCTGGTGGGCGAACAAGTTTGCGGGCCAGTTGGGTGTAAAATATATTGATGCATTTGGCGTCTCTAACCTGGATCTTCAATTGGAAACCAATTTTGTGAGACCTTACACGTATTCGCACTCCACGAGGTATGCTAACTATACGAACTATCAGCAGCCGATAGCGCATCCCCTGGGGGCAAACTTCAGAGAGCTGATCGGCATGGCGAGGTTTCAGCCCATCGGCAAATTGAGCGTCGTTGCGAAAATGATCTATGTTAATGGGGGTTCCGATTACCTGACCGGGATGAATTACGGCAGCGATCCTTTTAAGAGCTACAACACACGGGTACAGGAATTCGGCAACGAGATCGGCCAGGGTGCTCCTTTGAAAAGACTATTCGCGAGTCTTACAGCTTCGTACATGATAAAGCATAACATGTTCGTTGATTTGCAGTTTATCCGCCGGAAGGAATCGTATGCGATTACTCCTCCGGCACCTAATATTTATACAGGGGGCACCTCTTCAATTACTTCGTTAGCTTTGCGCTGGAACATCGCCCCTCGCAATTACGATTTTTAACCCCGGATGAAAACATTTTTCAGAATCCTTCAGTACTCCGGTAACATCAGATCAAGGGTCATCCTTTTTCTTTTATTTTCTACCCTTGGAGTCATGTTCACGGCGGTCAGCCTGGTTTCGATCCAGCCGATGATGCAAGTGCTGTTCGATAAAGTGGAGGTGACGACCGTTCCGGCGATGCCTGAATTTAGTTTCAGCGCGGAGTATTTTATCGGCGTGTTCCGTCACCATTTCACCAGCGTTTTGGTGGAATATGGAAAAGCGCAGGCGCTTTTGTTTGTCTGTGGTTTTATCGCAGGCGCGGTCCTTATCGGGAATACCTTCCGTTATATGGAAAGGATCATCGCTTCGAAAGTAAGATTGGATGTGGTAAAAAATCTCCGGTCGGCTGTGTTCAGGAATATTACCAGGATGCAGGTGAGCTTCTTCAACAATCACCGCAAGGGCGATCTGCTATCGAGATTTACCAACGACGTATCCGAGGTGGAATCTGCCGTGATGAATTCACTGAAGGCAGTTTTGAAAGAACCGATCACCCTGATCGTTTATTTCGGAGCATTGTTTTATATATCGACGAAGCTGACCCTGTTCACGCTTATCGTAGTGCCGGTTATCGGCGGAGTACTCGGTGAGATTGTTCGGCGACTGAAAAAACAAGCCCCTCTGAGTCAGGCATCGTTGGGGCGAGTCGTCAGCATCCTCGAGGAAACATTCGGCGGCATGCGTGTGGTGAAGGCATTCAATGCCAGGTCATACGTGGTGGCAAAAATGGAGGAGGAGAACAATTATAACAACCAGGTGAACATGTCGATGGCCTACAAAAACGAAATGGCATCTCCTGTGTCCGAATTCCTTGGTGTTTGTATTGTTTCCCTGGTAGTTTTTTTTGGCGGTAAGCTGGTAATGACCGGAGAGCTCGAGGCAGCTACATTCTTTTCTTTTCTCGCATTGTTTGCGAGCATCATACAGCCGGTGAAATCGTTTGCTCAAGGTATTACACAATTACAAAAAGGCGTCGCTTCCGCGCGGAGGATATTCGAAGTGACGGATCTGCAGCCGGCGATCGAAGACAAACCCGGCGCTATCGAGCTGAAAGAATTCGACAGCAGCATCGAGTTCAGGAACGTAAGTTTCGCGTACGATCAGAAAATGGTTCTTCGCAACGTCGATATGACCATCGCCAAAGGAAAGACAGTAGCGCTCGTAGGTCCGAGCGGCGGCGGCAAATCGACCATCGCCGACCTGGTGCCCCGCTTCTACGATGTAACCAGCGGTGATGTATTGATGGACGGAAAGCCGCTGAAGGACTACCAGATCGAGTCGTTGCGGAAACAGATGGGCATCGTCACACAGGAGTCCATACTTTTCAACGACTCTATATATAACAACATCGCCTTCGGTATTCAGACAGCAACCAGGGAGTCGGTCATAGGTGCGGCGAGGATCGCCAACGCGCATGATTTCATTATGCAGACCGAAAATGGATACGATACGGTGATCGGCGAACGCGGCTCGAAGCTTTCGGGCGGACAACGACAGCGGTTGAGCATCGCACGGGCGGTTCTTAAAAACCCACCGATCCTGATCATGGACGAAGCCACATCGGCATTGGACAGTGAATCGGAGAAACTTGTACAGGAAGCCCTTTTCAACCTGATGAGAAACCGGACCTCACTGGTGATTGCACACCGGCTGAGTACCATTCAACATGCCGATGAGATCGTGGTAGTGCAGGAGGGACGTATCGTAGAACGGGGTACGCATGCCCAGCTGATGGGCCGCGACGGCTTGTATCGCAAATTGAATGAGATACAGAATACGGACAGCAGCCTTTGAGACGGACAAATTGACAGAAAAGAATTAAGTTTGTTCCAATCAACCCTTATTCCATGACCAGGAACAGGATCATCTTTTACAGCATATTCGGAGCTTATCAACTTCTGGCGTTCGTCTTTACCATTGTCATGGAGAGTAGCGCCTCGTTCCTGTTCAAGCTTGTTGGTTATGTAGGTTGGTTCAAGTACATAACACTCCTGGGTTTCCTGCTCCTCGTTACCGATTTCATCTGGATGTGGATGGACACCAGGCGCGTCAAGAAGATGGAGGATGCGTTTCGTCACGAAAACAATCTGTTGAAGGCCAAAGTGTACGACATGCAGGAGGGAATCAAAGCTAAAGAAGAGCTGCCCAAGGCGAATAAGGCCAATTAATGGACATTAATGGACGTTAGGTCTCTTATATCGAAGGAATTGGGTGAGGCCCGGTCCGTCCTCGATCATTTCATTGCCGATCCGGCGAATACTCAACAGATTGAAAACGCTGCGAATGTTATTATAGAGTCGTTCCGTAACGGCGGGAAAGTTATTTCCTGCGGCAATGGCGGATCGCATTGTGATGCCATGCATTTCGCCGAGGAGCTGTCGGGCCGCTACCGCGACGACCGCAAGGCGTTGGCTGCCATTTGCATTTCGGATGTGTCTCACATTACGTGTGTGGGTAACGATTACGGGTTCGAGTATATTTTTTCGAGATACATCGAGGGATTGGGTAAGCCGGGTGACGTATTATTTGTTCTGAGTACCAGTGGGAATTCACCGAATGTTCTCCGTGCTGCGGAGGTGGCGAAAAAGCAAGGGATGAAAGTTGTGGCGCTGACGGGAAAGGATGGAGGGAAGCTTTCGAAGCATGCGGATGTTGAGATCAGAGTTGCACATTCGGGTTATGCGGACAGGATACAGGAAGTTCATATTAAGGTTATTCATATTCTTATCCTTCTGATCGAGCAGAGGATGTCGGAATTCTGAGAAATTCCGACGATCAGGTTTTCCTGCACCTATCGCGGACTTGGGACAAGGGAGTAAAGTTCTTTTTCGGGATACGAAGTAACTGATTTTTTCAGTCCTCCGATCTTTCCGCCCTTCGTAGGTTAACCAACTTAACCAAGTCCTCCACGGGGTAATTCAATACCACAGCGATTTCAAAGACTCGTTCCAGTTTGGCGCCCACGCAACGGACCTCTAACTGGCTGAATTGTTCAGGGGACATTTTGAGTAGTCTAGCCATGCCTCGCTGACTAATCCTACGACTCAAACGCATATCCTTAACAACGGCAGCCAGTGCTTCGTTAAACCGTCATAATTCATTAGCCGTAGATGGCCATCAGAATCATAATGTACGTTCCATAGATTGCTATACCAAGTCCAAGCAGCGCAAGCGCGATCTGAAATGCATTGGGTTTTCTACGGCTCATTTCTTTTTAGCTTTCTTCTTTGTTGCTGGCTTGGGTGATGTCTTTAATGACAGGCCGATAAGGTCAGACCACTCTACTTCCGGTTTCAGTGCATTGACGGGCTTATCGTACCCTTCTTCTTTTCTGAGCTTTTTAGCCATTATCCCGTTGTTTATGCAAAAGTCGTATCTTTGCGTTAAGAAAAAAAGGAAACCCCCGCAACACCCTTACGCCTAATGGGAGACCCTAAATGAGAGGGCAGTGTTACGAGGTTCGGGTGCACATACATTGATGCCCCTATTTCCTACCGGTTCTTATGTGTTGCCTAATGTTTTGGCGAACTTAACAACACAAGATGAGGGCGACTCGAAAGGGTCGCCCTCAATCATTTGATACTATCAGTTCCAGTGCTTCAATTTGCTTACTTAATATTTTCACGTCTTTGGCCGTTATATTCTTCGGATAACTCAGGTACGCCGTCTTTCCGCCCGTCAACGGGATTTTAACCTGTTCCTGGTCGTCGGGAACCTGAGGTAATTGATGCATAACTGGCGGCGGTTTTTTCTTAACCTCAGTGACAGGCTCAAACGTTGTATACTCTTTTTCCTTTTCTAAATCTCGGCGTGCCGCTTCTGTTAGTTCCACCCAATCCAAGATCCCGTCTTTGATGGCGTGGCAATACTCCCCACTATGAATGAAAACATTTGCCGCATGATCGGCTGCCCTCTCGGCGATTGCGTGAAAGCGAACTAGATGTACTTTTAATTCGGTGGGAAGAGGTTGGCCGTCGAACTTTTCAATTAAATCCTTGAATAGCTTTGGAGTATTGAAGCAGGTCTTGAGGGTCTTTATCCGTTCAGGCTCATTTATGGGGTACTGGATTTTTTTCAGAACGTCTGTCACATAATATTTCTTTTCACGCTTTGCGAACAACCCGTAGTGTACACAAGCGGCGACATCGCGATTTACGCCGGTCTTATCCAAAATGGCCTGTATATCTCCACGGTCAAAGTCCTTCCCTCCGGGGAAGTTTTTAGCAACAATGACGGCGTATTGTATAGCGTCCTCTAATGTGATTGCAGGATAGGCGGCACTTCTTTCAATGCCCTTACGGTCTTTAGACTCATCTAAATCCTCAGATGTATCGTGTTGCATAAGATTCTAATGTTTTGGCCTTACAAAAGTGCACTTTTTCTTCGAACAAAACATAGTTTTGTATTGACTTTTTTTAAACACCCTAAAAATAGCCTAATTTAGGCCATATGGCGGATTATTTATTATATAATTATTTATACAAATAATATTTTTGTTTATACTAAACTAGGGTGTTTGCGGGACAAGGCTATATTTGGGTATTAATTAAACGCCATGAAATTCGCCTCCCTGAAAGAACTAATCGAAAAATTCCCCACAGAAGAAAGCTGCCGGGAGTTCCTTATCCAGCAACGTTGGAACGGCAAACCTGTTTGCCCCCATTGCGGCTATGCTGAAAAGGCTTACGTGATCGAAGGTGGCAAACGCTTTAAGTGTGGTAACAAAGAGTGTTACAAAAAATATTCCGTAACCGTGGGCACTTTCTTCGAGAACTCAAACATCAAACTGAAAGATTGGTTCATTGCAATGTATCTCATCACCGCTCACAAGAAAGGTATTTCATCTTGCCAGCTTGCCCGGGACTTAAACGTCGATCAAAAGACAGCGTGGTTTATGCTGCATAGGATTCGCGGTATGGTATCTAACCAAGCACCCGAAATGCTGAAAGAAGAAGTTCAGGTAGATGAGACGTTCGTGGGTGGCAAGGATAAGAACCGCCACAAGAACAAAAAGAGAGGTTACAACGATAACAAGGGTATGGTATTCGGTGCGCTGGAAACAGGCGGAAAGGTAAAGACTAAAGTTCTGCCTGACGTTTCTGGCAAGTCACTGAAAGGTGCTATTAATGAGTTCGTGCATCCCGGTTCGATTATGGTAAGTGACGACGCCCGTGGTTATAGCCAAGTAAATCAGGAATACGCGCACGTAATTGTGAACCATAGCCGTGATCAGTATGTAAACGGTGCTTTCCACACGAACGGAATAGAGAACTTTTGGAGTCTGTTAAGAGGAGTATTATCGGGATCTACCACCAAGTATCCCACAAGCATCTACAGCGTTATGCTGACGAGTTTAGCTACAGGTATAACACGTGTCACGTAAGCGATCAGGACAGGCTTAGGATGGTTTTAACGCACACGAAGGCAGGTTGAAATACAAAGACCTGACAGCAAAAAGAAAGAGGGCATAACAGCCCTCTTTTTTTGCCTGCTTTCGGCTGTTTTTTTGCAGCATTCCGGCTTAGGGTTAATTTAATTTGCGTTTTTGACCGTTTTCCTTAATTTTCATAGGGATTTCAAGTTCAAAAACGAAGAGCCAAATTCACCCGTGGAGTCCAATGCTAGAAACGCGGCGGTTTTTCCACATAAATTTTCTATTTTTGCGATCTTTTTTATTGCCAAATTTCGTTCTCTACTAAAACATATCTATTCAAATCTCCCGGTCAAAAAACACACACTAAACAAAACCAATTATCATGATGAAACTGATTGCTAATATTGAGAAACACGATGACCAATACGTAGCATGGGTTGAGACTCCAAAAATGAAAGGAATGGTCGTCCAGGCTGACTCTCTTAAAGAAGTCTTGAATGAACTCTTAGTATCCCTGCGGGTTAAGCTAGCTTACACCTTGGGAATCGAAGTGAACTCAGTGACTATGACAGAATTTGATTCTTTCGAGGATTTAGAAGCTTTCAAAGCAATGGAAGACAGAAAAATCACAAAAACTCAAAAGGAAATTAACTTCGCTATGAGTTACTAGAATTTTACCCTGAAGAAGCTAAAGTGTTCTGAGCCCACACTTTTCTTTCTCTAACTTTTTCACCAACACCCCTCTAAAAAAATGGTTGTGGCCCAATGTACATTCGAAAAACTATGTGAAATTCTCGAACAAAACGGATGGAAGATTGCTTCCAACGAATACTGGAACGATCACAATAGAATAATTTTTGAAAAAGGAAATGAAAATTTTCCGTTGCAATACAAGAAAGTATACAACTTTCTTTTTGTTGTTCCTTTTTTTAAATCTCTTGAAATAACACCACCTGAAGATTGTTTAAAAAACTACGAGGAGCTTTCTGCATACCGACAGAGGAAAAAGGAAGACAAAGAAAACGGAGCAAGTGGTGCGGCAGAAGCACCGCTTAAATGAATCAAAATAGAAAACCGCCAGCAAGCGGTTTTTTTTTATTTACTCCCTTGTCCCAAGCCGCTAATACATTGCCAATTTATGATGAGTTTTTACATTGATGTGTTGGAAACGAGAGAGACAAAAGCTATCCCGGTTGGGTTATTAGTGTCCACTAGTGGGGAGGAGGAAAATGGTAAAATAGTCTGGTCTGCAACGGTTAAAGATGCCGATGGCAGCAGGGAGATTATTAGAGTTGAACATTCTTCTCAAAAGAACCCTACCGTTGAAGATGTGCGCCTAACGTGGGGCCGATACTCAATGGTTTTGACTTCAAAGGAAGATATTGTAAAGAGCATTATTGTAGAGCTACACAAGCCCTTGCGTTAGCGTTCCCTCCCTTGTCCCAAACTCTCCATGATCGCCGGTTTTCCTGACTATTTACAACTCATTGTCTTCAAATACTTTTGTTACGGTACGGTCGTGGCTATGTTGCGTCGTAATAATTTTTTTACGATGACGAAGGGAAAGAATTTCATGCACAAGTTGGGGGCCGTTTCAATTGCCGAATGGATCAAAATTGTGGGAGTCATTGCTGGTTTGGTCGCGCTAATTGCTGCGTGCGTAAATCATTTGAATAATCAAATGACAGCCCTTGATCGAAAGATTGAAGCATTAGAACAACGAATGGATCGTAGGACACAAAGCCTCGAGACGGCCATTGGCAGGCTTGATAAAACCATGGAAGACGTTAGATTAGAACTTAAAAAAACCTCAGATCTGTTTAACGCCGATCTCTCATGGCGCTACCTGTATCAGAACGATCCAACCCGAAAGCACCTGGTTCCCCGATACCATCCCGATACACGCACACTGGAATTCATCGATAAGAGAGCGGTCGACTCCGCTGGTGTCAGGAAACCCTGACAACTTTTTTCCAATCAGCGCTAAATCCGATCAGACGCTTAAACCCCATTGTACTTTTCCCATGCGTATTCAACCCACGCACAACGTATGGGCCTCGTCGCCAAAACATTCGGAAGCGCCGTCTTCGGAGTCAACGCCAGAACAATCACCATCGAAGTAGATGTCGGTCAGGGCAAAGGACTGCACATCAGCGGCCTGGTCGACCTCGCCGTCAAGGAAAGCATGCACCGCGTCGAATCGGCTCTGAAAGGTCTCGGTTACCAGATCCCACGCAACAAAGTAGTCGTCAACCTCGCCCCGGCCGATATTCGCAAAGAGGGAGCCGGCTATGACCTGCCCATTGCCATCTGTGTCCTGGCCGCCTCGCAACAGGAGATCTTTCCCAATCTCGAAAAATATGTCGTCATGGGCGAGCTCTCTCTCGACGGCAAGGTGAGACCTATACGCGGCGTGCTGCCGATTTCCATCGAGTCGGCACGGGAGAATTTTAAAGGACTGATCCTTCCACACGAAAATGCACGAGAGGCGGCGATCGTTCGTGGACTTGATATAATCGGGATCAAAACACTGCGGGAAGCCATCGATGTTCTGACCGAAAAGACCGTTACGCTTCCGACACGCATCGACGTCAAGGAACTGTTTGATAGCCAATCCAACCACTACGCCACCGACTTCAAAGACGTTCAGGGTCAGGAGAACATCAAACGTGCGCTCGAGATCGCTGCAGCGGGTGGACACAACGTGATCATGATCGGTCCGCCCGGCGCCGGCAAGACCATGCTCGCCAAAAGACTTCCAAGCATCCTGCCGCCACTCACCATTGACGAAGCCCTCGAAACCACCAAAATACATTCCGTCGCTGGCAAGCTTACAAGTAACGGGACCTTACTGACAACGAGGCCTTACCGCAGTCCACATCACACCATTTCTGACATCGGCTTAATTGGCGGCGGCAGCAATCCGCAACCCGGCGAGATATCCCTCTCTCATAACGGAGTGCTCTTCCTCGACGAGCTCCCCGAGTTCAAGCGATCCGTTCTCGAAGTCATGAGACAGCCGATGGAGGAAAGACGCGTGACCATTTCGAGGGCGAAGATATCCATTGAATATCCCGCCAACTTTATGCTCATCGCCAGTATGAACCCATGTCCGTGCGGTTACTACAACCACCCGGAAAAAGAGTGTGTTTGCGGGCCTGGCGTCGTGCAGCGTTATCTCAGCAGGATCAGCGGCCCGTTGCTGGACCGGATAGACCTTCACGTCGAGGTCGTTCCGATTGGCTTCGACGAAATGGTTGCCAAGCGAAAATCGGAAACCAGCACCGACATCCGCGAACGCGTCGTCAGCGCCAGGCGCGCCCAATACAAGCGGTTCAGTCACATGCAGAGTATTCATTGCAACGCCATGATGCCCGCCAACATGGTGAAGGAAGTGTGTGGTATCACCGATGCCGGTCAGACCTTGCTGAAGACTGCCATGGAGCGACTAGGTCTCAGTGCGCGCGCGTATGACAGGATATTGAAAGTTTCCCGGACGATTGCAGATCTGGCGGCATCGAAAGAGATATTGATCGAGCATCTGGCGGAGGCGATTCAGTATAGGAGCCTGGATAGGGCGGGGTGGGCAGGGTGAGGTATGGGACGGCGAGAAAAGAAGATCGACTTTTTACTATCGATCGCGGGGTTTTGGCAACTGTGTGTTATTGGAACTTCAGGTGCCTTATACACAGTTATCTTTCAATCTGAAATCGATATAACAAGAGTACTTGTTTTGGGCCTCTTTGATACTGTATCATTTATTGCCCTTTTTAAGATATGGTTCAAAACGCATAAAAGACTTAAAAAATGATCGATATACTTCGTGATTGGGGTCAGGTGATTGTCGTGGGAATAGTAGTTATCCCTGCGGCCATTTTTACGTTTATAATGATCCCCAGGCTGGAACGTGCCGGATCCAAACACCGTAAAAAGAAAAAGAAGCGCTGATTTAGGAATCCTGGTCGCTAAACCTTCTCTGTCTTATAACTTATATCCTTTTCAACGTCCGTTGTAAACATAACTTTGATTTTCCAAAGAGCAATACCCGGCCATTCCCCTAACGCCAACACAGGCTCCTTATGGCTACGGTAGAAACTCATTTTTTTAACGTCCTTAACAATCTCGGCTCCTATTTCTGCAAAGTCTTCATTGCAAATGGCTACAACATTCCTGTCCTGCTTTAACCTGTACTTCATGGTGAACGGTTACGTGGTGAGCTGCAAAGGTAGCCGATTCAATGTTGGATAAAAGTGAACCTCCTTTGACCATGCTTCACCACACCCTATTTTCGCCCTGTGCGAAAAACAGTACTCCTCTACGGCATCTCCCTGGCAGCCTTGATCTTCATTCTCAAGCTCCTCCAGTACCGTTATTTCGTCCGCGACCTTTCTGTAGAATTTTACGCCGGTATTCTCGCTCTTATTTTCACCTCCGTCGGCGCCTGGGCCGGCTTCAAGCTCACCCGGAAAAAAACCGTTCAAATTCCAGTTCCCGTCTCCAATTTCCAGTTCGACCCATCGCGGTTCGAGAAACTCGGCATCAGTAAACGGGAATTCGAAGTCCTTGAACTCATGGCCGTGGGCATGAGCAACCAGGAGATCGCCGATAAGCTGTTCGTCTCCGTCAATACCATCAAAACCCACAGCGCCAACCTCTTTTCCAAGCTCGACGTCCGGCGGCGCACCCAAGCCATCCAAAAAGGCAAGGAACTGATGCTGATCCCCTGATGCTTTCGTGTGATTTGCATTAATTTCACTCAATTCATCCATTCGGGTGAAGGAATTTCTGCGTCAGACCCCGTGGTTTGGAGCATAAAAACACACGCACCATGAAAAGAATCATAATCACCTACGGCCTCATTTCCGGGATGATCGCGGCCGCCCTTATGTTGTTCGTCAACATGCCCCTGGTAGACAGCGGGGTAATCGACTTCAACAACGGAGAGGTCACCGGGTACACCACGATGGTCATCGCCCTGTCGCTGGTCTTCTTCGGAGTCAAAACTTATCGCGACAAGCACGCCAATGGGGTCATCTCTTTCGGCAAGGGGGTGAAGGTCGGGCTGCTCATTTCTCTGATCGCTGCCGTGATCTACGCGCTTTCCTGGGAGGTCAGCTTTAGTACCATGTACCCCGATTTCATGACAAAATGGACGGAACATCAATTGGGCGAGCTGAAAGCCAGTGGTGCATCCGAGTTGGAGCTTCAAAAAACAAGCGATGAAATGGCGATGATGATGGAGTATTACAAAAATCCATTCATCCGTTTTGCAATGACCATTGTCGAGATCCTACCGGTTGGACTCGTGATCACACTGATCAGTGCCGCACTCCTGAGAAAGAAAGAGTTCCTCCCCGCTACAGAACCCGCATGAAAATGAAAAGAGTTACAGGTATCGGCGGAGTGTTCTTCAAGGCTAAGAATACCGACGCCCTCAACAACTGGTATCGCGATCATCTGGGTTTCAAAACCACAGAATGGGGAGCCACCTTCATCTGGAATGATGCCGATCCGTCAAACACGACACTCGGCAGCACGACATGGAGTGCCTTCAAAGACGACAGCAAATACTTCCATCCCAGCGCCGAGCCATTCATGTTCAACTATCGTGTTCACAATCTGCGCCAGCTGCTCGACGTTCTTAAAACCGAAGGAATAGAGCCCGTTGAAGCCGTTCAGGAATTTGATTACGGAAAATTCGGTTGGATCATGGACCCTGAAGGAAGAAAGATCGAACTGTGGGAACCTATCGATGGCAACTTCGGCGATACACCGGAGCCATGGCCGGGCCCGGTTACCGGCTTAGGCGGCGCTTTCTTCAAATCCAGGGATCCGAAGACCATCAAAGAATGGTACAAGAAACACCTCGACATCGACATGTTCTTTTTCTGGAAAGACGTTACAAATCCCACCGCCGATGCCAGGACGGTTTGGGACGTAATGGAGATGGACTCCGAACACTTCGTCCCATCCACCAAGCCATACATGTTCAATTATCGTGTGAAAGATATCAATAGCCTACTTGAAAAACTGAAGAGCGCCGGCATCCCGGCATCAGAGAACATTGAAGAACACTCTTTCGGTAAGTTCGGGTGGGCAATCGATCCGGAAGGGAACAAGATGCAGCTTTGGGAACCCTAACTCAGTATCCGATCCACTTCCTGAATTCAGGGGCTGTTTCTTTTGAAACATGGACGTCCTCTTTCATCTCCGGTTTCAGAAAAACCTGGATCTTGCCGTTATCAGGCTTAAACCGCTCGATGGATTGCTGACTCGCCAGGAACTTCCGGTTGACACGGAAGAACGACCGTGTTGTCAGCTCCGCCTCGAGCTCTCCCAGGTTTTTATCGACGATCATCTGGCGGCCGCCGAAGTCACGGACGAAGACGATCTTATGCTCGGTGAAAAAGTAGGCGACGTCGTCCATGTTGAGCGCAATGAACTCGGTGCCTTTCCGTGCGACGATCCTGTTCCGCGACGACTTGTCATCACGGATAAGCTTCATGATGCTCCCCTGGATAAAATGTTGTTCGAGACGCCGGACCTTGTCGAGTGACCGTCGAAGCTTTTCTTCAGTGATAGGTTTCAGCAAATAGTCCACCGAGTTGAACTCGAAACTTTCCATCAGGTACTTGTCGTACGCAGTAGTGAATATCACCGGGAATTTTACCGGGTGGCGCCGGAAGATCTCGAACGAATGATCATCGGAGAGCTGTATGTCTACGAAAGCCAGATCCGGTTCGGGGTTGCCGCCCAGCCACGCCAGCGACTCCGCCACACTCCCCAGTTGCGCGACGATCTTCATGTCGGGCTGTATGACGGAAAGCATAGACTCGAGCTTTGCCCTCGCCGGAAGTTCATCCTCGATGATCAAAACGTTCATACTTAGTTGGTAATGGGTATGAGTGGTAATTGAACAACGAACTTGTCACCCTCTCGCGCTGCCTTAATTCCCTTACCCGTCACCAGGCGGAAACGCTCATCAAGATTCTTCAGACCGATCTTCGATGAATGACCAACGTTCTTTCGTTCACGTATCGAATTAATAATGTACAACATTCCCTCTTTGAGGTCGACATCGATCAGCATTGGGGTTTTCTCACTGATCTCATTGTGTTTCACCGCATTTTCGAATGCGACAAAAACGGAAGTCGGCGGTATCAGGAATTCTTTGCCCGCCGAACCATTGAAACGTTTTTTGATGATCAGCGCCTGCCCGAAGCGGAGGTGCAACAGGTCGGTATACTTGTGCGTGAAATCAAGCTCGTCATCGAGCAGCACCAGCGTATGATCTTTTTGTATCAGGATGTAACGATAGACCTCAGCAAGATTTTCGGTAAACTCCAATGCGCGCGGTGGATCAACCTTGATCAGGTGTGTGAGTGTGTTCAGTGAATTGAACATGAAGTGCGGGTCGACCTGGTTCTTCAGCGCGGCCAGCTCAGCTTCTGCTCTTGCTCTTTGTAACTCCGCGTTCTTGATCTGTTCGTTCTGCTGTTCCTTTACCATGAAAACAGTTTCGTATACGTGGGTGATGAACAGCACGCAGATCACGTTGATAAGAGAGACCACCAGTATTGTCTCCCATTTAACGGCAAACCCGGCGATGTTGTACCATACGCACAGCCACGCCACGGTTACCGGCGCCGTATAGAAAATGTTGTTGATGAACAACAGGATCAGTTTCTCGATCGGCTTGTCGAACCATGTAAACCGCTGACGTGTACGGAACAGGAGGTAACGGTTCCCCTGCCAGATCACCGCAGCCAGGCCGATGAAAATGATATAGCCTAGCCAATACCGTGCGTCTGTTACTTGCAGGTTGCCGAAAAGGCCTGTCAGATTGGGAATGGAAGCGCCGAAGAACGGTATGCCGATCAGCCTGATCTTGTTGTCGTTCAGCTTTACTTCCTTCGTCCCAGTTGCGGTAGGGCCGTGTGTCATCTTGTCTTTTCCGGTTCGGCCACGATTTATGCCGGTTGGGTTAATGGATCAAATTTCGTGTTTTTAAAATTGGCAATTTCAAACAAAGAAATGCAGACATCCCGCATTCACCAATCTGGCACTATACGCCTTGACGCACCTATTGACAAGGTGTTTCCTCTGTTCGGGCCCATTCGTGAAAAAGACTGGGCTCACGGCTGGGATCCGCAGGTGATCTATCCGAAAGATACGCTCGTGGAGAAACAAATGGTCTTTTGCACGCGAGGCGGCCTTCACGGATCAACGGAAACATACACGTGGGTGGTTGTGAACTATGAGCCAAATAGATCAACCATCGAGTACATGGTGACAGCCTCCGAACGACTTTGGTTCATAACCGTATCATGCAACCCTGCCGGGGCAAATACGATGGCAACGGTCACCTACTCCTACACGGGCCTCACCGAAGAAGGCAACAGGAAGAACGAAGTCGCCATAAAAGATATGTTTGCGTCCAACTTGAAAGATTGGGAAGCCGCTATAAACCATTATCTGAAAACCGGAACTCAATTGCACTGATTTTCATAAATTCATGATACTTATCCCCTAAACCCCTTAGTTATGCCCGAAGTAAACTGGCTTGCCGTTGTCGTTGCTGCTTTTTCCACCTTTCTTATCGGCGGATTGTGGTATTCACCCGCTGTGTTCGGAAAAGCATGGATGAAAGAAAATGGATTTACCGAAGAAAGTATGAAAGGAGGGAACATGGTAAAGATCTTCGGTCTTGCTTTCGTTCTCGGCCTGGTCGCATCGGTAAACCTGGCGATGTTCCTCGGTCCGGATACCGATGCTTCCATGGGCGCCTTCTACGGATTTCTTGCAGGCTTCGGATGGGTGGCAACGTTTGTCGGAACTCATTACCTGTTCGAAAGAAAATCGTTCAAACTGTTTCTCATCAACGCCGGATACAGCATCGTAGCCCTTACCGTCATGGGGGTGATTATCGGAGCATGGCGATAAGCTTGATTTTATAAGAGCCCGCTCAGCGGGCTCTTATAATTAAAGGCATATCTTTGCTTACGTGAGTGAGCAATCGATTTCAAACTGGGGCCAGGTACTCTTATTCATCATTGGAGGACTAATATTTGTCTCGGGAGCGTTACTCGTTTCCCGCCTCATCCGCCCTTCACGTCCCAACCAGGAAAAGCTGACCTCATACGAAAGCGGCGAAGAGCCCGTCGGTTCCCCCTGGACACAATTCAACATCCGGTTTTATGTAATCGCCCTCATCTTCATCCTTTTCGAAGTCGAGATCGTTTTTCTTTTTCCCTGGGCAACGATTTTTTCAAATAAACAGTTGATCAGTCAAACCAACGGCACGTGGGGCTGGTTTGCAATGGTGGAGATGCTGATATTTGTCGGACTTCTCGCCCTCGGACTTCTCTACGCCTGGAAGAACGGACACCTCGACTGGATAAAGTCGTCTCCGAAGGTAAGTGACTTCAAATCCCCTGTCCCTCAGGACCTATACAAAAAGATCAATGAGCGATATTCAGGCAAATAATCAAAGCAAAGTCTCTGTTCCGGTCACGCCGGAAGATCCGACCACGTTTGCCTACAAGGAATCTTTCGGCAACAGTGGTCTCATCATCACCAATATCGATAACCTGTTCAACTGGTCGCGACTGTCTTCTCTTTTTCCGATGACATTCGGCATTGCCTGCTGTGCTATCGAGTTCATGAGTACAGGTACCGCCCCGTACGACATGGACCGCCTGGGCATGGTGCCCCGCGCGACACCCCGCCAGAGTGATGTGATGATCGTTGCAGGCACCGTTACCTTCAAGATGGCCGACCGTATCCGCCGCCTGTACGAGCAGATGGCCGAACCACGGTACGTAATATCCATGGGTTCATGTTCCAATTGCGGAGGACCATACTGGCAGCATGGATATCATGTGGTCAAAGGTGTCGATCGCATCATCCCCGTCGATATTTATGTGCCCGGGTGTCCCCCGCGTCCCGAAGCATTGATCGGAGGGATCATCAAGCTGCATGAGAAGATCAGCAGCGAAAGTTTATTGAAAGCCGACTCGTGATGCAGCCTGCAGATTTCTTACGAATAATTTCAGTAACGGATGCCGGGGCGGCTGTTGTTTCGAATTCGACCCCTCCGGCAATTACTGTTTCGGTAAATAAGTTGGTTGAGATTTGCAGAGGCCTCCATGCAAATGCGGAAACATACTTCGACCAGCTCTCCTGTGTCACGGGCATCGACAACGGCGTCGAAGCAAAGACCATGGAGGTGATCTATCACTTATACTCCATACCCTATAATTTTTCCGTTGCCTTAAAAGTCGTGCTGCCGCGCGAACAACCGGTGGTTCCTACTTTGAGCTCCGTGTGGAAATCTGCCAACTGGCTGGAACGCGAAACTTTCGACATGTACGGTATCATCTTCGAAGGACACCCCGACCTGCGTAGAATATTAATGCCGGCCGACTGGGAAGGATACCCGCTTCGCAAAGACTATTCGGAACAGGAAAAGTATCGCGAGATACAGGTAAAGTACTGAGGTTATGGCGCTGCATTCAACCGTAACACAAGGCAAGATCCAGTATCGTTACAAAGACGACAACCTGGAAACCTCCGAGCCGAACAAGTTTCGCGTAGGCGACCTGCGTTCCGAAGAGATGATCATCAACATCGGTCCGCAACACCCATCCACTCATGGTGTATTGAGACTGGAAGTCATCTCCGACGGAGAAGTGATCAAGGACCTCGTTCCTCACATCGGATATTTACACCGGTGTTTTGAAAAACACGCCGAGAGCCTCCCATACAACCAGGTGATTCCTTTCGTGGACCGGATGGATTACGTAGCCTCGATGAATTCCGAACATGCCTATGCAATGGGTGTGGAAAAGATGCTCGGGATAACCGGCCTTCCGAAGAGAGTTGAATATATCCGGGTGCTCGTGGCAGAGCTCAACCGCATCGCGTCGCACCTGATTGCCATCGGAACTTACGGCCTCGACCTGGGTGCCTTCACACCGATGTTCTGGGCCATGCGCGACCGCGAACATATCCTCCGCATGCTCGAATGGACATGCGGCGCACGATTGCTCTACAACTACATCTGGGTCGGTGGCTTGTACTACGACATACCGGTTGGTTTCGAAGAGAAGTGCAGCGAATTCGTAACGTACTTCAGGCCCAAGCTGAAGGAGCTGGAAGAGCTGTTGATCGATAACAAGATATTCATTGATCGTACCGCCAACGTCGGTGTGCTCCCGCTCGATCTTGCGATCAATTGCGGAGCAACCGGCCCGATGTTACGCGGCTCCGGGCTCAGGGTCGACCTTCGAAGGACAGACGCATATTCCGTGTACCCCGAGCTCGATTTCGACATTCCGATCGGAGAGGGCAAGATGGGGACCGTCGGTGACTGCTGGGACCGTACCTGGGTACGCGTGCGCGAGATCACCGAGTCACTGAAGATCATCGAGCAATGTGTGGTCAAGCTCAACGGTGAACATAAACGCACGCGCGACTTCGATCCGCAGGCCCTCGTTCCGAAAAAAATACGGCCTGCAGCACAGGACCTTTACGTGCGCGCCGAAAATCCGAAAGGCGAATTGGGGTTCTTCTTCCGTGCCGACGGCAGAAGTGATATACCTTTCCGTTGCAAGGCCAGGTCGTGTTGCTTTGTCAACCTATCCATTCTTCCCGAACTATCGAAGGGAGTTCTCATCGCCGACCTTATCGCCATTGTCGGCTCGCTGGATATCGTTTTGGGCGAAGTGGATCGATAAGCCGTATCTTTACTTACTATGGAAATTCTGAACGCCAGTCAGATCCGGGCATGGGATGCTTATACCATAGCCACCGAACCGGTTGCTTCCATCGACCTGATGGAGCGGGCGTGCAATGCATTTGTGAACTGGTTTGTTGCCAGGTTCGACCGCAATGAAAAGGTCGGGGTTGTTTGCGGCACAGGCAATAACGGCGGAGACGGTCTCGGTATCGCGCGGTTGCTTACGGACAAGAAGTTTAGCGTAAGGCTCTTCATCATCGACGGCAAGAATCAATCGGAGGACTTCAAAAAGAATTATGCCCGCCTTCCGAAAGAGATCGCGGTTTTTCAATTGGAGGACGTTCTGAGCTCATCATCAGTACTGATCGACGCTATTTTCGGGTCCGGCCTTTCACGACCTGTCGAGGGCATCTATGCGGAGGTGATCCGGAAGATCAACGCGTCGAAGGCAACCAAAGTCGCGGTCGATGTTCCTTCCGGCCTTCGCCTGGACGAACCATCATCGGGCGAAATTATCGAAGCACAGTATACCATCACCTTCCAGGCGCCGAAGCTGCCCTTCATGTTCCCTCAATATGCCCGCAACGTGGAGGAATGGCACGTCGTTGATATCGGGTTATCCGGGAATTTCTTTGGCGACGAGAGCATGCGGATCGATACATTCTATGTCGATGAAGCGTCGGTACGCGCCAAGCTTCGCCCGAGAAGAAAGTTTTCACATAAAGGTGATTACGGTCGTGCACTCATTATTGCAGGAAGTCATGGTAAGATGGGTGCCTGTGTTCTCGCGGCAAAAGCAGCCTTGCGAAGCGGCGCCGGTTTGCTCACCGTTCATGTTCCCGGATGTGGTTATACGATCATACAAACATCCGTTCCGGAAGCTATGGCCTCTGTCGATGTAGAAGAAGATCATTTCAGCGATGCGGGTGAAACGAAGAATTATACCGTGATCGGTGTTGGCCCGGGACTGGGCGTCACTTCCTCTACGACATCCGGCCTCCGGAAAATACTGGAGTCGGGCAAACCGTGCGTTCTCGACGCGGATGCTCTCAACATCATCAGTCAGAACCGCGGATTTCTTCACTTACTTCCGGCCGGCAGCATTCTCACGCCTCATCCCGGTGAGTTCGAACGGTTGGTGGGCGAATGGCCGGACGATTTCGCGCGACTGGATCTTCAGCGAAAACTGGCGGCACAAACGAAATGTGTCGTTGTGCTGAAAGGCGCCCATACTTCTATTGCCACACCCGGTAGCTCCGTGTTTTTCAACAGCACCGGCAACCCCGGAATGGCTAAAGGCGGCAGCGGCGATGTGCTCACCGGGGTTCTCACCGGCCTCCTTTCCCAAGGCTATTCTGCTTCCGATGCTGCTATAATTGGGGTCTATATCCATGGCCATGCTGCCGATCTGGCGGCCTCCAGGACAGGCCAGACATCACTTTTGGCCGGAGACATTGTGGAATTTTTGGGGCAATCTTTTGACCGTTGATCTCTGAAATCCACGGTTCATCGACAAAATCTCAAGGCATTTGTGCCATTTTTAAGTTTTCCGGTCGAATATTTAAACCTTTGGCTTACGAATTGTATCTAATCGGTACTAATACACGTAATAAAAGAACTTGAGGATCGTTACACCCATATTTTTCATATTTGCCTTTGCAGTTATTGGCTTTTCGGCCCAAGCCCAGCAAAAGGAGGAAATGAACACCTCTGGCGCCCAGTATAACTTCACCAATTCAATTTCCATCTTCCCTAATCCCGCGATCGAGTATCTCAACGTCAAGTTTGACAACCCCATCGCGAAAAAGGCCAAGCTCACCGTTCATAATGTGATTGGAAATACCGTGGAGGTCGAGTCGGAAACCATCGACGACCACGAGATCCGCCTGAAAGTAAAAGACCTTCCCGTAGGCTATTACCTGCTTGCCGTTCGTGACGAAGAGTCAAACAGCCGCAGCACCATCAAATTTCTTAAGCGCTAGTCCCGGCGCCGCAGTATCCCTTCAAGTTCACGCACACTTTTACTACTTTTCAACCTCACAAACCCCGTTTAGGTTGAGCTTTGTATTAACCGTCGATATCGGCACCACGAGCGCCAAAGTTCTTATCGTCTCCGATACCGGCAAAGTTGTCGCGTCTGCCCAGGAATTTTATCCAACATTATTTCCCCAGCCGGGTTTTGCTGTACAAGATCCAAAAGTTGTAACCGACGGGATCCTTAAGATCATCCGCAAAGCAAGAGACCAGTTCAATGGCCGTATCGAAGCGATCGGTGTCAGTAGTGCAATGCATAGTCTCATGGCCATCGATGCAAAACAGTCACCGCTTACGCCGCTCATTCTCTGGTCCGACATGCGGAGCACAGAGCAAGCCAAGCGCTTGAAACGAAGTGATGCCGGTAGCTCGGTGTATGAGGCTACGGGCACACCGATCCACCCAAGCTCGCCGCTGTGCAAGCTCATGTGGATCCGTGAGAATGAACCGGAGCTGATCGGTAAGACATGGAAATTCATCTCTATCAAAGAATATCTCTTCCTCGTTTTGTGCGGCAGGTTTCATGTCGACCATTCCGTTGCGTCATCAACGGGCCTGTTCGACGTCCACAAGTTGAATTGGTCGGACGAGGCCCTGAGCCTGGCAAGTATTACCGCCGATAAGCTGTCGGCATGCGTCTCCGCTTACGACAATTCCCTGAGGCTCACGAACGAGATGGCAACTTCACTGGGTCTGGATGCCGATACGCCGATCGTTCCCTGTGCAAGCGACGGATGTCTGGCCCACCTGGGAAGCAATGCCATGGACAAGGGCAAGATCTCTGTTACCATTGGAACGAGCGGTGCGGTGCGGATGGCTTCGAAGAGATATGCCCCCGATCCTCAACGCAGGATATTCAATTACCGCCTCGATGAAGAAACTTTTATCTCGGGAGGAGCGACCAACAACGGAACGGTATTGCTCAACTGGTTTTGCAATAATTTCTATTCGGGTAAGACGACAGACATCGTTGGGTTTTCGGAGACCGCCGCGTCGGTGGAGGCGGGGGCCGGAGGCTTGCTGTTCCTTCCCTACGTGTTCGGCGAACGGGCTCCGCATTACAACCCCGACCTTCGGGGAGTTTTCTTCGGCCTGGCTCAACACCATACTCAAACTCACCTGATGAGAGCCCTCCTTGAGGGCATCTGCCTGGAGATCCGCAGCATTGTCGAAAGCGTGGAACAGTCGATTGATACGGTCACGGAAGTTCTCGCCAGCGGCGGCTTCGTAAGGTCCCGGCATTGGCTCCAGATAATGGCCGACGTACTGCAGAAGCCGATCACCATTCACGATGTGCACGATGCCTCTTCGCTTGGAGCTGCAATGATGGCATTCAGGAGCGTTGGCCAAAAAGTCGCCTTTGAGGGCTCGGGAAACAAGCTGGTGTTCGAGCCCGACCTACGATTGCGGGGCCTTTATGAAGATCTTTACGGTATCTTTTCAAGGTCGACCCGTGCGTTGGAAGCCGAGTTTAGCGGGATCGTAAAACTTCAGCAGTCGTGACGTCGATTTCGCATGTTCGGCGGAAAGTTTTAATTTGTCGCCGAGAGGGAAGTCGCGGAAAATAAACAAACTCTTCTCATGCAAATAGGACTGATCGGGTTGGGAAAAATGGGTTATAACCTTGCTCTCAACTTCAAGAAAAATAATCACGACGTAGTTGCTTTCGACATCAACAAAGCAGCCATGGAGAATATCGTCAAAGAGGGAGTTTCGACAGCTCCCTCGGTGAGCGAGTTAACCTCCAAAGTAAAGGCACGCCGGGTGATCTGGGTCATGGTGCCTGCCGGCAACACCGTCGACGTCATCCTCTCCAATCTGAAGACACACCTGAGCCCCGACGATATCGTTATTGACGGCGGTAACTCACATTTCAAAGACACAATCACCCGCGGACGCGACCTGGAAAAGATCGGCGTTCATTACCTCGACTGCGGAACCAGCGGCGGGGTGGAAGGCGCAATGAATGGTGTGTGTACGATGATCGGTGGCAAAAAGGAAGTTTTCGATCACTGCGAGTCTCTCTTCAAATCGATATCGGTACCCAACGGCTACCTGTATTGCGGCAAGCTCGGGAGCGGCCACTTCACCAAGATGGTACACAATGGTATCGAGTATGGTATGATGCAGTCTATTGCCGAAGGCATGGAAGTGCTTCACAAATACAATGACCAGATCGATCTGGCGGCGGTATCGAAAGTATGGAATCACGGCTCCGTGATCCGCAGCTGGCTGATGGAGCTTACCGAGAACGCCCTTTCGAAAGACAAAAATTTACAGTCTATAAAAGGTGTGATGCACTCATCCGGCGAAGGCAAGTGGACGATCGATACAGCACTGGAGCTTGGAGTTCCCACGCCGGTGATCACGATGTCGCTCTTGATGAGATATCGTTCGCAGCAGGAAGATACATTTGCAGGGAAAGTTGTCGCTGCGCTCCGGAACGAATTCGGCGGTCATGCGGTCGAGAAAAAGTAATTACCCGATCAACGGATCAGTGCCTTTATTCTTTCAATAAACTTATTCACCTCGTCACCGGTGCTATCCCAGGAGCACATCAGCCTTACTTCGTTGGTTTTTTCAACCCACACATAAAACGGATATTCTTTTTGAAGAGGTTCGATGATGTGAGCCGGGAACGTTGCGAACACACCGTTGGCTTCTATTTTCTGTGTGACCTTGATGCCGGGAATCTTGCCGAGCTCCGAACCAAGTAGCTTCGCCAGGGCATTGGTGTGACCGGCATTTCTTTTCCAGAGGTCATTCGTGAGCAATGCTTCGAACTGCGCAGAGATGAAACGCATTTTCGACGCCAGTTGCATGCCCTGTTTCCGGATGTACACGAAGTTGTTTGCAAGCTCGGGCCGGAAGAATACGATCGCTTCTCCAAACATCAGTCCATTCTTGGTGCCTCCGAACGACAATACATCTACGCCGGCATCACGGGTGAATTCCCTGAATGACTTACCCAGGGTGACTGCAGCGTTCGAGAGACGGGAGCCATCCATGTGAAAGTACATGTTGTTGTCGCGGGCGACGGCACTGAGCGCGCGAAGCTCTTCTATCGTGTAGACCGTACCGTATTCGGAAGCCTGGCTGATGGAGATCACTTTCATCTGGGGATGATGCTGATCGCCGATGCGCTGTATTTTTTCCTTGACCTGCGCGGCGGTGATCTTGCCGTCGGCCGACTGAATGGGAACAAGTTTGCAACCGAGGAATTTTTCGGGTGCCGTCGACTCATCTACATTGATGTGAGCCGCTTCGGCGCACAGGACGGCATTGAATGATTGAGTGAGCGACGTTAGTCCGAGGACGTTGGCGCCGGTTCCGTTGTAAACGAAGAAGACCTCTGCATCGCTGCCGAAATGTTCTCTGAATTTATCGACAGCCCGGGCTGTATACAGGTCATTGCCGTAAGAGCCGGCGTGATCGACATTTGCTTTTTGCAATGCCTCGATGATCTCCGGGTGAACACCGGAGTAGTTGTCACTGGCGAAAGCTTTCATTAATTATTAAAACGTGACGTTAGCGGTCATTACCTCGCCCTTGCGCTTAAACTTCACCGGAATCGTCTGACCTTTCTCATACTTACCCAGCGCCTCCATGTAATTCTGGATGTCTTTCACAACAACGTCACCCATTTGTATGATCACGTCGCCGGCGACCAGCCCGGCCTTCTGTGCCGGTTTGCCCTCGGAGACTCCGTCGACTTTCAGACCTTCCTCGTCCGCTGTGTAACTGGGCATAATGCCCATGGTAACTTTGAATGATGAACGTGATGACATGGCTTTGCTTTTTGTAGTTAGGAATGCAAGTTTCGGGCTGGCATCGAGGTCTTCGATCACTTTTACGATCACCTTAAGCACTTCGACCTCGCCTTCGACATTGATCTTGTCGATGTCGTCCGACGGTTTGTGGTAATCTGAATGCGATCCTGTAAAGAAATGAAGGACTGGAATATTCTTCAGGTAGAACGACGTGTGGTCGGAGGGGCCGGTGCCGGATGAGTCTGTCGTTATTTTGACCTGGTCGCCCGAAAGCTTTTGGAGCAACGGTTCCCATACCGGGCTCGTACCGGATCCACTTACGTGCAACGCTTTCGTGTCGGGCGACAGCCTGCCAACCATGTCGAGGTTGATCATATAGTTCACCTTCGAGAGATCGACGGTCGGATGTTCGGTAAAATACTTCGATCCGTAGAGACCGAGCTCTTCACCGCTGAAACACAGGAAGAGTAAGTTGTACTTCTCCTTCTTACCGTTTTCCTGGAAATATCGTGCGAGCTCGATGACGCCGGCAGTTCCGGAGGCATTGTCGTCGGCGCCGTTGTGTATTTTGTTCGCAGGATTCGGATCAAGCGAGCTGCCGTCGTTGCCCAGGCCCAGGTGATCGTAATGGGCTCCGACAATAATCGTGTTCTCGGCGCCGTTATCGATATACCCGGCGATGTTAGTCGCAGTTCCTTCGGCCCCGGCGCCATGCACGCCGCCTTTGAAAGGAAACGACTGGTCGTAACCGGTTTCTCCTTTGGGAAGAAGCTTTATCTTTTTGAATTGTGACTCGATGTAGTCGTTGGCTTTCTTCTCACCGGCAGAGCCCGTTCCGCGGCCCTCATAGTCATCGCCGGCCAGCGTTTTAACGTGAGCTTTGATCTTGCTGCCATCGATTTTTTGACCATTGGCACTGAAGACGAAAATGATCAGCGTAACGAGTATTAAACAGGATTTTGTCATAAAAAGCCGTAAATGGGGTAGCAATTTAATTTTTATCTGGGTATGGAAAGACCTATTTTTGGAATATTCATACCGTTTTATGAAGTGTAAAACGATAATATTGACTCTTATGGCATCTATCACGCTTCTCGCCAGCTGTGCGGAGGAAACGTGTCCCGTCGCCATATCGCCGAAGCCGGAGTACTATTTCAAGAAGAAGGTGAAGTACAGTATCAAGCACAATACAAGAAGAAAGCCCACACCTTCGCTCATTCACATCACAAGGGTTAATTACAAACCCAACTTCACGAGATAGTTTAGAATTCGGCGTTGCCTGGAAACCTCGGATAAGGTATGACATCCCTGATGTTTGTCATACCGGTAACAAACAACATCAACCTTTCGAACCCAAGACCGAAACCGCTGTGCGGGGCCGATCCGTATTTCCGGAGATCCATATACCACCACAGATCTTGCTCGGGAAGCTTCATTTCATTCACGCGGTTTAATAATCGCTCATACCTTTCTTCGCGTTGCGACCCGCCGATGATCTCACCGATACCCGGGAAAAGAACATCCATCGCGGCGACGGTCTTTCCATCTTCGTTCTGGCGCATGTAGAATGCCTTGATGTCTTTCGGATAGTTATAGAGTATGACAGGCTTCTTGAAATGTTTTTCCACAAGAAACCGTTCGTGCTCGCTTTGAAGGTCGACACCCCATTGATCGATGATGTAAGAGAATTTCTTTTTCTTGTTGGGATTCGAGTTGCGGAGAATATCGATGGCTTCGGTATATGACACTTTTTCGAAGTCATTTTCCATCACAAACTTCAATCGCTGGATGAGGGAAAGCTCGCTGCGCTGATCTTGCGGCTTCGCGGCTTCTTCTTCGGCAGCGCGCTTGTCGAGGAACTCGAGATCTTCGGTACAGTTATCCACTGCATACTTCACCAGGTACTGAAGAAAATCCTGGGCAAGCTTCATGTTGTCGTCCAGGTCATAGAAAGCCATCTCCGGCTCGATCATCCAGAACTCCGCCAGGTGTCGCGCGGTGTTGGAGTTCTCTGCACGGAAGGTCGGGCCGAACGTATAGATCTCACCCAATGCAAGGGCGTAGGTTTCTCCTTCCAGCTGACCAGACACGGTCAGGTTGGTTTCCTTTCCGAAGAAGTCTTTCTTGTGGTCGATGTGTCCCTGCTCGTCGCGGGGAGGATTGTTGGCATCGAGGGTGGTGACCCTGAACATCGCGCCGGCGCCTTCGGCATCGGAACCGGTGATGACGGGGGTATGGAGATAAACGAAGCCACGGTCGTTGAAGAACTTATGAACTGCGAAGGCCATCGCGTGACGGATCCTCATCACAGCCCCGAATGTATTGGTGCGTGCACGGAGATAGGCAATCTCACGAAGGAATTCGAGGGAGTGTTTCTTCGGTTGAAGCGGAAACTTTTCAGCATCGCAGTCGCCGATTATCTCGATCTGTCTCGCTTTTACTTCGACCGCCTGTCCCTTTGCCGGGGATGCAATGAGCTCGCCGGTAACCGAGATACAGGCTCCGGTCGTGATACGTTTGAGGACGCTTTCATCGAAGGAATTCAGCGTGGCAACCGCCTGAATATTTTGAATAGTAGACCCATCGTTGATGGCAATAAACTGGTTGTTGCGAAAGGTGCGTACCCACCCCAGAACCGTCACAGTCTGCCCCGCGGGCGCCGACTTCAATAATTCTTTGATTTTTGTTCGTTTCATTTACCAAGCCGTCTTGAAAAGGTGGCTGCAAAAAAAGTCAATTTAGGCAGTTTATCAAAGCATCCTGGGTAAATGGATGGACAAGTTGGGGCACGTCATGTGGTATTATTTAGACACGCAAATTTCCATGTGAAATTCTTCTTTTATATCCGGAATTAATTGGGGTAAATTTGGCCAAGGGGAACAGATAAATGCAGAGACTAGGATTAAATCAATCAATGCAGCAGAAGCTGTCGCCGCAGCAGATACAGTTCATTAAACTGTTGCAGGTGCCGACCGCTGAGCTTGAAGCAAGGGTAGAAGAAGAGCTGGAGTTAAATCCCGTTCTCGAAGAAGGATCTTCCGAGGAAGAACCAGAGACCCAGGAAACACAGGAGGCAGAGACACCAGAGACTACCGATACTGCCGAGACGACCGATAAGGAAGAAGTCCCTGACGAGGCACCGACCAATGCCGACGAGGATATTGACATCAAAGACTATCTACGGGACGACGACTACAGTGGCTATAAAACTTACGACGGCGACGATGAGGACGACAAGGAAATGCCCATCGCCACATCGAGCTCTCTACAGGAAACTCTCATCACTCAACTCGGCTTTCTCGGGCTCGAGGATAAGAAGCATGCGATCGGCAGGCAACTGATCGGAAGCATCGAAGGCGACGGATATATTCGCCGTGACCTGGAAGCTATCGTCAACGACCTGGCCTTCTCGCAAAACATACACACCAGTCTCGACGAAGTAGAAGACGTGCTTTTGATGATACAGAGGTTCGATCCTTCCGGTATTGCTGCGCGCAGCCTGCAGGAATGTCTTCTTCTTCAACTCGAACGTATCGACGACGGACAGGACGTCGACGTGATCGTGGCAAAAAGAATACTTACGGAGTGCTACGAAGAGTTTACAAAAAAACACTACCCGAAGATCCTCAAGAAACTCGACCTCGATGACGAGGAATACATCAAGGACGCGATAGAGCTCATCGTGCGTCTCAACCCCAAGCCGGGAGGCGAAAGCATTTCGGGCATGGTAAAGAACCAGTATGTCATTCCCGACTTCATTCTCAGCAACAACAACGGCAAGCTCGAGCTTTCACTCAACTCACGCAATGCCCCAGAGCTTCGCATCAGCCGCTCGTACTCGGAAATGTTCAAGGCTTATGACAAGAGCGACAAGAGAGATAAAAAACTGAAGGAGGCCGTAAGCTTTGTGAAGCAAAAGCTCGACGCAGCCAAGTGGTTTATCGATGCCATCAAGCAACGACAGCAAACCCTTCTTAAGACCATGCGGGCGATCATCGACTTCCAGTACGATTATTTCCTGGAAGGGGATGAGACCAGGCTGAGGCCTATGATCCTGAAAGACATCGCGTTGATGATCAATATGGACATCTCAACTGTCAGTCGCGTCGCCAGCAGTAAAACAGTACAGACAGATTTCGGTGTTTACCCCCTGAAATATTTCTTCTCCGAAGGTATCGCTACCGATTCGGGCGAAGAAGTGAGCAGCCGCGAGGTGAAACAGATCATCAAAGAGCTGATCGAGGCGGAAGACAAGTCCAAACCTTACTCCGACGATAAACTGGAGGAGTTGTTGAATCAGAAGGGATATAACATTGCCAGGAGGACCGTCGCCAAGTATCGCGAACAGATGAACATACCCGTTGCCAGGCTCCGTAAAGAACTATGAGTCGTCTGGCGCTGGCTTTATCGGTGGTCTTTCACCCCTTGTTGATGACCACCTATCTGTTCATCGTCCTTTCTTTTTTTCTGCCGGGAATTCTGCAGCCGATCCGGCCTTCACTTTGGTTCATCTTCCTGATCTTCCTGATGACCTTCCTGCTTCCGTCACTTAACTTTATTTTCTTCAGGGTCACGGGTACGATCAAAGACCTCAACCTGTTCAACCGTACCGACCGGATATTGCCGTTTGCTTTTGTTACCATCCTTTATTGCGTGGTGACGTTTATGTTCTACTGGAAATTTCCGGTACCGAACGTATTGAAGCTGATGACGATCATTACCGCCATGGTCATCGTTTCGGCTGTGATCACCCTTTTTTATAAAGTGAGTGTACACAGTGTGGCGGCGTGCGGCATCATCGGTATTCTCCTTCCTTTGAATAACGCCTCCGAGCAGGGACTCCTGTTATACCCGACGATAGGCGCCCTGGTGATCGCCGGCGTGGTAATGTCGTCCAGGCTTCAATTGAATGCACACGTGCTTCGCGAAGTATTCACCGGGGCGATACTCGGCTTCGCGATCGGGTTCGGCGGGATTATCCTCCTATTCTGATACTATTCAGATTTTAAGTTAGCTACAGGGTTTGTCAAAGATGCTTTGATGGACTGATAACTTACAGTCAACAGAACCATTCCAACAGCCGCAACCCCGGTGATTATGAAGATGTCGCCCGTGATCGGGATCTTATACGCATATTCTTCCAACCATATATTCATCAGGTACCATGCGCCCGGTGTTGCAATTACCAGCGAAATCAAAACCAGGACAACGAAGTTCTGAGTCAGCAGCTTGAAAATGTTCGTGAGCGATGCACCCAATACAATACGGATACTGATCTCGCGGCTCCGTTGCTGGATCAGGAAAGCCGACAGACCAAACAACCCGAGGCTGGCAACAATGATAGCGAGCGTGGTGAACACTGTAACAACTGTGCTGAACCGCTTCACGTCGTCGTAAGTCCTTGCGTATTGGTCGTCCAGGAAACTAATTCGGATGGGTTGATGCGGGGAGAATTTTTTCCAGACTCCTGTGATTGATTGTATAGCGGCGGTCATATCGTCCGACTTCACCCTGACGGCGATCGTTTTGAGATTTTTTCTGACCAATAGGGCGACGGGTGTAATATTTTGTTTCAGAGATTCGAAGTGGAAGTCTTCGACAACCCCGATCACACTGAAAACGCCGTAATGGTTTCTGATCTTTTTGCCGATGGGGTCTTTGAGGTGAAGCTGCCTGGCGAGTGATTCATTGATGATCATTGCCTGTGAATCGGACGCTATTTTTTCCGAGAAATCGCGCCCCTCGATCAGCTTAAGCCCCATCGTTCTCACATAGTCGTGATCGACTGACCATTGTTGGCTGCTGGTGTGTAAGCCGGTTTCGGAACCCTCCTCCGAATGTGTTCCGCCGTTCCGTGTCGAGCTTTCTACCGGAAGGTAACCACTGATGCTTACTGCATCGACGTCAGCGAGCTCCTCGAGCTCTTTCTTTAATGGGACCGCTTTGTCGAACAATGTTAAGGTCCCCTCCAGGATGAGTACGCGGTCTTTGTCGAATCCCAGTTTCGTGTTGAGGAGGAAGTCCATCTGTCGGCTTATGATCATGGTGCCGATGATCAGCGTTGTTGAGATCGTGAACTGAAAAATGACCAGAGCGCTTCTCAGCGTTGTCCGCCTGCTTCCGTTTGTGACGCTTCCCTTCAGGACTTTCACCGGCCGGAATGCCGACAGGTAAAAGGAAGGATAAATGCCGGCGATCAGACCGACCACCAGGCTGGTAGCGAGCAATAGTGGAATCAGTAATGGCTCTTTCCACGGAAATGAAAGCGACCGGCCAACAAGGTTGTTGAATGCCGGTATTAACAGAAGCGTGATCGCCACACCGATCACGATAGCAACGAAACTGAACAGGAAGGACTCGACGAGGAATTGCCGGACCAGCGCCGATCGCAATGAGCCGACCACCTTGCGTATCCCTACTTCCTTCGCACGACTCGCAGACCGGGCCGTAGAAAGATTGATGAAATTGATACAGGCGAGGAACAGAATGAAGACTGCTATACTGGAGAAAAGCCAGATGAAGCGTATGTCGCCATGGTTAAGGTCATCGCGCACACCGTCAACGTTGAGATAAATGTCGTCGATGGGTTGAAGCTCCAGCTGCATGGACTTCAGCCAATTGATTTGCTCTTTGTCGCCGTTTTTCATTGCGGCGGCAATCATGTGGGTTTCAATGATCGTCGATATCTTCTTTTCCAAAGCGGGAACGTCGGTGTCGGCACGCACCTGGACATAATCGACATAGTTGGAGCAACACCAACTATCGCTTTCACCCTCCCAAAAGCCTTCGCGTGGGACTGTCATGATGAAGTCGAAGTTCAAGTGAGACTTTGATGAAAAATCTTCGATGACGGCAGCGATCGTATAAGTGCGTTTGGGCTCATTGTTAATGATCAACGACTTACCGACGGCATCCTCACCCTTGAAATACTTTTCGGCTTTTTTTCTCGTAATGACTATGCTGTGCGGTTCAGTAAGGGCGTGTGATGGATTTCCCTCAAGAAACCGGACCTCCAGCACTTCCAGCAGTCCCTGGCTCATGTAAACCAGGCCGTCTTCGTGCGTGTTGTCCAGTCGATCGGTACGGCGTATTTCCGCACTGCCGGTACCAAATTGCGGGACGTCATTGTAGTGGCCGACATTTTCTATCTCGGCAAAATTTTCTTTTAATACTCCGGCTAACGGGTGAGGGAAATCCACACCACGTTCGTCCACGCCGTCGGACTGCGATGTGCGGACCACACGATAGATCCGGTCCTTATTCGAATAGAATGTGTCATAGCTCAATTCGCCTTTTATGTATAACGCCAACAGCAAACATGCGGCAATCCCCAGCGCAAACCCGCCGATATTGATGGCCGAATACATCTTGTGCTTCGCCATGTTGCGCCAGCCCATCGTAAAATAGTTTTTGAACATATCCAATGATAAGAGGTTGTGAAACTTCGTTTTCCGTATCGCGAACGGCCGGATGTAATGGATCACCTGGAACCAATAGTCAAGGCGTGCCCTTCGCGTCGACCGTGTCTTTGCTGTGTGGATAAATTTCTCTTCAAGGTCACCCATGACCTCTTCCGCCAGACTTTCTTTCAAATAGAAAAGCAGGAGCCTGCGTGCAACTGTGGGTGGTGTGTGGGATTCTCTCTTCAACTCAGTAAAAAACGGCATTCGTTCCGCTTTGTTACTAAATTGTAGAACAAATAGATAAAAAACAACCCGCGAGGCGGGTTGTTACAATAATTTTACAATTAATGCTCGATCGGCTTTGGCTTTGGCAGCGGCTCTTCCAGCATCACCCGCTCCAGGTCCTGGCTGGCGGGTCCGTTCAGCACCTCGCCGTCGGGCGAATACCTCGCTCCGTGACAAGGGCAATCCCAGCTTTGCTCTGCCAGATTCCATGTGACCGAACAGCCGAGGTGTGTACACACGGGCCGCACTGCATGAAGTCCGCCGTTGTTATCCTTGTGAATGGCGACACTTTCGTCATGGAATTTCACCACGCGGCCTTCGCCCGGCGCAAGTGAACCTACTTCTTCAAGGTCGTCGAGCGGCAGCCACTTGTGTGAGAACTGGCGCACCACGTCGGCATTGTGCGAGATGAAATTTGTAAACCCTGCCACCGGCTTGATCCTTCCGGGATGGAATACTCCGGAGTAGGGACAAGGCAGCTTCATGATGAGGTGGGCAAGAACTCTGGCGGCCACGTGACTGTACGTCATTCCATTCCCTCCGAAACCCGTCGCCACATATACATTGTCTTCCTTGCCCGGCAGGTGACCGATATACGGAAGTCCGTCTACCGATTCGTAATACTGCGACGACCACCTGTTGGTGATCTCTTCCACGTCGAAATGCTCACGGATATGGGCTTCCAGCTGCAGGAATGATTCTGCTGTATTTGATTTATGCGCGGTCTTATGGTCATAACCGCCGGCGATCAGGTAATTGATGCCGCCGATGTTCTGAGTACGATAGTAATGATAAGGATCCTTCATGTCGTAGACCAGCCCTTCGGGATAATCCCCGGCACCGAGGCGTACGCTCATCGCATAACTCCGGTTGGGTACACAGCGAAGGTGTAAAAGGTTGACACCCGGCGGAATGTGGGTTGCGAACACGAACGACTTGGCTGTGAACACCCCGTCGGTGGTCTCCACCTGCAGGGGCTCGTTGCCTGTTACGTCGTTGACGCGGCAGTTCTGACGGATCACACCGCCTGCCTTTTCAAATTCTTTGGCCAGCCCATAGATATAGTCAAGCGGACTGAACTTGGCTTGATGTTTAAACATCAATACATGGTCGTATTTGAAGGCGATTGGAAGAGTTTGTACAAACTCGGTCTCGACACCAACATCACGGCAGGCTTCGAAGATCGACTGGAGCTCGTTGTTCTCTTTCCGGTTGGTGGAGTACAAGTATCCGTTGGCTTCGCTGTATCCGCACTCGATGTTAAATTTCCCCACATGCTCCGCTACCAGGTCGAGGGCATCTTTAGCGGCCTGTGCTACCAGTTTCGCCTTCTCTTTGCCGAAATCGTCGATGATCTGCGGATACGGGGTATCGAGCATCGTATTAAGGTGAGCGGTGGTACCGCCCGTTGTCCCAAAGCCCATGTGCCATGAATCGAATATGATGCATGACTTACCCAGGCGTTGAAGCAGGAGTCCTGTTGTGATACCTGTTATTCCGCCGCCGGCAATTGCGACATCAAACGACCGTTGGTCGGAAACAAGGGTTGGTTTGAATCCGTTGGCGTTGCTTTGCCATAAACTTATAGTGTTACCGTCTCGTGTTATCATGACCGGGTGTGATTTTATTAATAAATGGTTTTTAACATGGATAAATCCATGGTCCGTGTGAAATCTGTGCGCAATACGTGGATGGGAGTAGTTAAAAATGTGGACCGCCGGTCAGGATTGTGGCGGTCCACTATATATATATGATTTGTTTTGGCGTATGCGGGTAGTGATTAGTCCTTGTCAGGAGTATCCTATCTGTCTGTATGTTGCCCTGCTGATGCGCCTGTCCAGTCGCATACGCCAAAGATCTTCATTCTTTTAAAAGCCCGTTGTACAACTCCCAATCCCACATTTCTCCACGCTCGTGTACAACGGGATGCTTTAACGTGTATTAAAATGTGTGCCATTTTTAATCCTTTGCTCATTATCACCGAATGAAACATCAAAGATCTGCCTTTGTTTCATTTTAGTGACACGTTGGGGAATGGTGGTGTAGCATGACCCCAATCGCACGGTATAGTTGCACGGTATAGTTTTTGGACCCTGTTAAGTCAATCGTATTTATGGTAACTCAATCAAAGAAAGCAGCGATCGGTAAGCTCATTCCGAAAGCCAGGTCATACAATTCGTTCAAGGAATTCGAAGGCAAGCGATATACCGGCATGCAGATCGGCCGTAGTCACAAGTGGAATTACGACAAGGGCGTATGGAAGGAAACCAAGGTGACGCCGGAGCGGTGGGAGATTACCTACAGCGTCACCAAGCGGCGGGCGGGTCATGCGCCGGAGGGATCGGGCGCCGCGGTGGGAACTGCTTACCACTGGTTCATTTTGTCTCACCAGTTCGTTGAAAAGCTGAATGCGGACGATTACACGACGTCAATGGTCGGACTGAAATTCAAGGTGGCCCACCGCCGGGCAGGGAAGGACAAATGGAGCGCGTCTGACAATGCAAGGAAGAAGACCCTGGTAAGGATACTCAAAGACATGATCGCGGAGATAGAAAGGGAACCGCAGAAGGCGATATCGATCCCGCTTGAATTCGAGCACAAAGGTAAAGGATACAAAGGGATGGGGGTCCCGGTGATGTCGAGTTGTGAAGGCGGGGTGTGTAAGCAGCTGGACGTTACATTGAACAACAAGCACCTCGGCGTGATCAAGTGCACAAAGAAGGGGTGGAAGCTCACCGATGTACCGCAGGGACTCGCTAACGCCATAGGCAACGAAGTATTCCTGTATTATGAGTAATAACAACCACACCTGAGGAATTCGCTTATGCAAACGGTAGAAAACATTCCCCGCACAAGGCGTTTGCAATTTTCAACGTGACTGTCACAATTCTTTCATCAATTTTAATCCCCCGGATTTAGTCGACTTACACAGGTACATCATGAATGTTGGGATATATGAGAGAAAGACATTCTAACTCCCGAAAAGAAAATGTTTTAATGATGGCTATCATCACAGCCATGCGAAGATGACGTCATAGGTCGTCATGGATTAAGAATTGCCGGTGGGATCGCAGTTAATTCTACCAATCATGCAACATTCAAGATCAAGGAGAGGAAACTCTTTCCAGGAGAGAGATTCCGAAGGGCGCTTTTCGTCGCAGTCCGGAAGGGGAGGACAAAATCAAGGATATAACAATGAGTATGGGGGTGAGTATGGGAACGGAAACCGCGGCTACGGCGGACGGTCGCGATACGACAACCAGGGCGAATACGGCTACGAGGATGACTACGGAGATTATCCCCAGGGCCAAGGCCGTGGGTACGAAGACGATGACGACGACTACCGCAATCAAAACGAAGGTCAATACTACAGGTACAATGACTACCAGGATCGTGAAAGAGGATACAACGATCGCGACTACAACGATCGGGGCAACCAGGGAGGTTACTACAACCAAAATTACAATCAAAGCTATGGCCAGGGCGGCTACGGTCGCGACTTGCGGGACCAGGACCGGAACGGCGGACGTGACGGCGGCTATGGCAGGAGCGATTACAACGACTACGAAGAGCGCGGAAACTATGGACAACGCTGGGGCCAGCAAGGAGGCGACCTTGATCAACGCAACCGTGAGCAAGGTAACAGAGGAGGAAGAGGCTTTGCATCAATGGACCGCGAACAAGTGAGAGAGCTTGGTCGCCGCGGAGGAGAAGCATCTCATGGCGGCAGGTCTCAGTGGGATAGCGGCCGCAATGAGCGGGGCAACGGAAGGTCGGGCCGCGGAGCGTCTCGCGGGGGCAATGGAGGTTCTTCGCGTGAAGGAAATTCGGGAGGAGGCTCCTCCGGTCAGCGCGGCTTTGCTACGATGTCGCGGCGCAGGGTAAGGGAGATCGCATCAATGGGTGGCAGAGCGTCGGCACGTTCCCGTTCGGGACGGGTAAGCAGCCGCCGCCGTTCACGTTCTTCACGATAAGCAACGGTACACGCTATGAAATATGAGGATAAAAAAAAGACACAAAAAATTATGAGCACTAAAGTTCAAAATGGTTCCGACGACAAGAAGTCACAGGAAGGCAATGGCATGAACAAGCAAAATGGGAAGTCCGGTCAGCAGGCCGGTCAACAAACTCTCCACACCCTGCTTGAAAAAGGACTGAGGGATATCTACAGCGCCGAGAAGCAGCTGGTGGAAGCGCTGCCTGAAGTAATTCAGGCGGTTGACAACGAAGAGCTCGAAGAAGCCATCGTTACGCATCTCGAGCAAACCAAAAAACAGGTTCAGAGATTGGAAAAGGTCTTTGAACGCATGGGATTCACAAAAGAATCCCAGGAGGAATGCGCGGCGATGGAGGGTCTGGTGGAAGAGAACAAGAAGATCGTGCGTGAGTTTCAAAGAGGCGCGGTAAGGGATGCAGCCCTTATCATCGGATGTCAAAAGATCGAGCACTATGAGATTGCGGTCTATGGCTCGCTTTGTGAGCTTTGCGATGTTCTGGGTGAAGAAAGGGCGGGGGATCTACTCGGCCGTACGCTCGAAGAAGAGGAGGATACGGATGAGTTGCTCTCGGAAATTGCCCAGGAAGTAAACGACGAAGCGGCAGAGATGGACTTGCAGGAGGAAGAATATCGTTGATTACCTAAACCTCGATACGAAATGGCCTGTCGCTCCGGCGATGGGTCATTTTTTTTGCCCGGCATGATTTTTACGATACGCTATTAACAACACTCAACAATTAAAGCTATGGCAAAGAAATATTCGAAGGGCGCACAGAAAAGCGTACGGAGTGCGATGAAAAGAAAGAAGTCCGGAACCCTCACAAGCGGACGGAGCGGAAAAAAAGTGACAAGCCGCAAGCAGGCAATCGCGATCGGGTTGTCGGAAGCAAGAAAAAAGGGCGCAAAGGTTCCGAAAAAAGAAAAGAGCTAAGATCCGGTATAGCCCGCATAGGAACCTCGGGCTGGCACTACAAACACTGGATCGGAACGTTCTATCCGGAAGACACGGCCCAGAGCGGCCAGTTTGATTATTTCAAAAAGCTCTTTAGCACCGTAGAGATCAATAACTCTTTTTACAAGATGCCGTCCCGGCAGACCTTTGTAACATGGAAGAAGACTGCTCCGGCGAACTTCACGTTTGCCGTCAAGGCCAGCCGGTATATTACTCACATGAAGAAGCTGAAGGATGTGCGCGAGGGTATCGGCAAACTTCTACACAACGCATATGGACTGGAAGACAAGCTCGGCCCGGTATTGTTCCAGTTGCCGCCTGGCTGGAAGGTAAATGTGGAAAGGCTTGAATATTTTCTAAAACTGCTGCCGCGGGGCAACCGGTACACAATTGAGTTCAGGAACGACACGTGGTACACCGGAGATGTTTTCAGTTTATTAAGGCAGTACAATTGTGCTTTCTGTATCTATGAGCTCGACAGGCACCAATCGCCATTGGAAGTAACCGCCGATTTCATTTACATCCGTCTTCACGGCCCGGGTGGAAAATACCAGGGTAATTACTCCGAGCCCGTTCTTCAAATGTGGTCACAGCGCATCCGTGTGTGGCAGCAAGCGGGCAAAGACGTCTACGTTTATTTCGACAATGATGAGAAAGGCTACGCTGCATTTAACGCACTGCGGCTGAGCGAGCTTGTCGACCGGTAATTTTGTTCACAAGTGGATAACTTTGTTGACAAGTTGAACAGCAGTAGGTAGAAAAGAGAAGAGGTTATTTTAGTGACCATTCATTTTATTGAGCGATCAGGAAAATAACCTCTTGACATTAGACGTGTCTCCTTGCGCTGGAATTACCCAGAATCAAGTTCATGGGATATTGTTTCTCAGGCCAACCCGATGCGGTTAGGCTTCGGATCGTGAGCCACTCCCTGTACGTGGTCTAACGCTTGAGTTAGCCCAAGAACTATGCCACCAGGAAAGAATAAAGTAATACGGACGTTCATGGCAATGGGGATGTGGCATCTTTAGGACATTGTAGACCTCATGGGGAATTGATTACACCCAAAAATTAGAATGTGCTGGCGCTCCGCTTGAGATGAGTGTTTGGTTAGAATTTTGTTAAAAGCATTTCCATAAGACAAAAACCAAAATGAATATGAAAAAGATAATGCTAAATGCCGCGATACTTGCTGGAGCGGTATTCTTTGTGGCCGGTTGTAGTGATCGCCGTACAGAGAATGACGACAGCAAAGAAGTCGCAAAGAAAGAAAACGACGCAAAGTTCGATGACACCAACATTGAAAACGACACCAAGTTTGCAGTGAAAGCTGCTGACGGCGGAATGCTCGAAGTGAAGCTCGGTGAGCTGGCCTTGAGCAAAGGTGTTTCCAAGGAAGTAAAAGACCTTGGTAAGATGCTGGTCGACGAACATTCGAAAGCTAACGAAGAACTGAAGGCCCTCGCAGCAACGAAGAACATCTCGCTGCCGATGACCTTGAGCGAAGATTGTCAGAAGAAGTATGATGATCTTGCAGCCAAGTCAAGCGCTGACTTCGACGAAGCTTTTGCAGAACACATGGTGAAGGATCACAAAGACGACATCGACGCTTTCAAGGATGAAGCTGAGAAAGGCGATGACCCGGATCTGAAGGCATGGGCTGCAGGAAAGATTGCGACACTCGAGCACCATCTCGATATGGCTAAAGCAGCTGAAGAAGCAGTAGATGGCAACAAAGGCTCGACAGGTAAACTCGACAGGTAATTAGAATAAAGCAATACAGTTTTAGTTTTTAATTGTCTGACTCGACGAAGCTCGTCCCAAAAGGACGGGCTTCTTAATTTACCATAACGACGACCCGCTGATATCGTGTGAGCTTCGGACTTCCCGAATCAGTCACTTCAAGAATCACGTGTATCGTGTCCCCGGGCTTCGCATCGGCAGGCACCACAAACGAGGCGTTTTGCGTATCCGGTGTAGTCAGGCTGATCTTATTTGCATAAGAATCGACTTCGAAGTACTGCCACCAACGGTAGCGCAGGCTGTTACCATCCGGGTCATTTGCCAAGCCCTTCAGTTTTACAGTTTCTTCTTTCGCAGCTTTCAGATTTCCCTCGTGAGAAAGTTTGACTACAGGAGCATGGTTGGCTTTCTTGAAATCTTTCACACACCAGTCGGCCCTCGCCGCGAAATCATTCTGTATGACATCGATCCAGCGGGTTTGTGGATAGGCCCGGTCGTCTTTGCCGGTGTATGGATTGAAGTCGGTCACATGAGTCCCGTCTTCCCAGCGGTTAGGGCTGGTTTGTGATTGGACCATCCGGCCGCCCCAGCCCCCGAAGGATGCGTCCGCGAGATTCCCCAGACCCACGTCAACCAGGTGGAGGAATGCCGGCGAGTCTCCTTCGGAGATGAAATCATACATTGTCATATTATTCTTCTTCAATTCGGCCGTATCGCCTTGCGTGTGTTCTTCATCATTGCGGATCTTGGTGCCATCGCCCCATAGTAAATATGATTCCAGCAATGGACCGTGATTGAACTTGATATTTTCTTTGAACCAGGGGCCGCGGAGGTAGGACTGAAGCGCCTGCGGAACTACACGAGGCCACGGATATGCAAAGTTCCAGAACTGGTTCGCGTTGTAGAGGATTCGGATATTGGGCCAGTTCGGCTCGATATACTTCTTATAGGTCGCGTCCTGGTCGAGCACGGCATAGATGATCGCCTTTTGGGACACCTTATTGGAGATGTCGTTCCACTGCGGGGTTTTCTTGTACTCATCTTCGATCGACTTCAATGCCCGGGCAACGGTATTGGTTCCGCCCCATATCTGGAGATAGATGGGGCTGTTGTCGTTGTCGAGCAGAAGTTTTTTAATGAAATCGGATCCTTCGGTGTCATTCTCCATCTCTCCTTCGAAGTCGATGTTGCCGGTCCGGATGATACTGGTGAGATATTGCGGCGTTGGATAATTCTTGTCGTGTTTGATCAGGGTCGGATACACGAACGCGTATTTCCGGATGAAGAACTGCATCCAGTCGGTACCCGGCCACCGGAGATCCGTTCGCTGCCCGTATCTTTTCGACGTCATCTCCATCTCCGATGTGAACGTGGTACCTCTGCCGTCACCTTTGTAATGCCACTGCGAGCTGCTGTAGATCAGTCCCTCAAGCTTGAATTCATTCGCATAGAGTAAAAGCCTGAGGAATGAATCCTGGTCGTCGACTTCGCCGTCGGTTGTTACAATGGTGCGGGGTTGAGCGTACAGGCAACAGCCTGTTATCAGGAGAGAGCCAAGGAGAAAAGATATCTTCTTCATTCCCTAAAAGTATGGATTTCAAAATTTCCGACCGCGCAGAAAAGCGTCCGGTTCAGGTCGCGATGTATCGAATTCGAACAGTCAAATACGCGTTTTCAGGTGTTTTAAGTGGTGGCATGGTGTTCGCAAGAGCGGCCGCAGTTTACCTGAGTCACCATGCTGCGAAACTACTTCAAGACCGCCTACCGCAATCTTCTAAAGAACAAGGTACACTCTGCTATTAACATCGCCGGCCTTTCGATCGGCATCGCGTGCGCGATCGTCATCAGCGTTTTCGTGCGATACGAATCCACCTTTGATCAGTACCACAAGCAAACACCGAATACCTTCCGTGTCGTACAGCATACGCAGCATCCGGAAGGCATGGAATATTGGGGTGCGACCTGTTACCCTCTTGCTGAGGCGCTTCGAAACGACTTTGGTGATTTCGCACACGTGACACAATGTGCGGGGCCGATGAAGAGATTTTTTTCTGTCGATCGCGGTAATAGCGAAATCATACTGTTCGAAGAACCCCACGTTCTCTATATCGATACGGCCTATGCGAGGGTGTTCGATTTCGCCTGGCTCGCGGGCAATCCACGGGAAGCGTTAACTGAGAAAAACTCAGTGGTGCTGACCGAAACAACAGCGGAGAAATCTTTTGGTGCGATACAAAACAAAGACTACGCATCGGTCCTGGGCAAAACTGTCATGCTCAATGGTAAAGATCCCCTGATCATTACCGGCGTGGTGAAAGATGCCCCAGGTAACACGACGCTCCAGTATGCTATCCTGGTCCCTTATGAATTTTTCAAGGAAAACAACAACTACCAGGCAACCAACTGGGCGGGTAACTACGGAGGTTCAACCTTCGTGGTGTTGAAAAACAACAGCAACCAGCAAGCGATCGAACAAAAGATCGCCGGATGGAAAAAGAAATACATGAAGCCCGAGGATGATGCGAGGATCAACTATTTCTTCCAGCCGGTTTCGGAGATGCACAATGAAACTATATACGGCACTGCACGAATGTCGTACATAATGCCCCATAAAATACTGAATGCAGCTACACTTGTTGGTATCTTCATCCTGGTTATAGCAGCGGTGAATTTTATAAACCTGACGACGGCGCGGGCAATCACCCGCTCGAAGGAAGTCGGCGTCCGCAAGGTCATGGGGAGTACACGGATCGGGTTGATGATGCAATTTGTATATGAGCACAGTCTATTGATCGTGGTAACACTCTCCGTGTCCGTAGGCCTCGGTCAACTGGCCATCGATCAGCTGAACAATTTTCTTACAACGATTAACCTGAAGCTGACATTCAGCTTGGATGATGCCGGGGCCGTTTTGCTGATCGGTTGTGTGGTGATTTTACTCGCAGCTGTCTATCCCGCGGTCGTGCTATCCTCTTTTAGCCCGGTCGACGCCATCAGGAATAAGATGGGCTACCCGGGGCGGGGTGGATTCTCACTTCGTCGATTGCTGATCGTCTTCCAGTTCACGATCGTGCAACTTCTTATCATCGCAACCATCGTCGTCGCCACCCAAATCAGGCATTTCAGCAGCGCAGATCTCGGTTTCGTTACTCAGTCCGTCGTCAGCATACCCGTGCCCGACGGCGACAAGATAGAAGCCTTCAGGAACAAGCTGCTTGAGAACAAGAACTTCACCGAAGTCAGCTTCGCATCGAACGCCCCGATCCAGGTCGACGGCAATTATGGAACAAGTTACCGGTTGCCTCAACAGGATGTTGTGGAGGGCAAGATGGGTCAAATGACGTGCATCTATCCGAACTATATCGATTTCTTTGGCATTAAGCTCATCGCCGGACGTAACATAACGGAGCTTCGCGACCCTTTCGACGAATTTCTTGTGAACGAGAAGCTCGTCCGGTCCATGGGCTGGACACCGGAGGAAGCTCTTGGCCGCAGGCTGACGATCAATGAAGGAGAAGGGACCATCGTCGGAGTAGTGGAGGACTACCAGAATAGGTCGTTGAAGAAAGAACTGGCATCGACAGTGCTGCTCAATTGGAAAGCTATCCAGGCCCGCACTTACGTCAAATTCACACATCAGACACCGGAAACACTGTCGTCTATTGAAAAGGTATGGAAAGAGTTTGCCCCACAGGCTGTATTCAGTCATGTATTCGTAGCCGAAGCCATCGATCGTCAGTATGCACTCGAGCACCTGGTGTTTAATGGATTCACGGTATTCTCGGGTCTCGCAATACTCATCGGTTGTCTCGGACTGTTCGGGCTGGCGTCATTCATGGCAATACGTCGTGCAAAGGAGATCGGAATTCGCAAAGTACTCGGCGCTTCTTTATCACACGTCCTCTCGCAATTCTCAAGAGAGTTCATCCTGATGGTGATCTTTGGGTTCGTGCTTGCCGCCCCGGTAGCTTATATGATGATGGAACGCTGGCTCAGCGAGTTTCCATACCGAATCGACATTAGCTGGTGGATGTTTGCTTCCGGTGGCGCCATTGCGCTGCTGGTCGCCCTCGCAACTGTAAGTTTTCATTCGCTCCGGGTGGGGATGGCGAACCCCGTGGATTCATTGAGAAACGAATAGACACATTTGAATAGCTCTTTTAAATAAGTTTTTTTTTGACTGATTACTTCTTAAAAGTAGAAAGATATAAACTAACTTTGTGACCATGAAAGGAGAAAGATCGACCGCACCCCCGAAGCTGGCGAGGAACCTGTTTATCTGGTATAGCGGCAACGCACAGGTGGACGACCTGGTGGGCGACATGGATGAGATATTCAAAAAGAATCTTCAGCGGATGTCGCCATGGAAGGCTAAGGGCAGGTATTGGCTACAGATCATCTCACTCATTTTCTCATACGCGATTAAACGCAGAAGGCAGTGGTCGTCATTTCATCCACATTCCAACAACTCAATCAACTTTCACATGTTTAGAAATTATTTCATTATCGCCTGGCGTACGATGATCCGGAACAAGGTTTCCACTACCATTAACGTGTTGGGTCTGTCGCTGGGGATCAGCGCCTGTTTACTGGTGTACATGGTGGTGATTCATGAATTCAGTTTCGACAGATTTCATCCCGACGGCGACCGGATATTCAGGGTCAAGACCAGCGATACCAAAGTAGGATGGACGTGCCCATGTGTGCCGGCCCCGGGTTTTCTATCACTCCGCGATGAATTTGCCGGCGCAGAGGTGATCACGGGTTATCACGAGTATGATGCGAAAGCTACAATCGTAGACGGCGGTAAAGAGAAAACCTTCGAACGAAACTCTTCACACGTGATACTGACGGACCCGGCTTACTTCGGGATCTTTCAATACAGCTGGCTCGCGGGCGGACCGGAATCGCTGTCGAAGCCTGCCGGTGTTGTTCTCACCGAGAGCCGGGCAGAAGCATACTTCGGATCCCTGGCCCCTCATGAGGTTGTCGGAAAGGCCATCGTGTACAACGATTCATTGCATGTAACGGTCGGGGGTGTCGTAAAAGACTGGGCGGAGAATTCCGATTTCAGGTTTACCGAGTTCATTTCTTTCAGCACGATCGAGAACAGCTTCCTTCGCAACGAGATTAATCTCACCCACTGGGGACTGATGTTCAATTCATCACAGAGCTTCATCAAGACAAAACCCGGCGACGATCCGGCGACAGTTGCTGCACAGATGACGAAGGTCATCGGTAAGAATACTGATGAGAAGTATGCATTTTCACTGGAGAATCTCGAGACGATACATTTTCAAAATGACGATGAAGGACAAAGTACATTGTTGATCGTATTATATGTAGTCGTTGGATTGGCCGGATTTATATTGATCATTGCGGCAATCAACTTCATCAACCTCTCCACAGCCCAGTCTATCAAGAGGGCCAGGGAGATCGGCATCAGAAAGGTAATGGGCAGTATGAAACTGCAGATCGTCTTCCAGTTTCTATCGGAGACACTCGTGCTTTCGTTTATGTCAATCATTCTGAGCTTAGCCCTCCTTCAGCCGTTGATGAGTCTGTTCGGCAATTTTCTTCCCGGCAACCTGAGCTGCGACCTGCTGTCGCTAAATAATTGGTTGTTCCTTGGAAGCCTGATGTTACTGGTGGCCGTACTGGCCGGAACATATCCCGCGCTGGTACTTTCATCATACCTGCCTGTCGTCACATTGTCGGGAAGGGGAATATCGAAAGGACGTGAACGGTGGTCGATGCGAAAGCTTTTGATCGTCTTCCAGTTTTCGGCGTCGCTTTTCTTCATCATCGCCACGCTGGTGATCCGCAACCAGATGGATTTCATACAAAAGGAAGACCGCGGGTTTTCCACATCGTCGGTGTTAACGTTCTCAACCAACTGGAAGGGTGAAGTAAGTAAAGTGAAGACACTGGCCGAAAGGATCCGCCCGGTCTCGGGAATCAGAGATGTCGCTGTCCAGGCTTATTCACCGATGGGCTTTGCACTATGGACGTCCACGCTCGAATACAACGGAAAGGCCGGAAAGGTTACGGAGAATACGTCCGTGAAACCGGGTGACCATAACTTCATACCGCTGTACGAGATGCGTATACTTGCCGGACGCAACATCATGGCCGCCGATACGCTCAATGAATTTGTTATCAACGAGACGTTGTCGAAACGCCTGGGATTCGATGATCCTCAGGAAGCTATCGGTGAAAAGGTTGCCATCGGGGGACCGCCGCACCCCATTGTCGGCGTTGTAGCAGACTTTCATGAACGCTCTTTCCATGACGCGATCGGGCCAACTGTCATCGGTCATTTCACAAGGGAGCTACATTCGATAGCGGTCCGTCTCGATAGCAAAGATTCGGAAACGAATGCCGGAGTGATCTCACGCATCCAGGCTGAGTTCAAACAAGTATATCCGTACGAGACTTTTGAATACCGGTTTATAGAGGATGAGATCGGGATGATGCACGGCGAAGAACAAAAGATCTCGCAGCTTGCTACCATCGCGATGGCCGTCACGATCTTCATTTCGTGTATGGGTGTTTTCGGACTCGCGATGTTCACTGCTGCCATGCGCACCCGTGAGATCGGTATCCGCAAAGTACTTGGAGCAACCGCTTTCAGTATCACCAATATGCTGAGCCGCGAGTTTGTCGCCCTCATCCTGGTTTCGATCGTAGTTGCAACTCCGGTTGCGTGGCTCGCGATGAATGCATGGCTGCTGAGCTTTATTTACAGAACAGAGTTAACTATCTGGGTGTTTGTGTCGGCCGGGCTGATTGCTTTGGTGACCGGACTGGCAACCGTCAGTTATCAATCGCTTAAAGCGGCGCTCGGCGACCCGGTAAAGGCGTTGAGAGTGGATTAAGATAATCGTAGCGTGGATGATTGACCACGGTTAAACCATCGGACGGCTCTATTGGTAATCCGGCTTTAACATTTTCCGGTTGGCATGATTTTTTGCCACTTTCGGGCAGGCTGGAATAGCTCGAAGTTGGAAAATTACGGTGGAATGGAGCTTTTAAGAACGGGGAGAATTTGGGTTGCGCTGCTGATCATCTTTATCGGTAGCTGTGCAGCACTTCCCGCGCTGGAGCCCGTCGCAAAAACGTCTTCCGCCCACACAAGTCAGCTCGCGGCCTATTTCGAAGCTCCGGAATTGCCGGAACGTTTCTATAATCCCCCGAAACCGAAAAAGAAAAAATCGAAGCGCATGGCAGCCGTCGCGAAAGCATACGCGCCATTAGTGATGAACCCGGTGCTGGGCGCTTCGAAAAAGTCGATCATAAGTTTGTACGGCGATGCCCGCGACGGTGGGAAGCGCAGACATGAAGGCATCGACATCGTTGCACCCAAGGGAACGTTGATTGTCGCTCCATCCGATGGCGTGATAACGAGCGTCAGTTATAACTCGCTCGGGGGGAAGGTGATCTGGATGAATGACGCCAAGAGAAAGCACGCTTACTATTTCGCTCACCTGGATTCGCAGATGGTAAGCACGGGGATGATCATCAAGCAGGGAGATACCCTGGGAACGGTTGGAAACACAGGCAATGCGCGCCGTACCTGTTCTCATTTGCATTTCGGTATTTATCAGAAGGGCAGTAGAAATCCCGTGACCTATATCAGATCACGGGATCAGTTTGTCTCGACGCCGGCGGTTTCGACTGCCGCTTCAGAATGACCTTATATAATCAGTACTGCTAATTATTCTTATACGATTTATCCAGGAACAAATACCTCGCGTCGTTGCCGGCATCGACAGCTTTCGAGCTCACGTCGATGATCATTACAGGCGGCGTCGTGTCCTGGGCTTCCGCGGCGGGCCATTGCGGTAAATTGCCGCCGTTCGGGTTTCCGGTCTTGATGAAGTTTGCGAGATAGCTCTGGATCGTTTCCGATACCGTATAATCGTCGTCACTCCACTTGTATTCTTTTACAATGGGGAGATTGCCCATAAAGTATTCGATCTCGGCGGCATGCGGCGCACCGATCGGATCGGGCGCCGTCATGGCGGGCTCACCCCTGCGTGCCGTTCCGCCGGCGAGGCCAGGCGTCAGGCTTTGGTCGGCCAACGGTGCACGCGACCTGCTGTACAGATACCGATATACCGGCTTACTTCCGTTTTTGCGATGAAGGTCGAACCACTTCCACGTACTGTACGCGATGAAACGATCGGAGGCGAGGGAGGTCGCCGACCATGCCGTCTCATTTGCATTGCTGTGAGGATATAACTTAAAGACTTCTTCGGAATCCTGTGGATACACTTCTTTTACCTTCTTCACATAATTCTCGTCCGACATCGGGCCTTGCATGAATGCGATCGCCGGTATCTCCGATGAGTTCCATCCGAGCAACAACGGCACATCGGAATGTTGTTTTGATTTATAGCTGTCGGCGATGGACTTCGGCATGAAATAGTTATCGATCACCATAGGGAACCCAAATCGTTTCGCCTCCGCGTAGATCTCGTAGACCTCGCGTGTGCTTAATGCCCGCAGCTCGGCAAGTGTCTTATAACCTGCTTTTGTTGCGAAGTCCTGACCGACCTTTTCCGCTTCGGCGAGGGGAACGGGAGCCAACGTGGGATTAATGCCCGCGCCGCTTTCACCGATTGCACCCGCGATCATTCCTTTTGAAAGGGGAGAGGCCAGTTGTGCACTTACTGCTATCGATCCTGCCGACTCGCCCGCGATCGTTACTTTTTTCGGATCACCTCCGAATACGTGTATGTTCTGTTGAACCCATTTCAGAGCGGCATTCTGATCGAGCAACGCGTAATTGCCCGAAGCTTTGTAGGATGATTCTTTACTGAGCTCGGGATGAGCAAAGAACCCGAAGATGTTCAGCCGATAGTTGACCGTTACCGTTACGATACCTTTTTTGGCCATGCTTCCGCCATCGTACCTGGGTTCCGATGCATCGCCTGCCACAAATCCGCCTCCGAAGAAATATACCAGCACCGGAAGTCCCGACTGACCGCGGGTGGCCGGAGCCCACACATTCAGGTAAAGACAATCTTCACTCATTCCTGCCGACCTCGAATGCATGTCGCCGAAGACAATCCCCTGAACGGGTCTTGGTGAAAATGCTTTTGTTGACTTAACGTCCTTCCAGTTGTCCGGTGGCTGAGGAGCTTTCCACCGCAAGTCGTTGATAGGCGGTTTGGCGAACGGAATACCGAAGTACTTCTGTATTCCTTCTTTTGTGTCGTACTGACCCTCGATGACCCCATTTGAAATGGTGGCCCGTACCGGGAATGTGAAGTCGGTTTGACCCGATGCCGTGACTGTGGCTGCGCAAAACAGCATTGCATATGCCATCCTTTTGATCATAGCTGGTTTTGTTATTGTGTAATAGGGACACAATGTAACATTATTCGCTTAGAGATCGGTGTTCGATATTCGGTGTTTGTATTAACTATTTCGTCGGAACCAGCTTCAACATAAGACCTGGTCCTTCAGTGATAACATAAATATACCCATCCGGGCTTTCGGCCACATGTCTCACGCGTCCCATATCTTGTAATAGCTTTTCTTCTGCGACGAATTTCTTGCCGTCGAGTTGAACGCGGGCAACATGACGGAATGCCAGCGCGCCTACGAGAATGTTTCCTTTCCACTCGGGATATCGCTTGCTGGTGACGATCGTGATACCGCAAGGACCGATGGATGGCACCCAGTAGCGTGTCGGATTTTCAACGCCGGGTAGTTCTTTATCCTTGGTGAGAATGGTGCCATCGTAGTTGATGCCATAGCTCGTCTTCGGCCATCCGTAATTCTTTCCTTTTTCGATAAGGTTCAGCTCATCGCCTCCCTTGGGTCCGTGTTCGGCAGCCCAGATGCGATTTGTCGCTGCATCGTACACCATGCCTTGCGGGTTGCGGTGACCATAACTCCATATAGATGGGTTGGCGTCTTTCTGGTTGACGAACGGGTTGTCGGTGGGGACACGGCCGTCGTCGTGAAGGCGGTGGATCTTTCCGTGGTCATTGTTAAGCTCCTGTACTTTCGGTTGTGTTCCGCGTTCGCCGGCAACGATGAACATGTAGTTGTCTTTGTCGAACACGATACGGCTGCCGAAGTGATGACTGGCGGGAAGGTATGGCTTCGCTGTAAACAGCTCGGTGAGATCTGTCACCTGGTTGCCGTTCAGCTTGAAGCGGGCGATCGCAGTGGTGGCTCCGCCTTCGACAGGCTTTGAGTATGCGATGTAGATCCACTTGTTGTCTTTGTAGTTGGGGTGAACCTGTATGTCGAGGAGTCCGCCTTGTCCCTGGGCGAACACTTTCGGCATGCCGGTCAGTTTTTCGCCGGTGTATTTATCGTCTTTGAACACGAGGATGTCGCCGGCACGTTCGGTGACAAGCATGCGGCCATCGGGAAGCCAGGCCATGCCCCACGGGTTGCTGAAAGATTCGTAGAGTGTTTGAACCGTAAAGCGGGGATCCGCAGGCGGATCCTGTAATTCTGAAGTGCTTGTTGTACAGGAGATGTACAGTATGGCGATCAATATCAGCGCCGTAATTGAAGGTGAATAAGTCTTGAATTTCATAGTGATGATTATGTTCAAAAGTAAAGTATTTACCCTCGTTTACCCACGATGAAGGACGCGGGAAGCGGTAAAATACCGCAAACGGCAGGGTAATCGTGACGTATGGTGGTTTATGCGTGCCGGAGAGGAGGTTTACCCGGTTCGGAGCGGGTTTGGCGGATACCTTGACGATATCAGTGAAAACCCAAATGTTTATTTTTGATCCGCTAAAATCACCAAACATGATTCGCACGATCCTCTTACTCACCGCCTCCAATATCTTCATGACCTTTGCATGGTATGGCCACTTGAAGTTCACCGGCATGCCCTTGTGGAAAGCGATATTGATCAGCTGGCTGATCGCTTTTCTCGAATACTGCCTGATGGTTCCTGCCAACAGGCTTGGATACGTCGGCGGATTATCGGGATACCAGCTGAAGGTGACCCAGGAGGTGATCACACTGATCGTGTTTGCGATCTTTGCATTGTTCTATTTGAAAGAACCGTTTCATTGGCGATATCTTCTCAGCTTCGCTTTGCTGATCGCGGCCGTGTATGTGATGTTCAAGAAATAGCAGCCAAAAATTAATGCGACTCACCGATCAAGCCGTCGGTCAGGCTGCGCCATTGTATTTCCGAGAATGTCATCAAGTCTGCTATGCCGGTAGCTTTCCGGTCATGGACTTCCGCTGAAACTCTTTCCTGCGATCGTCTGATCACGAATGTGATCGTGGCTTCAGGCGAATAAAAGTGTTCGGTCTCACTAGTTTTCCCGACTGGGGGCTGTGTGGGTCTGACCCTGAACGTGTACTCATCCGAGTCCTCGGTTTGGTTATAGTCTATTGCCTCGATGCGCACCCAATCGTGTCCCCTTTCTTGCACGCTTCCGGGTCCCGGGAAATCGATCTTCAGGTAATCGCCCTCGACCGGCGAACGGTCTGCTTCCCGTCCTTCGTGATCTGCCAATTCGAATTTTGCCAGCAACTTTCCGGCAATCTTATGCCATTCACTCACCTTCCTCAACCTTTCGCTTGCGACTGTAAAGAAGGTCTTTGCGTCTGTTACCGTTCTGAATTCTCTCGTGCTGCTTGCGTCGATAACTTTGCCGGTGCTTTCTGCGGGCGTGATGATCTCTTTCATAAAAAATTATTTGACCACACGTATTGTGTCAAAAATTGTACCCTCGTGACTCAGGCATTGATTAACAAGCTTGCATGAATTGATTGTAGAGAAAAATCAACATGCTTAAAAGGCCTGAACACGTGATATAGATTACTCGTTTCCTGCAAGCAATATGATCGGACCAATCAGTCCCGATTGAACCAAGGGAGATTTTTTCTGGTAATGTTTCCATGTGGTAAACGCAACACGTCCATCGTCGGGCTTAGGTTGGTTGTTGTGATACCATGCAGGTAATTCGGTAATTCCGCCGCTTGAAAGAGCTGCGAACCCGGTTCCGCCAGTGGGTGAATATTTGTAAGGTTCGGTCACCTGCTCGTCCCCGATAAGGCGGTTGACCCAGAGTGTAGTTACCTTAACGACCAGCTCGTTTACTCCATCTGATACTTGATCGGTTATATCGATCATGTAGGGGCGGGTCCAAAAGATGCCTAACGACTTTCCGTTCAGCGTCACATCGGCAATCACTTCAACTGATCCCAGACCGAGGAAGAAGGGCTGCCCGGGTCTGGTCCTCGAAGGCCTGTAGGAGAACGTGGCAGAGTAGGTACAGGTGCCGGAGAAATATTTAACACCGGCATCGGGATGCTCGTTCAACGGCTTCAATTCATCCATGATCACCATTGAAGGTGCGCCGTGATTGTCAGGAAACTTGACGGTCCACTTGGAAAATTGGGCCGCAACATTGGTAGTAGCGTGAGGCTCTCCTTGCCGCACCGCACGCGATTTCAATAGATTGCGCGTAAGAGGGATCTTAGAGAGGTCTGGCGTAGTCATGTCGCCATTGTAGAACGACGCGCCTTCGGAGAGATAAACATGGCCGACCCCCGGATGAACGATGAAGTTTGACTTCTGTCCCTGCGCGAGCAGTTCCCCGTTAACGTAAACCGACGGAACACCATCGTTGTAGGTGAGAGCAACGTGAGTCCACGAACTGATTTCCGTTGGAGCTGCGAAAGCAAACACCGGGCGGCCTTTCGCGTGTTCCCAAACCGCTACACCGTTCCGGCCTACAGCAATTCCGCAGGTAGCATGGCCTTGTCCATACAGCTTTTCTCCCGGCGATGGATAAATGGTATAGCAATCTGTCCAGGGCTTCTGACCATCCATGAAGTTGTTGGTCGACAACATCACGCTGCTTTCAGGTTTCGCCCAAAAACTGATGGTGAATGAATTCGTGACGTTTGGATATAATTCGCGGGTTGTCTTGAAATGTTTCAGCTCCTGCGTTTTGTTTGGCTCGCCCTCCCGGAGTACAACGAACGCTGAGCCATATTCATAGAGCATCAACGGCACCAAAGTCCTGTTTTCTATATTCGTGAACATGTCAACCTTAACGGTCGATCCTGTCACAGGGTCCCAGAGCTCCGGTTGCTTGTTGCCTCCCCTGAAATCAGCAAAGACCATTTCTTGAGATCTCCGTTGATTGGCAATAAAATAAACGTCGTCGTTGCCGATCTTCCGGTGTATCCATGTTATTGGGGCGTCTCCGGATTGCGAAGTGAAATAGAAGTCTGGCGTGATATCGAGCTCGCGAAGGATGGTTTCAAGCGGACGGTTCGCGATTACCTTCCCCTTGTCCCACAATGCGGCAACGAGATCTGAGAATTCTTTCGTGTTTGTTGTGAGACCATGCGGACCTGTCGGCCTTTCTCCGACTACCACCAATCCCTGCGACACAAGCTCTTCCATTCTTTTAAGGAGCTTCAGTGACATTCGCGAAAAATCCTGGAGGACGAGTATTCGGTAGCTCGTTCCATCGGGTAACGTCAATTTTCCATCGACAACTTTCGCCTTCGAAATAATTGTCTCGGCATTGATCAGGTCATAATCATAACCTTCCGGTGGTTGCGGCACCAGTTGCTCGCGTTCGACCCTCGTGTAAACGCCGGCATCTTCGCCCGTGAAGTAGGCCAGGTCGGCGACAAAGGTCCCTTCCTGTAAAAGGTACTGGCAGCGTGAGAGATAGTCCATCCACGCTTTGCCTTGTTCCCACCATGTATTCGTCCGGTCGAAATGCGATCCCCATGGACCCATCGTCATGCCCGGCGCCGCAGTAGGATGGGGCTGGTGCGCAAACCGGTGGAACACCATCCGGTTGAGTCCTTGTGTGAACATTCTGTCACCGAGGCCTTTGAGCGCGAAAGGATATTCCTGCCACTTCGATGACGCCGGCTCGCCGGTATACGATTCGGCCGCGACAACTTTCTGGCCGTTGGTGTGCGCGATCGACGCCGATAGCTTCACCGTCCGCCGCATGGTGAGATTGTTCTGGAAGATCGCCGACAGCCCGTTCCAGAATTCTCCCACGTTCGTATCAACCCGTGCGCCGATCTGCATTTCTTCCATGGGTCCGCGGTCGTATGGCTGGCAATACGAGATCATCTTGTTCTTGTGGCAGAGCTCCGTAAATTTCCCGTAGTAATTATTGGCCATCAGATTGCCCTGGGCTCTTCGGTAATCCCAAAGGAAACGGTCTGTGGTTTCACTGTTGTCGACAAGTCTTCCTGTGAGGGCCGGCAGATATTTCGTGAGCGGATACCCGTTCTGTTCAGAAAACATTTTCTCAAACCCATCCGTCCAGTTTTGCATGCCGACCTCGTAGCTGTCGATCAGCAACCCGGCTTTGCCGTTTTCAGTTATGGTTTTCAAAACAGGCAGCAGCTTCTCCATCATTTTATTGAAGTGGAATTCAATAGCCGATGCGCTGAACTTATCACATTCCAGACCAACGCCGGTGTCGGGAGCGGAGCGGTTCATCGTACCGATCGGGGTAAAGCCGAAACGAAGGATGGTCCACGTGCCCTTGGGCGCCTGCCAGGTGAGTGATCCATCAGACTTGAGCGAGGTGGTGATGTCGATCGTATCACCGGCTGCGATCGCGGTACCGTCGGTGATATCAGTAACGCCTTCGCGATTGAAAGCAAAGTTGCCTCGCTTCTGCCATTCGTCAACACGCGGCGAATTGGAGAATCGGATTTGTGTGAGCTGGCGTATGTGATTGCACGAGAGGCGGAGGAACGTGAACCTGGTAGCGGGAATGTTCTGGGAGAATGAAAGCTCTCCGCGTGGTTCGTTGAATGCCGAGCCGGTCGAGAATGTCGCAATGTTCTTAAAAGATGTCCCGTCGTCGGAGGACTCGAGCAGGATAGGCCCACGCTGGTCGTCGTACGCGGCTGTGATAAATGAAACCTGGCGGATGTCGATGGGGCGGGTGAATTCGAATTGTAGGAAACCGTCTTTTTCGATCTTGACCATTTCGGGAGCTTCACCCGTTACTGTTTTGATGTCGACGGCTCCGCTTTTTGCCGTAATGTTTTTTGTGATCGAAGACAGTGGTATTTCGCCGGGCAGGCTTTTATAAGCTACGACCGCGATGTCTTTGTAATAATTCAATTTCTTCAGGGGCTGCGGAAGCTTGATCGCAACTGCTTTGCCGCCTTCCACAACGAGCTCACTCCACGTAACTTCCTGCATGGCGAGCTCCGGGGTGATCCACGGGCCGCCACTCGATGACCACCCTGGACAATTGTGCATGGTGAACTCGAGGCCCAATCGACGGGCTTCGCTGATGGCGTGTTTTTTTAGCTCGAGCCACCCGGGACTTAAGTAAACGATGGGCCCTTTCGGAATTCCTGTTCCCGCGTCGAAGTTCTGGAACCCGCCGATACCGACGCGGGCCATGGCTTCGAGGTCGAGTGTAATTCCTTCTTTGGTGACGTTGCCATTCATCCAGTGCCACCACGTGTGCGGCTTCGCGGAGGAGGGAGGAGTCTTGAACCCCAACTCCGTTGTATCGGCAATTGCGGGATGATGATTGCGCTCAATGATCCCAAACGGTGTGACGAGAGTTGCTAGACTAAGAGCGGACGTGCTTTTGAGGAAGGTGCGGCGTTTCATTTTTTTACGAAAGAGGGAGGTCGGAAGTATTTTCTGCGCCTGCGGCCACCAGTAACCTGATGCACTCTATCTGGTGATGCCGGGTGCGTCCTCCGTCGAATTTATAACCGTGTGCTGCCCACTGCAAGGGAGTATTTTTGAAATCAATGCACTTCTTGTGTATATCGGCGCCGGCCTTGATCAGTTTTTCAACAAGCGTATCCCTGCCGGTCCATGCCGCCCAATGTAGTGCAGTGCCGCCGTGTGTTCCGGCGTGACTGATATTTGCACCGCGTTCGAGATACAGAATGCACACCTTGTCGGCGGTAAGACTCGCAGCGGTGATGAGAGGTGTATCTTTTTTTTCTATAAGGCTCGTTGTTCGTTGTTCGTTGTTCGCGGCCAGGAATCCGAGGCCGTCGATGTTGGCGCCGTGATCCAGAAAGATCTTCGCCAGCTCCACACCCTGTTCGTCTGAATAAGTTTCGTTAAACACCCCGTCGCAGATACGGTGGAGCGGATGTGCGAGCGTTGGGTTTTTGTCGTCGTAGGGGATGCCGGCGTTTGCGAGGGAAGGGTGGGATGAAAGCAGGTCACGAAGCCCTTGGTAATCCACCGATGCGATGAGCTTTTTTATTTCAGACATAATAAACACAAATTAGCTTTTGCGGGGCAGAAGCCCAATACTCATCGCATGATCGATCGCGGCAACGGTATTGTCGAACAGGAAAACACTGATTTTTTTGTTTTGAACAGCATCCATCTGACGGATCGTCCGCGCACGCCTCTTTGGATTTACAATTCGCAAATAAATTGCGTGTATCCTATCTGGGTGTTCATTGGCGAGCTGAATATAGATCACGGGATCCTTTTGTGAATTGTCTCCGATGAGAACGAACTGCTGGTTGGGGAAACTTTCTATGATGCGCTTGATCCGCGTTTCCTTTCCCCGGTGTTTCGTATTTCCTATCTTGAATATCTGGGACCATCGCTTGAACGCGCTCAGCAGGAACGTCCCTTCCGGGAATTGATTACGGGTAAAGAAATCGATCAGGTAGTCGTACAGGTTCCATTCGCTGCTCGACACGTAGAAAAATGGGTTTGGTACGGTGGGCTCTGTGTGGCTGTAAGCCAACAACTGGTAAAAACGGGCCACATCTGAAAACGCTTTCCGCTTCAGCGGGTCCGTCGTGAACAGTGTCGTAAGTTTTTTTCCTGTTCGGCCCGAATGGGAAATAAGTACCGTGTCGTCGATGTCGGAGATGAACCCGTACTGGGTGATGTGAGGGATGAACACCTTGCCCTCGCCGGATACCGCGTCGTTGCCATGATCATCTTGCAGGTAGACCGTCACCGGTGTCCAGCCCGCCGGAGTGCTTGCCGTGGATGCCCATTGAAGCTCGAAAAAACCATTGGCGTCAGCGGTTGCGTGAATGCTTTGATCGTTCCACTGCATGCGGACTTTTGCGAACGGAAGGGGCCGGATGAAGTACAGCTTCGCGATAGAACGGATGTTCGACACCACATTGAAAGTGTATGCCTTTCCATGTTTTTCGAGGCCCTTCCGCACCTGACCATAGACTACCAGGTTCTGCTGATGACCATAGCCATTGAACACTTTTACCGTGACATCCTTGAAACTGGCATGATCTTGTCTAATGGTCATTTTTAATCGTCCGGGGCAAAAATAAGACCGGAATAACGAAGAACGTTACATGGCGGCCAGTGTGCGTAGAAGATTGCTTTTTGTTTTGAATGTGGTCTCCGGTGCAAAAACTGTGGACTGGCGGTCTGTTATTCTCGGATACTTCACCCAGTCGCCCCATGACATCGGCTTCTACAAGTTACCGGAGAATTTCACAACACAGGAGGTCCGGTTAGCGATCCAATCCTACCAGGCAGATTATGTGATCGCCGTCGGCGGCGATGGGACCGTTACCCTTTTGTCGGAATGCCTGGTCAACACAACAATGTCACTCGGCATCTTGCCGGCAGGATCGGCCAATGGAATGGCGAAGGAACTTGGCATCAACACCGATCCTCAGAAAGCATTGGACGTCATCGCTGCAGGTTTCACAAGGAGGATCTCGGCAACGATCATCAATGGCCGCACCTCGATCCATCTCGCCGACGTAGGTTTGAATGCTTTTATGCTCAAAGAATTTCAGTCACGCGGCAAGCGCGGGTATCTCGGGTACACGCTCGCGACGGCCAAAGTCCTATGGAAGAACCGGGGAGTCGATGTCGACCTTGCTTATGACGGCAAGCATGTTCGCATTAAGGCCGACATCATCCTGATCGCCAATGCTACGAGTTACGGAACCGGTGTTACCGTGAACCCGGTGGGCAAACTGGATGACGACGTGTTTGAAGTAATCGCCATCCCGAACCTTTCTCTTGGCGACGTCATCAAAAATAGTCTCCAGAAATCCACCATCGACAGAAGTAAAGTGAAGGTATTCCAGATGTCGGAAGGGACGCTAACCAGCAAAAGACCCGTTCATTTTCAGATTGATGGTGAATATCTGGGCAAGGTCAAAGAGGTTCACGCGAAGCTACTTCCCAACTGTTTACAAGTCATTGTTCCGGAGAACGTGCAGTGACGTTTACCGGTTTTGTCGTGGTACGCCGTGTATTTATGCGTTTCGTATTTTCTGAAACTTCCTATCTTCCGCGATAAATTCCCAGCGTCCATGAATCTGAAAACCATATTTGTCCCGGCTTTATTAGTCCTTGCGATCACCACCAGCGTCGCTCAACAGCTCGAAACCCGCTGGGCGAAGGAAGTAAGCAAGACCGCGCCGTTACCGGAATATCCCCGGCCCCAGATGGTGCGGGACACATGGATGAGTCTTAACGGAAGCTGGGACTATGCCATTTTGCCTTCGGAAACTCAAAATCCCGGTGCGTGGCAGGGGAAAATTCTTGTTCCTTACCCGGTCGAGTCCTCCTTGTCCGGCGTAAAGAAGACAGTTGGAAAAGCGCAAAGGCTTTTTTACAAGAGAACGGTTCAGCTGCCGGCAGCCGCAAAAAATAAAACAGTCCTTCTCCACTTCGGAGCGGTGGATTGGCAATGCGATGTTTTCGTGAATGGAAAGAAAGCGGGAACACATTCCGGTGGATACGATCCCTTTTCTTTCGATGTAACGGCGCTCTTAACAAAATCTGGCAGTCAGGAAATTACTGTCAGCGTTTGGGATCCGTCGGATGAAGGACCTCAACCGAGGGGTAAACAGGTTAACACGCCTAAATCGATCTGGTACACACCGGTCACAGGCATCTGGCAAACGGTATGGCTCGAGTTTGTGAACAAGTCGCACATCGCCGGCTTCAAACAAGTCCCCGACATCGACAATAAAACTTTGAACGTAAGAACGTCGGTCACTGGGTTCCAGCAAGGTGACGTCGTCAGGGTTACCGCATTCGATGGCCAGGCAAAGATCGAAGTAACGAAACCGGATACGACTGCGATCGATCTTAACATTCCATCTCCGAAATTATGGAGCCCATCCACTCCACATCTTTATGACCTGAAGATCGCTTTGGTAAGAAAGGGAAAAGTGATCGATGAGATCAGCAGTTACTTCGCGATGCGGAAGATCTCGATGGCGCCCGACAAGAATGGAATCCAGCGGTTGTTGCTTAATAATGAATTTGTGTTTCAGTACGGTCCGCTCGATCAGGGTTGGTGGCCCGACGGGCTGTACACGGCTCCAACCGATGAAGCTTTGAAATTCGATATTCAGAAAACCAAAGACATGGGCTTCAACATGATCCGCAAGCATGTGAAGGTCGAGCCCGCGAGATGGTATCACCATTGCGACAAGCTCGGGATGCTGGTATGGCAGGATATGCCGAGCGGCGACATGGGAAATAAATGGGACCAGCGTCCGGGTATCGTGGGTGTCGCGACAGACAAGCAGCGCACACCGGAGTCGGAAGCGATTTTCAGGAAGGAATGGAAAGCCATCATGGATGCAAACTTCAATGCTCCGTCGATCGTTGTCTGGGTTCCGTTCAACGAGGCATGGGGTCAGTTCAAGACGAAGGAGATTGTCGAATGGACGATGTCATACGACAAGTCGCGAATTGTCAACCCGGCCAGCGGCGGAAATTTCCATCCTGTTGGTCACATCATGGACCTGCACAATTATCCTGTTCCGTGTATGCCCGACCCGGCGATCTACGGAGGGAAGCAGATCATCGTGCTTGGCGAGTTCGGCGGTTTGGGATTGCCTGTGGACGGGCACACCTGGCAGAACAAGGACAACTGGGGCTACCAGTCTTTCAAGACCAAAGAGGAGTTGTTTGAGAGGTATAGCTCGTTCATCGATGCCATGCCGAAACTCATCGAAGGCGGTTTATCTGCCGCAGTGTATACGCAAACCACCGACGTTGAAATTGAAACGAACGGATTGATGACGTATGACCGCGAAGTGACCAAGATGCCGGAGGCAAAGCTGAACGAGATACACCAGAAGTTGTACGGCAAGTTGAAATAACGTTGCCGGACGAAACTACATCGCAACACCGATCACCAGCGCAATAACTAATATTACGCCATACAATCCGACAATAATGGCCGTCAGCAATCCGATGAATTTGTAGTGTGACTTGAGATTTTCAAGCGCCGACGTCAGGCCGACCGTGTCATTCGACTTCACGGCTGCAGTTACCTTAGTGGCAAACCGAAATAGATATAGTATCGGAAAGAAGTACAGGGCTGCAAACAACAGGTACACGACGGTCACGAGAACCTGAAATCCTGCAATCTGCTGCTCCATACCGATGGTCGACATGACGGTGCCGAGGAACAGGGCAACGATCACCATCAGGCCGACGAAGCAAAATCCGAGGATAGATAAGAACTTGGCCCAGCCGCCTGTTTCTTTAAGATAGCTGGCGCCCTGGCTGGTTACGGAAAGGCCCGAACCTGAGCCGGATGAGGAGTCAATAGGATCGATCATAAGGGGTTTAAGTTTTTACTAGTAAAAAGATAGTAAAAAAGGCGATTGATTGGTGAGTTGAGTTGGAAATTCAAACTTCAGTATGAGAAGAAGTGGCCGCCGACGGCACAAATCTTATCTTAGTAACCGAACTATGAATAAAATATTGATCATCCTGCTGGCCTTACCGGCATTTTCTTTTGCTCAGAGCGAGTTGAAATGCTCCTCGCCCGACAACCGTATTGTGTTCTATTTCAAGCTCAAGGCCGATCAACCGACCTACCGGATTGCCTTTAAGGGATCCGAGCTAGTAAAGGAAAGTACCATTGGCCTTGCGTTCAGTGATGGAGATTTCAAACAATTGAAGATGCAAAAACCTGTTGCCCGTAAGGGCAAGGAGGAATATGATCTCGTCGTCGGTAAGACCTCTCACGTGGCCGATAATTATAATGAAGTCGTCATTCCGCTGAAGTCAGCGAGCAAGGACATCAATATTGTTGTTCGCGCATTCAATAGTGGGGTTGCATTCAGGTATGAATTCATCCGGAGCGACAAAGACTCTCTTATACTTACGGACGAAAGGACCACTTTCAATATCGCGGGAGACGCTGTCATCAAAGCTCTTTTTCTTCCCAACTACGTCAGCTCTCACGAAGGACTATACACCACCACGCCATTGAAACAGGTAGCGGATAATATGCTGATGGACATGCCGCCTCTTTTTGATTTCGGGAACGGCAACTACATGGCCATTACCGAAGCGGCATTGCTCGACTATGCGGGAACATACCTGATGAAGGACAACGGCATACTAAGAGGAATGCTATCGCCGTGGCCCGGTCAGACTTCAATTAAAGTGAAAATGAAAGCCCCCCACAAAAGCCCGTGGCGGGTCTTTATGATCGGTGATCGCGTGGGTGCATTGATCGAGTCGAATATTCTTACCAGCCTTAGCGATCCGCCCAAAATAAAAGACACCAGTTGGATAAAACCCGGGAAGACCACATTTCCCTGGTGGAATGGCAACATCGTTCCCGATACTTTGAACGCTCCCGGAAATAATTTCGTCACTCAACAGTTTCACATCGACTTCTGTGCACGCAATGGTATCGAGTATCACTCCGTGGTCGAGTACGGACTTCATCAATGGTACGTCGACGACGGTGTCGGGTTTGCGCCGGGGCCCAACTCCGACGTGACCAGGGCAGTTCCGGGTCTTGATATGAAGGAGGTTTGTGACTATGCGCACTCGAAAGGCGTGGGAGTGCGGGTATGGATACATTGGGGCGCATTGTATCCCAAGATCGATGAGGCATTTGCGCAATTCGAAAAGTGGGGGCTAAGCGGAATGATGATCGACTTCATGGACCGCGACGATCAGCAAATGGTGAACATCCAGACTGAAATGCTCGAGAAGGCTGCCAGGCACCACCTTCACGTTCAGTTTCACGGCGCTTATAAACCAACCGGCCTCCACCGGACGTACCCCAACGAGCTCACCCGCGAAGGCACACTCAATTATGAGGTGGATAAGTGGACTCCCGAAGGCCTCTCTCCCGATCACGACCTCGATATTGTTTTCAGTCGCATGCTGGCCGGAAGTACCGACTATCACCTGGGCGGATTCAGAGCGGCGACGAAAGAAAAATTTCGGATGCAATATTCGCGGCCGCAGGTTCTTGGTACGCGATGTCACATGATGGCGATGTATGTTGTGCTGGAGAGCTATCTCGGTATGGTCTGCGATTATCCCGAAGCCTACGAAGGCCAGCCCGGTTTTGAGTTTGTTTCGAAGGTCCCGACTATCTGGGATGAAACACGTGTGCTCGATGCGAAAGTGGGTGAGTATGTTGTGATCGCACGACGGAAAGGTAACGAGTGGTTTGTCGGTGGAATTACAAACAGCCAGACCCGGGAGCTGAATATTAATCTTTCAATGATAGGGGATGGAAGTCATACGGCTACTGTTTATACGGATGCTGCCGATGCATCCACGGAACCGAATCATATTTCCAGGGAAGAGAGGCAAGTGACCAGGTTGGATCCCGTAAAGGTGAAGCTCGCGCCGGGTGGCGGATTTTGTATAGTGGTGAGGTAATAACTGAGGGTCGCCGATGAGATTAGTTCTCCTGGTCTTCATGATCGTCTTGGTTGGGTGCAACAAGAATGCTCCTGAAACGAGCTTGCCCGACCTGGTCGACGGCGATTCGACTAACCACAGTTTTGCGACGGCCAACTCGCTCCGCAACAACGGGAAATTAGATTCTGCAGTTGTCATCTACCGGCAATTGTTTTCAGACGGACCCAACAGAAACGAAAAAAGTTATGCCTTGTTGAACGCAGCCATTTGTTCGTGGATCGATACCGATTCGATTCCGTTAACAATGGATAGCTTGAATTATCTGCCGGGTATCAGCGAGCTGACGAACGGCATCGCTAATCTCTCCGAAAGTGAAAAGGGCCTCCAATACCTCTACCAGGCGCGACACCTGTTGGACCGGCAGCGGCTGGGCGAAAGCTTTCACTATTTGATATTGCTTGAGATGTGTGGTATTAGCCATCGCACGGTTTCGCCGCGAATGGATTCGGCGCTTCACTACTTTAAAACTGCGTACAATCTGACTCGCGGGCGAAAGGAACTCTCGGGTCACACACCGCGTATGTTGTATCATCTCGCCGACATGTCGATGATCGACCGTAACGAGGCGGTTGGATTGGCTTATCTGGATGAAGCGCTTGCATATAATTGCAGTCAAAAATTGCGAGGAGAACTGTTGATGCTGCGCGGTACGCTGCTTCGAAAACTTTACCGTTACGACTCGGTCGCATCCATTTACGATGCAGCCGCCAGGATCTTTGCGGAGAATGGCATGAGCCGCCTCCTCACGAAAGTATATGGAGAAAGATCGGTGTTCGCCATTGTCACACACAACGACACTCTTTTTCAAAGGACTGTGCTCGCGATAGATAATCTTCCCGAACATGCGAGGAGTGCGGATGTCAACACCGACCGGCTCCGGGGAGCATATTACTACACTAAAAATGACCTGGTCAACTCGAATAAGCATTACGAAAAGGCGCTGGAGTATTTCAAGGGACAACGTCGCCCGGATCTTGTTCAATTGATGGAGTGTTTCTATTCACTCACCGATCAGTATATGACACTGGGGGACTTTAAAAACGCGGAAAAGTATGCCTATCAGGGGCTCGTATATAAAACGGGGCTTACAGGCCGGGAGATTACCTGGGCCGACCTGAAACGACCGGAGATTACAGACGAGAAATATAATTTTATCAACTACGATCTGTTGGCCAGTATCTTTTATAGAAAGTTCGTCCTTACAGGATCCAGGGAATCGTTGGAAAAGGCTCATGACCTTTACCAGTTGATCGATTCGCTCATGGTAAAACAAGTGCGGCTCGTCGACGACGATGCCATATTGAAATCATTGCAATTACAGCGGGAGATATATTCGAGGGCCGTCAAAGTTTCCTATGATCTCTATAAGTATTCGTCCGAACGGAAATACCTGGAAGCAGCACACATTTTCATGGAAAGGAGTAAGGCTTTTTTGCTTTGTAAAGACGTCGTATCGGCGCGCGACGAGTATTTTCGCGACGTACCACCTGATATAAAGAAGGAAGAGCTACAGTTGAAAAGAAAAGTAGCCGGGTTAAAAGCGCACAAAGGTCTCGCGAGTGACGAGCTTTCTCTGGCGCTGAAAGAGCTTGAGGAATTTTATGAGCAACTTCAAAAAAACCACCAGGCATACTATGATGCCCGGTACGCGTTGCAGATCCCGTCGTACAGTGAGGTCCAGCAGTTTTCAAAAAACGAAACTGTCAATATCTATCAATACTTCACGACGGGCGATGCGATTTACCTGACAACCTATTCCGAACCCGGTGAATTCCGGGAGATACCATTGACAAAGCCGCTCAAGGACAGCATCGAGCATTTCCGGAGACTGGTTTCGTCGGTACCCGCCCTTCCGGTGGAAAGGCACGTGAAGGCGTTCGTCGGCAATTCGAATTACGTGTACTCGCAGTTGCTGGCCCCGGCGTTCCGCCCCGGTGCGAATACCTTGATCGTTCCCGATCAGTACATAGCAGGAATCCCATTCGAAGCTATGGTTACCGGGACCAATGGAACCTTTCGAAGCGCCGGTTACCTCGTGGAACAAACCCGGATCAGCTATGCGTATAGTTTAAAAAAATTCCAGTTGCGACCGCTGACAACGAAGTCACCGCAGTCGATCATCGCTTATTCGTTCAATGCCCGGGGCGGCAAGGCTGTGTTACCCGGAACGGGGAGAGAGATGGATGTGATCAGTGAAATTTTCGTCGATAAAGCACAACTGCGATCAGGTAGTAACACAGGAAGAGACCAATTGCTGAAAGACCTCGAAGGTGATTTCGACCTGATCCACCTGGGACTTCATGCATCTTCAAGTCAGGTCGATCGTTTCGACAATCGTATTTACCTGCCGAGCGACGAACAGGTCTTTGGTTACGAGGTTGTTCCGCTAAAGATCAAAGCGACGACCGTGGTGCTGACCGGCTGCGAAACGGCAGCAGGATCATACCTAGTCGGAGAGGGTACATTCAGCCTGGGAAGATGTTTTCAGCAGGCAGGTGTTGATTATGTTGTGTCGTCGTTGTGGAACCTTCCCGATCTGACAACATCCGATGTGACGAAATACTTCTACAAAGAGCTAGCGCAAGGCAAGTCACCTGCAGAGAGTATTTCGTCAGCAAAATTAAAGTACCTGGAAGGTTCGGATGAGATTACGGCTCATCCTTATTTCTGGGCGGGACTGGTGTGCTTTCAGTAGTTTCGAAAGCTACTTGCCACCTTTTATCGGATCTGGGACGAGGTGCGCACTGCGCGTGACGTAGATACCGAGCGTTGCATCGTACGTGACGGGAGCGTCGATCGCAACATTTGGAAAGAACTCATTTCGTCGTTGCTTCAATGTGCCGTCGGGGCGATAATTCCAGTCGAACGAACCTCCCGCGTCACACGCAAAATAGCATACGGTATAGTCGATCATCAGGAATGGATAGAAACTCATTTGATTGAATGTAAAAGAACCGAGTATCCCTTTCGCTTTTTTATAGTTCGTTTTTTTGCCGGTGGTCTGGATAAGACTAAAGTCCGATGGGAGCTCGAGCAACGTCGGGCATCCGAACTCGCCGCGTTTCTTACATCCCGGCTGGCTGTTGTTTGGCTTGTTGCCAAAAAGCTTGAGAACGAAGAGTCCGAGGAATCCTTCTTCTTGTGAAACGTTGTCAAGCTCGATACCGAACCTGTTAGAAGCAGTTACCTTCTTTTGAGCACCGACCTCTTCGAAATAAGGTGGGACGTACATGTGCGCGAGACAGTAGAGATTATTGGCCGCTTGCCGCGCAAGCCCGGTGTTAGCGGGTTCGATGTTGTCTTTGAACCCGAAAAACCGGAAGGGTATAATCTCTTTCAGGTCGGCGCCTTCGTCCAACGGGGTCGCATCGTAACTGAAGACGCCGCAGCCGTGGTCGTTGCAGGACTGCAGCAGGACTTTGTATGGTTCGTTGCGATCATAGATCAGCCTGCGCTGAACGGGTTTGCTTTTAGGATCCTTTGGACCCTTGGGTGGTGTTGTGATTGCCATATAGACTTTTGTTTTTTGGGTTGATGGATAAGAAAGATTTTGGTAAACTATTAAACTGAAAATAAATGTTCAACCCAGGAACATTTATTTGAGCTTCGTCATAAGCTCGGATGCCTTTGCGCTATAGTTGTTGTCCATCCTGGCAAGCTCCGAAAGATATTTGCGGCTCATATCGACGTTTCCGGTTCCCAGGTAGGCCAGCGCGAGGTACCACCTGGTTTGTGTGGCAAATGACTCGCCTCCTTCATACTTCTTCAGATGTGATACGGCGGCGGGATAGTCTTTCAGCGCTAATGCGCAGACGCCCATATAAAATTGGTCGTCGGGGGTGGAGGTGTCGATGTTTGTTAATTCCCGGAGGGCCGATTCATAGTTGCCGAGCTCATAGTCCCTGAATGCTTTTGCGCGCGCCGTTGAATCTTCTCTTTCACCCCTCACCACCGGCACAATGACATTCGGGTATGGACTAAAATAGGAGGCTACCAGGTCTTCATTGGGATTGGCGGAAGGTCCTTTGCCGATGAAAAAGAACAACGAAAGGACGATTGCGATTGTCGCTGCGACGCCGGAGATCCAATACCATACTATGTTGTTGGACTTTTGTTCATCTTTCGGTTCGGCTGCTTTCAGATAACCGAGCAGATCTTCGCGGCCGGCAACTTTGGTGCTCTCGATAACATATTTCAGATCCTGGTAGAGGTCTGCAAATTCCTTGTCTTCTTCGATGCGCTTGCGCACAACGCCGGCTTCGCTGGCGGAAAGCTTTCCTTCCAGGAACAGATCGATCAGCTCGATATCGTCGCCCTCCTCTTTCATTGTACGGTGCTCCCTTGTGTTATTTCCTGAAATTTTTTCCGGAGACGGGCCAGGCATTTGTACTTCTGACTCTTAGCAGTCGCTTCGTTCTTATAGCCCAGGCTATTGACGATCTGCACCATCGAACGATGGTGATAATAGAATTCGATTAACAAGGACTTACAGGGTTCGCCAAGCAAATGGAGACTGGCGACGGCTTTATCCAACGCCCGTTGTTCGAATGGTTCTGTAGGACTTTGGTCTACCGGCAGATCGAATTCATCGGCATCGAAATCGCCGAGCGGCCGTATTTTCATTTCACGCCGGTTGGCTTCACGCAGCTTATTCTTACCGATTGCAAACAGGTATGTTTTTTCAGAGCTGCTCAATGATAGCAGCCTCCCGGAAACGACATTCTCGTAAAGAACGATGATAGCCTGTTGCCACGCATCTTCTGCCGTTGCAGTAGGGCATTTGAATTTCTTAAATGCCCAGCCAATAAATTCTTTACGATAGTCCAGATACACTTTTGCCAGAGCTTCCTTTCCGCCACTTCTTATGTGCTCAATTATAGACATAGATTAATGGAAGGGAAGCGGTCACGTCAACCATGGGAGATCAGGTTTTTTTGAGCTTGGGGTACCAGACGGGTTTAGCACAGTAAATATAGAGCAAAATCCCTCATTACGGCCTGCGAACGGCATTCTGACATTGTCATTTTTTTTTCGTGCACGCGGTTCACCATCCCGTTGCCCTTTCATCAAGGTCAACTCAATACCTCTAAACCTTAATTCTATAGTTATGAATCTCAGGAGGCTTTCAATCATGCTTTCATTCATTTGGATGATACTCGTTCATACGGGTTGTTTTACCACCACAACGGGTGACCCAACGCCAAACGGTTCCGGGTCGGGATCCGGATCAGGATCAGGTTCAGGATCCGGGTCGGGTTCAGGCTCCGGTTCCGGTTCGGGCTCGGGTTCAGGCTCCGGCTCCGGCAGTAATTCGGGATCCGGGACATCGACAACGACCACCATCACGTTCCGTAACATGGCGAAAACAGCTACGACGATCACCTTCGACGGTGATACCAAGGTTGCCGATGCCGGGGCTTCTGTTGTCTTCACGGGCACCAAAAACGTATCGGCGGTTGGAACGGCAGTCACTAGCGGCAAGACGACGACTGGCACGCTGGTCGGACTGCAGATCAACTGGACGCTCAGCAATACATACCCGGCCACGGGCAATACAACGATCGACCTCAACGTCTCCAGCGAATATTTCTTCGTCTACGTGACAAACACCTCGACAAAGCAAATAACGAAGGTCTATGTAAATCACGGCTTACAGAACCAGACCCTTGATAACCTCACACTTGCGAGCGACGGGTTGAAATACAGCATCGGGTACTACAAGGCTTTTTCTAACAGCAATGTGCGGCTGGAAAGCGGCACTTCATTCTGGAAATGGGAAAGCACCGACCTGAAGCTGCCTTTCACACTGAACCAGTCGGTGTCATTAGCTGCATTGTAGTTGCAAAACTAAACCTAACTCTAAACCTGACCTATCATGAACAAACAGTTATACCTCATCTGCGGATTGATGCTGGTTCTCTTTTCCTTTTCATTTAATGTTTTTGCACAACAGGAAAAAGGCGACGTGCAAATGCAGGCATCTTTAAGCCTGACCAGCAGTAGCTCGTCGGGAACAACCACATCATCATATAGCGCCTCGTATTCAGTAAGTAAATTTTTTACAAAGAACGCTGAGCTCGGCATCTCCTATATTTTAGGCGGAGGATCGGGATCTTCATACAACTTTGTTTCGCCCTTCTTCAATCTCAACCTGCTGTCCAAGAATGGCAGGTTTGTGTTTTACACGGGCGCGCAGTATTTGCTGAGCTCTCAAAAGTTCGGCGAAATGAAGACGCTGTCGGGTGGGGTGGGCGTCAAGGCTGGCATTCGTTCATACGTCAGCAAGAATATATTCTACTTCGTAGGCCCGAACCTTACCTTTCTGCCTGAGGGTTCAACGCAGTTCGATCTGACTGCCGGCATAGGTGTGTTGTTCAAGAAGACGAAGGACGCAGACCTGTGACAACCTGGCATTCCTTTCGTCGGTGCGTTGGACGAATGTTGCTGCTGATCGGCATTCCAACTTGCGCTTTAGCGCAGGATATCTACCTGTACCCGGTGAGTAAACACAAGGTTAGCTCCCGCAAGCTCCGTTCGATCTCGTTCTCCGACCAGTCTACCTATGTCTCCACACTGGATGTGAAAGACGGCATCGCTGTTTGGACTGTCGACGGATTTAAGAAACAACGTGAATGGCAGGAAAATTCATCGCTGAACCTTCACAGATTTTATGAAGAAGACAAGCTGCTGACGCTCGACGATGCCGGCAACATCCGGCGTTACGATATCGGCACAGGCAAAGACCTGGCGGGGGCCAAGATCTCTTCCGGTGTACGCAGCGCCTGTCTCGATCCATCCAGGCAGTTCGTCGGTTCGATCAACAAGGAAAGCACGATCGAGATATTCGACATAAAGACGAATGCTATTTCCGGGCGTATCCCCGCCGGAAAGATCAAAGACATCGGTTACCTGGGATACGATCGTTTTGGTCAACAGCTCGTCCTTCTTTCGGGCGACGGAAAGGCTTATGCCTGGAATCCATTGAACGCAAAATTTCTTCGTGAGTTGAATCTAAGGACCAGGGAGTATAGCGATTCGAGGTCGATCATTCACGCTTCCGGTATGAACAACGGCGCCGACCGGTTTCTGCTGGCTTCGGAAGAAGTTTATATCCCACAAGGCGGCTTTATGGCGCCAGACAACAGGCTCGAGAGAAAGAACTGGATCGTAGCCTATGACTGGACAAGCGGCGAGGAGGTCAAAAAAATGTCACTCAAATACACAGTCGATGGAATGGCCGTCGGTCCGGGTCCGTCGAACGTTGCATACTTCACCACGAGTGTGAAGGCCGTTGTGATGTTGAACATGGAACGGGCTACCGTAAGCAGTGTGGTCTCTGTTGATGAAGTGCCTTCGTGTATTGCCATCTCGCCCGACAACCGGTACCTCGCCGTTGGCACCGTGGCCGGCAATCTTTACCTGTACGAGATCGTCCGGAATGATCCGGCGGAAGTCAGGATATTGTCTCCGAAGGTAAACCGGAATGTAGGCCAGATGACGGTCACCGAATCGCCGGTCGAGATTGCTTGTGAGATCGAGACTCCCCGAAGAATAGACAAGGTGTTTGTGAACAACAACGCCGTTGACTACCGGTACGATGGAAAATTCTCTGCACAGGTTCCATTGGTGCGCGGCAAGAACCGCGTCCGGATCGGCATTCGCGACAGCGATTCCAATATCACGGAGAAAGATTTCTATCTCACCTATGAGCCCGACAGCGTAATACAAAATGACCAGCGCCGTCCGGCCAACGGTAAGCGTGTGGCGCTCGTCATCGGTAATTCTTCATACATATCGGCGCCACCATTGGCCAATGCTCTCAACGACGCTGTATCAGTGACGGCTGTTCTGAATGATCTGGGCTTTGAAGTACAGTCCGTTTACGACGGAGGATACGAACAGATCAAGAACGCCGTGTGGACCTTTGGCGACAGGGTAGCTGATGCCGATGTCTCTGTTTTTTATTATGCGGGCCATGGTCTCGAGATCGATGGGTCGAACTACCTGATCCCTACCGACGCGAATATTCAGAACGCGCTTGATGTGAAACAGATGGCGGTGCCGCTTGTCGGTATTTTGAACACGGTGGAATTCGCCAACGATGAGGGCTTGAACATCATTATTCTCGACGCCTGCAGGAACAATCCGTTCCCGACGGGTAAACGTGGAGGTGCGGGCCTGGCGCGAGTAACGGCTCCGACCGGAACGTTGATCGCTTATGCCACCGACCCTGGTGCGACTGCTTCGGATGGTGATGGAAAAAATGGACTGTACACGGGAGAGCTTGTAAAACAACTTCGCATCTCGCAGCGGATCGAAGATGTGTTCATCAACACCAGGAATAATGTGGAGGAGATATCGTCAGATCGTCAGCATCCATGGGAGGAGGCGAGGCTCAAAGGTATTTTCTATCTGAAATAATTATACAAGGCATTCCCCGCCGAGGTTTTCAAAGACGTTGAAAACCAGGTATCCGACCAGAAGCTGAAAGTTGCGGGCTCTCAACATTCAGAGCACGGCGGATACCGGTCGGTGGGATAATAAAGGATAAGGCATAGGCTGAGCTAAAAGAAAATTTATTTTTTTATTTGGGTCCAATTTTTTTGCGACGGCCTTTACATAGTAATCCATTGAAGATCAGTTTTTAATCTCGTTTTTTTATACCCCTTTATATACCTCTTTTTAGGAAGTAGTTTTTTACCATGCCGCAGCTGTCCGTACTGTCCAGCTTGCCTTTCATCAAAGATTTTGTTCAACTTAAAGTAAGTTTTTTGGAATCGGGTAGTTGGCACTAATATTCCAGGAAGAGGGCACGGCCACGCTGCACACCTAGAAAATTTCCCTATACAGCCGAGTAATGGATGATCACCTGCTGAGCGATTGCTTAGGTGCAGTGGTAAGAAAATTTGCGAAAATGGACGATGTTATAGGTCCCTATGGTAATAATTTCGAGGAACTAGATAACTTTTGAAGATGGATGAGGTAATTGCAAAAATTGAAGCACTCGTAAAGAAGTATCCGGAGCACATCAAAAAGTATCCGCCAGTCAAGCTCGACGTTGTACCCGCAACTGAGAAAATGCTGCATTTTCCGATCGGACCGTCGCTTTTGGAAATATACAAGTACTCCGACGGGCTCGGCTTTCTCGACTACGCGCTGTTGAGTATCAACAACAAAAATATGGAGAAGCTGGCAACCAGTAACGATACAGGCACAATCAAAGAAAGAGGAGGCATCGAATTCATGGGAACGTCAGGTGATGAGCGTTTTATCCTCGACACCGATGGTAAAACGGTCAGGTATATCACTGAGGAATTTGATGATGTCGGTGTAGTAGTCGCAACGTCAGTGGAAGGTTTTTTTAGGGAATTTGTAGCGAAAATAGAGGTTTTGATGACGCATGTTGGCCCTGATGATGTAGTTCGTTATTTTACAGATGAAGATATTCAATCCGAGTTTTCAGATTGGCATGTAAACTAACGGAGTGACCGGCGTTTTATATGAGAAGTTTCCTGACGGCGATATTCACCTTCCTGCTTTTTGGCGCCGTCTATGCCCAAAAACCCGACTCCATTACCCATCATTATGACTCCCTCGCCAAAGTAAAGCTGTCAGCGCTCGACTCATCTTCCAATCGCGTCAACAACAAGATCGACTCTGTTCAGCAAAGATTGAACAGTATTCTCAACCCAAACCTCCGCGCCGGAAGCCCTTTCGGCAAAAGACCTGCACTCGATAAAAAACTTCCCGACTCACTCTCCGCCGTTCACGATCTCGACTCCATGAAACACGGGCTCACCCACAAGATCGATAGCCTCAAGTCGCTCAACCTGCCCACAGAAAGATATACACGCAAGCTCGACAGTCTGAACAAGATAAGTCCGGCGAGGTATGTTCAACAAGCCCGGCAAAAGCTCAACAACGCACAGGACAAGCTGAATGAACCGGTGAACGACATCGAACAAAAGATCAATAGACCCATCGACAACGTTGAGAATAAATTCAATGAAAAACTGTCAGCTATTAACAAGGAAGCAGGCGGAGATACGGGCCTTCCAGGTAACGTTGACCTGAACAAAAATGTGAAACTCCCCGACGCCAAGCTCGACACTTCCATAAAAACCGACGGTGCATTAAAAATACCGGGCACGGATGTCAAACTCGACAACCCGTTAAATAATGTCGACAATCCCTTAGCCGGCAAGCTTGAAAAGGCAGGTGATGCAAAGGAGAAGTTGAACGGGATCAAGCAGGCGCCTCAACAGAAGATCGATCAGCTCAAGTCGGCAGAGCAACTAAAGACCGTCCAGGAGAAGGCCGGTAAAGTGAATGACCTCACGGATAAAACGCAGGGGTATGCACAAGATGTTCGTAAGGTAGCCGATGGAGATCTGGGTGAAGTAAAATCAGTTCCCGACGCTATCGAAAATAAAGTCAAGGGCATGGACGAGATCAAAGACCTTCAGAATCAACAAGGCTTGGGCGAGCTGGAAAAATACAAGGACATGGCCGGCGCCGCTAACGATCCTGCCGCTATGAAGGAGATGGCGAAGAAACAAGTTCTCACACAGGCAAAGAACCATTTTGCAGGAAAAGAAAAAGCGCTTCTTGCAGGTATGGAACAGCTCAGTAAGCTCAAACAGAAATATCCGGATATGCCTACGCCCGAACAGTTGAAGAAGAGAGTCTACAACGCGATGCATGGTAAACCATTCATCGAACGCATCGTTCCAGGCCTCACGTTGCAGATCCAGAAAACCTCGAATGTACTCGTCGATCTCAATCCTGTAGTGGCTTACCGGATTTCGGGCGTATGGAATGCGGGCCTGGGTTGGAACGAGCGTTTCTCATTTCATAAGTGGAATCAAATGGTGCCGCTCGATAGAACATACGGTCCGCGGGTATTCACAAGTGTGGTCATTGCGAAAGGTTTCGGCGTAAAGATCGAAGCGGAAAAAATGAACACTTATGTTCCCAACAATCCCCTTACAGCTGACGCCGGCCACCGTCAATGGGTGTGGAGTGTTTTTGTTGGCCTCAAGAAGGACTATCGCATTTCAAAAAATATTCGCGGAAACCTGCAGACACTGTACAACCTGTATGACGATCACGACAATAGTCCATACACGGACCGACTGAGTATTCGAATGGGATTTGAGGTGCCGATGAAGAAGAGGAAGAAGTAAGTGTTACCTGGTCTGCCACGAGGTCAGCGGCATCTGCCAGGAAAAGGAGTGGAAGGAAGAGTTTCAGCGCATTATATCTCCTTAGTTTGTGGTCCTCAGTTTTAATAAAACGGCGGTTATTAATGACGGCAGCACTGCAGCATTTACTGCCGTAAGCGGCTCGACTCACACGGGCACTAAGGAAGAAGACGGCGCTCGGCACATTAAGGGAGAAAAAGTCACCTCAGGACAAGCTTATTGGAAAATAGAAGTTCCTGTTTCAACCGTTCCGGCCAAGCATCGATCATCGCGAGATTTAAAATGAAGATCACCAATGTCGGTGGCGATGGAGTATGGGCAGATCTGCGGGCTGACTATAATTCCGACATAGACTTTTATACTTCAACAAGTCTTTATCTGGAAAACATTGTAGGAACAGCTGACTACGCAGAATATACTCTCATACTGAACTGTTATCCCGAATATCGGCCTGACATTTCGTTTTACGTGGTTTTTGCCGGATCGAGTACCGGCGATGTTTTGATTAAAGACATCGAAATCTCCTACAACAACTAGCGCGATTTACTAATAAAGGCCTCTACTCAGAATCTTTGTTTCCAGAGAAATTTCGGTGACTTTGGTTATTTTTTGGAGGATTCCAGTCTATTCCTGTAAGATTTTTTGCGCCAGGTGCAGTTGTTTGAAGTTAGCTTGCGAACAGGTACACAGCTTTAGGGAAATAAAATTTACTATTAGTATGAGGAGATTAACTTTAGTATCGGCGTGGCTAGTAATCGTTTCGCTTCTGCCGGCCACAGAATTAATTGCCCAGTCTAAGGAAATCACACTTTGGCCGAACGGCGCTCCCGGGTCGGAGGGCAAGACGTCGAACGAAAAAGTGAGAGTCGCGGAGACGGGCGACCACGTGGTGTCCGGTATACACAGTCCGTCTATTACTCCGTTCCTGCCAATGGCAGGCAAAGCCAATGGCACAGCTGTGATCATTGCACCCGGAGGTGGTCATCGTGAATTATGGATTGATCATGAAGGTTATAATCCGGCAAAATGGTTAAGCGAGCGGGGTGTGACGGCGTTTGTGCTGAAGTACCGCCTCGCCAAGGAAGAAGGGTCAACTTATACCGTTGACGAACACGAGCTGGCAGATATCCGTCGCGCAATACGTCTCGTCCGTACACGCGCCAAAGAATGGAACATCGATACTGCCCGGATCGGCGTGATGGGATTTTCGGCTGGAGGAGAAATTGCTGCCTTATCCGCCATGAGAACTGAAAAAGGAGATGCTTCATCAAAAGACGTTGTTGAGCGTGAAAGCTCACGCCCCGCTTTTCAGGCGCTCATCTATCCCGGAGGATCTGCGCGGTTTGAGGTAACTAAGAATTCCCCGCCAGTGTTTTTGCTCGGTGGTTATGGCGACCGGCCGGATATCGCCGAGGGGCTTGCCCAGGTCTATATTAAATACAAACAGGCAGGTATTCCTGCCGAACTTCATATCTATGCAAACGCCGGACATGGCTTCGGGCTGCGGCAGACCAATAAAGGGGGAGTGGCAGGATGGATGCAACGCTTTTCCGACTGGCTTGTCGATCAGGGTTTTTAAAAGCCAATGTTTACAACCCTGTGTATGCAAAGAATACTGCTATCAATAATTTTTATTGTGTGCAGTATCACCTGTTATGCACAGAATAACGTACGCAGTAAACCGGTTAAGGGAGCGCCATTGGATCTTGCATTACCGGATAGTTCAATACTCTCCATGGCCTGGATCCCACCTGGAAAATTTACGATGGGCAGTCCCGGATCAGAGCCCGGTAGAAAAACAGATGAAGGTCCACAGCGTAAAGTGACAATTACCGCAGGTTACTGGATCGGAAAAACAGAAGTTACTATCGGCCAATGGAAGGCGGTAATGGGTGAGAGCTTTCGGGAGCATATCATTCACATGCTCAACGATGAAACCATGTATGACTTCGGAGAGCAGAAGCAAAAGCTTCGTGAGTACATGCATTTTGACCTAAAAGACGTCGATAAGATTATTGCCAATGAAAACGATGAATTGCCCATGTATTTTGTCAGCTGGCAGGATGCCATGGCATTTTGCATAAAACTTACCGGGCAAGAGAAGGTGAAAAGGCATCTTCCAAAGGACTATGAGTATTCATTACCTACAGAAGCGCAATGGGAGTATGCCTGCCGTGCAGGAACGACTACAGCTACATATGCGGGTGATCTGGTTATAGAAGATGACAAAGCCGCGGTACTCGACAACATTGGTTGGTATGGAGGTAATAGTGCCGTCGGATATGAAGGAAGAAAATTGGGCAATGCGAAGGCGGGTCCACGAAATGTTGGGACAAAGAAACCGAACGTCTGGGGTTTATATGATATGTCTGGAAATATTTGGGAGTGGTGCCATGACTGGTATGGTCCATATTCCGCAGAAACAAAGAATGATCCGGTTGGAATGGTTAGTGGGACAGGAAAAATAAACCGTGGGGGCAGTTGGGGCAGCGGTCCCAATAGCGAGCGATCAGCTGCACGGGCGAGTAATCCTCCGGCGGAGAAAAGTGCTTATAGGGGGTTTAGGATGGTGCTTTGTAAAGTGAGTCGGGTTTCCAGATAACATGTTGCGTTGATCTGTTTCTTACAATCAGCCGCACGCTGCTTTGTTGATCTCATTCTGTAAATTGGATTTAGAAACAATCCCCCATGCGATCTACACTACTACCCTCGCTGTCGGTCTGTGTTTTGCTTTCTTTGATGACCTGCAACTCATCGAAGGACGATGCAGTCGGAGAAATGCCAATGCTGGGCACTTCCGAACAAGCATCTGAATGGTTCCTGGCTACCGGCGATTGGTTCAACGATCCGAAACTCTACGTGCGGACCATTGGCACTGGTCCCGATACTGTTGTGATGCTGCATGGAGGATGGGGTGGCGAACACCGCTATTTGATTGAGACCACGCGCGGGCTGGAGGACAAACATTGCTTTGTACTGTATGATCAGCGTGGGTCGCTGCGATCTCCCTTCCCGGATTCATTAATAAGTTTTGAAAATCACATCGCTGACCTCGAGCTTCTCCGCAAAGAGCTCGGACTGAGTTCAATGAAGATTGTTGGCCATTCGATGGGCGCCATTCTGGCAAGCGCTTACCAGGAGAAATACCCCGGTCGCGTCAAAAGTCTAACACTGTTAGCGCCAGCTAGCTTGAAAAACCCCGGGCCGGCCGAAGATCGGGAGCTATATGACAAGAGTGGTCAAATGGTGGGTGAGTTCCTTAGCCGCCCGCAGGTGAAGGAGCAACTGGATAAACTGAATCTAAACAGGCAAAACCCTCCACTGACTTCGAAGGAGCAAACCCATAAGTTCAGGATAATGTTTGCGTCAAGATTTTTGTTCGATGTAACTAAGTGGGGTGGCATTAAAGAAGGCGGCCCTTTTTACAATCCGAAGATCGATCAGCTGACATCGCAGACCCAACCTCGCAGTTGGGATTATATAGCGAATTTCAAAGAGTCGAAAGTGCCGGTGTATGTAATCATAGGAGACCATGATTTTCTTGACATGGACGCGAGGCTTGTAACTAAATGGACACAGGATATTCCTAACGTTAAGGTGACTGTGATCAAGGATGCTGCACATGACATTTGGGTCGATCAGCCCGAAGCCTTTAGAGGGCATTTCGCCACAGCACTTACAACCGGCCTGTCTTTTAATTCAAACCTCACTCAGAACTGGCGTCCTTTGTTCGATGGCAAAACACTCAAGGGCTGGCATACCCTGCCCGGCGGAAACTGGAAGGTGGAAAGTGACGTGATCGTAGGTACCAGTGAAAAATCGGATCCCCGCCATGGACTACTGGTCACAGACGATGTCTATAAGGATTTCGAATTAAGAATAAAATACATGGCAGTTAAAGGAAACAGCGGATTGTACTTCAGAGTAAAAGAGGTCGGAGGACCGTATGGCGTGGAAGGACTACAGGCAGAAATAGACCCGTTCGCGGGTGCCGGAGGACTTTATGAGACCAGCGGAAGAGGTTGGGTGGTGGAACCTGATTCCGCCAACGTAAAGAAATGGTATAAGCCTGGCGAGTGGAACATCATGACCGTTTCTGCAAAAGGTCAATCGGTTATTGTGCATCTAAACGGGTATAAAACAGCAGAGATCCATAACGATCCCGGAAGAACGGATGGACATATTGCACTTCAACTGCATGGCGACCAGGATATGCTTGTATCGTTTAAGGACATCGAAATTAGGACCTATTAATGAAGGTGACTTACTTTAATCCAGATATTTGAGACCATAATTCTTCGCATGACGATACGTCACATGAATCGGATGCTCGGCTACCTCTCACTGGTGATCCTCGGCGCTTGCTCGGCCGACCAACAAAACGATACATCTACATGGCCTACCTTCGGCCATGATGTCTCCAATAATAAGTTCTCCGCGCTCACGGATGTAGATACTAGTAATGTAGCGGAGCTGCGTGAAGTTTGGCGATTTGAGGATAGCACAGAAGGAGGGGGAGTCTATTTCAATCCCGTAATGATGGACAACCGCGTCATCGGCCTGATGCCCTCAAACAAACTGGTTGCGCTCGAAGCAGGTACAGGCAAGTTGTTGTGGGAGTTTGCTCCTGACTCATCAGCCATCTGGAATTGGTCGAAGGGAATGACGTACCATCCCGGAAACCCTGACCGTATCTTTCTGATTGCCGGGGGCACGCTGTATTCCATCAACGCGGAGAATGGTACTGTTATGAAGGACTTTGGTAACAATGGCCGCGTCGATTTCTATGAGGGGCTCGGAGTACCTGACTCCATGCGCACGAATGTGCCCGTCTCCAGCAATGCGCCTGGAGTCGTGTATAACGATCTCTTTATCGTGGGGTGCAAAGTTCCGGATGAGCTTCCATCGATACCGGGCGATATCCGCGCATTCAATATTAATACGGGCAAGTTAGAATGGGTCTTCCATGTCATCCCAAAACCTGGTGAATTCGGCGCTGACACCTGGGCTGACAACGCCCGCCAGATCAACGGTGGGGCTAATTGCTGGGCAGGGATGGCGCTGGATAGAAAACGAGGAATCGTATTTATCCCGACGGCATCGCCTTCTTTTGATTTTTACGGAGCGGATCGTCCCGGTCAAAATCTTTTCGCCAACTGCCTGCTGGCGCTCGATGCAAAAACCGGTAAGCGCATCTGGCATTTTCAAACCACACACCACGACCTTTGGGACCGCGACAATGGTTCTCCTCCCAATCTTGTTACTATAAAGCGCGACGGAAAAGAGATTGACGCTGTTGCGTTAGTCACGAAGATGGGATATCTGTTTCTGTTTGATCGCGAAACGGGCGAATCGGTATTTGGCGTGAATGAAATGCCTGTCGATACTGTCAGCAGCATGCCGGGAGAAAAACCCTGGCCTACACAACCGATTCCCGTGAACCCGCCATTTGCGCGTCAGGGATACGACGAAAAGATTTTTGGTCGTTCTTCTGCGTGGATCAAAGAGGAGGTAGCCAAAAACAAATACAAGACAGGCATCTATGAACCGCCGTCTATGTCGGGATCGATCATGCTCCCGACAGCGCATGGAGGAGCCAACTGGGGTGGCGCTTCGGTCAATCCCGAAACCGGTATGCTGTTCGTGAACGCCACCGACATCCCGATGATCCTGAAACTTACCGACTTGAAAAAAATACGCGAGGCCAATCAACTCAATCCGGAAATATTATTCAGAACCTACTGCAGCAACTGTCACGGCGCTGACAAAAAAGGAACAGGTGTTGGCCCCGATCTTACCGGACGTGCCAGAAAATATAAAGCCGGCCAGATCGCAAACATCCTCCGGAAGGGAGCGGCTCCCATGCCATCGTTTAAATTTTTATCTGAACAGCAGATCGCGGCGATCGTCTCTTATATCAGAGATACCGTTGCACAGCAATCATTTGAAACTGCCGACATTCCTCAGAATAATGAACCTTATGGCTTCAATGGATACAGTTTTTATCTTGATCCCGAAGGTGATCCTGCCATCGCCCCTCCATTCGGTACGATGACTGCTATCGATTTGAGTACGGGCGGCATCGTGTGGCAGGTTCCACTCGGCGAGGACCCGAAGTTCAAAAAGATGGGTATAGCGAATTCCGGTATGTTCAACCGTGGCGGAGGAATTGTTACCGCGGGTGGTTTGATCTTCATCGGCGCCACGGGCGACAACATGCTCCGCGCCTTTGATCAGAAGACAGGAAAAGTATTGTGGGAATACCAGTTGCCCGGTATGGCGAGTTCTATCCCTTCCACTTATTCCGTTGGCAACAAGCAGTACGTCGTGGTGTCTGTGAATGGCGAGCGGGAAAATAATTTCAAAGGTGGTTATATCGCCTTCGCGATTCCATAGGGTCTTTTAGGACAAATCAAAAGACTGCTTTAATCTGCTTCTCAATCTCCTTGTAGGCAGTTGCCGCCTGCTGGTCGACATCTTTCCATTGACATTCAATGATCACCTTGCCCTTGTACTTGATTTTCTTCATCATCTGAAAGTAGGGTACGAAGTCCTGGTGATGGACACCGGGTGCAGATCTGCCTTCTTTTTCCGCCAGCTCGCAGTGCACGACATATTTACCGGCTTTTTCTATGATAGCCGGACCTTCGCCCTCCATCAGCATATGGTAGAAGTCGATGTTGAGGCGGAAGCTGCGATGATCGACCTCTTGTACGAGTTGCAGCGCTTGTTCTGCAGTGTTGATAAAATTGGTTTCAGTGGAATTGAGACTTTCGAAAGCCAGTACGACACCATATTTTTTAGCGATTGGCGCCACCTTGCGAGCGATGTCGATAAATTGATTTCTGGCTGTGGCCGGATCGAAACCATCCGGTATCCGGCGCGCACCACCACTTCCCCACACAACCATTTTTACCCCTGCCGCCTTGCATCTTTTGAAGACGGTTGTAGCATGCGCGAGGATCCGCTGTTCGTCTACAGCCGGACCAACCAATTTCATATCTCCCGGCATGAAGACATTCACGCCCATCAAGGTGATTTTGGACGCCTTGATCATCGCGAGCTTACTTTCAAACTGTTCATCGCTCACATTTTTTGGTGAGAACAAGCGACCGGCATTGTCGATGAGGCATGTAAATCCGGCGCTATGGAACAAGGAATCCTTTTCGATTTCTCCAACAACGCCGATCTCCCACATTTTTTGAGCCTGCGCCCCGATTGGGATGGCAATCAAAACGATGATAAAAACAAGTCGCAACATAGGCTATGTTATTTAGCTAAGGTAGGAAACATTTGACATTGGGTGTCCAGCTCTTGCTTTTGTCGCATTCACCCAACCAAGATGACGTTTTCACCCCCCTGTTTTCGCGCAAAATTCTGCCACCTTTGATTCATCAAATCGACAACAATACACTAAGGCGGTTTGATGAAAATTAAATCAACACATTAAAACAATACAACTATGTCAACTTTAAATGCAACATTAACCGGAGCAGCATCTTCAAAAGGAAAGGTTTGGACTGGAAGAGTTATGGCGGGAATTGTAATCCTGTTCATGCTAGTGGATAGTATTTTCAAATTAGTACCCAACGAGCAAGTGATCGAAGGCACAACGTCATTAGGATTCCAGCTGCATCACCTTCCGATCATGGGAGCGCTGGGACTGCTTTCAGTCATTCTTTATATTATTCCACGCACGGAATTTCTCGGGGCAATTTTACTCACTGGCTACTGGGGAGGTGCCATGGTCACACACGTGCGCCTGGACAATCCATTGTTTACGCATGTTTTGTTTACAGTATACTTCGGCATTTTGGCCTGGGGAGCCTTGTATTTGAAGAATGAGAAGTTTCGTGACTTGATTCTGGGGCGCGGATAATAGTGGAGCGGGAGGTAGGTACGAGTCCTCCTCCCTTTTAAATCCCTTTACTTGTCGGGTATAATCGATATCATTTGGCGTGAGTAATCAGTAGAGTAGTAACGAAAATGGAATTATCCGCTCTTACTTTCATATTGCCGACGTAGCCACCCAGGTTATACCGCAGCTGTTTTTTTAGAGCGTAAGTCTGCGTGTCGAACGATTTTAACAAGCCAAACGAAGCGTAAAAGACCGTCATGCCATCATTGCTAACGGCTGGGCTGCCCGGGGTAAACGAATGATCAACATCCAGGTTCGATGTTGCCAGCGATTCGAAATCTGAATATAATTTAGTTCCGTCCGGTTGAAGACTGAAAAAATGCCGTTCAAAGGGAAACTTATGATCGGCCTCCCGGTAAGCGACAGGATAGGTGTTGTTGGGATTGAGCTTATAAACAGACTGCGATTCCACCACGTACACAAACTTCCCGTAGTCTGCATAGAGCTGGGGGTTGATTCTCCAAACTCCTTGAGAATGTTGAAAATCTGGACTTCCGTAAATCGTGTTTTTTTCATGGTAACAGTTTAAAGTTATAGACCTTTTGTCTATTCCTAAACTGTCTCGTTTTCGGGGGAGCTTACAATCCCCTAATGTTCCATGCAGAAATGCTCCACGAACCTCAATTCCGAACACAACCGGGCCGGATTGGCATCGTGTATTGTATTTGACTCGCCAAAGTGGAATGGAATTGCTGGCTACACGTTCCCTCAACGAAACTCGACCTCGGAGACTGCCTATCGGATGCAAGTTATTGTGTTGGAACTACGGCGATTGGCAATCACTTTTCAGTAACGATGCAATTCACCTTCAGGAGCACTGTTTGGTATTAAAGCGGCGGAAGGTTATTTTTGTTAATGTCGTGGGGAACATAAGAAGCCTTTCCCCACACCCTGTTACCCCAGCCAAATGAGACTATTATTTACGCTAGTACTTCTTGCGCTCGCTTCGTCCACACTTTCAGCGCAACCCAAGATTACTTCGTTCTCGCCAGTAAGTGCTACAGCTGGCACTGCATTAACAATTACTGGTACAAATTTTAGTTCTACCGCCGTCAGCAACAGCGTTTATTTTGGCCTGTCGAAGGCAACGGTAACTGAAGCATCATCTACCCAACTTTCAGTCGTAGTGCCAGTCGGTGCCGAGCACTCATATATCACTGTTACTACCGGTGGCCTAACTGCGTATTCGCCAAAGAAATTCATCGTGCTTCTTCCCGGTGGGCCTAATGATATCGCCCCTACATCTTTTTCTCCCCTTGTTGTTAACCTCGCGGAAAAATCAGGCGGTGGGTCTGCAGCGACGATCGCAGACTTCGATGGAGATGGAAAGGCCGATATCTTCGCGACCAGGTATGGAGTATTGAATGTCTATCGCAATACTACAATCTCACCGGGGCAAATTAGTTTTCAAAAGGGTGCCAACTCGCCCGCCCCTTTCCCCGCCGGCCTCGCTACAGGAGATCTGAACGGCGACGGAAAACTTGATGTGGCGTCTGCAAACTATGAGTTCGGCACGACTTACAGTTCAGTATGGCTCAATACCACCGCGTCGCCGGGTTCAGCGATAACTTTCAACACACGGCAGGATATAAATACATCACCATATACGCCATCAGGAATAGCTATTCATGATTTGAATGGCGATGGCAAGCCGGACATCCTGCTCATTAATAACGGTGATGCAAATAGTGACCTGACGGTTCTTACCAACACCACGGTAACGAGCAACGTGTTCACTTATACTGCGACGCAATTTGCCGTCTCGGGTGGAGGTGGGGCAATAAAAATCGCTGTCGACGATTTCGATGGCGATGGCAAGCCAGATGTAGCTATCGCGAATCCCAAGGTGGATCGTGTTCACGTTCTGCGCAATACAACAACAGGTGCAACGATCACGTTCGCTACAAAAATTGATCTCATCCCCAGTAACACAGTTTTTGATGTAACGACAACCGACTTCAACGCCGATGGAAAGGCAGAAATTATTACCGTAGGCGTTAGCACTCCACGAACCCTATCGGTCTTTCGAAACGTCAGTAGCGGAGTTGGAAACTTAGCCTTCGCTTCGAGGACCGATTTCACGCACGATACTTTCTACTCCGAATCCGTTTTTGTTCACGATATCGACGGCGATGGTAAACCAGACCTGATTGGTTCCAATTACGTTCGAAAAAACACCAGCTCGGGGAGCACGATCTCATGCGAAGCTGCAGTCTCATACGAGCCAACGGTAACGCCGGGCACCATAGGCAATGACCGAGCGCTAGCTAATGATCTCGATGGCGATGGCGTCGCAGAGATCATCGGATTTAGAACCTATTTCGTTGGGGCTGATTCATGGCTGGCTATAGTCGTCCAAAAATATATCCCGCAACCTCGAATAACATCGATCGATCCAACATCAGCCAGGCTTGGCGAAATAGTCACCATCACCGGCAATTACCTGTCGAACGTATCGGGTGTAAAGTTTGGAAGCGGCTTGGAAATTAAATCTTTCACTCTCAATTCAAGCACATCAATTACAACGATTGTGTCGGATGCAACGTCCGGAAATGTTACGGCTACAGGAACCGCCGGATCGCACAACATCGCAGGGTTCACTCTCATCCCAGGACCAACGGTGACATCTTTTACACCGGAAAGTGGTCCAATGGGAACTATTGTTACGATTACTGGCACCAACCTGGGTTCAACACCCGCAGATAACCGGGTGTATTTCGGTGTGGTACGTGCAACGGTTACCGAAGCTTCTGCGACAATCATAAAGGCCATTGTCCCGGCCGGTTATTCTGAAGTACCGGTGTCTGTCGGCGTTGGAATCCAAACTTCATCCGCTTTGAGGCCATTCAGAGTGACATTCCACGGTGGTACAGGGGCATTCAGCGAAAAGTCGATGAGCAGCCCGGTGAAGGTTGGAGAAAGTGTCAAACCTTACAGCCCAGCCGTCGGTGATTTCAACAGCGACAATAAACCTGATATTGTAGCCCTGGGCATTGGGGGTATCCATGTATTTTTTAACACGACGGCAAACGGCGTTGTTAGCATGAGCCCATCCACTTTGTTAACCGCTTCTGAGGTGAAGCATGTAGCAGTAGTTGATGTGGATGGCGACGGAAAGCAGGACATCGTCGCCATGTCGGGTTTTTTATTTAATGTATTCCGGAACACCTCTATACCTGGAAACAATTCTTTCGCCCCAGGTAAACAATTCCTTCTATCGGGAAGTGGAGTGGGTGTCTTTGCAATAGGAGATATCGATGGCGACGGAAGACCAGACATTGTTTCCAATAACCCTTCGGCAACATTTACGCGAAATATAAGTTATCAGGGAAATATCGACTTCGCTTCAACCACAAGTTTGGCTGGTGGCCAAATCGGTAGTTCCATCGCTATCGCCGACCTCGATCAGGATGGGAAGTCTGATATCGTCATGTCGCTAACTTCTCAGAATCTCGTTATCATTCATCGTAACCTGAGTACTCCATCTACACTGTCGCTGGCCACACCAATAACGGTGTCCACCCAACTGTCACCCGACGTTGTTTCGGTAGCCGACCTGAATAAAGACAACCTTCCCGACATCGTTGTGATAAGTAAAACGAAGGGTACGGCATCCTCTATCATCAACACAAGCACCACCGGCCTGACCTTTTCGGCGAGTGCACCGATCAGCCTTGCCAACATGCCGACTATCGGTTCGTCTGCGTTAGGCGATATCAATGGAGATGCTAATCCCGATATTGTGTTGCCAAATAGTACAGGTTTTATCGGCCTTATGAAGAATACATCAGCGTCTGGCAGCGACGTGACATTCGAGACGTATTCGAACGCGACAACGTCAAACGATTACTTCATCGATAGGCCTGTACTTGTCGATATCGACGGAAATGGTGAACTCGACGTGGTTGGAGGAAGATCAACAGGTGCAGGATCGACTGCTACACAATACTTAACCGTCCTTCGCAATCAAATCAACGAACCCATCATTGCATCCTTCAGTCCGGCACGCGCTGGCACAGGCTCGACCTTGACGATTAGCGGCGAAAATTTTTTGAATGTAACGGGGGTTTCGATCGGCGGTTCAGCAGCGACATCCTTCCAGGTCGTTTCGCCCACCGAGATCAAAGCCGTGATCGGTGCTGGAGCATCTGGTAATATTTTGGTAACGAACGGACACTTTTTAACTGAGAAGCCTGGGTTTACCTTCTACAATGGACCGATCATAACATCATTCGACCCGGCGTCAGCGGCCGTTCAGGAGGTTGTTACGATCACCGGTTTACAATTCACGGGAACTTCGGCGGTGTCGTTCGGCGATGTTCCCGCATTATCTTTTACGGTAGTTTCATCGACTACTATCACTGCAAAGGTTGGAGTCGGTGCCTCGGGCAAAATCAAGGTGACAAGTTCAGCCGGGAGCGATGAAAAGGCAGGATTCACTTATATCATGATCACCGGTACCGAACCACTCATCTCTTCAGATCTTTATGCGATCGAAATCTATCCAAATCCGTCCAATGGAAAAGAGTTTAGTTTCAAGTTGCATGACTCATGGGATGACAAAGAAGTACCCGTGGTGTTAACGGACATGTCGGGCAGAACCGTCGTGTCTCAACACGTTGTCGCACGCGGATTGAATAGATGGATTTCTCCATCTGAATCTTTGGTTCCAGGAATGTATGTTTTGTCTGTTGTGCTTAACGACCGAAGGACCGTTACTAAATTAGTCGTCTACAAATAGTAATTCGGTTCTTTAAATCTACTCAATTACGAGTTTTCGCTGTACTCTGGTGTCTCCAATCAAAATAGTAACCAGATAAACACCTGGCTTAACCGATGTGCAGTCGAGATACAGGCCATCTGCAGATTGAGTAGGTTCCAGATCAATATAGCGCCCCATCACATCACTCATTGCAATCAAAACTGAAGAGCGTTGCGAAATAGCTGGCACATAGAATCCCCTGGTAGTTGGATTTGGAAACAATATAAGCTCTTCTGCTGGATACAATGCACCTGTTATGATATTAGGTACCTGAAAGTTGTGCGTTGAACTGCACGAAAGCTCGTTCGTTACTGTTAACATGTAGCTACCTGTTGTGGTGGGGACGTAGGTATCTTTATCTCCAACAGTAACCCATGCATCGTTGATGTACTTTTCCCATTTATAAGAATACGATGACTTAGGGCTCTCTACTCTAAACACGTCTCCATCACGTACCACGTTCGATTTAATTGGCTCTGAAACAAAAACTTCAATTGATCCTTTGCCTTGACAACCAGTGGTCTTGTGGGTAACTTCGACAGATACAGGTTTCGTTCCGGGAGAAGGCCAATAGAACGAAGGCTTATATGTGCTTTTGTATTCTTTTCCATCCATGTTCCAATCATAATTCAGGATTTCTGAATATGTACCCACGTTGTATTCTACATAGTTACTAAGGCTGCAAACAAGTTTAGGTCCGGTAATGGTTGCTTCGGGCGTAGCTTGCAGGACGGGTGCAAAGGAGTTGGATGACGTTCCGTTAGTGACGGTAACTTTTGCGCCAACAGGGTTATTTCCCCACTTTACTTTTATTTTGTTTGTGCCTTGTCCCTCGACTAGCATTCCCCCGGTAACAGTCCAGGTATAACTTCCTGACCTTGATATACTCAGCATTTGTTCACCGGAAGTGCACGAAGCACCCTCCGCATCGACTATAAGCAGATCGAATGTTACCTCTTCTGCAAATTCGGAACCCGCATATGCGCCATCGATTGACTGGGCCGAGAACCGGTAGGTACCCGTTTTCAAACCGCCAAGCACCCACTTGGAGGACATCGACGCATTGCCATGTCGGGCTACCATTCTCTTACCAGTTTCAGGATTTGATTCCGTATAGAACTTAAAAGGTTTTCGGGGTTGAATACCGACATAAAAATTATAAGACAGAGAATTTGCTGGTGTTTCCTTATCAGTCCCGGCGTTCCACTCCATTATGATCGAGTTATTTTCGGCCCGTAAGTGCAAGTTTGTGGGCGGTGTAGGCTTTTCGTTCGGGAGCACAGCCGCCGACTTGAGGTCATTGCGATAGAGCTTGATAACCTTCGCGTTGGATGAATTTCTTCCAGTCATCAAGAAATCGAGATCTCCGTCGTTGTCATAATCACCGAGCCTTATGGCAACATATTGAAGCGCCGCCAGGCCCTGGGTATTGGCATCGGAGAAATGCCCCTGGCCATCGTTGTGGAAAATCCTTGTAACATGCCCCGAACCGGTGTTGCCAGCAATTATAATATCCAAGTCACCATCATTGTCGATATCGCCAACATCGGATGAAGAATTATATACGTCGACCAGTGACTGGCTCCGGGAGAAATTGCCCGTTCCATTTCCGATCAAAAGTTTTGAGAATGGATCCGATTGAGAACTAATAGATGTATGGTCGCCAGTAATAACATAATCCCAAAAGCCATCTTTATTGAAATCACCCTGGTTAATAGATCCACCCCTGACGTCGATATCATTGTATGAGAAGCGATACTCCGACGTCAGCTCAATCGCCCTAACACCGTTATTGAAGAAGAGGCTGCACTCGTTCCACGTTCCGTGATTGTACTTGCCAGAAGTGAATACATCTTGATCGCCATCGTTGTCAAAATCTGTGGCAATACAAACGGTATGTTCGATTAGTGTTTCGCGATCGAAACCTTGGAGTCGAAATCGCTCGGTGTCAGGGAACTGACCGTCCACATTGACAAACACGATACTCCGCCCATACAGATCCAGGTCTCCATCGTTGTCGTAGTCGAACCACGTAAGCGAACCCCGATAGAAGTCAGTACCCACTGTCGATAGAACTTGTGCAAAAGCTGTGATATTATTTCTCAGGATGACCAGGCTATTCTTACCAATCACAGCGAGGTCCAGGTCGCCATCATTGTCGATATCGCCCCATTCGAGGTCGCAATTAATTGCCCCCGGCACGCCATGGTTGGCCAGCAGCTGAAATGTGCCGTTACCTGCGCCTTTATAGATAGCCGCAAATGCGGTGGCCGACTGACCTGCTATCGCAAAATCAAGATACCCGTCGTTATCAAAATCGCCCCAGGCGATGTCGCCGTCATCAACAGCCGTAATATTGGCCGGGGTTACATCCGTAAATGTCTGTGCGCAAACGAGCAAGGGCAGGCATACGATCAGTATAAAAGTACACCTCTTCACAGTTTAACAAATCTTTTGAGAATATGAGAGCCATCGTTAGAGTCTATCTCCACGAAATATATCCCGCGTGAAAGGTGGTCTATATCGATTGTCAATTCAGATCGATCCACGTTCTTCGAGATCAATGTGCGGCCAAGAGTATCTTTGATAAACACTGTTGCCTTATCATCGTCACCCTTCAATAAAATACTCAATGTGCTGGTCGCCGGGTTTGGAAAGAATGTGGTCTCGGGACCGTCTTCTTTTACAGCGGTGATCACGGCGGTGGTAAGCTTGAATGACCTTTGCATGAGAAAATAATTGTCGGACACAGTAATAAATGTCAAACCAAGCTTGTTCTCCGGGATCATGGTCATTTTTATTTTCATATCGTCGGTCAAACCGAATGTTATCTTGTCAGATCTAAGAACTGTTGAGTTGGTTGAGGAGGCTCTAAACATTGAAGGTGTGAGTTCATTGTCAACATCTGTGGCGTCTAAAACTATTGTAACAGGAGCTATGGGATCTACGGTCATGTCCGTGATCGCTTCAAGAACCATGGGATCATCAACCGGCGTTATCGTCAACTTGAATGTCTTCACATAAGTTCCATCATTTGGCTGGCCGTCGTTGGCTGTTATGGTAAACTCTTTCTCGCCGAATTTGTCCTTCAATGATGTAAAAATTATCCTGCCCAAATTCTTATCAAAGATCACGTTGACTATATCGGACGTTTCAGGCGAGAGGGAATAAGTAATGGTTTGCAACTCTTCTCCCATGAAATACGAGCCAGATGCCTGCACAGAAGAGCTTCCTGTAAAGTCCTCGTTCAATGACCTCCCGGATTCAAAACTGAATATGGGCGGATCGTTGACCTGGGCCAATGTGATGGTAATCTTCCAATCAGTGTCCGAATAGTCCTTGCCATCGAATGGCCGGACGTTGAATGAAACAGTGCCAGCAAAATTTGCCTCAGGTTTGAATTCTAGGAAGTTGAAAAGATCGGATGTGACCTCCTGACCCACGACCGCTTTGGAGGTATACACATTAAGAACTCCATTCGAGGGAAGGCTGATAATCTTCAGCTTTACCAATTGGTCGCCGGGGTTTACGTCGGAAAAATTGTTTGTGAAATCCGTTAATGAGAACGTCACTGCTTTATCCTCGTCTGTCGAAATGGTAAAATTTGTTCCGGTTGGTTTGAAATTTGTCGTCGTCGAAGTGACTCCTATAGGTGAAAGGGATCCATGTTCATTTTTTGATCTTACCCTGTATTCGAATGTTGACCCAGCTGCGAGGCCAATATCCTGGTATTGCTCTGTGTCGGAAGGAAGGTTAGCAATCACTTCGAAATTGCCAGCACCGTATTTTCGTTCAACAACAAAGCCAGTTTCATATAGCGACTCGTCTTTCCACGTAAGATTCACTACGGACGCGTTAACGGCATGGGCTGTAATACCAGTTGGCCGCGCGGGTATCACGAGCATCAAAGAATCGTAGACTGACGCCTGTGTATTGTAACCTCTGATCCTATAGTAGTATTTGGTTTCCGTCTCAAACGAAAAATTATCCGAGTAATTTTTGGTATTGGCAGCTAGCGTTGCCAGTACGCCAAAGCTTGTAAGTGGTGCCGTCGATCGTGAAACTTCGTAATTGGTTTCGATAGCTGAATGATCGAGCCATTCCAGCGTAACGTGACTTTGATCGCTGAATTCGACCTTCACACCCTCGGGACCATTGAAATGATAGAACATCTTTTCAGCTGAAAAAACTGAAGATGCCTTGCCGCCGTCGACCGACTGAACTGCATAGTACAAATCACCTTCGGGCATATCGTAGGCATATCCTATCTGCGCGGTTGCATTAGGATTGTCGAAAGTAAAACGCTTGCCATTGGTGAAGTCAACAATAGGAGCGATCAGCTTCTTCGTTGCGTCTCTCAGATAAAAATTATAGAATAGTCCACCATCCGGCGTTTGCGTGTCCGAACCCGAGCCCCAGATTAGTCGTATCTCCTTACGGAATGCCGACGCTTTGAAAGTTGCAGGATCGGGAGGGGAGGGGTTGGTGTTTGAAACAGCCGTCGAGGGATTGCCTTGTCGAAAGTAACCTGAAATGATTCGAATGCGCGGTCCGGCAACGGGGAAACCATCCAATATTGTGTATTGTCCCTGGAAGGCGAGGTCGGTATCTCCATCGTTGTCATAGTCACCAGGGTCAAACGAAGCGAATGAAGTGCCCGGTGAATTAAGATATGCATCTTGTATGTCCGTAAAGGTGCCACTGCCATTGTTCCTGAAAGCAGAGACACGTCCGGAGAAAGAGTTACTAACATCTGTAAATCCGGTGATAAGAACATCGAGTTTTTCATCGTTGTTAAGATTCATTGAAATTACCCCGTGACGCGACTGAGGCACTCGCCCTGTCAGGTTGGTTCCAGCTTTTTCAGTAAACTTACCGGCACGATTTTCATAGAAGAAGGTGAGTTCGTCAGCGTTAATAGAACCTGACACAACAAGATCCAGATCGCCGTCATCGTCAAAGTCACCGAACGCAGCGTCGTTTGAGTTTACTTGTCGAAACTCTGTTCGATTGTAAGGGATGAATGTTTTGTTACCGATATTAAAGTATAGGGCGATCCCCGTTCCTGAAATAAGGATGTCTGTTTTGCCATCGCCATTGGCATCGGCCACTTTGGGGCTGCAGTTTGTACATGAAGAAAAAGCTGGAACTGGAATGGAACTGAATGCACTTCCGGTATTTTCAAAGATCTTGATACCGGATGTACCACCTGCTGTGACAATATCGAGATCGGAATCATTGTCCAAATCGAACCATGCCACGCCTGATGGGTCGAATTGTCCTATCGTGGGGCCTTGTGAAAACGAGAAGGCGCCGGTGTTTATAAATATCCTTGTAAATGGATCGGGTAGGGGGCTGTACCCTAACAGGTCGATATCGCCATCCTTATCAAAATCAGCGGCAGCAAAACCGGCAAGCGGCGGAAGGTTGGTGCTGCGGGCCGTGAGAACTCCTGCAACATTTTCGTAGAGCACTGTGGCAGGCTCAAAGTTCTGATATCCACAATAAAGTAGATCCAGGTCGTTGTCGTTGTCGAGGTCCAACCATTCAGACCGGCCGCCCGCTACGTAGGCAAAATTATCACTGAATCGCGTATATACTGTCTGCGCAGAGCACAAACTCGAGACCGCAATGCAACCGGCCAACAGCAGACGAGAATTCAAGACAAAAGGGTTTGGCGGGTAAAGATAACGTAAATAAACTACCATCGATGCGCGGATCTAACCCTCAATTTTTTTCACGCAGTTCGGGGGTTGCCACGAATCTCACTATCTGAAGATACAGCGTGTCGGAATCCCGGTAAAGCTCTCGGGTCTAAAGGTTCGTTGCGACCACAAATTATAACGCGATATTTTGTAACCTTCCGTCACAGCCGGGGTTTTGTCGATTGCCGTCCGGGCAGTGTCGGAAAAATCCGACCCGGATAGAAACTAAATCGTCTTCGTATGCTTAAAAGTTATTTCAAAATCGGTTGGAGAAATCTCCGTGGAAACAAAGTATACTCTGTCATCAACATTGGTGGATTGGCAATTGGGATGACAGTGGCAATGTTTATAGGATTGTGGATTTCCGATGAGTTATCATTCAACAAATATCACACTAATTACGACCGTATAGCAATCGTAAGACATGGCGGCATTGACCCACAGTCCGGAGAGTACTTCGGTGGGCCCGCTATGCAGTTCCCCGTTGGTGCCACCCTGAAAAACAATTATTCACACCTGTTTGAAACTATAGTACAGGCCTGGTGGCCTGGTGACTACATGATTTCTAATGGCGGTGACAAAAAATTTTCGAAGAAAGGGATCTTTCTCGAAGGGACAGGGCTGGAAATGTTCACGTTCAAAATGGTAAAAGGTTCCTACAACAGTCTCGATAGGCACAACTCTGTTGTCATTTCCGAGTCGATGGCCATGACATTGTTTGGCGATGAAGACCCGATGAACAAGGCGATCAGGATAGACAATCGTATGGACGCCGAAGTAACTGGTGTTTTCGAAGACATTCCCCGTAACAACATGCTTGGCGATCTCCAATTTGTTGCTCCATGGTCGCTCTTCTATGCCAACAACACATGGTTGCATGGATTGGACACCGACTGGGGTAGTCACATGACGAACGTTTATGTCCTGATTAAGGAGAACACAACAACTGATGCTGTGAACGATGCGATGCATAATCTTTTTCGCGTAAATGCTCCGGCCGACTTCCATGCAGGAATCGATAAGTACAAGACGTACGCCGAAATTTACCCGATGAGCCTTTGGTACCTGTTTTCTGAATTCGAAAATGGAAAGCCGGTCGGTGGCAGGATAACGTTCGTTTGGTTGTTTGGTATTGTTGGAGCATTCGTGTTGTTGCTGGCATGCATCAATTTTGTTAATCTGAGCACAGCCCGTTCTGAAAAACGCGCTCGTGAAGTCGGAGTTCGCAAGGCGGTGGGTTCGGCGAAGCAGCAACTTGTCGCTCAATTTCTGAGCGAGTCGTTCATGGTGGTGGTAATAGCATTCGGAGTATCATTGATATTACTTGCGCTACTCCAGCCAGCCTTCAATGAATTGGCGGACAAGAAAATTTCTCTTCCCTTTACCAGTCCGCTGTTTTGGGCAATTGCAGGTGGCTTTATCCTGTTCACCGGACTTCTGGCAGGCATGTACCCGGCTTTCTATCTCTCATCTTTTCAACCGGCCAGGGTACTGAAGGGGGCACTTCGGTTGGGGCGATTTGGGACGTTGCCGCGGAAAGTCCTAGTGGTGGTGCAATTCACCGTGTCGGTCATTCTGGTTATCGGAACGTTGGTCGTCTACAACCAGGTGCAGTATGCGCACGACCGACCAGTAGGGTATAGCCGTGACGGATTAATTTTCATGCCGATACCTGATCCTGCAATGAGGCTGAGGATAAACACCCTTCGCAATGAGCTGCTCGCGACCGGCGTCCTGGCAAGTGTCGCGACATCGTCGACACCGCTTACTGAGACATGGAGCACGACGAGTGGATATCTGTGGGAGGGCAAGGATCCCAACCTGGATGGAGAGTTCGCAAACGTAAACGTGACATATGAGTTCGGTGAGGCGATAGGGTGGAAGGTTGTTGCAGGGCGTGATTTCTCGCGAGATTTTGCGTCGGACTCCACGGAGTCTATCATCGTGAATGAAGCGGCGGTAAGGTACATGGGGCTGAAGGATCCAATTGGGCAGAAGTTTACAGACATCGACGGTGAGGGCAATGTTAAGTGGTCCCGGACGATCATCGGTGTTGTGAAAGATATTGTGGTCGCATCGCCGTATGAACCCGTGATGCAGAGCATCTATTACATGGGCGACAACTCTGTGAACGTACTTCACGCCCGCATCGACCCTTCTGTTAGTGCCGCAATCGCGTTGCCGAAAATCAAGGAGGCTTTCGCCAAAGTAAACCCTGGTGCCGAGTTCGACTACCGTTTCGTCGACGAAGTCTTCGCGACAAAATTCAGCCAGGAAGAACGCATTGGAATGCTGACGGCTGTTTTCTCGGTGTTGGCGATTTTTATTTCGTGTCTCGGTCTGTTAGGTCTCGCATCGTTTGTTGCCGAACAACGTACAAAGGAGATAGGTATTCGCAAAATCATGGGAGCATCGATATCCAACCTGTGGCGAATGCTTTCGAAAGATTTCGTTGTCTTGGTAATTATCGCATGTTGCATTGCCACTCCCGTTGGATACTTACTGATGACGCAGTGGCTGAAGGGTTTTGAATATCGAACCGATATCTCCTGGTGGATCGTACTGTCGATCTGTGCGGCAGCTGTTGCAATTACATTGCTTACTGTAAGTTACCAGTCGATCAAGGCTGCGATGATGAACCCCGTGAAGAGCCTTAGGACGGAGTAGCTGGTCAGTCAATATCTAACACAGGTCCCCCAGCGCAGAATTGTACGGAAAACTGTTTTCACAATTTCCATACGATGCTTCGTTAACCCCGATCTTCCCTCAATGAAATTCGACCTCGAAGAACGACTCCTCCGATTCGGTGTATCCGTATTAGACCTATCCTCATCTTCGGCAAAAGCATCAACACCGCCAAAAATAACCTCACAAACAAACGGACCTCATGAAACCCCTGGTCATTGGTCATTGGGCATTGGTCATTGGATATTGGGTATTAACTCGAGAAAAGAACATCCAATACCCAATGCTAATACCCAATCCCCAATGACCAATTTCCAATCCCCAATAAAAAACCCGACGGTCTCTCGACAGCCGGGTGGTTGTGCGCCCGTAGGGATTCAAACCCCAAACCTCCTGATCCGTAGTCAGGTGCTCTATTCAGTTGAGCTACGAGCGCTTTAAAAAACAGAGCGCAAATGTATCAGATTATGCGCATTTGACCAACACTACAGTTTGCCCCAGACCGCAAAAAACTTATTTTTGACCCTGTTTTTGCAATCTATTACCGCAAACAAACGTTTTCTAGCCGATATCGCCACAAATCCAATGCCCCTGCACATGACCGTAAGAGCTTTCGCCTTGTTCATCCTCGTTTTGATCGCCAGCTCAGCCCAGGCGCAGACAACTCCCAAAACCCGCGCCCGCCCCAATATCCCCGGGAATTTCATCGTCGACTTCGGCGTAAATGGGACCATGGAATCACCCATCCTTTGGAAGCAAGGCCTCATCGGCTCCCGCACCGTCAATGTATATTATACCTATCCCCTGCGCTTCGGCCGCAGCCGGTTTAGCTTCAACCCGGGCATCGGACTGAGCATGGAACGGTTCAAGTTTAAGAACGGCGTTATGCTGAACAACGCCACCGAGGCCAATGCCAACGCCCAGGTGGAGAAATATGATTTTATCTCCGCCCCGACATTCTTCAACGCCAACGTGCGCAAGTCTATGTTGGTCACTAACTACGTCGAAGTTCCCCTCGAGCTCCGCTATGACACCAAGCCGGAAGACATCTCACGAAGCATCAATATAGCCGTCGGCGTGCGCGGCGGATGGATGTATGACTCGTTTTCCAAGATAAAATACAAGGAAGAAGGACAGACCAAAAAAATTAAAGACAAGCAGGACTGGGGCCTCACCCAGCTCCGTTACGGACTCTCCCTGCGTGTAGGCATCGGCGCATTCAACTTCTTCACGTTCTACAACCTCACACCGCTGTTCCAGAAAGACAAAGCGCCATTCAACGAAAGCACGCTCACGGAGTTGGGAACAACGCCTACGAACATGCAGACGTTTACCGCAGGGATATCGATTAACGGGTTTTAGGAATCAAATCCCCACAACAAGTGGAATGCATTTCATAGCCCCGCCTCTGCTCCTTAAAAATTCACCTTTTCTTAACTTCGCAAAAAACAACCTCACTCACTTTCGAAACACCGTTCTCGTTAAACGCCTCCACCGCGAAGTAATAATCCTGCTTGATCGTAAGCGACCTCACTTCCAGTGTCGTTGGCTGATCTGAAAATACCTGGTACGCCTGATACAGTTTATCCTTCTGAATTCCCCACCGCACGTTGTAAGCGACCACCCCGGGCACCGCCTTCCACGATACAAAAGCGTTGCGCTCGTCGGTGTCCCGGCGTGCTGTCACATTCGCGGGAACTGCCGGCACTTTGCCCGGTCCATTCCCGAACACACGAATATCACTGATGGCCAAGTTGGGCGTCTTGCTGTAGATATGTTCGTACTTGATGTAACGCGCCTTTACCGGCTGCGCCAGCTCTATGTATGGATTCGACCGGTCCGTTCTTTCTTTTGAAAGATCACCCACCACATCCCACGTTTTGTTATCCCGCGATGCAAGCAAACGGAACCGCGTGTACACTGTTGAATCGCTATTGTAGATATTCGACTTGTAGTCGGTGTAATTTACTTGCAATGCCTTCACATCGAATTCACTTTTGAGATCGACCACCGCCCACTGCTTCGGGTTGTTTTCCGCAGCCACCCAGAAATTGCGGGGATTTTCGTCTGTGATCGTTTCACCACCATGTCCATCCTTCGTCGACGAAACTGTCACAGGTTTCTTGTAAGACAACAACATCCATCCCGTGAAGAGCTCATCGCTCGAAGTCCACTTCCTGGTCGGCGTAAAATGCGGCAGATCTCCGAAGCGCGTGTTGGCATACATCTGGTCCAGCTCATCGAAGCCGGCAGGAAACATCGCTACCCTGCGTTCGAAATTCCAGTTGACGGCAATCCACGGCGTTCCCGTGTTCCAATAGTTTCCATAATTATCCTGGAAGGTGTTGCCATGTCCGGCTCCATTAACAAAGCCACCCGGTTTGTACGATACCGGGTTGTTCGGCGCATACGTGAATGGTCCAAGCGGATGGTCACCCACATAAGCTCCGTTTGCATACACGTTGAATTCCGTACCGGGCGCACCGTATTGTAAATAGTATTTATTATTGTGCTTGGTCATCCATGCACCCTCTGTGAACGGCCGGATCTCCGAGCTGTGATCTTTGCCGAAGCGTTCCCATCCATGTTTCTCCGGCTCGAGATAGAGCAGCGCGCGATAGTCTTTTGGGTCTTTATAAGTCAGTCGTTTTCTTTTATCCAGCTCCGCCCCGAACAACGGGTATACATTCGATGAGCCCCAGTACATGTACCACTTGTTTAGCTCTTCATCGTAGAACATCGCCGGATCCCACGGCCCGATATCCTTTGGCAATCGCGGCAGCCAGCGGTTATAAAATATCAGCTTACCCTTTTCAGGCTCGAGTGAAATAAAGATCGGGCGTTGTTCGAATGTCGATTGAAACAAGTACAGGGTGTCTTTGACCGACATTGCCGCCGGAGCGCACATGTCCTCCATCGGCCACTTGTCGGGTACCACGTACGTCCAATGAATCAGATCTTTCGAATGCCACCAACCGCCCGAGATAGTTACAAACATGAAGTACTCACCCTTATGGTTTACGATCACAGGGTCGGCTCCCGAACGGTAGGAGATACTATCGTTCAACTGCTCATAATTGTAACGGTAGTTGAAATCCATTGGATTGCAATACGTTTTGATCCCTGAATTCGACTGAGCAGAAAGCGTAACCGGTAGAGCACCCAAAAAAATGATCCGTGCGATCCGTGTGATCCCCCGCATCAAGTGCGTGGCAGGCTGTGAGAGATGCATTGAAAATTTCATGATCTTAAATTAGTAACTTGCTTCTAATGAAGACTCATTATCTCATTGTTTTCTTCCTGCTGATCTCACTCCGGTTAGTCGCCCAGTCCGTTCTAGTTCCAACTGATGAGGTCGACGAAATAGAATTGTTCCCCACCCAGCTTACCTACCTGGCCGATACCACCAACCTGCTCACATTCGATCAGGTTTCCGACCCATCGTTCGCCTCCAAATTCACGATACACAAGTCATATCAGAATAAAGATTTCCTTACTAATGTAAATTACTGGCTCCGTGTGCCTGTTCGTCACAGCACCACGACAGAAAAAGTCTGGTTGATCGAGTTCTACGATCAAACCATCGACCTGATCGAAGCGCACATTCCTGCCGAAGGTGGCTATCGAACCGTCGTTATGGGCGACAGCTATCCGTTCCACGACCGGCTCTTCCGCCACAAGAACTTCGAGGTGCTGATGAAAATGCATTCCGACGAGGTAAAGTATTATTATTTCAAGATAAGGTCTCATGAGTTCGCCGATATCCGCATCGCCTTCCGGTCAGCCAACCGGTTTGTTTATTATACACTCAATGAATACTTCCTGTTCGGTACGTTCTATGGAATGATCATCATCATTTCGCTGTACAACTTCCTTATCTTCCTGGCGATCCGTGAGATCAAGAACATTTTTTACATTTTCTATATCCTCAGCGTAGCCGCATACGCGATGAGTCTCGACGGCGTCGGTTTTCAATACCTGTGGCCATCGCATCCCGAATGGAACAACTACGCGACAGGCCTTTCATTGTACTCACTCATTGTTTGGGCCCTGGTGTTCACACGCCGGTTCCTGAACACATCCAGCAACGCACCGGCTCTCGACAAGGCCCTGAAGCTGATGATCATTGCGCGAACGCTGCAGTTCGTCATCGAGCTGGTGTTCTTCCCCAATTACCTGATCTACCGGAATCACGACATCATTCCACTTTCACTGATCTTCTACACCAGCATACTCGTGTGGAGGAACGGATATAAGCCCGCACGTTTCTTCGTGATCGCGTACGGTCTTCTTTTCTCCGGCTTCTTTCTCCGGACTTTGGTCTACTTCAACGTTTTGCAATTCACGACACTCTCGCACTACAGCCTTCACTTCAGTTTCGTGTTCGAAATGCTTTTCCTCACGATGGCACTCGGCGACCGTGTCCGCATTTTGAAAGACAATCGCGACCGGGCTATGCGAAATGTCATCAGCCAGCATGAGACCAACATGCAGCTCAAAGACAAAGTGAATCGCGAGCTGGAAGCAAAAGTGAAGGAAAGGACCGTCGAGCTCGACCATAAGAACAGCGAACTCGAAACCAGCAACCAGCGACTCACCAAACAGGCCCGGGAGATCAGCAAGATCAACTCCATCCTCGACCTCGACAACTGGAAGCTGAAGAACAGGATCAAGGAAGTGCTCGAAGAGCGCCTTCACGAAAAGGCGATGGACTACGAGGAGTTCAAGACACTCTATCCCGACACCCTTTCGTGCTACCGTTTTATCGAAACCCAGAAATGGCAGGCGGGTTTCAACTGCCGGAAATGCGGGAACGAGAAATTCTTCAACGGGTCACAGAAATTCTCCCGGCGCTGCACCCGGTGCGGCTATAATGAGTCCGTTACCGCCTTCACCATCTTCCACAGCCTGAAATTCCCCATCGAGAAGGCATTCTATATAGCGTACCTCACAGTGACCGGGAAAAAGGAGAACACACTGGAAGATCTCGCCGGGCGCCTCGACATCGCCCTGAACACCGTATGGGCATTCCGCTCGAAAGTCCAGTCCAGGATCGACGAGCTGGGAGAGCACGGAGCCCACCCGACCACCGGTAAATGGGAGGATGTTATTATGACCGAGATCCCTGCCAATCGTACCCGTCTGAAGTCTGCTCCGGATAAATCGGGGTCTAAAGAATCCCGCATACTAAAAGCGAAATCGCAATCGATTCCTCCCTTGCCGGAGTCATAGTTTTTTTTCTGGGAGTCCCAATACGCGAAAGGGGTTTTTATCCGTTTTCTTAGAAATTTCAATGTTTTTATGGTGGGAAAAAGGCGTGTCCGAAACTCGTTGCACCCGGCCTTTATTGACCTGATTTGGAGCAAATAATTCACCCCCGGATTTGGAGTGGATAAATTGATTACCGGAAATAGCTGAGTCTAACCCATTTTCGGCGGTATTATGAGTCGTAAGTTACTGATTATCACCTTTTTACTTTCAATATTTCAGCTTTCCTTCGGGCAGTCCCGGGTGGTGGAAGGCACCATAATTTCGGGCGACGACAAGACTCCGATGCCGGGGGTGAATGTCGTTATTAAAGGAACTACCATCGGGACCTCAACCGACGTCCAGGGCAAATACCGGCTGGAAATCCCGGGCGATGATGCTGTTCTTCAATTCACGTTTATAGGCTATCAGACCGTTGAAGAGACCGTCGGTACGCGGAGTTTGATAGACGTCACCCTCCCGGTTGACACCCAAACACTGGATGAAGTAGTTGTGGTCGGCTATGGTACTGTAAAAAAGTCCGATCTGACGGGCGCAGTTTCTTCAGTGAACGGGTCGGATCTGGTAAAGATCCCTTCACTCAATCCTACCCAGGCATTGATGGGTAAGGTTGCCGGAGTACAGGTGACCAACACATCGGGAGCGCCGGGGGCGTCGCCGGTCGTAAGGATCCGCGGCGTTGGAACCTTTAATAACTCGAGCCCGATCTATGTCGTCGACGGTGTTATTCTGGACGACATCAACTTTTTAAATGCAGGCGATATCCAGTCGATGGAGGTGTTGAAAGACGCATCCGCCACGGCTATCTATGGCTCGCGTGGCGCCAATGGCGTTATTCTGATCACGACAAAGATTGGAAAACGAGGCGCAGAAAGCTCTTCGTTTAGTTTCTCCGCAGACTTCAGTATGCAAAGGCTGCAAAAGCATATCGACTTGCTCGGCGGAAAGGACTTTGCGAATGTAGTAAACGACATTACTCCCGGTACTTTTAACAACGTTGATGCAGTGGCGAATACGGATTGGCAGGATGAGATCTTTCGCACTGCGCCGATCCAGAACTACCAGGTATCGGCATCAGGTAGCTCGGCGAAGTCCCAATACTATTTCGGGCTCGGCTATTTTCGGCAGGACGGGATAATCCCGAAATCCCAGTATGAGCGCCTGACGATCAAGCTGAACAACATATATCACATTTCAAAAAATATACGCCTTGGTAATAATATCACTCTGTCTCCGACTGAATCGCAGAACACGGCTGGTGGTGCTGTCTTTGCGGTATATCGCGCACAGCCGGTAATCGCTCCATTCCAGGCGAACGGGAGCTTCGCGCCGGTGACTGGCGCTGGAAATCCACTCGCGGCTATCGAATACACCAACAGCTTCGCGAAGTCGATCCGTGCGGTCGGCAATGTTTACGGCGAAATTGATTTCCTGAAAGGCTTTACGTTCAAGTCCAGTTTTGGTGTCGATGCTGACTATACGATGAACCGAAATTTTACACCCGTATTCTTTGTCTCGCCAACACAACAGAACAATCCCAATACTCTGGGAAAAGACTGGAATCAGCGCATGTCGTGGTTGTTGGAAAACACACTCAATTTCAAGAAGGAGTTCGGTAAACACAGAGTTGATGCGTTGGTCGGTTATACAATGCAGGACATCACTTCTCAAAACCTATACCTCCAGGCAAGGAATGTCATTCGCGACGATCCCAGTTTCTGGTATATAAATTCTGATAACATCACAGATCAGAATGCTTATCGGGAGGTTAAAAACGTGGTTGATGCGAATAATTTCTATTCAATGATGTCTGTGCTCGGGCGTATTAACTATACCTACGATGACCGCTTTCTCTTTACGGCAACATTCCGTCGGGATGGTTCCTCCAAGTTTCCGGAGCGCAATCGCTTCGCGTCTTTTCCATCGTTAGCTGCAGGATGGAATATCATCAACGAGGATTTCATGAAGCAGCATCCGAAAATCACCAACCTTAAAGTGCGCGCGAGTTGGGGCATCGTTGGAAACGAAAAGATTGATTACAAGAAACAATACTCCGTGGTGGCGAACGGGATAAGTTCTGTCTTCGGTTCTAATGAAGTCGTTGTTCCCGGGCAAACCTACGCTGGTGCCGGAAATCCTGACGTGACATGGGAGAGCACCTATCAGACAGATATTGGTGTTGAGCTGGGGTTCTTCGATGATCGGCTCACGGCTGAAATCGACTATTTCAGGCGTGACACGAAAGACATTCTCATAGACCTGCCGGTACCCGGCTATTTGGGTAATGGAATCGGTGCAACTATCACGTACAATGCAGGCGAGGTTTTAAATCGCGGTGTCGAGCTTAGCCTCGGTTGGAAAGGAGAAATCGGTGAATTCGGTTATAAAGTGGCGGGCAACGCGACAACCATCCACAATGAGACGCTTGCCGTCAGGGGAACAGGAGGATCTGACGATTACCTGCAAGGCATCTTTAACTCAAATGTGGTAACGCGTACAAACGTCGGTTCACCCATCGGTTCATTTTTCGGTTACAAGGTCGACGGTGTGTTCCAGAACGCCGCCGAACTCGCCGCCTACCCTCATCGTCTCGATGCAGGTGTGGGCGACCTCCGCTACGTGGATGCCGATGGTAATGGCGTGCTCAACGACGGTGACCGTGTCAATCTTGGATCGCCCATCCCTACAGCCTTGTACGGCTTAAATCTCGAAGGCAGTTACAAGAGTTTCGAGGTTTCAATCGACTTTAATGGCCAGAGTGGAAACAAAATTTATAATGGAAAAGAAACCGTCCGCCCCGATCTGTACAACTTCGAACAGCATGTGATCAATCGCTGGCGGGGTGAAGGAACGAGTAGTACTGAACCGCGCGCAACCGCCGGTGGCTACAACTGGATACCGTCCGACCGTTTCATCCAGGACGGTTCGTATCTGAGGCTCAGGAGTGTTTCAATTTCCTATAACATACCGAAAGAAATCGCCGAGCGCATGAGAATGACAGCAGCGAGGGTGTATGTGCGGGGAACAAACATCTTTACAAAAACCAAGTTCACGGGATATACACCGGAAATTGCCAGCTACTCGGTGGATGGACTCTTGACAAGCCCGTTGTTGACGGGAATTGATGCCGGTTCATATCCCGTACCAGCAGTGTACTCCGTAGGTTTAAACGTGACCTTCTAATCCATGGCTATGAAGATGTTGTCATTCCTATATTCACTAAACTCACTCAAGAGAATTGCAGCAGTCTCTGCGCTGGCTTTAACACCCCTGGCCTGTGACGACTTCCTCGACAAGCCTGTGCAAGGTGAGTTGTTAAGTCAGAATTTTCCAACGACTGCTCAGGATGCCTTGGGAGCAACCAATGCCATGTACAACACCCTTAGGGATGGCAGTTTCAATTCGGGTCTGTTTCCAATCCCCGACATTATGTCTGACGATGCACATAAGGGGAGCAATCCAACCGATGGTGCAGCGAGTATCGGACCATACGATAAATTCCAGCACATTCCGACTGAGGGAAGCCTGATGTCGTGGTGGAGTGTGCTCTACCAGGGCATTAAACGCGCAAATGTCGTTCTCGAAAAAATTCCCTCCATTGGGATGGAAGAAAGTTTGAAGTCGCGTTATCTCGCAGAAGCCCGGTTCCTGCGTGCCTTGTTTTACTTCGATCTTGTTCGTGCTTGGGGCGACGTTCCGATTGTGATTGCTGTAGAGACACCCGCCACACTTGAACGTTCACCAGCTTCCGAGATCTACAGTTTGATCGTTGAGGATCTGTTGACAGCAATTCAATCTCTGCCTGAAAGATCTGAATACGCGGCCGCAGACCTTGGCCGTGCAACAAAAGGTGCTGCCAAAGCGCTGCTGGGCAAGGTATATCTCTACCAGGGAGACTATGTGAACGCTGAAAAATATTTACTTGAGGTCATCAATTCCGGTCAGTACTCATTAATGCCCTCCTTTGCCGATGCGAACAGTAAGTCCGGTGAATTCGGGGCGGAGTCTGTTTTTGAGGTTGGCGCTATTGGAGTGGAAGGCCTGGAAAAAGGCGGCGGACAATATGGGAACGTGCAAGGTGTACGCGGAACGCCGAACCGTGGTTGGGGCTTTAACCGCCCGTCACTTGATCTGATGAATGCATTCGAATCTGACGACCCCCGTCGGGACGCCACCATTATTTTTCTCGGTGAAATGCTCGACGGCATCACAATCATCGGCGACAATCCCAGTACACCGGATGAGACACGTGATGGATCGGGCAATCTTATCGAGATCGAATGCTATAATCAAAAAGTATGGACGCCCGGAACAAATGTACCAAGTCAGTTTGATCACAACCGTCGTCTGATACGCTATGCCGATGTATTGCTTATGGCAGCCGAAGTTCTGAATCACAATGGAAAGGACACAGATGCGTTAGTATACCTGAATATGGTGAGGGAAAGGGCTCGTGGCGGCAACGACGCGATCCTGCCCGACATTGCAGCGACGGGAACAGCGCTTGGAGACCTGATCTTCCACGAACGTCGTGTTGAGCTGGCTTTGGAAGGACATCGCTTTTGGGATCTTGTAAGGACAGGAAGAGCAGAAGCAGTGCTTGCACCGCTTGGATTTCAAAAGGGCAAGCACGAGCGATTGGCAATCCCTCAAACTGAGGTCGACTTGTCGCGAGGCGCCTTGAAGCAGAGCGAGGCGTGGAAATAATGAATTGTAAACCAAATTTTATTTTAAACTAAATTTAATCATATGAAAAAGTTAATGACAATGTTGGCTGTTTTTGCGATGGCCGGTCTTGTGCTGAATGGGTGCAAAGACGATGATCCGACGCCACTGACGTTAGCAACGTTGAAGGCAGGCGATAAGGACTTGAATGGGGCTACTTCAGCCACTGATGTTGCAGTGAATTCTCCAATCACTATAGTGTTTTCGACTGACATAGACGCGTCAACTGCTAATGATAACACGATCCTTCTGACGCGTACATTCAACAGTGCTGCTGTTCCGAAAACTGTTAGTGTAAGCGGAAATACAATCACTGTTACGCCGACCGCCAATTTCTTCGCGGGCGATCAATATAAGATACAGGTCACAGGAGATCTGAAGTCTAATGAAGGACAAGCGCTCACAGCGGTTGACAGAACCTTCGGAACGGTAGGTATCGGACTGGGTACTGCTCCACAGGCAGCAAAGCAAATGCTGTATGTGCAGTTCGGTAACGATATTGTGGATCTAACTGGAAATGCAACCAAGGGCGCTGTTCAAGTTGCGTACACGGCGGACCGTTTTGGTAACGCAAACTCCGCTGCACAGTTCCGTGGAGCAACAACTGCTGGAACAGGTGACATCGTTGAGCTTGCAAGCAACAGCCTCATCGCTCCAAGCATGACACTCAGCGTATGGTTTTATATCAACCAGGCAGACTACGTTGCACCCGGGAATAAGCCTATGCTCGGACTTGGAGCACAGAACGGTTATTTCATAGAGATCGGCGACGGTCCTGTAAGTCCAAATTGGTTGAAACTGACTACCAACCACAAAGTTGATCCGGATCCAAAAGCTCACGTAACAGCTCAGGCGTGGGGCGACTTCGGTTCTACCGATGACGCCAAAGAGGTAAACACTCTTACGAAGACTGGCTGGCATCATCTTGTTATGACGTTCGACGCAGCCACTTATACTAAGACCGACTATCTCGATGGCGTTAAAATCAAGACATTCAACTTGTTGGATGTTACCAACAACGAATGGAACCTTAAAGACATTGTGTTGAAGAGCGGTGCAGGAATTGGGAACAAACTCGCTCTCGGTTTCTTCGCCGACAAATCACACACTGCCGACGATTGGGCAAACTATGCCAAAGAGCCCAGGACATTCAAGGGAAGTATGGATGACCTGCGTTTGTTCAATGTTGCACTATCGGCATCTGAAGTTACCACTCTCTACACTGCAGAAAAGCCTTAATTGGTTTGAATTGGTTTTCTCTTTTGGTTTTTTGGTTTGATTTTTTTTCTCGAAAGGTTTCTCCGCAAGGAGAAACCTTTTTTCTTCTAAACTTTGTGATGTGAGATACGCAGCGGCATTCCTTTTAGTCATTTCCCTTTTTGCATGTAAGGACGACAAAGAAGATCCGGGCACGACCCGCGTCCTTCAACTCTCAGAGCTGCGCGCCGGCACACAGCTCATGAACACCAGTGACCCTTCGAAGAACGAAGGCATTCCCGCCGATCAGGCATTCAGCGCCACATTCTCTTCGCCCCTCGATACCACGACCGTGAAAAGCTCTTTCAGGATCGCGAAGAACACCGACACCGTTAAATTGTCATACACTTATTCGACTGACCTCAAGACCGTGACCGTACAGCCTTCGGCCACGCTTTCCTACCAGGCGCAGTACAACGTCGTCCTTAAAAAGACATTGAAAGGCACCGACGGCTCGGCGTTCCCCGGACTCATCGTCGGTTTCAAAACCAAAGTCGGCGAGCTCGCCATCGTTTCATTCAAGATCGACGCTGTAACGGGCAACAGCAACACACCGATAAAAGAGGTGGCTCTCATTCCCGTCATTGAAATACAATTCTCCGCACCGGTCAACGTCTCGGCACTGACATCCTCACCTGTCGTATTGGGCGAGCCCGGCGGCACCGTGCCTGTCACCACCGCGTGGTCTGCCGGTAACACAACGCTTAAAGTCACACCCAGTCAGAGCCTCGACGGGATCGTGCGCCACAGACTGATACTTTCATCACTGGTTGGAACCAAGGGAGAGGTCTTCGCCGGGCAGACCAAAACATTCTATACGAAGGTCGACCCCACCCCGAAGTTTCCCGTCATCAGCGACGATGCACTGCTGACGCTCGTACAACAACAGACTTTCAAGTACTTCTGGGACTTCGCACACCCCGCCAGCGGCATGGCGCGGGAACGAAATACTTCGGGTGACGTCGTGACTTCCGGCGGGTCTGGTTTCGGATTGATGTCCCTCATCGTCGGCATCGAACGGAACTTCGTTACCCGTACCGACGGCGTGGCAAGATTCAACAAGATCGTTACGTTCCTCGAAAAGGCTGACCGTTTTCACGGAGCCTGGTCGCACTGGATCAATGGCACCACCGGCAAGGTCATTCCCTTCAGCCCGAAAGATAACGGTGGCGATCTGGTCGAGACCTCATTCCTTGTTCAGGGATTGATTACCGTGCGTCAATATCTTCAACCTACCGACACCGTCGGCAATAATCTGATCCTCCGTATCGACAAGATCTGGAAGGAAGTCGAGTGGAGCTGGTATCGTAAGAACAACGAGAACGTACTGTACTGGCACTGGTCGCCTCAATACAATTGGGATATGAACTTCGCCATGTACGGATATTTCGAAGAACAGATCACTTACTTCCTGGCAGCTGCTTCGCCTACCTACCCGATACCGAAGGTCGTGTACACGAATGGCTACGGCAAGAATGGTGGGATCGTGAAGAACAACACCTTCTATAACATCAAGCTTCCGCTCGAGTCGCCGTCGCCGTTGTTTTGGGTGCATTATTCTTACCTGGGGCTCGATCCGCATTTCAGCGACGACTATGCCAACTACTGGGAGCAGAACGTGAACGCGACACTCATCAACCGCGCGTATGTCATCGCCAATCCGAAGAACTTCGCGGGTTACGGCGCCCAGAACTGGGGCCTCACGTCGAGCGATAACCAAATGGGTTATAACGCGCATTCACCCGGTAACGACCTGGGTGTGATCACACCCACCGCCGCGCTGTCGTCGTTCCCCTACACGCCGACCGAATCCATGGAGGCGCTCAAGTTCTTCTATTATAACATTGGCGACCGCATGTGGGGCGAGTACGGTTTCTACGATGCATTCAATACACAGGAAGGATGGTATGCAAATTCTTATCTTGCTATCGACCAGGGGCCGATCGTTGTGATGATCGAAAACTACCGGACGGGGTTGCTATGGAACCTGTTTATGTCGGCGCCTGAAGTACAGAATGCGAAAACTGTTTTAGGATTTCATTGAGTTAATTCTCCCCTTCATGAAAAAACTGTTTCTATTGTTGATCGTAGCAAGCTTTGTTGCTGCGTCGTGTGCAAAGAAAGCCGCGGAAACCAAGCCGGTCGCCGAGATCACGCTGAGCAAGCTGCCCGATGATTCCCTTCTGAATCTTGTACAGCACCAGACCTTCGAGTATTTCTGGGATAACGCCGAACCGGTGTCGGGCATGGGGCGCGAACGAACTCACATGGATAACGTCTACCCGGACAACGATAAGAACGTGGTGACGACCGGCGGGTCGGGCTTTGGTTTGATGGCGATCCTCGTCGGGATCGAACGAGGATTTATCACACGTGAGCAGGGCTACGAACGATTCAATCATATCGTGAATTTTCTCGACACGGCCGACCGTTTTCACGGAGCCTGGCCGCATTGGATCAACGGCGAGACAGGTCACGTAAAACCCTTCGGAACAAAAGACAATGGGGGAGACCTTGTCGAGAGTTCTTTTCTCGTCCAGGGATTGATCACCGTCCGCGAGTATTTCAAGAATGGCAATGCCGACGAGAAAAAAATGGCTGCGAAGATCGACAAGATGTGGAAAGACATCGAGTGGGATTGGTACACCAACAAGAAAGACGTTCTCTACTGGCATTGGTCGCCCGAGTATGGATGGCAGATGAATTTTCCGGTGGGCGGATACAACGAGTGCCTGATCATGTACGTGCTCGCGGCATCATCCCCGACCCATCCGATCAAACCCGAAGTTTATCACGAAGGCTGGGCGCGTAACGACAGCATTATTTCGAACGAAACATATTACGACCTGCCCGTGGTCCTCGATCATTACGAAAACGATAAAGACCCGGTCGGGCCGTTGTTCTGGGCACATTATTCTTATCTCGGCCTCGATCCCCGTCATTTGAAGGATAAGTATGCGGACTACTGGAAGTTGAACGTGAACCATGCGATGATCCAGTACAAGTATGCAGTCGATAACCCTGAAGAGTATCCCTACTACGGCCCGTATGTCTGGGGACTTACATCGAGCTATTCAACCAACGGTTACGATGCACACCGCCCCACACACGACACCGGTGTGATATCGCCTACCGCGGCACTCTCATCATTCCCCTACACTCCGAAGGAGAGTATGAATTTCCTGAAGTACATTTATTCCCCCGAAGCCGACAGTGTTGTGGGTGAGTACGGTCCTTATGACGCCTTCGATCTGCAGGACCACTGGATGCTGCCGCATTACCTTGCAATTGACCAGGGACCGATACCGGTGATGATCGAAAATTACCGGACGGGACTTTTGTGGAAATTATTTATGGGCGCGCCGGAAGTGCAGAAAGGATTGGATAAGCTCGGATTTACTTATAAATAAAATACATACAAAATACATCTCTCACAGCTTGCCCCGCACTTGATGCGGGGGATCGCACGGATAAGAAGCAATGTATTTGATCCGTGCGATCCGTGTGATCCGTGAGAGACAATTCCGAACCAATGAAAAAACTTGTCATTCCATTCTTATTCTGCACGCTCCTCGTATCCTGCAACACAGAACGCAGTGCACGATCCGGAGATTCCATCGACAGCCGCGTCGACTCTGTTCTAAAACTGATGACCGTGGAAGAAAAAGCCGGTCAGCTTACACTCTACACCAGCGATTGGGACGTCACCGGCCCGTCGATCCGTGCAGGGTACCAGGAGGACATCAAAGCGGGTAAGGTCGGCGCCGTCTTCAACGCCTACGGAGCAAAGTACACACGCCAACTGCAGGAGATCGCCGTCAAGGAAACACGGCTCGGTATCCCGTTGTTGTTCGGCTACGATGTCATTCACGGACACAAAACTATTTTCCCGATACCGATAGGTGAAGCATCCAGCTGGGATCTCGAAGCGATCGAGCGGTCGGCCCGTGTCGCCGCCGAAGAAGCTTCCGCCGACGGCCTTCACTGGACGTTTGCACCCATGGTCGACATTTCGCGCGACCCCCGCTGGGGCCGTGTGATGGAAGGCGCCGGAGAAGATACCTATCTCGGCAGTTTGATCGGTGCCGCCAGAGTGAAAGGCTTCCAGGGCAACGGCATTAGTGAGATCAATTCGGTAGCGGCCTGCGTGAAACACTTCGCAGCTTACGGGGCATCACAGGCCGGCCGCGATTATCATACCGTCGACATGTCCGACCGCGTTCTTCGTGAAGTCTATCTGCCGCCATACAAAGCGGCCGTTGACGCCGGGGCTGCTACGGTCATGACATCTTTCAACGAGCTCGATGGAACTCCCGCAACAGCCAACAAATACCTGATGGATGACATTCTCCGCAAGGAGTGGGGCTTCCAGGGATTCGTCGTTACAGATTACACGTCGATCATGGAAATGCTCAATCACGGCAACGTTGCCGACTCCGCTGAAGCCGCTGCCGCCACGATCAAGTCGGGTGTAGACATGGACATGCAAGCCGGTTTCTTTCAATACGAGCTCCCGCAGCTTGTGAAAGACGGAAAGGTGAGCGAGGCCGAGCTCAACACGGCCGTCAGGCGCGTGCTCCGCATCAAGTTCCAGATGGGATTGTTCGACGACCCGTATCGCTACAGCGATGAACAACGCGAGAAGAGTACCATTGGAAAACCTGAGTTCAAAGAAGCTTCCCGCGATGTGGCCCGTAAGTCGATCGTGCTTCTGAAAAACAACGGCGTATTGCCCCTGTCGAAGTCTGTGAAGACCATCGCGCTGATCGGCCCGCTCGGTAAATCCAGGTTAGATATGATCGGGGCATGGTCGGCAGCCGGTAAAGGCGACAGCGCCGTGTCGATATTCGATGGCATTAGAGCAAAAGTATCGCCGTCGACCCGCGTCTTGTATGCGAAGGGCTGTAATGTCAACGACGACAGCACCAAGTATTTTGGTGAAGCTGTCAGTCTTGCGAGGCAAGCCGACATCGTGATCATGAGTGTGGGCGAAGCGGCATGGATGTCGGGTGAGGCATCGAGCCGTGGTATACTCGATCTCCCGGGCGCACAGCAAAAACTGGTGGAGGAGATCCACAAGACCGGCAAGCCTGTCGTGGTACTTCTCTCGAACGGCAGGCCATTGACCATTCCGTGGATCGATAAGAATATCCCGGCCGTGGTAGAGACCTGGTATCTGGGTACCCAGGCAGGTCATGCGATCGCCGATGTGCTTTTCGGTGATTATAATCCTTCGGGGAAACTGCCGGTCACTTTCCCATATTCGGTAGGTCAGGTGCCGATCTTTTACAGCGCGAAAAATACCGGACGCCCAAGAGATCCCAATAACAAGTATTCATCCAAGTATCTCGACATTCCCAACGACCCGTTATATCCGTTCGGCTACGGCTTGAGCTACACGACTTTCGAATACGGTGAGGTAAATCTTAGTGCCGGAGAAGTTTCGGCAAATCAGAATCTTTCCGTGACTTGTCGCATCACCAACAGCGGCTCCCTTAGCGGAACGGAAACAGTTCAACTATACATTCGTGATATGGTGGGCAGTGTAACGAGGCCTCTGAAGGAGCTCAAAGGATTTCAGCAGGTGAAGCTTGGTCCCGGAGAATTTAAAGATGTCGTTTTCACGCTTACACCGGAGGATCTTTCATTTTACCGCAAAGACATGACGTTCGGCCCGGAGGCAGGCAGGTTTAAAGTCTTTGTCGGACCAAATTCGAGAGACGTGAAGGAAGGAGAATTTGAGCTGACTGACGCACCGAAGATGGAGTTTCAGGTAAAAGCGATGAAGAAGGATCTTTAAGAACTGAGTGTTCCCTCGTTAAGAAGCAGACACTTTCCGACTAGCTGTCGTCCCACGGCTTGGCCGGGGGACCCGAGACAATCAAAGTGCAAGCGAGATTCCGTTGCCTTCTCCACATTGTCTCCCTCGGGATTGCTGGTCCCCCGGTCAAGCCGTGGGATGGCCGTGCAATGACATTTCATCGTACAGCGCATCACTACGGAACGCGCATCACTTCGAAACTAAAGCCAACTTTTAGTTTTTAACTATTAACTTTTAACTAAATCTTTATGTTTCGAGACGAAGTACACTAACGACAGCACGATCAGGATACTTCCTGCGACAGACATAATATAGCCGCCGTTGATGAAGAAGTTAAGCCAGCTTTCTTCTTTCTGTCCGAATTCTTTGTACAACATCACCATTACGCTCCCGACGTAACCGAACGAGTCGGCCAGGTAGATGAGAAAACCGACGGTGCTCACGTACCGGAACGCCGCAATAAGGCGATCGAAGAAGATACTGTTGAACTGGATGTACCCGAAGTACAATCCCATCCCGACCAGTGTCATCCACGGCACCGGTCCGATCCACTGTTTTTCGTAGGCCAGCGTGCTCACTCCCACCATGATCATTCCGAGCAGAACGATGAGATGATTGATGATCATCGCCCGAAGGTTGTTGCGTATGACCATCAGGCTGCCGATCAGCACCAACAGGGTCAGTGTTACGATCGTTTCTGTCGTTGTGAATACACCGGGTTTATCTCCGTAGCCGAGCACTTGCCAGATGTTTGAAGAGAAGTTGTCGCGGAACTCACGAAAGGCCGTAAGGAGCATGTATGTAAGCACCAGGAGTATCAGCCCGGGGAGGAATGTTTTTGTAAACTCGATCCTTTCTTTGCCCGTCATGGGCTGTCGCTTCGTGCGAAGCATTTCGTCTTCGGGGCTGGGCGGCGGTACCTGGTCGAGCATCTTGAGGAAGAGCAACAACGGTCCGAAGAAAACACAACAGGCCACGAAAGGCATCCAGAACTCCGACACCTCCCACGACTTCATGATGTACGCGCCGACGGTCTTCGAAAAGCCCGCAGAGAAAATAAAGCTTACCGACACGGCGGCTCCGAGCACTTCCGTAAACTTCCTGCCCTCCACATAACCGAACACCATTCCCCAAACCATGCCCAATGGTAAACCGTTGAAGAAAAGACAAATGAGATTATAGGGCATCGGGATGAGCGCAAACAACAGCCACGACAACGCCGCCAGCACCGACATCAGCAAGATCCCCTTCGCTCTCGAGCTGGCTTTGAGCTCCGAAACAACCTTGATCCCGATGAACTTCGACAACATGTATCCCACCACCTGGAACAACACCATCCAGACCTTGTAGCTCACACCCCAAAAGGCGTAACCATCATACAAGGCAACGTTGAATGTTTTTCGTAATGCAAAAACGCAGAGGTAAAGTCCGAATGCAGCCAGCGCTGTGTATATCGAAAACCAGGCGCCGTTCGTGGTGCTAAGCCAACGTGTGATGGGAGAGGTTTCGGTTGTTCGGACTGATGATGCCATGCTGATCGAAGGGAACATCGGTCCACCTTCCATCCAACAAGATGCGCAATTTTTTGAAACCAATTGACAATAGGTCACCCGCAACCTCGGTGAACCTGTTCACCAGGTCGTCGGGATGATGCGCATCAGAGCTCAGTGTGATGGGAATGTTCCGGTCGAGTATTTCCTGGAGTATCCACGGAGAAGGATAGGGGTCGTCGGTGCGACTCTGGTAAAGCCCGCGCGTATTTACTTCGATAATGCAGCCTGCCTTCGCGACAACATCGAGTGTTTGTTTCACCTCTTGTTTGTACCAAGGCTCCGCTTCCTGGTAGAAATGATCTCCCCGGTTATGCATCTTGATCTTATCGATATGGCCGACAACATCCGGTGTCGCGTTGATCACCATTTCACGGGTGAGTGTAAAGTATCGGTTGATCGCCTGGCGAATGCTTCCTCCGTAAATGGCTACGAGTCCGCCCATGAAAACTTCGTAGGTGCCGTCTATGCCCCAACCCTCGCCATTCGGAAGCTGATCCACGAAATGAACGGAGCCGACGGTGTAGTCGAGCTTGTCTTTGAATGTATGCGGCGACACCTTGTCAGGGATATAATCCACTTCGAGGCCCGCGTAGATCTGCATGTCCGTCGTCTTCGACCTGGCATCGGCGATCTCACCGAGGTACGCGTCGAGCATCTCCGGCTTCATACACCACTTCGCCGGGAAGGGTAGCGGTGCATGCGATGAGATCCCGAGCGCCAGCATGCCCAACTTCTTTGCTTCCGACACCACATCGGCCACCGGCTTCTTACCGTCGCAGAAATTCGTATGACAGTGATAGTTAGTCCACATTCGATACTTCCGGTCTAAGGGTTTCTTCGGCAACCTTAGGTCTGTAACGATCGACCAGGTATTCGAATAGGTTGAAATATAATCCGAATATCAGGAGCTGAAAATGTCGCGATGTTAGTAAATATAGAAATATCGAATAGAGGGAAAATATCAGGATGTATGTAAAATATTTGAGGGCGAACTTTCCGACTTTCAGTCGTCCCGGAAGTATCATGAGCCTTTCTTTGTGTCTTCTCCATTGGAGAACATACATCGTCGATATGAAGTACAGGAGGAATATCAGGAAGCCATCCAATAATTTGATGCGCGGGATACCCTGCAACATTCCAAGGTAGGCGTTGGCGACGATCAATGGCCCCGGCTGCTGGCCCAGCAACGTCTGGTGAATGTCGTACTCGTAGATGTCTCCCACGATGATGATCTTATTGGCCACCATGGCTGTCACGTCTTCGGGCGGGAACGACAAAGCGTCGCCAAGGTTCCAGATCAATACCTCGCCGTTGTCGATGTGAGCTTTGCGTACGGGGAGATCGACTATAAATGAATTGATCCACCAGCCCGGGTCAGACCTTGCCACACCAGCCCACTCCCTGAACCGTGTTCCCTGCGTTTCATGATACATGGCGGCGGGAAGGTAATGTACCGTATCGTTGATCAGGTTGTATTTCAGGAACGTTCCTGTGGTGGTCTCGTATTGTGCGAGCGCGAAGTTCAACCCGGGCCACGGCATCACGGGCTTACCGTCTTTGCCGAGCTGCGACGATATCACCAGGTTGTCGATCTTCCTCAATTCTTTTGTCAGCAGGCTGTCGTCAGGAGAAGGGTTGTCAAAAATAATATCGATCACGACGAGGGAGGGACGTTGCCCGGATTGATTGACCACGCGAAAAAAATCTGCAAGTTTCTTCCGGTCTGTCACGGGCTTGTTGCCGATCCCGTAATCATCTTCGTAATCGATCAGGGTTTTGTCGTACGATGTGTTGACAAGCAGGAGGTCTTTCTTGAACTGCTCGACGACTTTGTTCGTGGGGTTGACGACCTCGTAGCGGGCGATCTGGTTGATGCGTGCAACGATCACCTCATCGCCAAATTCCCAGCTGAGGTTCATCCATACCAGTGTGAGAAATGCGAGTGACAGCGCATGCAGCGCACCGAGGGCAATCGACTTCCAGTGCTCACGCCACCACATCAATCGAGTATCTTCTGTTCTTTAAGCCAGGCTTTCAGATTGTCTTCCTGGGCGGGTGCGTATTCGTCGCGCAGGTATGCGTTGATTTCCGTGAGTACGGCTTTTGGTTTGGTCTTGTCGGAGGTGCTGATGAGCGCGCGTATCTCGAATGCCAATCCTTCTTCACTGATGTACATGGGAACAAACGCTCCGAGAAGCATCCCGGGACTGAATACCGGATCTTCTTTTTCATCTTCAAAATATTCGACCACAACTTTCCTCGTAGTAAAATCCCCTTCACCGAAAAGACTGGGCCCGTTCAAACTGAATCCCGTTGCGCCCGAGATCTTGGTGTAATGGATCTTTCGTTGGACGTCGTAATGCCATGCCCGGATGATCGCGGGGCTGACCAAAGACAATTTTTCTGTATTGACGGGGATGAATCCATTACCGAGTATCAACAGTGTATCGAATGCCATGGAATTCTGGAGCGTCTCCAGGTACTGAAGCGAGATACTCCTCGATGCCGTCGATTTTAGCTCCGGCTGGACGAACGACTGAAGGAGCTGGAGGAATTCGCGGGGCGAACTGTCCGGCACCCCGGAGATCCTTTTCCTGCCGGTCTGCGGGCTGTTCACTATAATATAGGACTCCTTGTTACCGAACTTGAGCTGGTCCTTCGACTGGATCACGTCGCCCGTCTTGAGCTGGCGTTTGAGGGCCGGGCTTTCCACGGCGCCTACGACACGAACCACGTGATATTGTGAGGGAGTTTGGGCCATGCAGACGGAAGCCCACATCAACAAGACAATCGTTGCCATTTTCATATCTCCTAATTTACTCGTTCCGGATCAAATTCCTTTCCACATCCATTCTCATCCCTCTTTCCAGGTAACTCCTTTTTTCCTTAACTTTTCCCGTGTCATTTCTTAAAGTTTTTTTTCTCATAATTTTTGTTGGTTGGATAGATGTCGCCTCCGGTCAGAAGTGGCAGGCGAGGGCCTTGTACGACGAGGGCGCCAGGCTGGAAAAGACCGATCCTCTGGCTGCCGCCACCCTATATTATAATGCAGGCACCGAGGGAGGCAAGCTGTATAAGCTCGACACCGCGATCCTGTTCCTTGAAAAGGCAAAATCGCTGTTTGCAAAACACGAAGGTGGCGGACAGCGGGAAGCATCCGCTTGTCACGCACTTGGTGACATCTACAAATACGACCTGTATAATTTCGATGAAGCCGAGAAGAACTATGAACGCGCGCTGTCGATCCTGGAAACGGTCGATCCACCGGACATCCGGAACCTCACCCGGCTTTATTATAACCTCGCAACTACGAACCGGTCACAGCGCGATCATGAAACTGCTGTAACCTGGTGCCTGAAGGCTATCGGCGGATCGTTGAAAATGAAAGACAACGCTTTCCTGGAACGTTCTTATTCCATCATGGGCAACATTTATCGCGACAGGCATTTGTACGATTCGGCTATCGTCTATTATAAAAAAGGTATAGCTGTAAACACGGAGATCAATCACGGAAAACAGAATGAAACACTCGCAGGGTTTTACAATGGGTGGGGCGATACGAACTACCGGCAGGGCGACCTTGAAGAGGCTGAAAAAAAATTAAGCACAGCCGTTCGGATCTATCAGAAATCAGGCGTCGACGACAAGTCGATCTACCTGTATACCGTGCGACTTCTGGCGGAAGTTTACATTCAGAAAAAGGAACCGGCCAACGCTTACCCACATTTAAGAACGGCAGAGGAATTGACAAAGCAATTGAGCACGGAAAAGGGAGGTCCGGCTTCGACCCTGTTTAGAATTTTTGGCGATTACCATCTTCAAATGAAAGATACCGCAACGTCTCGCGGGTTCTACCAAAAAGCACTGCAGGCAACAACGCTCCAGCCGCTGGGTGCCGACGGTGATCCGACCAGGATAGACGAAGTGGACTTCAAGGACTATGCGTATGATGCGCTTCTTGCCAAGGCGGGAGTGCTCGTTGCTTCCGGAGACGTCGACCACGCCATTCAATGTTTCAGTATCACCTCGAACCTGATGACGGCCAGTCGTCGTGAGCTCGATACCGAGGATGCCAAATGGAATTACATCGATGCCAACTTCAGATTGTATGAGAATGCCCTGTCAGCTTTATACACTCAAAACATGAAACGCGAAGAAGATGTTTTTCATTTCATCGAGGCCAGTAAATCGAAATCACTCGGCGATGCCTTAAGGGAAGCAGAGCTAAAGAAAACTTTGGGTCAGAACGATACATTGATCGCACGGCTACGGACCCTCCGCCAAAATTCGTTGTCGCTTCAACACAAGGTCAATGAAAAAGAGCAAAGTGCCGTCCGCGACGAGCTGATCAAGGTCGGGAAGGAAATATCCGCAGTCGAAGCGATGATTGACGCAAAGTACCCGTCGTATCTGCAAACCAAATATGAACAGGGTGTTGTCCAATTGCAATCGGTTGCGGAAAAAGTCAAGCTTCTCGACGCTGCCTTTGTGGAATACTTCTGGGGTTACGATAACATATTCGCCATGGTCATCACCGGCGATACAACTGTATTTGTGGGGCTCGGCTCGCCGGCGGACGTCGCAACCCAGGTTAAAACACTTGTTGGAAAGCTAAACACTCATACCAATCAATATTCGAAGCTGGCCGTCGGCTCTTTTGCACATGCTTCCAGTCAGCTGTATGATGTCCTCGTAAAGCCATTCAGTAAAGTGATCTCCGGGAAGAAAAGGCTGGTCATCGTTCCGGATGGTCCGCTCATCCAGGTGCCGTTCGAAACAATGGTTACAGACGTCGGGACGGGTACCGGCTACGATCGTCTTTCGTACCTGTTGAATGATTTTATCGTGTCGTACAGCTTTTCGGGGTACTACTTTGCGAACGAGCGCAAGGTGCCTTCGCGCGATCCTTCCTTGCTTGCCTTCGGATTCACGGGACGGTCCGGCGAGGCATCGAATACCGCGATAGCCGGTTCGGAGACCGAGTTGCTGGCATTATCTGAAAAATTTCCCGATGGAACTTTCCTGTACGGTGCTGGTGTCACCGAAAATAATTTCAAAATAAAAGCCGGAGACTACGATCTGCTGCACCTGGCGGTTCATGGCAGTGGTGATACAGGCGAAGATTATTCTGCCACACTTTATTTCGGTGACGCAGATGGCCCCGAGGATGGCCGTTTGTACTGGTATGAGCTATACGGTATGAACCTTCAGGCATCGTTGGCTGTGCTGAGCTCGTGTGAGTCGGGAATAGGGAAAACTTATAGGGGGGAAGGTATGCTTAGTATGGCGAATGCTTTTACATTTGCGGGTTGTAGCAATGTAGTTATGGGGCTATGGAAGGTTGACGACCAGGTCTCGGTAAAATTGATGGACACCTTTTATAGTGAACTCCTTCACGGTATGGCGATAGACGAAGCGCTTGCTCTGGCCAAGCGAACTTACCTGGCATCCGCTGACCAAATTTCAGCAAATCCAAAAATATGGGGATCCCTGGTGGCTTACGGCGAGGCCCAGGTTGTGCGCCCCGATGAATTGCATACCGGCTGGTTTGTGCTGGCGCTGACGGTGCTCGTAGTGGGGATTGTTTTGCTGGTGAGGAAGACCAGGAAAAAATAACGGGGCAGTAGTAAGTAGTAAGGACTACTGATTTCGAGGATGACTTCTGTCCTAACCAGTCAGTACTCCTTACTACCTGCTACTTACTACTGGCCACTTATTTCACGCCTTCGGCGGCTTCATATCCCCATTCCCCGTCGCCGTGAACACTGCCCCTACCGTAATCGCCGGTGGACTATTGAGCTCGTAGGTGATGTGATTGATCGCGCCGTCGGCCAGTTTGATCGCTTTAGCCAGATTTTCCTGCTCTTTCACACGCCACGGCTCCGGCTTCTTGCCTTTGTAATTTTCAGGGACCGGATATTTCACCGGATCGGAAATGAATTTGAAGACCTCCTGCACGTTCTTAAAGATCTTCCCGAATATCCCCATGTTACCGTTCACGATCGGTGAAGCAAAAGGCGCTATCGTGCTGTTGTTCGATTCAAATGGAGGATGGAAGTCGATACTGTACTTCAATGTTTTCAGATCGTTGCCTTTTTTTGTGGCATAAACCTTCATGGTAAAAAAAATCTCGTCCTGGTTAGAGGCGTCAAACGGTTTTTTCAATTCATCGTCCTTTCTGGGGCGCATAGCATCGCGGTTTGAATTCAACTTACGTCTATTTTACTTCTTTTAGAAGTCTTTTGGCCTTGTCGGAGTATGTGATCTTCGGGTCTCCCAGTTCTTCCCAGATCAACTTTGCTTTTTCGCGCTCCCCGGACTTAAGATAACAGAGACTCAGGAACCACTTGGCCTGCTCATCGAGTCCGTCGAAATCACGGATCAGAGTCAGGAAGTTATTTTTTGCTTCTTCATTCCGGTTCAGCACCAGGTTAGCGTTGCCCAGCAACAGAAGTATTTCGGGTTCTTGTTTCTCAGCGAGCAATTCTCTGAACACTGCGGCAGCGCCTTCGTAGTTAGCCTGTTCATACATCGCGAAAGCCGATGCGCGCTTGTCGGTGACATCGTCGCCGCGTTGTGTGGGCTCGAATACATTCGGGTATGGCTCGAAGTTCCGGGCAAACAGGTCGGCTGTACTTTCGGAACGGTTGTACAGCAATATGAATGTAACGGCGAGGATCAATGCCGCCGCGGCTGCCAACGGCTTCCAGTATTGGATCAGCCGGGTCACGCCCGACTCCGGTGCGACAGCCGGGAGGGCCGTCTCCAGGGTGCGCAGCTGGTCGAGCTTGTCGGCCATGGCGTGGTAGCGGATCCCCAACGGCAGCTGATTATATTCCGAATGCATTTTCCGGAACTCAGGTTCGGCCGTCAGCCGGTGCTCTACTTCATTAACTTCTTCAGGATTCGCGCTCCTGTCGATGTACTTCAGAATTAATTCCTGGTCTCGTTGGTTTTCCATCGCGTTTTATTCAGCTGTCATTACCGCATGATTCGTGGGGCGTTCGCCTTCCACCAGCTTCCGGAGACGTTCCATGCATTTATACTTCTGGTTTTTTGCCGTTTCCGGGTTTTTGTAACCCAGTTCCCCCGAGATTTCTTCCATGCTTTTCTGATTAAAGTAAAATAGCTGTAGAAGACGGTGACACGGGTCTCCGATCCGCTCAAAACAACGGTGGACAAGGGCCAGGTCGTTTTCCTCCGAAAGCATTTCCTGGGCGCTATCGGCGAGGTGGCTCTGTATAATGAACTCGGCCTTCACCTTTTCACCCCGTTGCGACTTGCGGTATTCGTGCATCACCAGGTTCTTGCCTATCCCGAACAGGTATGTTTTCAGGGAGCTCTGCAGCTCGGTGAGCTTCCCGTTTGTCACATTTTCATAAAAGATCACGATAGTGCCCTGGTAGTATTCGCAGGCGTCGTCGGCGTCGCAGCGGCTGAAGCGCCGGATCCAGTTGAAATACTCCTTCCTGTACTTTTCATACACGAAAGACAATCCACTCGGGTCGCCGGACCGCACGAGGTGAAGAAGTTCGGCGTCTGACATTGATGTTTTGTCCATAACCCGGCATTAAGTAACCCTCTCAAGGAAAACAAAGTAAACAAATTTCTTTCTTACTCCGGGTGACCTTACCCCGCTTCAGGTACTAAGATGCTGACGGAAACGATCCCGGCTTGGGTTTAGAGAGTTAGAAAATTGGGGTCGTTTCCTCTTCATAGTGCGATTACTTAATAACCATTTAATCTATAGAGTTATGATTACGCCAAAGGAAAGAGAAGTATTGCAGTTGATTGCCGACGGGTTGTCCAGCAAGGAGATCGCGCGAAGGCTAAGCATTAGTTTCTACACGGTGCAAACACATCGTAAGAATATGTTGGCCAAGACCGGGGCCAAAAATACCCCCGAGCTCCTGGTGAAGATCTGGGGTCAGCAGGTACAGGCCGCCTGATAATTGTGCGAAGTGCGATGTGCGAAGCGCCGGCATAGCACTTCGCACATCGCACATCGCACCTTAAAGCGATTTTAGCCGCTCTTCGAGCGTCTTTATCTTCGCCTCCGCATCAGCTTTCTTCTTTTGTTCCACTTCGATCACCTGCGGAGAAGCTTTTTTTACAAAGCCTTCGTTTCCCAGCTTCTTTTCTACCGATGCAAGGAAGCCCTTATGGTAAGCGATGTCTTTGAGAACAGATTCTTTCTCTTTTTCAACATCAATTTTTCCCTCCAACGGAATTGTGAATTCAGTTGAGTGAACGAGGAAAGAGGTGCCCATTGGTTTGTCGGCAGACCCGAAGATCTCACTTACGTTGGCAAGTTTCCGCACTACCGGCGAGAAGAGCGCAACATCGAGATCTCCGTTCTGGTGAAGTCTCAACGTTTCCTTCGGCGACAGACCTTTGGAGGCCCGGACATTCCTGATCTGAGTAATAATCTCAAACGCTTCGTTGCCTTTCGCGATTGTGGACGTATCGAATCCCGCGGCTTTCGGCCATGGAGCAACGATCATGTAATCCTTATTTTTTCTTTCACCCAGCTCGTTCCAGAGCTCTTCGGTTATGAATGGCATGAACGGGTGCAGCAACTTCAATACGGATTCAAAAAAATCTACCGTTGCTTTGTACGACGCCTCATCGATCGGTTTTCCGAATTCAGGCTTGACCATCTCCAGGTACCATGAACAGAAGTCATCCCAGATCAGTTTGTATGTGGTCATGAGCGCATCGGACATGCGAAACTTTTGAAAGTGATCCTCAAGCTGCGCCATGGTCTGATTTAGCTTCGCGTCGAACCAGGCTATAGCAACTTTGTTTTCTTCGGGTTGTGCCGTAGGTGTCACTACCCATCCTTTCACCAGCCTGAATGCATTCCAGACCTTATTGGCAAAATTCCACCCTTGCTCGCACAAACCCTCGTCGAACAACAGATCATTCCCCGCAGGCGAGCTGAACAACATCCCTGTGCGCACGCCATCCGCGCCGTATTTGGCGATCAGGTCGAGCGGGTCGGGCGAATTGCCCAACTGCTTCGACATCTTTCGTCCCTGCTTGTCGCGCACGATACCGGTGAGATACACATCCGAGAACGGTTTCTGATCCATGTACTCGTAACCGGCAATGATCATACGGGCAACCCAGAAGAAAAGGATCTCCGGCGCCGTCACCAGCACCTGAGTGGAATAGAAGTAGTCGAGGTCTTTATTGCGGCCTTTAATGATCTTTCCCGTCTTCTTGTCGAAGTACTCATCGCTGAATGCATCGAATACCTCCATCGGCCACAGCCACGAAGATGCCCATGTGTCGAGCACGTCAGGATCCTGCCGGAGGTCCGCTATTGTGAGTTTCTTTCCGCATTTCGACGACGCCATTTGCACGGCCTCGTCCGTTGTCTCCGCAACTACGAAATCATCCACGCCGGTACCGTAGTAGTAAGCCGGGATCCGGTGTCCCCACCACAGCTGTCGGGAGATACACCAGTCCCGTACATTCTCCATCCAGTGACGGTAAGTGTTCTTGAACTTCGCCGGGTATAGTTTCACCTCATCGTCTTCGACAGCACGGTAAGCCCGTCGCGAGATCTCTTTCATTTTAACGAACCATTGGAGCGACAGTTTGGGCTCCACGACCGTGTTGGTCCTTTCCGACCTTCCGATGCGCGTTACAAATTCTTCTTCTTTTACGAGCCATCCCGCTTCGCGGATATCCTTTACGATTTCCTTACGCACAGCAAAACGGTCCTTGCCGACAAACTTCGGTATCTCACATTTATCGTTCAGTGTGCCGTCGTCGTTGATGGTGTCGATAACAGGCAGGTTGTGGCGAACGCCAATCTCGTAGTCGTTCACGTCGTGGGCAGGAGTTACTTTCAAACACCCGGTACCGAATGCCTTGTCGACGTAGTCGTCAGCGATCACCGGTATCTCACGGTTGATGAAAGGAACCAGTACTTTTTTGCCGATCAGTTTTTTGTACCGTTCGTCGGTGGGGTTCACCGCGATCGCCACATCGCCCATGATCGTCTCCGGCCGCTGTGTGGCAATGATCACCCATTCGTCCGTCGTATCTTTTATCTTATATTTTACTGAGTACAGGATCGACTTTTCCCCTTCTTCCTTGTAAAGAACTTCTTCGTTCGACAGCGCGGTCTTCGCCTCGCAGTCCCAGTTGATCATCCTCAGGCCGCGATAGATGTAGCCCTTGTTGTGCAGATCGACAAAAACACGGATAACGGCCTTGTAGTAATGAGGGTCCATCGTGAACGAGGTACGATCCCAGTCACACGATGCACCGAGCTTCTTGAGTTGTTCCAGGATAATGCCACCGTACTTTTCTTTCCATTCCCATGCATACTTGAGGAACTCATCGCGGCTCAGGCTGGATTTTTTGATCCCTTTTTCACGCAGCATTCCGACCACCTTCGCTTCGGTGGCAATCGACGCGTGATCCGTGCCCGGCACCCAGCAAGCTTCCTTGCCTTCCATACGCGCCTTGCGGATGAGCACATCCTGGATCGTGTTGTTGAGCATGTGGCCCATGTGCAGCACGCCGGTAACGTTGGGAGGAGGAATGACGATGCAGAACGGCTCTTTGGACGGATTCGGGACAGCCTTAAAAAAGCCCCCTTTTAGCCATTCCTGGTACCATTTATCTTCGACTTCGGAGGGGTTGTATTTGGTTGCAAGAGCCATAGAACAGCAAAAATACTGGTAAAAATGAAAATCTCTCACGGATCGCAGGGATCGCACCGATCAAAAACATCGCATTCTTCCGTGTAATCCGTGCGATCCGGGAGAGCTGTATTTTTACACTGATCATCAAGAACTTACACTCCCCAAAATCCAACTTCGGGCCATTCCTCGTAACTTATGCCAACCTTGACATAATGGAAAAGACCCTCTCCCTCGAAGACTCACGGTCCGACAGTATTCAGTGGAAACAATTATGGAGCCTGGCGGCGATGTACGCGTCGATCATCATCGGCTGGATCGCCTACCACAACTACCAGCCCAAGCTCCTTGAGAAATTCAACTTCCTTCAATACGCACTTTGGCTCACGATCGCACAGGCGGCCATACTGGTGATAACACCGCCGATCGCCGGTCGAATGGGCGACAGATTCCGGTTTAGCCGGGGCCATCGCCTCCCGATCATTTCAACAGGTATCGCTTTCGCCGCGATGGTTTTCATGGCCGTGGCGTTCACGCTGGTCAGCAACCCCGGAGAGTATTTCAAGTGGATACTGCCTGTGTTGATCATACTATGGCTTGTGGCGATGAGCATTTTCACCAGTCCGGCCCTCTCGACCCTGGAATTGTTCACACCGGTCGAAAAGCTCCCGGTTGCGATGGCTGTCATCACCATTGTGGGTAACTTGATCTACTCGTTGGAGCCGGTCATCGTGGACATTATCGATTATCTCGGTGCACCGTTGACGTTCATAGCCGGCGGCGTGGTCGTGTTTCTCTCGGGATATTCGCTCAAGCAGAATTCATTGGGACTCTTTCAGCAGAACTCCGGCCGTCCCCGTGCTGTCTTCACACTCGACACGAAGAAATCGCCATATACATTCATCTTCTTCCTCGGCGCGGGGCTCGGCATCGCGACAACAGCGCTGTTCAAATTCTTTCCGGCCGTGTTGTATACTCATCTCGGTTCGAAGATCGGCATGGACCCCAAGTACATGATCGTGCTCATCCTCGTGATCTCCGCCATCGTATCGTTGCCTGCCGGTAAAGTCATCGATAAGTTCGGCATTCAAAAAGTATTCTGGTACAGCCTGGCGGCGATCATCGTAAGCATACTGGGTGTGCTGCTGATCAATTCCTGGGTAGTCGTGTTCTTCTTCGCGGTGACATTCGCCCTGAGCTTCACGACATTGTCGGTAAGCTCCTTACCGCTGGCGATCAACGAAGCGAACTACTATGAAAAAGTGTTTTGTGTGGGGATATTTTTCAGCGGCGTCGAATTGCCGGATGGGTTGGTAGATATCTTTATGGCGATTTGATGCTCATCCGGATACGCCAATTGGGCGGATAGAGATTATTCAATCTGTTGCCCAAACGATTGACGAACCCCAGGTAATTTCCCTGGTATCGGATCAAAGCAAATCCTCTTTCTGCATCGCGAGGTTCGATCGTTTCCTTTGCGAGGTACTTCAAAGCCTCTTCTTTTTCAACATCGATCACCGGAAAGGCATCCGGATGGAGGCTAAGCGACATCGCGAGAGAATGTTCCGGTATCACTTTATTTCTCATTACTGTGCCCACGGCCACGCCGCGGGTAACGATATTCAATGGTGATAGCTGTAAGATATCGTCGACCAATGCCGAGGGCATCGCAATCAGAAGTTCATTCAATTCAAAAACGCTAAAATCACCATTCAGCCAGGCTGGAGTATTTTTCGAGCGCTTTAACGAAGAGCTCTTTGTTCTTTTTGGAGCTTCCGTTGATCGTTTCCGTATCGCCGAAATGAAAAAACCTTCGCCGTTTATCTCGTGGGGCATGAACCGCTTTCCCTTCTCGATGAATTCCACGTTTTTCTGTTGTGATAACCAAAACAGGTTGTCCTCATTCTCCGCTTCATTATAGGTGCAGGTACAATAGATCAATACGCCGTTTTCTTTCAGTGCGGGCCAGATGTCGCTCAAGATCCTTCTCTGCCGAAGTGAGCACAAGCGAACATTGTCTTCCGACCACTCCTGTATTGCAGCTTCGTCCTTCCGGAACAGCCCTTCACCGGAACATGGTGCATCGACAACCACCAGGTCGAAGAAGCCGGCCAGGTGACCGAAGCCTTCCGGATCGTTGTTTGTAACAACGACATTAGCTCTTCCCCACTTTTGTATGTTTTCCGAAAGTATCGACGCCCGGGTTTTTATCACTTCATTCGAAACCAGTAAACTATCACTGCTGATCATGTCGAGCAGGTGGGTCGACTTTCCGCCGGGCGCCGCACAGAGATCCAGCACCCGTACCGGCTTTCGCAGATCCACCGAAGCTTTGACAACCTGTTCCAGGAACATCGAGCTTGCTTCCTGTACGTAGTATGCGCCCGCGTGAAAGTGAGGATCGAGCGTGAACACCGGTCGTTCCTTGAGATAAAATCCCGTGGAGCACCACGGCACGCCTTCAGCTTCGGACACCGGGAGATGCTTGAGCAAGTTGACACGAATGCTGGTAGGTGACGGTGTGGCTAATGCCTGTCTGAACCTTTCAAACTCCGCACCGAGTGTTTGTTTCATCCTGCGCTCGAATGCTTCCGGCAATTGCAGGTCTTTCGGTATTTGTGACGACTGTTCCAACAGCGCCAAATTTATGAAACCCTCCAACTTTTCCCGTAGCTTTCGAAAATGAATCCGAATTCACCAGAGCTTAAGAGCTGGGTCGACGTTCCCGGCGGCTCCGATTTTCCCATTCAGAATCTGCCGTTCGGGATCTTTAAGACCCGGTACCTTTCGCCGGTTGCAGGCGTCGCCATCGGCGATATGGTGATCGACCTGGTCTATCTTCAGGAGAACGGTTTCTTCGAAGGGCTCGTCCTGCCGCAAGGCGTATTCAACCAGGATAATCTCAATGGATTCCTTTCCCTCGGCAGAAAAAAATGCGGTGAGGTGAGGCAACGCCTCTCGGAGCTGTTGCGACACGACAATCCAAAGTTACGCGACAACAAAGCTGCCCGCGAGATAGCGCTCATTTCGATGAACGAGGTTCAGATGCAGATGCCCGTTCGTGTTCCGAACTATACCGATTTCTACAGCAGCGAACAGCATGCTTTCAACGTAGGCAGCATGTTCCGCGATCCGAAGAATGCCTTGTTACCCAACTGGAAACATCTGCCGGTCGGTTATCACGGCCGTGCTTCGTCGATCGTCGTCAGTGGAACGAACATTATTCGCCCGAACGGTCAGGTAAAGCCGGGCAACGACTCGCCACCGGTCCTCGCCCCAACGTCGAAGCTCGACTTCGAGCTGGAAGTTGCTTTTGTTTCGTGCGGCAACACGCCATTGGGGAAAACGGTCAGTGTGGCCGAAGCAAGCGATCATATTTTCGGTTTCGTGTTGTTCAACGACTGGTCTGCCCGCGATGTACAGCAATGGGAATACGTGCCTCTCGGCCCGTTCCTGGCGAAGAACTTCGGTTCCACGATCTCTCCATGGATCGTTACCCTCGATGCCCTCGAACCGTTTATGACGAACGGCCCGAAGCAGGACCCGCAAGTGTTGCCCTATCTTTCTTTCGAAGGCAAAAAGAACTTTGACGTGAACCTGGAAGTTTCGATTGGAAATACAACGATCTGTAAGAGTAATTTTAAATATCTATACTGGAACGTATTTCAACAATTGGCACATCAGACAGTAAATGGATGCAACATCCAGGTTGGGGATCTCTATGCTTCGGGAACAATAAGCGGACCCGAAGAGAATTCTTATGGATCGATGCTTGAGCTCACGTGGAATGGACAGAAACCGCTGACGCTTCTGGATGGCACAACGCGAAAGTTTATAGAAGATGGTGATACCGTAACCATGAAAGGTTATGCTGAGAGAAATAATGTAAGGATCGGTTTTGGAGAATGCAAGGGTACAATACTTCCGGCAGTTTGATGTACGATTTACAATGTGCGATGGACGATTGTTGGCTGACGGAATATCGGAGAGTTAAAATCGTACATCGTACATTGTAAATCGTAAATTCCTTTCATGATAATCGATCCGAAAGATCTTTCAATTCAGAAACGTCACGCGATGCTGCAAGGTGCAGTTATTCCCCGCCCGATTTCATTTGCCAGTACGGTCGACAACGATGGGAATGTGAACCTGAGCCCGTTCAGTTTCTTCAACATGTTCAGCAGCAATCCGCCGACACTCATTTTTTCTCCATCACGCCGTGGACGCGACAACACCACCAAGCATACGTATGAGAATGTAAAGCAAGTACCCGAAGTGGTGATCAACATCGTGAACTACTCCATGGTCGAACAGGCTTCGCTTGCAAGCTGTGACTTTCCGAAAAGCGTGAATGAGTTTGCCAAGGCAGGGTTCACGCCGGTACCTTCCGTCAAAGTGAAACCTCCACGCGTAGCGGAGTCTCCCGTGTCGTTCGAATGCAAAGTAAACCAGGTGATCGAGCTCGGCTACGAAGGCGCTGCCGGCAACCTGGTCATCTGCGAAGTGCTGCTGATGCATGTGAAAGACGAGATGCTCGATGAGAACGGTAACATCAGTCCCTACAAGCTCGATGCTGTCGCAAGGCTGGGCCAGGATTACTACACCCGCGTTTCCGGCGACAGCATTTTCGTTGTCCCTAAACCAAATGAGAAAGTGGGTATGGGCTTCGACGCCATCCCTGACGCCATCCGAAAAGATCCGCGCTTCACAATGAACGACCTTGGAAGGTTGGGTAACGTGGAAAAGCTGCCGGCTCCCGACGAGGTCCGGATGTTCTCCTTAAAGCCCGACGTTCAGTATGCGATCACCTCGGGTGAGATACACGACCTTGCATTAAAGCTGCTCCGCTCCGGCAACGTTGCCGACGCCTGGAAAGCCCTTTTGATTTAGCTATCTTGTGTTACACAAAATCGCCCCGTGAAACTGTTCATAAACCCTTTCATCAAGCGACTCGGCGGCGTTGCGATTCTCGTCGCCGTTCTGTTCATATCCGGCTGCGATAAGGACGATCCCAAACCAGTTAACCAGATCCTGGGTAAGTGGCAACCCGAATCCGCGGAACCCCGGATCACAGTCGTCGGTGGCGGCTCGGTCGTGGACTTCTTCGTTGCCTTTGGCTACGACCACGACGAAGCGGAAGTCATAGCTGCCGGACTGGAAGATCCGGACATCGACGTTTATACCTCGATCGAATTCAAGAGCGATGGAAAATATGAGGGGATCGACAGCTCAGGTGCTTTCGATGGAACATGGGAGCTAAGCTCCGACGGTAAGACGCTCACATTAGATAAAGGCACTTCCGACGAGGTCGTCGGCGCGGTCACTAAACTGGACAATACCGACTTTATTCTTGAAATGGATCTGACGGAAGCGTTCGGCATCGAGGGTGTCCTCGAGTACCAGTTCATACTGTCGATGAAGCGGATCTGAAATGCCTCTTACTTATACATCACGGCCTTCACTGCCTTCACCGTCTTTGCGACATTAGGCAGAATGGCTTCGATCAGCGTCGGTGCATAGGGCAGGGGAGCGTCGAAGTTTGTGATGCGGTGAACCGGCGCATCGAGATAATCGAACGCGTGTTTCTGAATGTGATATGTAATTTCAGTTGAGATAGACGCTAACGGCCAGGCCTCTTCAACGATCACCAGCCTGTTCGTCTTCTTCACCGACTCCACAATAGCTTCATAATCGATGGGACGTACCGTGCGAAGGTCGATCACTTCGGCAGAGATGCCTTCCTTCTCGAGTTCGGCGGCCGCGGCGAGGGCCACCTTCATGATCTTGCCGAAAGACACGATGGTCACGTCCTTGCCTTCTTTTTTGATATCGGCCTTCCCAATGGGGATCAGGTATTCTTCGGTGGGCACTTCGCCCTTGTCACCGTACATCACTTCCGATTCCATGAAGATCACAGGGTCGTTGTCACGGATTGCCGTTTTCAGGAGGCCTTTCGCGTCGTAGGGGGTATAGGGCACCACCACCTTGAGACCAGGGGTGTTGGCGTACCAGTTTTCGAAGTTCTGAGAGTGCTGTGCGGCCAGCTGGCCTGCGTTGCCCGTGGGGCCCCGGAAAACGATGGGGGCGCTGTATTGCCCTCCGGACATATTATAGATCTTGGCTGCTCCATTGATGATCTGGTCGATGGCCACCAGGGAGAAGTTGAAGGTCATGAATTCGACGATGGGGCGGATGCCGTTCATGGCTGCGCCCACGCCCACGCCTGCAAAGCCCAATTCCGAGATTGGCGTATCCAGCACCCTGTCTGGCCCGAATTCGTCGAGCATGCCCTGGCTTACCTTGTAGGCGCCGTTGTACTCGGCCACTTCCTCGCCCATCAGAAGGACTTTAGGGTCTCTTCTCATCTCCTCGACCATGGCTTCCCTGAGGGCTTCTCTGAACTGAATTTCGCGCATAATTTCTGATTGTATTGGGGCCTAAAAATATAAAAAAAAGCTCGGCGCGCGATTCGATCTCGTGCCTGATTAACAAAAAAGGCGCGCAACATAGTCGCGCGCCTTTTTTACTTGTGAAGTAAGTCTTACTTCAGGGCGTTCTTAAACGCGTCTGTTGTGTTGTATTTGGTGAATTCGAGATCGGTCAGCGCCTTTTCTTTCAGAGTAGGATCTGCCTTCACCGCGTTGGTCAGGTTGCTAACCACTGCATCGGCGTTGCTGGCACGGGCAGCGGCTACAGCGGCGCCGTAGTAGGCTACTGCGTAGTTGCTGTTAGTCTTGATAGCATCGTTGAACGACGTAGAAGCGTTTGTGTAATCCTTGTTCAGGAGTTGTGCAAGGCCTTTGTTGAAGCTGTTAACCGCTGTGTTGGTTGCGGCAGACTCCGAACGAACTGCATCGGCGTAACGTGCCATGTAGATCTCAGAAGAACCTTTCACGCCATTTACGCCACGTGCTACATCGCTGTTTGCACCGTTGAGCGCCTTGTTGGCAAGTGAATATGCTTTGTAAGGATTGCCTTTCCAGAGCGCTACAGTCGCCAGGTTAGCGTTCACTTCAGCTGTTTCCTGCATCTTGGCAGCAATCTCAAGTTGAGCGGCTGCTTTGTCTACGAGGGTTGAAGCTGACGAAGGATTTTCGATAGCCTGCTGGAGGTAAGAAGCACCGAGGTTGTTGTGAGCGGCCCAGTTGGAGCCTTTCTTGGTAGCAGCTTCGTAGATGCCAACTTTCTCGTCCAATGAAGGAGTGAGGGTTGCAGAATACATCAACTCTTCCATAGTGAGTGTATCCGCGTTCACTTGTCCGCTGCTGATCTGCTTGGCAAGAACCGACATTTCGGCATCGGTCTTCTTCACTTTCAGTGTAAGGATCTCAGTCTTTGCTGTACGCAGTGTGGGATATACGTCTTTTAATACCTTCTTGTAGCCAGGGAGTTTCTGAAGTTGTTTTTCAGTCGACTCGAAATCAGTACCGCTATTAACCACGTTCAACATAGCTGACTTCTGATCTTCGGGTATACCGGTGTAGGCAGCAAGTGCAGTCTTGAAAGAAGTCCAATCGTCTACGATAGGCTTCTGGATGAACTTGATCTCGTCGGCTACGTTTTTGTAGTCGTACTTCTTCATTTGAGCGCGGTAGAACTTCTCGATAGCCGCGGCACGTTCGTTAGCAAGTTTGCTGTTCTTACGCTCTGTACCTTCAGGTGAGTGAGTACCAGTGAGGGTAACGGTGCGTGTTACGTTCTTGGCTGCAATGAATGCATCGAGTTGTTTTCCTTTTGCACTCTTGATCTCAGAAGTGCGGAGAACTGAACGACCTTGTTCGAAGATGAAGTCAGGAATGATAACCGGGATGATTTCTTCCTGGTTGTTATAACCGTGACCTGCGAAAGCAGCGAAGTATGAGTTCTGAACGAGCTTCGAAGTAGTGATCAGACCCGTAGCAACAGGCATGCGGGCTGTCTTCTTGTTCTTAGTGCCCTTGGAAGCCACACCTTCCACTTCAAGTGTGCCAACTTTGTACTCGGGCTTATAGGGGAACGAGAATGATTTCTTTACAGTAGGAGCTTCGGTAGTTGTCGGGAAGTCTTCTGCTTTGAAAGGAATCGGATCAAGAGCCAATTCGCTTTCGCCATACTTGTAGAAACTGTTAACGGTATAGGCAGTACCCTTCTTCAGCATCTTCACCGGCAGTGTAGCCGACAATTCATAATTAACTGTGTCTTTGTGAACTTCAAGTGGGTTGGGGCTCACTGTCAGGTTCTGATCCTTGGCCATCTTGACCATCTTGGGAAGCGTACACCCGGTGAAGGTGAAAGTGCCCAGGATTACAAAGGCGTAAAATAATTTTCTCATGGAAGGTTGATTTAAGGGTTCTGTCAAATGAATCGCAAAACTAACTTTATGTGTTTTTTTTTGCAATAATAGTCAAAAAATTAAGAATTAGGCCGTTTTAGGGCATGTGAGAGAATGGTTATATTTGCTGTTGTAATCACTTTTTGTCGATAAAAGGCGTTTTACTCAGGTAAATCGGACGGAAAAACAGTTAAGTTTTATGAGCATGGTGGTGAAGAGAGTGCAGCATTTTTTTGAGGAACATGCTTTTGGCGTTTGTACCAAATTGGGCGAGAAACTGGGGATAGCTACATCCTCCATCCGCCTGTTCTTTATTTATGCCTCGTTTTTGACGTTCGGGTCGCCGGTTATTGTCTACCTCGGCCTCGCATTTATCATGAATATGAGCCGCCACCTGCGCCGCCGAAGCACGATCTGGGACTATTAAGGGGCTTTTTCCTTAAGAAAGCAGGTCTTTATAGGTCTTTCGTCCCCGGATGAAATAACTATAGACCAGAATGCCGTCAAATTCTTCCGAAACTGGGAATCCTTTCAATTGCCGCTTCAGCTCCCCCCGTTTCCTCATAATTCGCCCCAGGTGAAATAAAATATTAAAATGTGCCCTTAACACCGCCCAGGTGTCGGCAGGTGACTTTAACAAAAACTTCAATCCCGCGATCCAGTCCAGGACCACCCGGAGGGGAAGTTTCCAGAGCAGCTGGCCGCCCCGCTGATGTTTGATGAGCATATCGAGGCCGTTTCGGAAGTTGAAATAGGTTTTATTGGGATTACTGACCGAAAGCGTACCTCCTCCCACGTGGTAAACAACACTTCCACCCGCATAATAGGCCTTATATCCGTTTCGGTTCAGCTTCCAGCACAGGTCGATTTCTTCCATATGGGCGAAAAAATCCTCATCGAACCCACCGAGCTCATGAAATAACCCTGACCTGACCATCAGGCAGGCCCCTGTCGCCCAGAATACGGGAACCGTATCGTTGTACTGCCCGTGATCTTCCTCGAGGTGGTCGAACAGCCGCCCCCGGCAGAACGGATATCCGAGCGCATCGACGAATCCCCCGCCTGCACCGGCATATTCGAACAGCTTCTTATTTCGGTAGGAGAGGATCTTCGGCTGAACGGCCGCGATATCGGCATGCTCATCCAGCAATTTCTGCATGGGAAGTATCCAGTCTTCTGTTACTTCCACATCATTGTTGAGCAGTATGTAATAGTCGGCCGTGACTTTCTTCAGGGCAACATTATAACCTCCGCAAAACCCAAGGTTGACTCCATTATCGATCAGCTGCACGGAGGGATAGTTCTTTGCGATGAAATCCAGCGAGCCGTCGGTTGAGCCGTTGTCTGCTACAATGACCTTTGCGTTTTTGCTATAGTTGATGACTGTCCCTAAAAATTTTTCGAGATGTTTTTTTCCGTTGTAGTTGAGGATAACTACCGCAATAGCTTGCCCCGCATCCCGCCATACTGTCTGTGAATCAATGCTGAGAGTTTGGTTTGGCGGGATTGCGGGAGAACTCATCGCATAAGGTTGCCAAGGTCCAGGCCAGGAATGTTTGGCAATATCCCGTCTGTACTTTTTCGCAACTCCTCTTTTGCCATGACTTCTGCTTCTTCCAATGCTTTATTGAGTGCGGCGACGACGAGGTCCTGCACGATCATCTGGTCTTCTTTTTTTAATAAAGATGGATCTATCTCGATGCTCAGCACCTGCTTCTTTCCATTGACGGTGGCTTTTACCATCCCTCCGCCGGATTCGCCGGTAACTTTGATGTTTACAAGGTTGTCCTGGGCTTCTTTAAGACGCGCTTGCATCTCTTTGACTTTGCCCATCATTCCGATCATATCAAACATAAAAAAATATTTTTTTCCCGCGCTAGCGAGGTGGTCTCAACAAAAGTACTGTTCCTTCCCTTGAAAAAGTACGGCCGACAAAATCTACCACTTCCGCCTTCCAGACGTACGCCGATTCCGGCATTACCTTTCCACCGCGGGTACCATCCCATGGCTCATTCTTATCCGATGAAAATACGAGTACACCCCACCGGTCGAATATCTGTATCGACATCTTCGAGACGAACTTGCCGCTGATCGTGAAAAGAGGATTGATCCCATCGCCGTTCGGGGTGAATGCAGTCGGTAAAATGAGCTTCACCTCCTTTTCCAGCCTGACGTTGTTGGAGATGCTTCTTTTCTCCACACCACCTTCGTTCGGTATGGCGGTTATTGAATATATGACGATCTGCTCATTGTCGGCCGGATCGTAGTCGATAAACGTGGTGTCTGTCGTGGTGAACGTTGTGATCAGCGCGCCGGCAGCCGTGTATTTATTCACCTGGTAGGTGTTTACTCCTGCCGACCAGCCCGTGTAACCGCTCCAGTTAAGGGTAGCGGCATTCTTTTCGTCGAGAGAGCCCGTGAGACTCATGGGGCACGCGATAATACCGGGCGCGCTCCGGTTGTCGCAGAAATCCGAGTAATTCACCTGGTAACAGACGCCTCCCTGGTAATCATACGTAGGATCGATGTAGCTCTCTTCGGCAGTCAGCGCAAAGAACTGCAGCGGACCAGCCGGTGTTGACTTCGAGATATCGAAGTTCTTGATGTCGATCGTCGGATCGGCTTCCCACAGAAGCTCGACGCCGGCTCTCACGACGGCCGATACGTTTTCGATAGCAGGAAATGTCGTCGTAAGAACACCGATGCCGCATTTTTGAAGTGAAATACTTCTGCGTCCGCCGCCGTATAAGGTGACTACCTGGTAACAATAATCCTTGTTGCAATCGTAGTCGGTGTCCTGGAAGCTAAGGGGAAGAGCCCCGGAACGCGTGCTGTATACGGCACCGTTGCGCCTGATCTCGGTGCTGCCGATGCCAGCCGTGGAAGTCTTCCAGGTCAGGTCGTTCACACCATTCTCGAAGGCGACGTCGAGATCCTGGCTGCAAATGATATTGCTGTAGGTATTTGTTACCGCGCAGGGATCGAACGCACTTAAACGGAAACAATAAAAGTTGTTATCCACCAACAGGTTCGGAACAGTAATGGTGGTGACCTGGTAAAGGTTCTGGTATACCTGGAAGGTCGCGGAATTGTTCAACGCGACCTCCAGCTTGTATTGTATATGAGGCGCGGTGGTCATATCGAGTTTGAGGTTGTTCGCGTCGACCGCTGTCATCACGTTGACGGAAGGCTGGGGAAGGGTGGCCAGTGTCTGATAACCCTCGGTTTTTATCTTGCAGTTATTTGCAGAGTTCGCATTTCGTCCCCTTACTGCGATGGTATAGAATCCGGGCGCTCCATAGCTATGCTGCGCGACGGCATTGTTACCGTTCGGTATCGTTGTCTCCGGGGTGTTGTCGTTGTTGAAGTCGATAAGATATGTCTCGTACGATTTGTCGGTGACCTTGATCGACACCGCGTTGCCGGTACACGTATAGATCTCGAAAGTCGGTTCGGTGTTGTCGGTGACCGTCACGGTGATGTCGTCGGCGCCGATGCTCTGATAGAGGACTGAAAGCTTAAAGGTTCCCGGGGTGTTATATGTGAAAGTAAACTGGTTTGTGGAGGTGGTGCCATTGCCTTCGTAATCCATGAGGCAGGGTTTACCCGGGGTGCATTCGCCGACCGTGGTCAGGTTGGTGGTTGTGATGGTGATTGCAAACGGAGCGCAACCCTTCACCTGGTCGACCTGGAAACGGCCAAGACGGCTTGTAAACTGCGCCGAGGCAGCGGTTACACCCGAGAAAAAGATGAAGAAAAGCAGAAAACGTCTCACGCCTCTAATTTAACCTCCTTTAGGAACTTCTCCGATACAACCAGATCATCGTGGAGCAGTCGGTCAGTCTCAATAAACGACACGTGTCGCCTGAAATTATCTATCCACAATTGCAATGCCGGTGATGTCCGCAGGGGTTTACGGAATTCCATGGCCTGCGTGGCAGTCAGTAGCTCGATAGCGAGGATGGAATATACGTTATTGACGACCCGGTAGAGCTTCGTGGCACTATTGGCGCCCATGCTCACGTGGTCTTCCTGCCCGTTCGACGAAACGATGGAGTCGACCGAAGCCGGTGTGCAAAGTTGTTTATTCTGACTTACGAGCGAAGCTGCCGTGTACTGCGGTATCATCAGACCGGAGTTGATACCCGGATTGGCGACAAGGTAATTGGGCAGATCCCGTGCTCCGCTGATCAGCTGGTATGTTCTTCTTTCCGAAATGCTTCCCAGCTCCGCCAACGCGATAGCAAGAAAATCCAGCGCCAGGGCGAGCGGCTGCCCATGAAAATTCCCGGCAGAAATGATCAGGTCTTCTTTAGGGAACACATTGGGATTGTCGGTAACGGAGTTTACTTCCGTGAGCACAGTCTGTGTCACGAAGTCTATCGTGTCCGAGCTTGCTCCATGTACCTGCGGCACACAGCGGAAAGAATACGGATCCTGCACGTGCCTCTTGGCTTGTGTCAAGATCTGGCTTCCTTCCAAAAGTTTGACGATGGTCGAAGCGACGGAGATTTGTCCTTTGTGCGGACGAACCTTGTGAACGAGCTCATGGAACGGCTCTATTCTTCCATCGAACGCATCGAGTGATATAGCGGCGATGACATTCGCCAAAGTAAGAAGGCGATGGGCATGGAGAACGGTGTATACTCCGTAAGCTCCCATGAACTGGGTGCCATTCAGAAGCGCAAGCCCTTCTTTTGCTTTCAGATGTATCGCGGGCCAGCCGAGCTCTGTTAATATTTGTTTTCCTGAATAGATCTTTCCCAGGTAGTGAACCTCTCCCTCGCCGATCAGGGGAAGTGTCAGATGTGCAAGCGGAGCGAGGTCACCCGATGCGCCTAACGAGCCCATCTCATACACGCGCGGAAGCACACGGTTGTCGAACATGGCGATGATGCGTTCCACGGTTTCGGCTTGAACGCCGGAATAACCATAAGCGAGTGATTGAGCTTTCAGAAAAAGCATCAGGATCACGATCTCTTTCGGGATCTCAGCGCCTGTTCCACATGCATGGGATTTCACCAGGTTCTCCTGGAGCTTTTCCAACTGATCTTTCGGGATGTTGCGATTATATAACGACCCGAAGCCGGTGTTGATGCCATACAGCGGGCTGGTCGATTCTTCCAGTTTTCGATCCAGGTAGTCGCGGCACTCGATGATCTTCCTTCGCGACTCTTCCGACAATAGCACTTTCGAATGGCCGTTCAGTACACGATGCAGGTCGTGCAGGGTCAGGGGTTTTGATGATATCGTATGCGTCGACTCCAGTGGACCGGTCAGAATTCCGCCAATATACAATTTTGAAAAAACAGGGGGTATGAAATGGCCAATGCTCCTGATCCAATATCGTTATTTTGACATATGACTACCCTCACCAAAACCTGTTGGCCCGTGATGCTCGTGGCTTTGCTGAACATCACGAATTCGAACGCACAATCCCTGCAGCTTAAAGGCGGATTGAACTATGCGACCGTGACCGGGGTCAATAACAGCGATGCGGATAACCAGATACTGCCCAAAGCCAACGCCGGTGTCAGGATCAGGAAAAAAGCGCAGTTTGTGTTTTCGGTGTACTCCGAGAGCTACAACACCGGCGGCAAGAAGTTCAGCGGACAAATGATGACGATGTTTACTTTTTAGGAAGGAGACTTCACCAGCTTTACAATATCCTCCAGCGATTTCTTAAGCTGTTCTCCGGATCTCATATTCTTTAATGTCAGAAGGCCGCTCTTTATTTCGTCTTCACCGATCATGATCGTGAAAGGGATCATTTTTTTGTCGGCGTATTCTAATTGCTTGTTGATCTTTTTTGTGATATCGGGATAGATCTCGGACGCGATGCTGTTTTGCCGCAAGGTGTGAAGTATTTTCAATCCATATTGCATGGCGTTCTCATCGAAATGACAGACCAGGACTTGCGAAGAAACTTCCGTGTTTCCGGGAAACACTTGCAGCTCTTCCATGGCATCGTAGATCCGGTCGATACCGAATGATATTCCCACGCCTGAAAGTTTTTCTTTGGAGCCGAAGGCCTGGGTAAGGTTGTCGTAACGGCCGCCGCCGCTCACGCTGCCGATGGCTACGTTGTTGATCTGGACTTCGAAGATGCAGCCGGTATAATAACTTAAGCCGCGGGCGAGCTTGATGTCGAATTCTACGTGGTCACGGCTAACGCCGTAACCATCCAGTAACCGGAATGTTTCATCGAGGTCGTTGAGGCCTTTTTTGGCTTGTTCGGAGCCGCCGAGCATCGATGCTTTGTTGTCGGCATTCAAGACATTAAAAACTACATCGATATTTTCTTTGGACACTCCTTTTTGTTCCAGTTCCTGTCTTACACCGCTTTCCCCAATCTTGTCCAGCTTGTCGATCGCAACAAACAAAGTAGTTTCATTGTCTTTCAACCCCGTGATCTCCGCCAGTCCCGACAGCACGCTGCGGTGATTGATCTTGATCGTATAATCTTTAATACCCAGTTTCAAAAATGCCTCTTTGATCATTAACAAGATCTCCGCTTCGCATATCAGCGAATCTGTCCCAACAACATCGGCATCGCATTGATAAAATTCACGGTACCGTCCCTTCTGCGGTCTGTCGGCTCGCCATACCGGTTGTATCTGGTATCGCTTGAAGGGAAGGGTGATCTCGTGACGGTTCATCACCACATATCGCGCAAAAGGGACAGTAAGATCGTAACGAAGGCCTTTCTCTGTGATGTCGGACGCCAGCTGTTTGGAGTTCTTTGAATCGAGCGTCGACTGGTCTACGTCTTTCAGGTAGTCGCCGGAGTTGAGTATGCGAAACAGCAGCTGATCACCTTCTTCACCATACTTTCCAGTCAAAGTCGACAGATTTTCCATCGCTGGAGTTTCCAGCGGCATGAACCCGTACTTGCGGAAGATGGCCCTGATATTCTCGAGGATAAACTGTCGTTTGGCCATCGTGGCCGGCCCGAAGTCGCGTGTTCCTTTGGGAAGGGAGGGTTTATCCATTTTGAGAAAGTTGTGCCCGCAAAAGGCCGCAATTTAATGGGTTTATTGATTATGGTTAATTCCGGAGATACTTAAAGTGCCTGATACAGAGTAGGAAAGGGGATGTGGCTACGGAAAACCTGACAAACGAAATGGTGTTTCAAGCGTGACGATTGTTTAGTGGTTTATTTTGGGAAAAAACGATATTGATATGATTTCTCCAATACTTCTCAGAATCGATGACACGCTGGTCAATTTGGTATTAACCAACCTGCCCATTACCGGCGGCATCGTGGTATTGCTTTGCGTTACATGGCTGGTCCGGGGATGGCTGGCAGACTTTAAACACCGGTTTGGAAAAGTAGAATCAGAACTTGGTAAGGTCGAGTCAGAACTTGGCAGCATAAAAATGCGACTAAGTAATGTTGAATTAAACCAGACGGCATTTAAAGAGAGCTTAACCTCTTTTGACCGACGCCTCACCCGGGTCGAAGACAAGCTTGATACGGTGATCCTATACCTGTCCGGCGCAAAAACACCCACAGGAAAGGACTAAACGGCTAATTTTGTTTTCCGCGCCCCCTTCGTTATTTTTGCCCCCTCTAAAATTCGACCATCATGCCCATTACCCGACTCAAGCGCAAGAACCGTAAGGACAAGGCTAAAGCAGCGCGCCGCCGGACTGCCCTGAAAAATCAGAACTTCCAGCCTGTGATGAAGGCCGTGGATATCGAAAAGATCAAGGAAGAATTCAAAAAGAAGAAGAAATAAGACCTCGTTTACCGAGCTCTATCACTTCCATATTCTTTATCTCTTTCGACACGATCTCAAACCGCACGATCGTTTTCATCGTGTGAAAACCATGCTGCCCCGCAGCCCCCGGGTTCACATATAACATATTATCCAGCGCCGCATCGCGACTGATCCGCAATATGTGCGAATGACCGCAAATGAATAGTCGCGGTCTTTTTGTCTTAAAGATCTTCTTCACACGCGGATTGTAGTTCGGAGGCGACCCTCCAATGTGCGTCATCAGCACACTCACCCCCTCCACGTCCATCCAAAGGTTTTCGGGGAACCGTTGCTGGAGATCCTTATCGTCGATGTTCCCATACACAGCCCTCAGAGGCTTGAACTTCTCCAGGTCGTCGGCCAGCGCCATCGTACCAATGTCGCCCGCATGCCAGATCTCGTCGCAGCTGGTGAAGTGGTCAAAGACCTTCAAGTCGAGGTGGGAGTGCGTGTCGGAGATCAGACCGATTTTCATATCAGCTCGAGCTCATACCGCTGTTCGATCACATCCTTTCCAAATGGATGATGAGCCGGTTTTTCTTCTTTTAACTGAAACCCGGCGCCAGTGTACAAATGTGCCGCTGCCGGAAGCTCTTTCGTGGTCAACAGATATGACCCTTTGAATCCTTTGCGTTTTAAATAATCAATGTAAAGCTCCATCAGCTTTCCACCTAACCCGACCCCCCGATATGGCGGGTCGATGATAAAATACCGCAACTGCGCCTGCTCGCCCCGATCCATCAGTGCCACAAACCCAACTACCTTTCCTTTGTTCTCACATACCCAGGCGCAGCTACGCGACGACGCCATCGATTCATAGAATTCATGGAGTCCGCTGGCCACGTATGACTCGAAATGAAGTCCGTAGTTGTATTCTTTCTTGTAGAGCTTCCCGTGCAGGTGGATCACGTAGCCCAGGTCGCCGGGCATGAGTTCCGTTCGGATAAGAATGTCTTTGAAAACGATGAAGGATTTCATGAGGGGAATTTCGTAAATCGTACATCGAAATCCCTATACCAATTATTTCCGCGATGAAAACTTCTATTGTAACGGCAATCCTGTTGTTTGCAGCCGTAGCTACAGCCTTCTCACAAGAGCCGGCCGCCGGCACCGAAAAGCAGGAAGACAAAACCGTGAAGGCTGTCGGCTTTTCGTCGCAGTTCTTGATCTCTTCCGACTTCAAGGGTTTTTACTTCAACATGGTGGGAGGGCAGATCCGCTATACCAACGGCGACTTCTCTGCGTCCATCGCCATCATGCCCACCCTGCGTTTTCACAAAGACGAACACCTCGACCCCGACGACGACCTCCGTCCTTTCGTAACTCCCGGGTTTTCCGTTGGGTTCCTGTTCGCACACAAGCGGCTTATGCTCGGCTTCCCGATATCATACAGTTACGACAGCCGCTGGCATCCCACGATGGGTATTGGATACAAGTTTGGCAAGCTCTGACGACCAAATCTGAGGGATTAAGGTTACCTTGAGGAATGGTGTGTCGCGGCGACAACGGTGGGACAATTGTCTTAAGTGTTTTCGTAACGATTATTGCCTGTTTTGGACAGATTTCAGATAGTTTGGGACAAGCCCGGACCGCATCGGCTCCCTCAGCCGCGCAGTCCGAAAACATCGCGAATGCCAACCTTACCTGGAAGATCACCGGATCGGAGGACGAAGGGTATGGCTATGACGTGTACGCCGACGGGAAACTGCTAATACACCAACCCGGCATTCCGGGACAACAGGGGATCAAAGGCTTTCGAACCAAAGCCGATTCCGAAAAGGTTGTCAGGCTGGTTGTAAAAAAGCTTAAGAACAAAGAGATGCCCCCTACGGTGTCCGAAGAAGAACTCAGGGAACTGAAAGTTATAGACTGAAAAATCTTTCTTGGATGCTTAAGACCGTGCTCCATTTACGGGTTGTAATGCTATTGTCGATCATCGCGGCCGGGCACTTGCCTGCTTATGGTCACGACGAGATTTATTTTACCATTTCCGGATCGGGATCGTACTGTGCCGGCGGCCCGGCTACACTCTATTATACGGCTCACTCGGTTTCTTTTACAACGGGCAATATCTTGACAGCAGAGCTCAGCGATGCATCCGGTAACTTTTCATCGCCCGCATTGATCGGAACACTCGCGTCCACAACCGCAACCGGCCTGATCAACATCACCTTCCCCGCCAATGCATCCGGCACCGGATACAGGATCCGGATCGTTTCGTCCCATCCGGCAGTGACCGGATCCGACAACGGATCGAACCTTACCATCAATCAACCGACGGTTACTTCTGTCTCTGTTGCTATCACCGGCGGAACCAACATACTTTGCGACACCCATGACGCAACGTTCAACGCCACACCGACCGGTGGGGGAACGTCGCCTGCGTATCAATGGTATATCAACGGGAATACCGCCGGGATCAATTCTGCAACGTTCAACGGTACCGGACTCCAGGATGGAGACAAAGTCTTTTGCAAAATGACCAGTAATTCATCCTGCCCATCACCGGAGATTGTGCCAAGCAACACGATCACCATCATCCGTAAAACAACGGCTACGCCGGGAGTAACTGTTGCCGGACCGCCGGCGATATGCAGCGGCCTGGGCGCCGAGTTTACTGCAACACCCGCCAACGGTGGAACCACACCTTCGTATCAATGGAAGAAAAACGGGGATAACGTTGGAACGAACGCCGTAAGCTATGCCGACCCGGTCCTCTTATCGGGTGATGTCATATCATGTGTAATGACCAGCAACCGTGAATGCCTCACCACACCCACCGCGACCAGCAGCAATTTCACAGTCGACGTAACCCCGATAGTTACACCCACTATTCAAATAACGGAAGACCCCGCGACAACCGTCGGTGCCGGATCGGTCATATATCTTTCAATGGTAATTACTGGCGGAGGAACTTCTCCCATTTACCAATGGAAGCGTAACGGCGACGTTATCGGTACAACCAATGCGCTTTCATTGACAACCCTGAACAACGGCGACATCATCAAAGCAACGCTTACAAGCAACGAGTTCTGTGCCCAACCTAATATTGTTCAAAGCAACGAGATCGTGGTGTCCGTCGATGCCAATCTGACAAGGTCAAAGCATGCATGGGAACAGAGAGCAAGTCAGCCCGATGGAGCGAATGCTCTTGTTCGGAGTAATGCTTCCGGTTTCAGCGTAGGTTCGAAAGGATTTGTAGGCCTCGGATATGTGATGACCGAGACGGGGATTACGTACCGCAAAGACCTCTGGCAATACGATCCGGCTACCGATGTATGGACTCAAAAGGCAGACTTCCCCGGCGCCGGACGATATAACGCCGTTGGCTTCAACATTGGCAACATGGGATACGTTGGTACAGGCTTGTCGGCCACGGGAACGCACAAAGATTTCTGGCAATATGATCCCACCGGCAATTCATGGATCCAGCGCGCCGATTTTCCTGGCGCCGCGCGTGAACAGGCATTCGGTTTCGGCATCGGTAACACGAAAGGATACGTGGGCGGAGGATTCACCAACGGCCAGGGTGACTACAAGGATTTTTATGAATTCGATCCCTTGTCCAACTCATGGCGGTCACGCGCCGAATTCGCCGGGGGAAAAAGAATGGGCTCCGCTACATTTACCATCGATCAGAAGGGTTTCGTGGCCGGAGGATACAGCTCTTCCACCGACACCTGGTACAAAGACTTCTGGGACTTCGACCAGGCCGCCAACCTCTGGACGAAACGCGCCGACATGCCCGGCAATGGACGAACACGGGCAACAGGATTTTCAATTGCAGGGAACGGCTACGTCGGACTCGGGTATTCAAAAGGCGGATATGAAGGCCAGTTCTTTCAATACACCACCTCAAGCAATTCATGGAGCTGGAAACCATACTATCCCGGACCCGTCACGTCCAACATGGGTACAGGTATGTCGATCGGTAACCGCGGATTTATTTACAAAGACGGCAAATGGATCGAGTACAACATCCTTACGATAGAAGCTGTGAGCTCAAAACTATGTTCAACCGAAAATATGACCGTTAGTTGGGATGCCTCGGGCTTCATATTTGGTCCTAACAATGTCTTCACTGCACATTTGAGCCCGCAGCCGAATTTTTCAATCAGCAGCATACTGGGCACAACCACTTCGCAGGGCAGCGCGGGAGCGTTCCAGGCAACTGTCCCCGCGTCAACAAGCGCCGGTGTTTATTATTTAAGGATCACGTCGAGCAACCCGGTGATGTCGACACTGCTGGAACAGGTAACTATAACGGCGTTGCCAGCCAATCACAACATCACGGCCGAAAAAGGAGCGACAGTTTGTAAAGACACGCCGGCATCCTTTCATTCGAACTTTACCGGAACGGGATTTCAATGGTTCCGCAACAACAAGCCTGTTGGAACGGATTCTCCGGATTATGTCGACGGCAACCTGGCCACCGGCGATGTGATCAAAAGTGTCAAATCATACACCGCGGGATGTAATGGTCCGGTAGGAGTAAGCAGCAACTCGATCAACATGACTGTGAAAACACCACAGAAGCCTGTTGTAACCGTCACTCCCAACATACTCTCATCGACACCGGCCATGGCTTACCAATGGTATTTTAATGACGGCTCCATTAATGGAGCCGCCGCCCAAACATATCAGATGACCAAGAACGGCGTCTACAAAGTGCGTACAACTGACAACAGCGGGTGTTTCGCTTTTTCCGATGAGATCAAAAATCTGTACGTCGGCCTGGAAGACGAGTATGCTTCTGCGCAGATCTCTATCTTCCCTAATCCCGCCATGAACGAGTTAACGCTGCAGATCACCGACGACCTGGTTTCACAAGGCTGCAGTTATTCCGTCCTCAATGAGCTCGGACAGCCCGTGGTTGCAACGCAAACTGCCGGAACCACCAACAGGATCAGTCTCACGGGAAGGGCGCCTGGTCTTTACCTGGTGCGATTAACGCTCAACGGAGAAACGATCGTCCGCCGGTTCCTTAAAGTTGAGTAAGTTCTTAAAACCTGATTATATTGGGTTTACCCTTTTGTCACCATGAAAAGAATTTTACTTATCACCTTCTGTCTCTCGGCTTTCGCAATCATTTCCAATCAATCACACGGTCAAAACGCCGACCTGCTTTTGCAGAGCAGCGAAGTGCATCCGTTGCTCGTGAACTTCGACGCCGACCTGGGCAGCCTCGAACGTTTTTATTTCGTAGCGAACAGTCCCGAACGCCGGGAAAGAATGCGCACGTTCTTTAATGATTACACGTCGAGATTGAATGCCCTTCCATTCGATAACATGTCGGTCGGTGGGAAAGTAGATTACCTGTTGTTCCGCCGCGAGCTCGACAACCGGTTGTTCCTGCTTGATAAAGAAGAAAAAGAAGTCAACCAGCTCACGAAGATCGTCACGCAGGCAGATCCAATTTATCAACTCGAAAAAAGAAGGCGCCGTGGCGAAGCCATGAGTGGGGCCGACGTGGCCAAACAGCTGAACGATTGTAATAAAGTGATCAGAACGGCGATGGGTAAGCTCTCCGCCGAGCCGAATTCCACAAGGACGCTCGCCACCCGCGCCGAAGGTATCGTGAAAGGCCAGCAAAAGGCCTTGAAAAGTGTATTCGATTTCTACAACGGATATGATCCTCAATTCACCTGGTGGGTCACGAAGCCTTTCAACAACCTCGATACAACCCTGATGTTGTATGCCGAAGCGCTGAAGAAAAAAGTCGACCCCGCAACACTTCCGAAAGACGACGGCAGCGGCATCATCGGCAGTCCCATCGGCCGCGATGAGTTGATCCGGCAGTTGCAGTTCGAAATGATCCCTTACTCACCGGAAGAGCTCGTAGACATCGCCAACAAGGAGTTTGCTTGGTGTGATGCCGAACTCCTGAAGGCTTCGAAGGAAATGGGCTTTGGCGACAACTGGAAAGCTGCACAAGAGAAAGTAAAAATGTCGTTCGTACCCGAAGGCCATCAGCCCGAAGCGATGTTGAAACTATACAACGAGTCGGTCGAGTTCCTGAAAAAAAATGACCTCATCACTATTCCGCCCATCGCAGAAGAGACCTGGCGAATGAGAATGATACCGCCTGCGCAGCAACTCATCAGTCCGTTCTTCCTCGGCGGCGAAACACTTCAGATCTCTTATCCAACCGATGAGATGAATCACGATGACAAGCTCATGAGCATGCGTGGAAACAATCCTCACTTTTCACGAGCCACCGTACACCACGAGCTCATCGCGGGTCATCATCTCCAGGGCTTTTTGAACAACCGCAATAAAGCCTATCGTAATTTCTATACGCCATTCTGGACCGAAGGATGGGCCCTGTACCAGGAGTTCGTTCTCTGGGATCTGAATTTTCCGCAAGGACCGGAGGATAAGATCGGCATGCTCTTCTGGCGGATGCATCGTTGTGCACGCATTATCTTCTCATTAAACTATCACCTGGGCCGCTGGACACCCCAGCAATGCATCGACTTCCTCGTCGACCGCGTAGGTCACGAACGCGCGAATGCCGAAGGTGAAGTCCGTCGTTCGTTTACCGGAAACTATGGACCACTCTACCAACTCGCCTACATGATCGGCGGCCTTCAGTTCTATGCCATGAAAAAAGAGTTGGTCGACAGCGGTAAAATGACCTACAAGCAATATCACGATGCCGTGATGGGAGAGAACTCGATGCCCGTCGAAATGGTCCGTGCCATCATCACCAGGCAGCCCCTCAAAAAAGATTTCAGGAGCAACTGGAGGTTCTACAACCTCGAAACAAAAAATTCTCTGCCCCCGCGCAGATGAGCTAAATCTTAAATCCTGTTTATGAAGACATCCCGCCGTTCCTTCATCAAAACTCTCTCTACAGGTTCCATTGCCGCCATGGCGATCCCCACACTCGCCCGCGCGACGGGCATTCCCGACGAGAAATACTGGGCTGACGTGAAGAGCCAGTTTCCCGTACCGTCGGGACGTATCATGTTCAACGCCGCGAACCTTTGTCCCAGTCCGCAGGCGATTCACGACACAGTTTCGTCCTATCAAAAGAGTCTCTCGCGCGACGTCTCGATGCAGTATCGTGCTGTCTTCGCTGAGCGTAGAAAGAAATCCATCGAATTACTGGCGAAGTTCATCCGCGCCGAAGCTGCCGAGGTCGGCATTACCCGCAATACCAGCGAGAGCAATTGCACCGTCGTTCACGGCCTCGACCTGAAGCCAGGTGACGAAGTCATTCTCTGGGATCAGAATCATCCTTCGAACAAGGAAGTATGGCAGAAGCGGGCGGCCCGCACGGGTATCGTGATCAAACTGGTATCCGTTCCGGCAAATCCTTCTTCGCCTGCCGAAATCCTTTCAGCGTTCGAGAATGCTTTTAATTCGAAAACACGGGTTATCGGATTCTCTCATATCTCGAATATCTCCGGCATTGCCCTTCCAGCCAAACAGATCTGTGCATTAGCCCGTTCAAAAAATGTATTGAGCTTGGTGGATGGCGCGCAAACTCTGGGATTTCATGACGTGGATGTGAAAGATCTCGGCTGCGACTTCTACACGGCCAGTACACATAAGTGGCTGATGGGCCCGCTCGAGAATGGTATTCTCTACATGCGCAAAGAACATATTGAAAAGGTATGGCCCAACATCATCGGCGGGGGATGGCACGACGGCACTACCGCGGTCGATGATAAGATCTGTTTTCTTGGTCAGCGGAATGATCCTCCGACTGCCGCGTTGCCGGAGATCATCGGGTTCCACGAAACGATCGGCCGGAATAACATCATGGAAAGGGTAGTGGCACTCAACAAGATGTTGAAGGAACAGATCAGGCAACGTATTCCGAACGCTGCATTCGTCACGCCGATATCACCGGCAATGAGCGGAGGTATCGTGATCATCAACATTCCCGGCGTCGAAGGGAAAGCAGTAGTTCAGAAGCTCTATGATACTCACGGCGTTGCTGCGGCGTATACAGGAGCTGTACGCATGTCGCCGCACATTTATAATACTGCAGACGATATCGGTCGCGTCGTCGATGCTCTTGTGAAATCTATAGCTTAATCCCTGATGAAACTAACGATTGTATTGATAGTCGCTGTATACTGCAATGCTTTCGGTCAAACCGGAAAGGGAAGCTGGATGATAGGAGGCAGTGCCAGCTTTCAACACTGGAAGTCACCTGCATTTAACGGCACCACCGGCACCGCAGTCACAGAAACCTCATCCAGCTTTTCAGTCTCACCGAATGTTGGCTATTTCATATTAAGAAACTGGGCGGTGGGGCTGTCGACATCGTTCTCAGGAATTAAGAGCGAATACACAGGTAGTTCCGGGACGTCCAACAGCCGCGAACTTGGTATATTCACTCGCTACTATTTCCCGGTGGGTAAACAATTTTTTCTCTTTTCGGAACTGTCAGGCCGGCGCGGTAGAATAGAGTCAAATTCAACTTTCACCATTGGCAGCAGTGTTCTGACATCAGAAACCGAATGGAACATTGGAAGATATAAGGCGGGAATCGGACTGGCCTGGTTTGTCTCAACAAATGTGGCCATCGAAGGCATTCTTTCTTATACAAAGGAGGACAGGAAGATTTCCAGAGAGCCGACCGACACCCAGAAGGTAACCGCTTTTAATATTGGACTACAGTTCTTTATTCGTTCAAAAAAATCTATTGATCAGTCGAATGAGTGAGTGCTAGTCTCACCATTGACTCCGACCGTATAGATCCTGTCGCACACTCCGGCGCCGAAGTCTAACGTCGACATCGAGCCGTTCGTCGTCACAGAGACAGCTCCATCAACCGGTACTTTCTTGACCCAGCCATAACATCCGCCCTTGAAGACAACTTCCTCGGTGATGTTGGCGGTATACCCGACCCCCTGCCGTGAGTTCCCCGATATGTTTCCGGTAATGCGAAGCTCACCCTTCTTCTTGGAAACATCCTCGTACGCGAAGTTCAGCAGGCCCTTCCAGGTCGACTTCGTTCCGTCCGCATAAGTGACCGACACGTTGTTGCCTTCCACGGAGGTTTTTCTTCCATTGGCAGAGCTCACAATGACGATACCGTTGTAGGTCGTGCTGTCACGCGTAAAAGCTTCAAACGTGATGGTTTCCGTTGAAGTGAATTTGATCTTATTCTTAAGGCTTACTATTATATTGAATTCGTCGGTGATCTTGCCGGTCCTCTTGTTTTTTGAATCACAAGAGCCTCCATCACCATAGTTTACAGAGATTGAACCTTTATAGATTATGCTATCTGTATGATTACGGTCGACGTTGAGCATAAGATTGACCGAAGGCGCACATCCGTAGTTGTCATGATCGCTATGTTTCACACGGCCTTCTGCAACTCCTTTATCTTCCAGCGCGCCGGCGGTGACATCCAATACTTCCTGGGTTGCGATCATCATCTGTGCATGGTCCTGCGCGGCCAGTTCGGCCTGCTGTTTACTCGACAGCTTTTTCGGGATCAGATCGTCCTGACAACCAACAAGGAACATCGCAAGGGCGAGCATCAAGATGCCTCCCTTCGTTGCCCTTCCTATCCGGTTCTTCATATATATGTGTAGATGATTGATGACCTATTAAAGTAAAACCGGGGAGAGCCAAATCCAGAAAGCCGGCCCTGACTTCCAACCATCCGAACTTAACGCTTCCCCGGTCTTACATTTATAAACGATTACCTTGGAAAACATTTTCATTGCAGGTAGATTTTGGAGGTAAAGTAACAATGTTGACGATAACCTACCGGAATAAAAAAATCCGTCTCCAAACGAGAAAAATCACCGCAAAAAACCCTGTGGGATTGTCACCACAGGTTGTGGAGTAAAGCCTCAACTGATGCCTTCCTGGAAAGATCTTCCACCAATCGCAAAGTTCTCGGTCATCGCTTTTGCTATCGCGCTGATACTAGGATTGATGAGTCTTGGTGCCGAAGGATTCGGAATATACTACGCGGTTGGGTTTGGACTTCCGGTCTCCATCGACTCACTGCGCGGCGATGCCTTCTGGCCCTCGACCATACTGGCGGGTATGGCGTGGTCGATCGGATTTCTGATCGCAGGATGGATATGCGTCAGGATACGCAGTTACAACAAGTATACGATCTGGCTCATATACGTGGCAATACTATGGATCTGGGACTACATCGTTTGGTGGGCGATTATCACTTTTAAGGTTGTACAGTAACTTCATCGTGATCGTGTCTGCGTCTTTCATCGATCGAGAACTTTCCCGCACCGAAGACTACGAAAACGATCGTTATAACGAGAACTGCAAGAGACACCTCAAGCTCCATGTGATTGCCCAGGCTCAGAAAACCCTTCGGGTAGTTTACAAAGACGATCGCGCCGAGCAATATCGGTATCTGTATCACGCAGACGATCCTCGTAAACAAGCCCACCACGATCAGCGGGCCACCCAACAAGTGAGCGAAAACAATGTAATGAGCCAGCGAGGCGCCGGTGAACACCATGTTCACACTTTCCGCCGTGGATTCCAGCGCTTCCAGGTTCATCATGAACTCAATGCCCTTAAAAGTGATGAAAACACCGAGAACAATCCTGAAGAAGTCGAGCCAACCGGGGCGGTGAGAATTTCCCCAACCCTCAATATTTGTGATTACACTCATATTTTTGTGATTTGGTCTCTACAAAGTTTAACGAAAAAAGAGGGGAAAGTCAATGAGATTCTTTGATCTCATATTTGTAACTATCTCACATTCAACGATCAAAAGTTGATTTCACCGAAACGGGAAGCAATTCGAAAGGCAGATGTTGACATGCTTTTTGCTCGTGGTTAGGTTCGCGGTTTAATGGAATTTTTAAAAGGATAAGTATGAGGAAATTGATGGTGTTTGGTGTGGCCTTGCTCTCTGTGTCGTTGGTAGCCGGTCAGTCTCGAGAGGCTCTTGAAGGTAATCATACCCTAAATGAGCGTTATGAGATCATGAAGGACAAGGCAGAGTCGTACACTGATTATAAAGTTATTAGAAACGCCATCCTCGACGGTGTGTGGAAGATCAACATGGACTCGCTGGCCAAGGTGAAAACAGACCTTCGTACAGCCAACAGCACTATCGCGAAGCTTAACGGCGAGATCAAGGGCGCAGCCGACAAGGTTAAAGAGGCCGAAACCTCCCTCCAGCAGTCAGCCTACGAAAGAACGCACATGGAGGTACTCGGTATACCCATCGCAAAAAGTGTTTTTGTTACCACGGCCCTCATTGTTGTAGGCGCCCTGGTGATAGCCTTACTGACGGCCTTAAGCACCTTCAACATGCTCCGCCGCTCCAATCGCGAAAAAGAGCTCACCATCCACGGTATCATGTCTGAGTTCGATTCATTCAGGAAAAAAGCCCTTGAAAAGGAAGTGAAGATTTCACGAGAGTTGCAAAGTGAGAGGAATAAACTCTCGGCTATCGGCAAGAATAATTGATTGAGTTAAAAGTTAATAGTTAAAAACTAAAAGTTGGTGTGTCTGAACTTTTAGCGCTTAGCCTTCAACGTTTAGCCATTAACTTTTAGTTTTTAACTCTACTGATAGATCCTCACGTAGTCGACCTCCATTCTTTGAGGCCAAATAGACTCGTCAACTCCCTTCGCCCCACCCCAGTTTCCTCCAACGGCGACGTTCATGATTAGGTGAAACTTCTGATCGAAAGGCCACCCGTTGAAATCATCAGCGGGATTGCGCGGAACAGAGTGATACATCTTATCGTCTACATAAAAGTCAACACGGTCCTTGGTCCAGTCGACAGCATAGACGTGGAAGTTGTCCATCGCATCGGCAACAGTGACCTTTCCTTCCAATTGTGTTCCTTTAATGTGATTGTATTTTCCTGAGTGAAGTGTGCCGTGAACGATGCCCGGGTCGTAGCCCACATGTTCCATAATATCTATTTCGCCGCTCTCGGGCCATCCGCCATACTTCCATTCTGTCGATAGCATCCATATAGCCGGCCATGTACCTCTTCCTTTCGGGAGCTTTGCCCTGATCTCGATGCGGCCATACAACCAGTCACCCTTTGTTTTCGAAATGATCCGGGTGGAGGTGTAATCTTTAGTGCCTTTTTTTTCTTTGACGGCTTCAATGATCAACATTCCGTCCTCTATACGAACGTTCTTTGGATCGTCTGTATAATATTCCAGCTCGTTGTTGCCCCACCCGCATACGTCCGGGCATCCGTCGCCCATATCGTAACCCCATTTTGTATCGTCGGGCTTGCCTGGTTTATCAAATTCGTCTGACCAAACGAGTTTTCGTCTGTCGGTCTGTTCGGCGCAGGAGAGAAACGCTGCTATGATCAGTAAATACTTCATAACCCAATATCAAATTAATTTTTCAGAACTTGTAACTAACCCCACGACAGGCGGTTAACCTGTTCGAAAACGAGCAAAAACCTATTTTCCGGCTTTGGAAGCACTTTCAGATAACGCTTTAATGATTGCAGTGCGTGATGGCGATACGGGTCGTCTTGGGCTACTCTTCGAGCGCTACAAAAGGCCGTTGTACGGTTTCTTTTACGGAATGAACAGGAACCAGGAGCTGAGTGAAGACCTGGTACAAAACACCTTCTTCAGGATCTTGAAATACCGTCATCTTTTCCGCGGTGAAGGCGACTTCAGAACATGGATGTTTCATATAGCGCGAAATGTGAGTCATGACCATTTCCGTAAAGACAAACTGAAGTGGAAGGAGTCGCTCGAGAGCTGGCAGAACAAACTCGGTCACGAAGAGAATCGGGAAGGGGAGATGCAGCTCACGGAGACGAATGCAATGCTGTCGATGGCCATGGACAGGTTACCACAGGATAAAAAAGAGGTACTCCTCCTCAGCAAATACCAGGAGAAGAAGTACAAGGAAATAGGAGAGATCATCGGGTGCTCCGAAGGTGCCGTAAAAGTGAAAGTGTTCAGGGCATTGCAGGAACTGAAGGTGATCTATCAACAACTCGAGAAAACGATGTAGACGATGACGAGATGACGAGGTGAAGACGTGACGATGAGGTGTGAATAACGGATAAAGAGTAACGAAAATGGAACAGAACAAGATTGATGAATTGGTTGCGAAGTACAACGAAGGACTCACAGACCCTTCAGAGGTACAGCAGTTGGAACGGCTGATCGAAGAAGGCATGGTGGAGCTCACGCAGCTGCGCAGCCTCGACCGGCTCGAAGAGCAGCTGCTCGCTGTCGAGTCGCCCGCAACCTCCCTCGCCATGGATGATAAGTTCTATGCCATGCTGATAAAAGAGAAGAAGAAGGAAACAACTTCAGATTTCTTCTCGATGCCTTCGTGGAGCTGGCTCGCGCCCAGGCTTGCGTTTTCCGTCGCTCTTATTGTCGCCGGATTCGCTGGCGGATATTTCAGCACAGCAAATCAGACCTCCAACGTGGAGCAGCTCACAGCACAGGTCGCCGCGCTGAAGGAAACTATGATGTTGGCGCTTCTCGAGAAGGAATCGGCCACCGATCGCCTTAAAGCGGTGAGCCTCACCAGCGGGATGGACCAGGTAAGCCAGAAAGTTACTGCCGCATTGTTTCAAACGCTCAACAACGACCCTAACGTGAACGTACGTCTTGCCGCACTCGAAGCCCTTACACCTTATTCGAAAGACGGAAAGGTGAGAGCAGAGCTCGTCCGCGCCATCGGAAGGCAAGAGTCGCCCTTCGTGCAGGTCGCATTGGCCGAGCTGATGGGCATGTTACAGGAAAAGAAATCGGTAATGGAATTCGACAAGATCCTCAAGGATGAGAGAACTCCAGTCGAAGTGAAGAATAAGATCAAGGAAAGTATCAACGTAATGATTTAAAAAGAATCAACAATGAAGAAGGTTTTAATAACACTTTGTGCCTTTGTACCCGGAATGTTACTGGCACAATCGTTCTCGGAAAAGATCACCCGCGAGCTCCAGTTCGAGAAGAAGACTGCCGCATCCACACTGATCATACTGAATATAGACGGATACGTGAGGGTGGAAGGCCACTCGGGCGACAAAGTGATCGTGGAAGTGAACAAACAGATATACGGAAAGACCGACGCCCGCGTAGAAAAGGGTAAAGCCGAAATACAGCTCGGTGTCGTAGACAGGGCAGATACCATTATTCTCTACGTGCAGGGTATCTGCAATGATTTCGGAAGGCAACGTAAGAACAACTGGCACACGAAATACGGCGGTTGGGGTTACAACTGGAACAACAACTGCAACGGCGGCGAGTGTAACAAAGACTACGATTGGGAAATGGACTTCACTATCAAGGTACCACTGGGTATCAACGTGCTTGCCTCGACCGTGAACGACGGCGACATAGAGATCAAGAACGTGACCGCATACAATCTCGCGGAGAATGTGAATGGAAGCATCCGTCTGGAGAACATCTCCGGCGGAGGAACCTACGCATCGACCATCAACGGCGACGTGGATGTGGATTACACGAAAAACCCCAGCGCCGAATGCAGGTATTATTCACTGAACGGCGACGTGAACGTCCTGTTTGCGAAAGGGCTGGCAGCCAACGTGGGCTTCGAGAGCTTCAACGGCGACCTGTTTACCAATTACGAAAACCTGACCACAATGCCGGCAGAAATGCAAAAAGCGAACAAAGGCAAAGGAGTTAGTTACAAGCTGGGCGGAAGTCGGTTCAAGATCGGCACCGGCGGCGTGTTCCTCGACTTCGAAACATTCAACGGGAATGCATATATAAAAGAAAAGTGAAAAGTGAAAAGTTAGTAGTGAATAGTTAAAAAACAGATTATGAAAAATAGAATCAATAGATGGAGTTGGGTAGCAGCGATGATGATGTTACTTACGTCGGCAGCAGCTTTTGCCCAGGACTCCGGAGAGATACCCATCCCCCTCAGTGATCCCTCCAAACGAACAAAGCTCAAAGTACATATCAACTACGGATCCATCATCGTCAAGGGAACGGCGAGAAAAGACATCCTGGTGAAATACACGCAACGCGGCGACGACAACGATAACGACAATGACAACCACGATGATAATAAAAATAAAAGCAAGGGCGACACCCGCGGTGGACTCAGAAGGATCGGCGGTGGTACCCTCGACCTGGAAGTATCGGAAAACGCGAACTTCGTGAAGGTGCAATCGGACTCATGGAACAACAAGTGTAACCTGGTTATCGAAGTACCGTCGGGAGCAGATATGAATATCCATACTTACAACGACGGAGATATCGAAGTCAGTAACGTCCAGGGTGAGATCGAGCTCAATAACTACAACGGTGAGATCACCGCGGATAATGTCTCGGGATCGGTTGTAGCAACAACATACAACGGCGAGATCAAAGTCAGCTTCGAAAAGATCACGGACGGTGCACCGATGTCATTCGTCACCTACAACGGTGATATCGACGTCACCTTCCCCTCCACGCTGAAGGCATCCCTCAAGATGAAGACACAGCAGGGAGAGATCCTCACCGGGTTCGACGTAAAGCTCACGCCCGTGAACCCCGTGATTAAGGACACCAAGTCAGGCGGAACGTATAAAGTCACCTTGGATGAATGGGTGCGGGGCGAGATCAACGGCGGCGGCCCCGAGTTCATCATGAGGAACTACAACGGCGATATACTTGTAAGAAAGAAATAGTCCACTCATATAGTGATTTGTCAAAGGCCTCTTCGGAGGCCTTTTTCTTTCTATCAAAATCCATTACCTTTTGAAACCTAAAATCTTGTCAAAACATGAATCTTAACACTAAGGCTCAACAGCAGAACACCTATGATGCTATCGTCGTCGGGACGGGTATCAGCGGAGGCTGGGCGGCGAAAGAACTGACGGAAAAGGGACTCAAAACCCTCGTATTGGAGAGAGGACGGATGGTGGAGCACCCTAATTATCCCACCGCGACGTTGGACCCCTGGCAATTTCCCAATGGAGGACGTCCCACAGTAGAAGATCTCAAGAACCAGTTCAAGCAAAATCGTACAGGCTATACCGTTCACCAGTCGACCAAACATTGGTTCGTGAACGACCTCGAAAATCCTTATACGGAAAAGGAAGGCAAGCGCTTCGACTGGATGCGCGGATACCACGTAGGCGGCCGTTCTATTGTGTGGGGACGCCACAGCTATCGCTGGAGCGACCTGGATTTTACAGCTAATGCCAAAGACGGCCTCGCTGTCGACTGGCCCGTTCGCTACGCCGACATCAAGCCATGGTATGATTATGTGGAGACTTACATCGGCGTAACCGGCCAACCGGAAAACCTGCCCCAGCTCCCGGACGGAGTTTTCCAACCCCCGATGGAAATGAACTGCCTGGAAAAGGAAGTGCGTAAAGTGACCATGGAAAAATTCGGCCGCGTGATGACCATCGGACGGATCGCTCACATCACCGACAAGCTCACACATGATAAGAGCCCGCAACGCGGCAGCTGCCAATACCGCAACCTTTGCAGCCGCGGTTGCCCTTACGGAGCATACTTCAGCTCCAACTCATCGACACTGCCCGCTGCAACGCTTACCGGCAACATGACCCTGAGGCCTAACTCGATCGTTCATGAGATCATTTATGACGAAAAAGCAGGAAAGGCCACCGGTGTTCGTGTACAGGATGCCGAGACCGGCGAGCAAATTGAATTCTCCGCGAACATCATCTTCCTCTGCGCGTCGACCATGGGATCGGCATACATCATGCTGAACTCTACTTCGAACCGGTTCCCTAATGGTTTCGGTAATGACAGCGGTGAGCTCGGACACAATATTATGGACCACCACCTGGGCGTCGGTGCGCAAGGTGAGTACGACGGCTTCGAAGATCAGTACTACTCCGGTCGTCGTGCCAACAGCCTGTATGTTCCCCGTTTCCGGAACATAGGCAAAGAAAAGCGTGATTACCTGCGCGGTTTCGGATACCAGGGCGGTGCAAGCCGACAGGCCTGGTCGCGTATGGTCGCCGAAATGAGTATCGGTAAGGCCCTCAAAGACGAAGTTATCACACCGGGCAAGTGGAGTATGGGTCTCGGCGGGTTCGGTGAGATTCTGCCATACCATGAAAACATGGTGGAGATCAACAAAGACCTGAAAGACAAGCATGGTTTACCCACGCTCACGTTCGACACTACATTCAGGGACAACGAATTCAAGATGCGTAAGGACATGGCCAACGACGCAGCCGAAATGCTCGAAGCGGCCGGCCTCAAGAATGTGAAGCCTTACGACCGCGAAAGCCAGCACGGTATTGGTCTCGGTATCCACGAAATGGGAACAGCGCGTATGGGCAAGGATCCGAAGACATCTGTGCTGAATAAATACAACCAGGTTCATGCCGCCAAGAACGTGTTCGTCACCGACGGTTCGTTCATGACGTCAGCCGCCTGTGTAAATCCTTCGCTCACCTACATGGCATTCACGGCCCGCGCGGTCGACTATGCGGTGAACGAGCTCAAAAAACAAAACATCTAGACGCAACTCTGTATAAGACTTATGAACAGAAGAGAAGCATTACAACGTGCAGCCTGGGTACTGGGCTACACCATTGCAGTCCCGACACTATCGGGCGTACTCAAAGGGTGCAAAGCCAAGCCCGAGCTGGCGTTCACTCCGACATTCTTCAAGCCCGAACAGGCTTCGCTCATTGCGGAACTGTCCGAGATCATCATCCCGAAGACCGATACGCCCGGCGCGAAAGAGGCTGGGGTACCCAGTTTCATCGACCAACTGGTTCGCGATTGTTACAAAAAGGAAGACCAGGATAATTTTCTGAAGGGCCTCGAAGAATTCGACAAAGGCGCAAAAGATGCATATGGTGATGCATTCCTCGACCTCGATCCCGATAAGCAGGTGGAATATGTCACCAAGGTCCACAACGATATGCTCGCTGCTACCAAGGGTGTCGACATGAGAGACAAGCCTCGTCCCTTTATGCATTCTATGAAGGAGCTTACCGTCGTTGGTTTCTTTACATCGGAGCCTGGCGCTACTCAGGTGCTGCAGTACGTAGCGGTACCCGGTGCATACAAGGGATGTATTCCCTTGGCTGAAGTAGGAAAGACCTGGGCAACGTAGTCGCCTAGGAAGACATCCGGCGGTTAAAGAACGGCCGGAGAACGGTCCTGTCTAACAGGATAAAAGCTAAAACAATATTCAACAAGATCAGGCCGTCCATGAGCCATTTCCCATTAAGGGGAATGGTTCGTTGAAGGTTTTTCGTTAGCTCTACATCGGGCAGCCGCTCAAGAGAGATCGTTGCGTTGGAGGCATCGAAAACTCCGGTGCTCACCAGGATGGTCAGGATCGTGACCGCTACCACCGTACCAAACAGCAGAAAAAGTCCGTTGCGTGGCGATAGCCCTGTCGCTACCGGCATGGAGTGGAGGTTCATCATCACCCGGTGGGTGAAGTTGGATGAAGGTGATTCGAGCTTGTTCTTGCTGAGAACTTTTTCGATCACATGCAGCTCATCGTCGTTGTTGTCTGGTTTCTCCGGGTTGTGCATTGTCACAAAGGTATCACAAAGTTAATGCTTCTTTTTTCAGTATCACTTTCAGCTCGTCGGCCAGTCTTTGGCGGGCTCTGTGAATGCGTACTTTTACAGTATTCACATTCTGCCCCATCAGGTCGGCCACTTCTTCCAGCGAGAATTCTTTAATGTAGAACAGCTGGATAGCCAGCTGGTCTGATTCGTTCAATTTCTTCAGGGCCAGGGCGACAAACACCTGTTTGTCGTCGCGCTCAATGGCCGCGTCGGCGCGTTCGGGGTTTTCGATCTGTCTATTTTCGATACCCTCCGTGATCAGTTTCCCTTTCCTTTTGTAACTGATCGCTGTATTGAAAACGATACGGTACAGCCACGTGCTGAAGCGAGCCTGGCGGTTGAAATTTTTCAGGTAATTAAATGCCTTTATGAAGGCGTCTTGAGCTATTTCTTCCGCTTCGGATTTGTCGATCACGATCTTCACGGCGATTGTATAGGCGTACGATTTGTACTGGTCGACAAGCTCTGCATAGCAACGTTCCTCACCGGCCAGGATACGGTCGATCAGCCTATTTTCTTCCTGAAGTGTGATCACGGGTCTTTGACGCCAATTGTTAGTGTCAAGTTACATAAAGATATTATGCATAATTTCGGACTACCGTGTAACGTGGCCGGAAACCGTCGCGTCATAGAGGCAAATCAACAATTGTATGCACATCGAAGGAGTACTTGGAATCATGCTTCCCATCATCATCACCCTGGGAGCATTCGTAATGATAGTCTACATCAGGAAGTTCGAAAACATCGAACGAATGGCTATTATTGACAAGGGCTTGAGCCCAGACTTGTTCAAGAGGGACAAAAAGGCAAACCCCTCGCCGGTGTTAAGGTGGGCGTTGCTGCTGATCGGCTCCGGAACGGGTTTAATGCTCGGCTATTTCTTCGACGATATCTTCCGGATGGGAGAGGTCGCTTATTTCTCTTCGTTGCTGATATTCGGTGGACTAGGCCTGTTGATCGCTTATGTAATTGAGGAAAAAAAGGCGAGACCACAGAGTTGATTTAGATCCGTCTCAATTCACAAGACTGAAATTGGTGAAGAAGAAATAGGAGAACAGGAAGATGATGAGCAGACAAACGATATCCAGCACAATGCCTCCTTTGACCATGTCTTTCATTTTGATGTGACCACTCGAAAATACGATCGCATTGGGCGGGGTGGATATCGGGAACATGAACGCGCAGCTGGCTGCAAATGTCACCGGGAGAGCAAGGATATAGGGATCGAAGTTCAACCCTTTGGCGATACCGAATACAACGGGTACGAAGATGGTCACAAGAGCAACGTTGCTCATGAATTCCGTCAGGATGATAGACGCCAGTGTGAGAATGAACATCATTTCCCAGATGGAAACACCTTGAAGGCCGGCAATGGAATCGCCGATACCCTTAATGATCCCGGTGGACTCCATTCCTTTTGCCAAAGCAATCCCGCCACCGAATAAGATCAGTATCCCCCACGGAAGTCTTTTCGTATCGTCCCAGGAGATCAGGAACTCGTTGGATTTGAAGTTAACAGGGACCAGGAACATCAATACGCCGCCGGTGATCGCAATGTTAGTGTCGTTGAAGATCTCGGCGCCGAGGCTGGAGTTCAACTGTTGCTGGAAGATCCAAAAGGATGATGTGAGGGCGAAGACAAGCAGTGTCAGTCTTTCTTCTTTTCTCATCGGGCCGAGCTCGCGCAGCCTGTTGGCGATGAGCGCTTCCGAGCCTTCGATCTTCGGAAGGTTGTTGGGAAACAAGAACCGCGTGATCATCCAGTAACAGGCAAACAACGTAGTCACGGAAAGGGGAACACCGACGATCATCCAGCGAAAGAACGAGATGTCCTGGTTGTAGAATTCTTTTGCGAAGCCGGCGAACACAACGTTCGGAGGTGTACCAATGATGGTAGCCATGCCGCCGAGGCTCGCCGCATAGCCGATGCTCAACATCAATCCTAACGCGAAGTTCTTCTCTCCTTTGCTCAAATTTTCTCCGCCGGGGCTGTCTTTTCTTCGAAGGAGCTGGATCACCGACACCCCGATGGGCAACATCATCAGCGCCGTGGCAGTGTTACTGATCCACATGCTGATCAGGCCGGTGGATAATGTGAAACCGAGAATGATGCCATTACCCGACGTGCCGGTAAGACGAATGAGATTGATCGCTATTCGTTCGTGCAGGTTGTGTTTCTCCAACGCGAGGGCGATCATAAAGCCACCCATGAAAAGAAAGATCGCCGGGTTAGCAAACGGCGCCGCCGTTTCGCTCATGCTCATGATACCTAATGCGGGGAAGAGGATGAGTGGGACCAAAGCCGCCACAGGATTCGGCACCGCCTCCGTGATCCACCATGTGATCATCAGTACGCCAACTGCCATCACCTTGGTGGCGCCGGGAGCAATCAGGTTCGGATCGACAAATATCAGTATGATCAGGAACAGCGCGGGACCCAGGAAGAATCCTGTCCGCCGGAGGGTTGAGGGAGTCGAGGCTTCGGACATGCAATTACTGGCCTGTAAATAAAACAAAAAGCGGGAAAACCCCGCCGTGTATTATTTCCAGCCGCTAAAATCAGCCGCGGTCATCCCCGCCCTGACCTTTTGGATTGGCAGGCTTCACCACGATGGTTCTTCCGTCGAGCTCCGTCTCATTCAAAGCGGCGATAGCCCTGTTGCCTTCATCATCGTTGGGCATTTCAACAAAACCGAAACCTTTGGAGCGCCCGGTTTCGCGGTCTTTAACGATTTTTGCTGACGCAACCTGCCCGAATTGGGCAAATGCCTGTTCCAGGTCTTCTGACCTGGTCTTGAAATTCAGTCTGGCGACGAAAATATTCATAACCTGAGGGGTGGGTAAACAGTGTTACCTAAGATAATAAAAATTTTTCAAGACTATTCTAATCTAGGTGCGTGCTATAAGCTCTTTCGCATTCTGAATAGCAGAGGCCGAAGGCTTTGCGCCACCGATCATTTTAGCGATCTCTTCAACCCTTTCGGATTCATTGAGTTTTTTAATGGAACTCACTGTTTTTTTTGAGGTACTGTTCTTGAAAACGTAGTAGTGGGCATCACCCTGTGCAGCGATCTGGGGAAGATGGCTGATGGATATTACCTGGTGGCTTTGCGCCATCTCTTTCATCAGCTTGCCCAGGCTAATGGCGATCTCGCCCGATACGCCCGTATCGATCTCATCGAGGACAAGCGTTGGCATCGCCGTCTTTTCGGCCATAATGTATTTGAGGCAGAACATAAGCCTGGAAAACTCTCCTCCCGAAGCAACCTGAGCTAACGGACGAACATCGATGCCTTTGTTAGCCGAGAAGAAGACTTCCACGTTGTCTTTTCCGGTCGACCCGGCGGCAACGGTCTCGGCGTCGATCTTCACTTTCGCGTCAGGTATTCCGAGCTCTTTCAACAATGAGGTCATCTGCCTGGCAAGAGGACCGAATGCCTTTTGACGTGCCTTGCTGAGCCCGTCGGCTTTCAAATCAAGATCTTCCCCGGCTTGCGATGTTTTTTGTTTGAGGCTTGCCAGCATCGAGTCGAGGTTGTTTACTTTTTGTGACCTCATTTCGAGGTCTTCCTGTATTTTCAGCAGCTCCGTTACATTGTTGACGCGATGTTTCTTGAACAAATGGTAGAGTGCACTCAGCCTTTGACTGACTTCTTCTCTGCGGGTTTCGTTGAACTCTACATTTCCTTCTTCACTTTCAACTTCTTTAAGGATATCATCCAGCTCTATCTTGAGGCTTTCTATTCTTTTAAATAGTGTTTGATAGGATGAAGCAAAAGAAGAGATCGCATTCAGGTGATTTCTGACCTCACCCAGCATTGTGCTCACCGAGTATTCCGATGTCCCCAGCGCCTGTATGGAAAAGTTCAGTTTACTTTTGATCTCCTCGGCGTTCTCCTGGACCTTCATCTCCGACTCGAGCTTCTCCTGTTCGGTTTCCACGAACGAAGCCTTCACGAGCTCGTCCAGCTGAAATTTTACGTAGTCGGCTTCCTGCTTCAATGCAGTCGACTCCGCGAGAAGAACTTCGTATTCCTGTTTGGTTGTTGTAAACGCAATCCACTGACTTTCGTATTGTTCGAGTATCTTCTGATTGCCTGCATAGGCGTCGATGAGCTTCAACTGAAATGATCTCGATCCGAGCTCGAGTGTTTCGTGCTGTGAATGAACGTCCATCAACCGGGATGTTATCCGTCGCAAAACCTCCAGCGTAACGGGCGTATCGTTGATGAAGGCGCGGCTTTTTCCATTGGCGCTGATCTCTCTTCGTATTACCGTCCGTGTTTCGTAGTCGAGGTCTTCTGTTTTAAAAAGCTTTTGGAGCTTGTAGGACGCCAGGTCGAACTCGGCTTCGGTCACACACTTCTCGCTTTCATCCCACAGCACCTTGGTGTCTGCGCGGTTTCCCAACAGCAGGCCAACGGCCCCGAGCATGATCGATTTTCCCGCGCCGGTTTCCCCCGTGATCACGTTCAGTCCGGCAGCAGGCTCCATTTCCAGGTGCTGAATAAGAGCATAATTTTTTATCGTGAGCTGTTTGAGCATCAGAAAGCCTAAGATGCAATATAATTTTTTTCCTGGTACAGGGTACAGCGTACACAGTTCAGGGTACAGGGTACAGGGTACAGGGATCTGGCCTTCCCGGTTCGCAGGCCTCAACACTGTACCCTGTACCCTGAACCCTGTACGTTTTAGTTACTAATAATCTTCTGGTAAATATTCCGCTTCGGATCGATCGAAGTGAGGATGTCGTACGCCTCCCGCCTGACGGTCAGGTTGCCTTCCGAAAACACGTTGACGAGCTCTGCGGCCTTCGCATCAAAAAACGTCACTATAAAAATGGAACTGGGGTTGATGGTCCAGACCTTTTTCACATTCCGGAGTACATCCAGGACGATCGTTCGGGCTTCGTCGGGCTGCTTCGAATAATTGTCGAGGGCCAGCCTGTGATAGCGATAGGTGTTCTTGCGAAGCTCGGTGTTCTGCGGATTGTTCAGGCTTTCGATCAGGGCGTACCGGCTGCGGTTGCTACCCAAAGACTGCCACCCGGGCCTGTTCGAAGGCTGAGCGTTGTTCACTACCGTCAATGCTTTCTGGAAGTATGGATTGCCACCCAATTCACCAAAGGAATCATAGTCAAAGCCCAGAACGATGTAAGCGTAGAATGCCAGCATCGAAGTCAGGTTGGTGATGTATGCGTTATCGTTGTATTCGAGGGGAAGAGACTCGATGTATTCGAACTCCCATTCGCGGTCGGCGAAATTCAGGAGTACGGTTTCATAGTTGCTGGCGAATATGGGCCGAGCCGCCGTGATCTGCACACTGGCTATGAAGCTTCCGATCGACGGCATCTTGCTGATGTTGAGAAATATGGAACAGTTGATCCGTTCATAGTTCTTGTACGAATCGTTGGTCCACTTACGGGAGTTCAGGAAGTTGGCAAACGAGCGCTCCATATCCTTGAACACGGTCCTGTCGGTGGTCTGGATCTGGTCTGCGTTCACGGTCACCTTAAAGTTGAGCTCCTGTGCACAAACAGGCATCGCTGCAACCAGCATCACCATTACTCCAATCAGTAAACCCTTACGCATGGCCATTCTCAATAATAGCATTAACGATGTCGCCGGCAACTTCTTTCTTACTTTTCAAACTAAATTCCTTCACGAGCTTATTGTGGCCCATGATGGTGATCTTGTTGGTATCGTGACCGAAGCCGGCTCCGGTGTCCTGTAAGGAATTCAATACAATGAGGTCGAAATTCTTGGAGCTGAGCTTTTTCTCGGCGTTGGACTTTTCGTTCTCGGTCTCCAGGGCGAACCCTACGATGACCTGGTCGGCTCTTTTGAGCTTGCCCAGCTCGACGGCGATGTCATATGTCCTGGTGAGCTCCAGGGTCAGCCCGCCTTCGCCTTTTTTGATCTTCTGATCGGCTTTCACTGCGGGACGGTAGTCTGCCACGGCGGCAGAGAGTACCGTGATGTCGGTACCGGGAAAGATCGACATGCACGCATTGTACATCTCTTCGGCGCTGGTAACACGAGTGATCTGTATGTTGGGATGGACGGCTTCAAGGTGTGTCGGCCCCGAAACCAGCTCCACCTTGGCTCCACGGGAAGCCAGCGCTTCCGCAATGGCATAACCCATCTTCCCGCTCGAGTTGTTTCCAATAAAACGCACGGGGTCGATGGCTTCGTGGGTAGGACCGGCGGTTACAAGAGCCTTTTTGCCCTTCAGCATCCCGCTGGTCGCAAAATGAATGGTGAGTTGATGTACGATCTCTTCGGGTTCCGCCATCCGGCCAATGCCGATCAGTCCGCTGGCGAGTTCGCCGAACCCCGGTTCCAGCATCCTCACGCCGAAACTCTTAAGCTTCGAAATATTTTCCTGCGTGGCGGGATGTTTCATCATGTCGAGGTCCATCGCCGGGGCAAAAAACACCGGGCACCGTGCCGACAGGTAACAGGCCATCAGGAGATTGTCGCAGAGGCCGTTGGCCATCTTCGCGATCGTATTGGCAGACGCGGGCGCGATCACCATCGCGTCGGCCCAAAGACCAAGCTCGACGTGGTTGTTCCACTCGCCGGAATCTTCTTTCAGGAATTTTGTGCAGACAGGATTTTTCGAGAGCGTCGAGAACGTCAACGGCGTTACGAAATCCAACGCGGCCGGGGTCATTACCACCTTCACTTCGGCCTCCTCTTTGACGAGAAGGCGCGTGAGCACCGCCGCCTTGTAGGCAGCAATACTTCCGCTTACGCCGAGAAGAATTTTCCTGCCCTTAAGCATTGGACGTGAATTAAGCTTCCGGTTTGGACTCTTCAGTCTCGCTACGCATGCGGTACATCAGCTTGTTCTCGAGGAACTCCTCGATAGCGGACGATGTAGGCTTGGGCATACGCTCGTAAAACTTGGAGATCTCGATCTGCTCACGGTTCTCGAAAATTTCTTCCAGGTTATCTACCGTAGTCGCGAACTCAGCAAGTTTACCGCTCAGTTCTTCCTTGATGTTGATAGCAATCTGACGTGCGCGCTTCGATATCACCACTACAGATTCGTAAATGTTTCCTGTCGGTGCAGCGATCTTCTCCAAATCGCGCGTTACAATAGACGGTTGGGCTGCCATAACTGATTATTAAGAATTAGTGTTTGTTTTCAATTTAACCTTCGATCGCATGAGGGCTTCGGAATACATCTTCTGACCCTCTTTAACGAACCTGCTGCTCGGATAAGAATCTATCAGCTCCTGGTAAAGTTCCGCGGCTGCCTGGAACCGCTTGGGCTGGAGAGATTCAAAGCTCCGTTCTGCGTACTGGTACTGCGCTACAACCTTCAGGTATGCTATCTCCTCAAGGTATTTCGAGTCGGGAAAGTTCTTCCTGAAATTATCGAATGCAATGATCGATGCCTGGTAGCTGCGAAGCTTCAGGTACTGCCTTGCATTTTCAAATCCCTTCTCCTCCAACTTGTCGTGACATATTGTGATCACCTCGGTGGCACGATCGAGGAACTTGCTGTCCGTGTATTTGTTCAGGAAAACCTGCATGGCATCCATCGCCTCTATCCCTTCCGACTGATCAAGGTTTGAAGAGGGAGCCGAGGTATAAAGAGAGTAGGCATACATGAAGTGCGCTTCTTCAGCCAGCTGACTCCTTCCGTAAGTTTCATAAAAGGTCCTGAACTGGTTCGACGCCAGCAGGTAGGTCTTTTCGTTGTACTGGCAATACGCGAGGTAGAATTCCACCTTTTCGCCTTCCGGGAGACCCCGTACGATGGGCAAAATGTCTTCGAACAGGATGGAGGCGCGGTAGTAGTCTTTTTTCGCGTAATAGTTCAGTCCGGCCTCATACCGTACCCGCCAGTCTTCGCTTTTCTGGATGTGCCGGAACTTGCTGCAGGAAGCGGCCAGAATCACGAGAGCGATCCAAAAGGGAGCCTTGATTAGAGTTCTGAACTGCATAAGCCTGCAAATATACGAAATGTTCAGGGTTTTAGGTTCGGGGTTCTTGGTTCTAAAGTTAACACACAATTCGGGGTTCTTCCGGAGCATGGAGATGGACATGAGGTTAGGAATGGAGTTAAGATTTCTCCATAAACGCTGAAAATCGAAACTGAGTGTGATGTGAACCTTGAGCCTCGAACCGTTATTTCCTGACGATCATTTTACGAGTTAAGACTCCATTATTATCCAAATACAGCGTATAAAAATAGATCCCTGTTGCCAGGTCCTCTGCCGGTATCTTGATCTTGGTCTCGAAGGTTGGGAGCTCGGTCTCGTTCATTGTCCGGCCGAGGATATTGTGGATCACCACTTTAGCCTTCACGGCCTCGTTGTGGATCGTGTAATCGATGAACGCCAGGTCGGATACCGGATTGGGGTAAACGTCGTGGATTGTGATGTCTTTTGACTGGAAAACAAGGGTTTTTCCACGTTTTTCCTCGATGCTGACCGATACGTTATGTTCTACGGCCGCCGATGGATTCCCTCGCGGGAAAACTTCGAATTTGAAGCTGTTCTGACTGATCAGCATGCCGGTCTCCAGGGTGTAAGCGAGGCCTTCCAGTGTCTCACCGGGCTCCAGTCGTTTCGAGAACTCGTCCATGCCATGGTCCAGGCAATCCTTCCCAATACAGAAGTAGCCCTTCTGGGAAGTCCCCATGTCGGAGTATACTTTTCGAATGATGTAAAACTGAGCTTTGTCGGAAGTATTCTTGATGCGAAGGGGGATGGCGAGAGTCTCATTCACCGATCCTGAATAGGCGTCTTGCCGGTCGATAAACTCAATGCTCTGCTGTGCAAAGCACGAGGACCATCCCAACACAAACACACATATCAGTCGGCACAATCTCATAAAGACACACTGATTCAATGGAAAATATAACGGAAAAAGGAGGGGGGTCCTAAACTTTCAAAAAAAATAGGGGTTAGCGTGGGCAATTTTCCCCACGGCCAATTCGTTACGGCCGTTTTTTCGGGGGAACAGCGTCTCCTTTTGCGGGACTGGGTCGTGTTTTCACGACATCTTCGCGGACGGGGCGTGCTTTTTCCTGCCAGGTGAAACCCTTCAGCTTTTCCTGATCCCGCAGGAGCTCGTGCGGCGGAATGAATTGCGCGTCAGGTTTCTCGTAAGCGGTGAAGTTGTCTATCTGCCCGTTGATGAAGTTGATCTTCATGTTGCTGCAGATCATTTTATTCATGCCGCTCACGTACACGATCTTAAGTATCAAGGAGTCGAGGTTTTTTTCTTCCTCTTGTAGTACGTAGTAAATGCTCTCGCCATTTCCATCCACATCGACATGGTGAATGGTTTTGTTGGCGAACCAGGCAGTCATCTTACGGCCTTTCATCTGGTTGAAGTTCTGCAGGCTGTCCTGCGACGCCACGAAGGAGTTGGCGATCAGATAAACCTTATCCACTGTTTCGTTTTTCAGGGCCACCTTGATGGTATCGCCGGTCATTTGATTTTCATTGGTCCAGAGAACAGGTTTCTCGTACATAAACAGCAACGAATCGCTCATGAAGTAAGCAAGCGAGTCGGCCTTGCCCTGAAGGTTTGACTTGAAGATCTTGACGTTCGGGTATGCGAGCATCCGTTTCGTAGCGGGATTGTTACTCTCGATGGACACCAATGTATCGGCCGACAGGAAGAGCGTGTCCCCGTCGTTACCCACCTTCGCCATCCATGCGTTTCCGTACACTTTAGCGACACCGGTGATCTTATTGTAAAACCCGTCGTCGCCGTATATGGTAAGGTTCTGTTCCTTCGACGTCATGATGACGTTTGTTTTGGCCTTGTAATATTTCCGGAGATCGTCAAGGAAATATCGTTCGCCCTTCATCTCGTAGCTGGCTGTCTGGATCACTCCCCTGGTGAGCTCGGATTTCTTCTGGGTGGGTTTAGTGTCATAGAATCCCCGGTCGTACACTGCGGTCTTTCCTTCTTTGTCGGTGACCGATGTCTTGTCGCGAAAGTAAACGATCTTCGATTTGGTACTGTATTGAAGCGTGTCTGACTTCAACGTGTAGTCCGGATTTACACCAACAACATTTGTCTTGAACGAAGCCAGGTTGGTTCGTGTGTTGTAATAACCCTTGCGGCTGGTGAGATTATTCGTGCTGTCGATCAGTCTTCCGCCGTTAAAATAACGGGCTTCGGTCTGGGTCCTGTAGTAATCAAGAAAATCGGTATACAAAGTCGCCGTTGCCAGCTTCACAAACACGACGTTCTTCCTCAGGTAGGCCACCCGTTTGTCGCCGTCATACCTGAGTGTCTGTGAAGTCACGGTTACAGAGTCGCCGTCGGTGATCTTCACGTGTCCGTATGCTTCGACGGAGTTCTCTTTTTTAAAGATCTGTGCCGAGTCGCAATAAATGGTGGTCTGGTTCTGTGTAAAGATGACGTTGCCGATCACCCAATCCATGCGTTTACCATCTTTCGTAACACCACGGCTGACGTCGGCTTGACGGAGCCGGACTCGTTTCTGGGCCTCTGCCGTAATGACTAGAAAGAGCGTAATTGCTAAGAAGGTGATCAGCGTTTTCACGGGGCGAAGTTACTTAAATTCGTTATTCGTTAGTCGTTATTTGTTATTCGCGGTATCGATGGATGGTAGTGTGCTGCGGGATTTTTTCGGTGGCCGCGATTAACGATTAACGAATAACGACTAACGAGTTATCTTTGTGTTTGTGCAACCTCGGTTCCTTCAATTCATCCAGAGAAACAATCTCTGCTCCCAAGACCACCCCCTCTCTGTAGCGGTCAGCGGCGGCATCGACTCGATGGTGTTGCTTCATTTGTTTGTGAGTAGCGGTTTTAGTGTCTCTGCTGTTCATATGAACTTTGGACTTCGCGGCGAAGAGTCGGACGAAGACGAAAGGTTCGTGAAGGAGAGGTGTCAGCATTTGGGTGTGCCGTTTTTAAGCAAGGCTGTACAAACCAAGAATTATGCCACCAGCAAGGGTATCTCTGTGCAGATGGCCGCCCGTGAGCTTAGATATCAATGGTTCGCCGAGATCATTCAAGGCGCCGCGGGGTCTGTCGTGGCGATGGCCCATCACATTAATGACTCGGGTGAAACCATGTTACTGAATCTGATCAGGGGCACGGGTATCGATGGACTTACCGGTATCCCGGTCAGGAATGAGGGAATTATCAGGCCGCTTGCTTTCGCAACACGCGCCGATATCGATCAATACGCTGCCCAAAACGGAATCACATGGCGTGAAGATGAAAGTAATCTCGACGAACACTATCAGCGCAATTTTATCCGTCACCGGGTGATGGGCATGCTGAGGCAGATCAATCCTTCGATCGAGGACACACTCTCGCGAAATTCCTCACGGCTCCGCGGAGAGCGGGAGCTGATGGAACGATCGCTGGCAGGTTTGAAAGATGATTTTATTGTTGATGATAACGGCACGGTACGGATCAAGAAAAGCGGTTTGCAGGGATTCATTCATAAGTCGGGCGTATTGCTGCGGATGATAGAACCATTCGGGTTCAACTTCGCCGTCGCGGAATCCGTCGTTGCTGCGCTTGATGGTCAGCCAGGAAAGAGATTTTTGTCCACCACACATCAACTCGTTGTAGACAGGGAACATTTGATCATCTCGATCTTAGGCGACGAGGACCAGGAAACGTCGATCGGGGAGAATGAACACGAAGCAATACTGGGATCAACGGTTCTTGTTGTTAAAAAAACGCAAGACAAAACTCTCAGGGCCGATCCAATGGTCGCTTGCATCGATCTTGAAAAGTTGTCGTTTCCATTACAATGGAGAAAATGGAAGGAGGGCGATTCGTTTCAGCCATTAGGGATGAAAGGCAAGAAGAAGGTGAGTGATTTTCTGATTGACGAAAAGGTATCACTTACTGATAAACAATCAGTAACGGTAGTGACCTCGGCGGGAGAAATTGTGTGGATTGTTGGAAAGCGTATTGACGAGCGGTTTAAGATCGGCGCCCGGACAAAGAATGTTCTGGTCCTGGCGATAAAAGAAAAGCGCCGGATCGTATGACCCGGCGCTTCACTATGAAACTATGTTTAACTACTTCACCTTGTCGCGGCCGGCTTCAAGGATTGCATAATCTTTCCATTTCTTGTAGGTCGCTTCGTCCAGTTTATCGGAAGCAGCGCCCGCTTCGTCGGGTTTGAAGGTACCCTCGGTTTCCCACCACTTTTTCGCGTTGTCCTTCGCTGTTTTTTTGTCTACTTCAAAGAAATTGATGATTGAGTCAGAGATCATCCAGGGCTTGCTGACGGTCGCGTACTTTTCGAATATCATCGAACGCATTTGTGTTCCGCTGGCCTGGTTCTTGAAATGATTTACTGTATAAGAAAGGGTTTCAGGTTCCGTCATGATCATGTCCCAGTACTTTTTTGAAGTGACGATCTGGGCTGTTGTGAGCATATACCCGAAACCTCGCTCGATCTGCTCCTTAGTAATATTGCACGATGCCTTCAGCTCCTTTTTCTTCTTTCCGAATAATGAATCTAGAATTGCCATTGAGTTTAAGGTTTTTACACATATTAGATACTCATGAGAGGCCAAATAGTTGCACTCCCGGAGGGTTTTTTTGAGTGAATTGTTAAAAAAACGCCATGACTGGCATTTTTCCCCGGGTAAGGCTATGTAAAACTTTGTCATTATCCTACGTTCCCTTATTTCCGTTAGGCTTGGCCCGCTGTATCTGGTCGTATTTCTCGAAGAACTCCGGGAGCTGTTCGATGGGGAGCTTTTTTGCAATGATCTTGCGTTTGGCATCGATGACATACATAGTCGGAGTGGTTTCTGCGTAGTACAGTTTACTCCAGTGGCCCACATAGGTCCGGGGTCCATTCACCGTGATCCACGGCATTTTAAAGTCTTTAATGAACTGTCTCATCTTGGCCATCGAAGTGTCGGTGCTCACCGCATAAACTTCGAAGTCGAACTTCGCACGGTTCTTATACAGTTCAACAAGCTTCGGAGTTTCTTCCTTGCAATGGCCGCAGTCGGGATTGAAGAAATATAAGATCGTGTACTTGTTCTTGATGTCGTACATCGATTTGGCCTTCAGATCCTTGTCCTGCATGATCAGGTTGCCGGCATTGTGGTTGACCAGGCTCACGCGGATCTTGTCGACGTATTCCTTAATGTTCTGTTTAGTTTTCTTGTCGAGCCAGAAGTCCATCTCGCCATTAGCGATGAACTTATCGTAAATATTAACATAAACTTCATCGAGGCCCATGATCTTGTGGGTCTGGTAATGCGTCAGGCACGTCCACACGAAATACTTATAGGCTTCCGGGTTCTTCTTCACCTTTGCCGCAAGGCGAACGACCTCTTTAGTAAGGGTATCGGGTTGTTGCAGGAACAAACGATCCAGGTAGTCCTTTACTTTTTCCTGGTACATCGGCTTCTGCACGCGGAGCATGGCATCGTCGGCCAGATCGAAGTTGTCCCAATAATGTTCGCGATAATATCTGAACTGCCAGGTCGAGTCGATGGTACCGTCGGCCTTTTTCGGCGGCTCTGGAATTTCGATCTCCCTGGTGGTCTTGAGTAACCTGGCCGTAAATGTTGTGGGATGTTTGGCGATGAGGTCGCTCTGGTACGCCATTACATCCTGGGTCGCCTTCTTGAACTGTTCCCGTGCCTCTTTCTTGGCATCCTCTTTCAACGTGCTGTCGCGGAGGATCTTGATGATCGGCTCGCTTTCCTTGTACTTCTGGGCGAGATAGTTGGCATTGTCGAAGAACAGCTTGTTGTCCTCGTCGCCGGTGACTACCATGTGCCTGTTATAATCTTCGGTGTCTGTCTCCATCGAAAACCGTTGGTCGAGGCCGATGACAAACTGGAATATGGGGGTTTTGTCGAGCACCACCATGAATACGCCTTGCAGGAGGGGTTTCGAATTTTCGAAGGTGAAAACTCCCTGGCTGTCTACTTTGGCCGTATCGCGCAGGTAGGTCTGGTCGCGGTCAAAATTGGCAAGGAACGCCGTCGTGTCCTTCAGTCCTTTCACTTTGAAGTCGAGCTTATAACCGGTTTGGGCTTGGGCGGCGGCCGAGATCAGGACTAATAATAGAACCCCTGTACGTAGTGACATATTCGGGATGAGTTAAAACGCGAATTTCTGAATTTTGTCGTTTATGACAATGTCATATATAGGTGATTTGGCGATTTGGTAAACGTTTAACACAATTTTAACCCCTTCGAAGACGGAATGATACCGCTTCGCGGGTTCAAGGTTCAAGGTTCTGATGCCAGATCGGTTTTAAGGGCTCTGATCGAAACGGAGATGTCAGTCTCCATAACGAGTGAGCCCGGAACAGGCAGTGGTCTGAACCTTGAACCCGGAACATTCTGCTATTTTTGCACCTCTGCTATGTCCATAACCGTCCGGAATCTTACGAAGCTCTATGGTGCCCGCCCAGCGGTGAGCAACGTATCTTTTAATGTAGAGCCGGGTGAAGTTGTCGGATTCCTCGGACCGAACGGAGCGGGGAAGTCGACGACGATGAAAATACTGACCGGCTACCTTCCACCTACGGAAGGATCGGTGCTGGTGTGTGACCAGGAAGTTTCACAACACCGGTCCGTACGAAAGGCGATCGGGTATCTGCCCGAACACAACCCCCTATATCTCGACATGTATGTCCACGAGTTCCTCAATTTTGTGGGTAAAGTGTATGGTATTCATGGAGCCGAGTTGAAAAAAAGAGTGGGAGAGATCGTGGAGCGCTGCGGCCTGACCCTTGAACAGAACAAGAAGATCGAAATGCTGTCGAAGGGATATCGCCAACGCGTTGGATTGGCCCAGGCATTACTTCATGATCCCCAGGTGTTGATACTCGATGAGCCGACAACCGGTCTCGACCCGAACCAGATTGTAGAGATCCGCCAGCTTATCAAATCCATCAGCGCAAACAAGACCGTTCTGTTTTCAACACACATCATGCAGGAGGTACAGGCATTGTGTGATCGTGCGATCGTTATTAATAAAGGCTCTATCGTCGCCGACGAGCGGATCAAAGACCTGATGTCGCGAAATGCCGGCGTCGGTACTTTTATCGCCGACTTCGAAACACCGATCGATATGAACGAGCTGAAGGGTATCGAGGGAGTAAGCGAGGTCACATTGCTGTCGCCTACGAGTTTCAAGATCCTTTCAAGCTCCGGTTCCGATCTTCGTCCTGCTATTTTCAGATTTGCTGCCGACCGGAATTTGTCATTGCTGGGATTGCGGCAGGAGGAGAATTCTCTCGAGGCTGTATTCAGGGATCTTACCAAAAGCCCCGCTGCATGATCCGTGTGTTCGCCAAAGAAATCGGGGGTTTCCTGAATTCATTGATCGCCTACATCGTGGTTGGTGTGTTTCTTACTGCCATCGGTCTGCTGATGTGGGTATTCAAAGACACGTCCGTGTTCGAGAATGGCTTTGCAGATATGTCGACGTTGTTCACGCTGGGTCCGTATGTCCTGGTATTCCTGATCCCTGCTATTACGATGAAGAGCTTCGCGGAGGAACGGAAACTCGGTACGATGGAATTGTTGCAGACAAAACCGCTGACGGACTGGGATATCCTTCTTGGGAAGTTCTTTGCAGCCGTGGTGCTTTTGCTTTGTGCGTTGCTGCCAACACTCGTCTATTATTATACCGTGTACCAGCTGGGCAACCCTGTTGGCAACGTGGATTCGTCGGGGACGTTTGGATCGTACATAGGTTTGTTTTTGCTCGGCGCAGTTTTTTGCGCGATCGGTATACTTGCTTCGTCATTGACCAACAATCAGATCGTCGCTTTCCTGTTTGCCGCTTTGCTTTGTTTCCTTTTCTATTCCGGGCTTGATTCCTTTGCGGCATTAGTGATGGCCGGCGACCAGGGATTGTTCATCCGGCAGCTGGGTATCGTTTATCATTATGAATCGCTGAGCCGCGGCTTGATCGATAGCCGTGACGTGATCTACTTCCTGAGTGTGTGTTTTGTTTTTCTCCTTGCCACTAAAACCGTCCTGGGTTCGCGATCATGGTAAACTGGAAAGGCAAACGGTTCGGGGATATACTCACACTGTTCAACGGACTGTTGTTGGTGATACTCATCAATCTGTTTGCTACACTGTTCTTTTTCCGGATAGACCTGACCGAAGAGAAACGACACTCGATCAAACCTGTGACGAAGGCGATGCTCGAAAAACTTGAGGACGTCGTGTATGTGGAGGTGTATCTCGACGGCGATCTCAATGCGGAGTTCAAGAGACTTCGTAACTCGATCCGTGAAACACTGGAAGAATTCAGCATATACTCCGGCGGCAAGGTGCAGTACAAGTTCACCAATCCCATGCAGGCGCTGAGTCAGAAAGCGCAAAGTGAGTTCCTTCGCGAGCTTGCTTCGAAAGGAGTACAGGTGTTGCCGGTGATCGAAAGCAATGACGGCGAACGTGTCGAGAAGCTGGTGGTACCCGGTGCGGTAATTTCATACGACGGTAATGAAAAAGGAGTGATGTTGTTTCGTCAGAATATCGTCGAACGCTCACAAGAAGTCATCAATCAAAGTATCGAAGGTCTCGAATATGAACTGGCGAGCACCATCTTCAAGCTCAACAGCACGGAACGCAAGCGGGTAACTTTCCTCACCGGTCATGGCGAGCTCGACACAGTGGCGACCGCCAGCCTTCGCACGGCACTGAAAGAACAGTACGATGTCGCGGCGGCGGACATCACCGAGACCGATACACTTTCGGGCAACGTCGTGATCATTGCCAGGCCTGTGACGACATTTTCCGAAACCGACAAGTTCAAGCTCGACCAGTACATCATGAAGGGTGGTAACCTGTTGTTGTTCATCGACCAGATGCATGCTTCAATGGACAGCGCCTCGATGGAGAACAATTACGCGTTTCCATATCAGACCGGGTTGATGGATCAGTTGTTCAAGTATGGTGTTCGCGTGAATCCCGACCTCATCCAGGACAGGTTCTCGGCTTCGTACCCGGTCGTCATATCGGAGGCCGGAGATCAGCCACAGATCATGCAGATGGAGTGGCCCTTCTTTCCACTGATCTACCAGCACGCCGATCACCCGATATCGAGGAACGTAGATGCCGCGCTCACCCGGTTTATAAGCTCGGTCGACAGTGTGAGGGCCGACGGTGTGAAGAAGACGGCTTTGTTCTTTTCATCGCAGTACTCGCGTAAGCTGTCCGCACCGGTAAAAGTAAGTGTGAACGACCTGCGTAAGAACGTGAAGACAGAAACGTTCAATGAGGGGCCGATCCCTGTTGCGTGGCTGCTCGAAGGTAACTTTACCTCCGTGTACAAGAACAGGTTTTTACCTGAGGGTATCGCGAAGGAAGGCTACTTGTCGAACGGGACAGCCAAAATGATCGTAGTAGGTGATGGTGATTTCGTTCGCAACGACATCAATCCCAGGAATGGCATGGCTCAACAGTTGGGTATGGACCCGATATCGGGGCGGGTTTTTGCCAATGAGCTGATCGTGATGAATATGGTCGCTTATCTTACCGATCAGAATGGATTGATCACGGCGAGAAACAAAGAGGTGACGATACGTCCGTTGGACAAAGAGAAGATCAAGACCGAAAAAACATTCTGGCAGTTGATCAATATCGGATTGCCGCTGATCATCATCGTTCTCTTTGGTATCGCACTTTCGTGGATGAGAAAACGGACTTACGCAAACTTCTGACCATGCAGGAAAGAAAGAACAAGCGACTGGCAGTTTCGACGATCGTGTTAACCATAACGATCGCCGGGTTGTGGTTCTTTGCTTTTCGTGAAGACCGGATCGAAGTGGATGAAACGGCGTTCGCGATCGAAGACATTAGCGGCATCGACCAGGTAGAAATGCTGTCGGCCCGCGACACCATCGTGCTTCGTTTCGATGGCGCGAAGTGGTTGGTAAATGACAGGTACCCTGCCGACCGTCGTACGATCCAGGTGTTGTTTGGAACGATCGAGCACGTAAAGCCGCGCCGCCCGGTTAGCGAGAAACGACGGGCCGAAGTAACGGAGCAGCTCAAAACATCCGGAACTCATGTCAGGTTCTTTGCAAAGGGGAGTCTGGTAAAATCATACACGGTCGGAGGGATCTCGCAGAAACCCGAAGCGTGGTATCAGTTGCCTGGCGCCGATCCCGTTGTCATGAACATTCCCGGGTACAAGGTGTATGCCTCCGGTGTGTACGAGCAATCGGAGAACGACTGGCGTGACAAGCGGGTGTTTGGCCTTAACTGGAGGAATTTCAAATCACTGACGACCACCTTTACGAAGGACGGTGAAACATTTACGATCTCGGGCGACAACAATCTTTTCTCGATCAGGGGCATGGAAGGTGATACAGCCAAAGTGAATACCTATCTGGATGACGTTTCGCTCCTGGTCGGCGAGGGCTTCTATTCCGCCGGGGAACGGGTGCGGATCGACAGCCTGCTGGCGGGCCCGACCTCGTTCGAGGTGGTGGTGACCGATATCGGCGACCGGCCTTTCAAACTGGAAGTGTTTCCCCCGCTTCGCAACGAGGCCGATGTTTTTGGCCGTGTGAACGGCGAAATCATGGTCTTCCCCAGGACGGAAATGGCGCGGATTGCCAAGAAAAAGTCGTGGTTCCGGGCGACCCCCGAGTAACCATTTTTTTCTATCTTTACCCCCCGTTCAACCACTAACCAAATGAAGTTTATCGTTAACTCCAATTACCTGCTCAAGCAGCTGTCTAATATCAATGGAGTGATCACAACCAACCCGGTTGTTCCTATCCTTGAGAATTTTCTTTTCGAGATCGATAAGACCAGTCTCACGGTCACAGCTTCCGATCTTCAAACCTCGATGATCACCGTGATCAATGTGGAATCAAAGGAAAAAGGAAATATCGCCGTTCCGGCACGTATCCTTCTCGATACATTGAAGAACCTGCCCGACCAGCCCGTGACTTTCTCGGTCGACGAATCGACCTACAGCATCGAGATCAGCTCGGACAATGGCCGCTATAAACTTTCAGGCGAGAATGCCACCGACTTCCCAAAAGTTCCTGCGGTGTCGAACGACTTTTCAGCCAACGTTTCTTCCGAAGTCCTCGGACGTGCGATCAACAATACAATCTTTGCAACCAGCAGCGACGAGCTTCGTCCTGCGATGACCGGCGTTTATGTGAACCTGGGTGAGAAGAACACTACGTTCGTCGCAACCGACGGGCACAGGCTGGTACGCTATCGCCGCACCGACGTGAAATCGGAGAATGGCAATGCCATCATTATTCCCCGGAAAGCATTGAACCTGCTGAAGGCTACTCTGCCCACCGAGAACAGCGACGTGAGTATTGACTTCAACATGTCGAACGCGTTCTTCAAGTTTGGCAACATCAAGATGATATGCCGGCTGATCGACGAGCGCTTCCCGGATTTCGAGAACGTGATTCCTTCTTCGAGCACCATCAAGATGACCATCAACAGGCTCGACTTCCTCGGCTCGCTGAAACGTATCGCTATCTACGCGAATAAAACAACACACCAGGTGAGGCTGAAGATCACCGGCAGCGAGCTGCAGGTTTCGGCCGAAGACCTCGACTTCTCGAACGAAGCGAACGAACGGCTGTCGTGCGAGCATGAAGGTGAAGATATCGAGATCGGCTTCAACGCGAAGTTCATTATAGAGATGCTGAGTAACATCGGCACAGATCAGATCAGATTGAATATGTCGGCTCCTAACAAAGCCGGTGTTATCCTTCCCGCGGACAAAGACAAGAATGAAGATATGCTGATGCTGGTGATGCCGGTGATGCTGAATCAGTACGTTTAATTGTTCAGGGTGCGATGTGCGGGGGTGCGATGTTCTTCGCACTTCGCACTTCGCACCTCGCACATTAAAACCTTACATCCCTACGCGAAAGCCCCACTGATGTTCCGCAGTAGGGCTTTTTTATTTGTTTCCGGTCAATCGATTGATAATCAATACATTGAGGTAGCGGTCAAATAAATGAGGGTTACATTTAGTTTTGTGGTTTTATGAATTTCCAGTTAAATTCAAACACCCCTTTAAAACATGGAATCCTTTACTGATTGGTGGAGTGGCCTCAGCCTGATACTTAAGATCTATTGGGCCCTTGCGCTTCCTTTTACCGTAATTTTCGTATTGCAGGTCATCCTGTCGTTCCTCGGCCACGATATGGTTGATGATGTGCCGGATGCGGAGGTCAGCGCGGATCACGGGATCGGCTTCCAATTCTTTACACTCAAGAATTTCATCGGCTTCTTTACCATCTTCGGATGGACCGGTATTGCCGTGATCGAATCGGGCGCCAGTGCCGGCGTATCGATCATTGTGGCCGCCATCGCCGGGGCGCTGATGATGCTCACGATGGCGGGCATGTTCTATCTTTTGATGAAAGCCCAGGCCGACGGAACGATGAAGATCGAGAAGGCCGTCGGAGAAACAGGTGAGGTTTATCTTACAATTCAGTCGAAGAGAGGAGGCCTTGGAAAAGTACAAGTCAAGGTCATGGGAGCGTTGCGAACCCTCGATGCACTTACCGACGACGAGGCGGATATCCAGACGGGAAAGATCGTAAGGGTTTCGAACATCGTTAACGACAACACGCTTCTAGTCACATCCAAGTAATCAGAAACCTCTCACAACAATCAATACTTATGCAGTATACCCTTCCCATCATTATCGGTGTCGCCCTATTTGTGTTCATCGTGATCGTCAGCGCACTGCGGCGATACAAGCGATGCCCCTCAGACCGGATATTAGTTGTATATGGTAAAGTTGGCGGCGGAGGTTCCGCCAGGTGTATCCACGGCGGTGCGGCGTTCATCTGGCCTGTGTTCCAGGACTATGCATTCATGGACCTTACGCCGATCTCGATAGAAGTGAATCTTACCAATTCCCTGAGTAAGCAAAACATCCGTGTCGATGTGCCCTCAAAGTTTACGGTGGGTATCTCTACAGAAAGCGGTATTATGGAGAATGCAGCCGAGCGTCTGTTGGGCCTTCAGCGCCCCGACGTGCATGCATTGTCGCACGATATCATCGTTGGCCAGATGCGTCTCGTAGTGGCCATGATGGACATCGAAGAGATCAACACCAACCGCGACAAATTCTTACAGAACGTTGCTCACAACGTGGAGGTTGAGCTCAAGAAGATCGGGCTCAAGCTCATCAACGTGAACATCACCGATATCAAGGACGAAAGCGGTTATATCGCTGCCCTTGGGAAGAAGGCTGCTGCCAGCGCGATCAACGAAGCGAAGATCCGGGTGGCCGAGCAGGAACGTATCGGTGATATCGGTAAAACTGAAGAAGAGAAGACCAGGGATATCAGGGTTGCCGAAATGAGTCGTGACCGCGATGCACAGGTTGCCATCGCAATGAAGGATAAGGAAATCCTGATAGCCGGAGCGGTCCGTGACGAACAGATCGGTAAGGTGGAGGCGGACCGGGATACCCGTATCAAATCTGCGGAGGCGAACGCCCTTGCTGTGAAAGGTGAAAACACATCCAAGATCAATATTGCAAACTCCGACTCCGAACGAAGAGAAAAAGAGGCTGAAGCGTTGAGGAAGGCGATTGCCGCGGAAAAAGTACAGTCAGCGAAAGCGCTCGAAGAAGCATACGTTGCCGAACAAAGAGCGGAAGCAGCCCGCGCCGAACGCGAACGTGCATCGCAGAATGCGAACATTGTCATTGGCGCCGAGATACAGAAACAGAAGCTAATCATCGAAGCCCAAGCTGATGCGGAGAAAGTAAGAGAGCGGGCAAAAGGTGAGGCCGACGCTATTTACGTGAAACTGGAAGCGGAAGCCCGCGGTATGTTCGAGATACTGACCAAGCAGGCGCAAGGTTTGAAGCAGATCGTCAGCGCGGCCGGTGATAATCCCCGCGACGCCGTGTTGCTCCTCATCGTCGACAAGCTGCCTGAGCTCGTAAGGCTGCAGACCGAGGCGATCAAGAATATCAAGATCGACAAGCTGACGGTTTGGGAAGGAGGGTCCGGCGCGAACGCAGACGGAAAGACTTCGACCGCCAACTTCATCTCCGGGTTGTATAAATCCGTCCCCCCGTTGCAGGAAATTTTCAACATGGCGGGCATGGAGCTGCCGGAGTACCTGAAGGGCAAAAGCGCCGACGAGTTGAAAAAACTAGCGGATGAGGCCAAAGCAAAGACAATTTCGACTGTGCCGAAGGAAGAACCGGGCAAGAAATAAGAAAAGCCCCGGCCGTATACCGGGGCTTTTTAATTGTAGCGGTTCGTGATATAATTCTCCAGCCTTCCGGCGTTAACTGGAAGGCTGATTTTGTATTATGAACCCATTGTTCCGACGGCTGTTGTTGCCTTTCCTTTTCGCCTTTTGCTTCGGCGGCAATGCGCTTGCAACACACCTTAGGGCTGGAGAGATTACCGCAACACGCGTCAGCTGCACGGGACGGACCTTCGTCATCACAATTACAGTTTATATCGACACCGAATCCGGCGTTCATTTCGGAGGTGCCGGTGAAATCCTTAATTTCGGCGACAGCACCTGGGTGGAAGTGCCGGATACCAATACCACCCCCCGGCCTGATTTGGGAGAGAATATGGGGATGGCCCAGTTTACCATCGAGCACACGTACAGTGGCCCCGGTAAATTCCTGCTCCGCTACAGCGAGCCCTTCCGGAACGGTGGGGTAGTGAACCTCGACGAGCCGCTATCGACCCTTTTTTACATCGAGACGTCGATCATGATCGACCCACTGATGGGCTGCGACAATTCCCCGAGGCTGTTGGTTCCCCCCATCGACAAAGCCTGTGTCGGTGCTGCATGGTATCACAATCCAGGTGCTTACGATATCGATTTTGACAGCCTTTCATTCGAACTGGTCCCGCCGAAAATGGGCAAGGGTGTCGACGTGGCCAACTACCGCGACCCCAACACCAGAGAGTTCTACGACCGCGGCGGCATTCCCTACGGCACAGGTAGTGAAGACGGGCTTCATTCCCCGTCTTTCAAGATCGACCCGGTAACGGGTACGATAGTCTGGGATTCGCCGGGGATGCAGGGCGAGTACAACATCGCGTTCCTCATCAAAGAATGGCGAAAGGTGAACGGCGTATGGATATTAATAGGCTATGTGGAGCGTGACATGCAGATAGTCGTCGAAGATTGCCTTAATCAGCGCCCAGAGCTGACCGTGCCGGAAGACATTTGTGTCGAAGCGGGCACATTGATCAATGAAGACATTCTTGGATTCGATCCCGATTCCGACAGCGTGATACTGGACGCGTACTCCGAGGTATTCATACTCAATCCCTCACCCGCAAAGGTGTCGCCGTCCCCGTCGGTGTTCCAGGCATCAGGACCGGGAAGTCCGGCCACCTTAAATTTCCAATGGCAGACCGAGTGCAGTCATATTCGCAACCAGTCATATCATATTCAATTCAAGATCACCGATAAGCCGAAGGCAGGTGGTGTGAGACTCGTCCAGTTCAAAACGTGGAGGATAACGATCGTGGGTCCGGCTCCTGAATGGCAGTCGGCAGCGACGGTGCCGGGTAATCGCACGGCGAATCTTTCGTGGTCGCCATACGAATGTGCCAATGCCACGACCATGCAGGTGTGGAGAAGGGTTGATGAGTTTCCTTATACACCACCGGAATGCGTGACGGGTATGCCGGCGTTTCTCGGGTACACGAAGATTGCAGAAGTTCCCGTAGCGAGTACGAATTTCACGGACAACAACGGCGGTAAGGGATTGGCGCAAGGAGCGCAGTATTGTTACCGGCTGGTGGCGGTCTTTCCGCAGCCGGGTGGTGGCGAGAGCTATCTTTCCAGGGATACGTGTCTCGCTCCGATACTCGCCGATGCACCGGTGATCACCCATGTAACCGTGGATAAAACAGACCTTGCTGCGGGTGAGATCACCGTGAAATGGACATCTCCCTTCGATATCGACACCATACAATTTCCGCCACCATACAGTTATGAAGTGTACCGCAGCGAAGGCATTTCAGGCCAGCTGAAGATCGTGAAACCGCACCCGGGCAGGCTGAACGCTTTAACTTTCGTCGATGCGGGTATCAATACCGAACAGTTGATGTACAATTACAGGATCGTGGTTTACGACGCCAATGCCAACAAGGCAGACACTTCGTTTGCCGCATCGAGTGTGAGACTGGAAGCCAGACCCCAACTGAACAGGATCGAGCTTGTGTGGACCGCAGACGTGCCGTGGAGTAACGAGACGGAAGCCTATCCCACACACATGATCTATCGCGGTGCGGATGGAACTCCGGATGCAGAGATGGAACTCATCGCCAGTGTGGATGTGAATCGCAACGGCTTTCGCTACGTCGATGAAGGACAGTTCAATGGCACGCCTCTGGACAACACAAAAACATATTGCTATCGTGTAATGACACAGGGAGCATATGGTAATCCGAAAATATTGGAGCCCCTTCTAAATTTTTCACAAAGACTTTGCGCGCAGCCCAATGACAGCACACCGCCTTGTACGCCGGAGCTGAATATCGTCGCGCAGACATGTGAGGAGCGACAGGACGTGGGGTGTGGCGCGAATATTTTTGCAAACATCGTTAAGTGGAACCGGCCTTCCGAAGGCCCTTGCAGGAATGATGTTGCGAGTTATTCACTGTTCGTTGCCGACCGTCTCGGTGATGAGTTCAGGCCCTATGTTGACAACATCCGGGACACCTTCTATATCGATAGCAATGAGAATCTGAAATCATTCGCGAGATGCTACAAAGTACAAGCTGTCGACCGGTCGGGAAACATTAGCCAGCTCAGTGAGGAATTCTGTTTCGACAACTGCCCTCATTTCGAATTACCCAACGTGTTCTCGCCGAACGACGACGGGTGCAACGATGTTTTCACAGCCTTCGGCGACCCGGACCAGTCAGCGACATGCAACACGAACGACGACCCGCTGAAGTGTGCGAAGTTCGTAGCCCACGTGGACTTCATTGTGTACGACCGATGGGGCAAGCAGATTTACGAGTTGAAGAACAGCAAAGAGCGAAGCGTTTATATTCGTTGGAATGGACGGGATAACGATGGAAAAGAAGTGCCGGCAGGGACGTATTATTATCGTGCAGATGTGCAGTATGTGACGATAGACCCGGAAAAGGAGTTTGAGGTGTTGAAGGGATGGGTGCAGTTGGTGAGGGGGGAGGAGGAATAAAAAAAGTAGTACGTAGCCAGTAGTAAGTAGTAAGGAGGCGGGCGTTTTAGAGTTTCGGGGCGAGCCAGATAAAGCCAGCTGAGAGTATAAACAGACTGAAAAGGATGATGCGAAGGAGGGCGGCGTCGTAGGTCTTCTCCGTTGATATGGCCGAAGCACTTTGTGTGGCTGCAAGGGCTGTCGCTTTTCTGGTGTTGTTGGTGTGGAGTGTTTTCCAGGAACCTTTTTTTGCGAGGTGGATCCAGTGGCTTAGCGAGTCGATCCGGAGGTCGTGCCACGTGGTAGTTTCGAGCCAGATCTTTCCGTGCCAGAGGTCATCGATCCAGGCGTCTTCGGCGAGTGGGACTTCTGTTTGTCCGAACATAAGATGGGGTTCATCGCCGGAAGAAAGGATGTCGAATTCCACCGGCTGGTTTTCATAAAATGGGAACGGTGAAACAACCTTCAGTTTGAAATCCTCTTTTTCGCTACGCGCACATTTTTCGAGAAGTGGAACCCACAGTGAGGAATATGCCTCGGATTTTCCCTGCAGGCCGACCTGGTAGGTTTCACTGAGGAGTTGGTAGCCGACCTTTCCCGCGCCAAAGTGTCTAAATCCCGAAATCACCCGGGGTCCTGAAGTGAGCAATGGTGTTGATTGTTTCACCTCCAATGGCAAAGCCGGCAGTACGAATGAACCAGGCCTGCCCAACGAAACTCTCGCTGTGTCTTTATTATCTGTTGACGTGAATTGGATCAGAGGCGAACGACGTTTGTCGGGCTTCGACGCGGGAAGCACCAACACACCGAGGCCGTCCTGTGCCGCCGACCTGAGATTTTTTTGTTCGGCGGAATTCAGTGCATGCCACGAAGGCTCGTCTATGACCAGCAGATCGGCTTCTTTCAGAACAGCAACAGTCAATGACTGATAATTTGCCGCCGGCCTGTTTGCAAACTCCAGCTTGTACTTACCTCGCGACACCTGGTTTCGAATGGCGAGGCGGTGACCTTTCGACGCAAGGAAATTTTTCAGGTAACGGATCTCGAAGGTTGGGTAGTCGGCAATGAATAGTATGCTGAAATTTCTTTCCGGTTCGATCACAACGGGAAGAGGTTCCGTGCCGACAGCTGTAACGAGCTCATAATTGAAACGCCCGGATGCTTTCGCAAAATATGATAACGCGAACGGTACCGTGCCGGGTCCCTTCAGCTCGACGGAGTCCTCGACGCCACCCGGTCCAAGGAGCCTCACCGTAGCGAAGCCGCCGGCCAGATCATAAGAGCCGCGGACTTCATTCCAGCGGTGGGCGTACACGTGGTCGGGAATGTCGATGCTTGAAATTCCTTCCGACGCTTCGGATGAATTGAATACGAATTTCTTTTCGGGCATCAGGGCGATCGCCCACGCAGGCAAACCATTTCCGGCGATCATGCTCACTCTGCCACCAATCTGTGCAAGCTCGTTGAGTGATTTCATTGCGGTCGCGTCGCGGTAAGGGTTTGCATCGGGTGTCGTAACAACCTGCAACGAAGGATCATTTCGTTTCAGGCTGTCGATCGCAACATCGCTGTAGCCGTCGGTGATCAGAAGAATGGATGCGCTTTTGGTGTTAACTGGAACCGCCGGCCTGAGTGTGATCAAAAGAACCGAGGCGACCAGCAGGCATTGGGCGAAGACCCGGATCGTTTTGTACTTCAATTTACGCCTGAGCTCGAGGATGATGAGCAAGGCCAGGATGACGAGGGCAATAACAACGGAGAGGATGACCGGGAACAACGGATCCCAGCGGATCATGGTATCAGTCATTCGCCTTCGCTTTGATCTCTTCCAGGAATTTCACGTCAAGCGGATGTGCGCCAGAGCCGCGTTGCGTGGGCGACGGCGCTTCGTTCGGCACAACGGCCCAGAGGGCTTTTTGGATCTCCTCCAACATCGCACGGACCTCGTTAGCCGGAGCTTTGTTTTCAGCAATGAGTTTCAGATCTGACAACTGTCCGAGATAACTTCCCGGTGATTTCAGCGCAAGACCTGCCAACTCGTCCCCGGCGGCGTGGAGGTTAGTTCGTTGTTGGTCCGTCATGCCGACGGAGTCGTTCGCCAATGCCGTCGCGATGTCGGTCAACGCTGCGCGGATCGCAGGATACTTCAATCCATTGGTTCCCTTGTACTCGATCCTGGCTGGATTGATTTCGTCGAGCAATCCCGTGAGCCGCTTCTCTTCTTTCAACGGGGGAGGATCGAAGCCCATGCGGTGCACATAGATCCTTGAATCCTGGCTGATCTCTTTCAGCAATTTCAGGATCTGGTATTGGTATGGCAACGACTCTTTCGGGTGATACAACCGCAACTGCAGTTCCGAGTCCCACATAAGTGTAAGCGCAGCCCTGAGCTTTGCTTTGATAGACTGGGTAAAGAATGTTGCTTCTTCTTCGCTGTCGTGGTTATGGCGATAGGGCGCGAGTGGATCGTCCTTGTCGCTTTTCTCGTCGCCATGATCATGGCCACCTTCGGGCTCTTTTCCTTTCTTGTCGGCTACCTGGTTGTGTTCATTTTCGTTGTCGTGCTGATGTCCGTATTTTTTCAGGATATCCTCATCTTTCTTTTCGCCCTCTTCTACGTCGTCGTGAGCGGCGTTTTCACCGATGGATGTTTCGAATTCTTCGCCCAGGAACTGTCCGTAGCGGAGCCTCAGTACTTTTTGGTCGTAACCGAGCTCATTGCTGGTACTGTTGAACTGTTGTTTGGTGATCTTCTTTTGTTCTGCAAGGAGCTTTTCGGTGTCGATGATCAACTGCCGCTGGCTGCGGAAGTAATCGGGCATGATGTCGACACCCAATCCGTCCTCCATCGCCATCTCCTGGGTGGCGGTATCTTGTAGCGCGACGAAATACGTATCGGTCCGGTTTCGCTGCGACGAGGGCTGTTTGTTGTCGAATGCTTCCACATAAAAATAGACTTCATCGCCCGGGTCCATTCCGAGTTTTTTGAAATCGAGTGTGAGCTTACCGGTAACGCCGGTGCCGCTTACTTTCGCAGGCGACGAGAATGATATCTTTTCTTCACGAAATTTCACCGATTCACCGCTGCCCTTGCTGACGGTCGCTATTACATGCGCAGCAGTCAGACCATAATCATCGGCCACACCGGAAGTAACTTCAATGGAATTTTTCTCGCCCCACTTCAATCGTGTAAACTGAGGAAGCTCTTTGATGGATACCTGTGGCGCCTGGTCGGGTTTGACGTCAATGCGGTGATAGTCGGAGCTGTGAGACTCGCCGTTAGCCATCCAGCGAATGCGGTACAGCACAGATGTTGTAAGCGTGTATTTAAATTCAACCTGTTGCACAGAGGCTGACTGTACGATAGAGTCGCCGGAGGTCATAACGATCCTGGCATTCGAAACCGGCTGGTGAAAGGAGATCGTCCATTTTACTTCACTTCCTTCAGCTGCGGCGAACGTGAGGTTGTCACTGGTAGTTTTCGGAAGACGGGTATAAGCGGGAGGTGTAATGTTTACGCTTAAACTTTTGATCGATGGATCGGGAGGCGTTGATGGCCCTTCTGATGTGGTGGATTGATCGATCGTTTGAGAATCCGTGGAGTGAATAAACGGAACGAGTATGATCGCACCCGCGAACAGGATCACCCCGGCAACAAGGGCAAGAAGCGACTGAGGCAGGGAGTGCGGAAGTTTTATTTGTGGGATCAGCCTCCCGATCTTGTTATCGATCCGGTTGAGTTGGATCCTTTCGAGCGTCGACAGTGCGTCGTCTGTTTTCAACAAGAGATCGCTACTTTCTTTGAGCTCAGGATAAAAGCGATTCAAATAAAGGGAGATACGAAGATTATCGACCTCCGAAAGGTTGATGGTCTTGTAACGCCAGAATGCCACGACCATGCCCGAGGCAAAGGCGACACCTATAATTACTATCGTGGGCAGGCCGGAAATCAAGGCTATCGCTCCGGCGATCGTCGCGGCCGACAGACCGAAGAAGACCACCTCCGACCACCTGATACGGAGGTATTTCGAACGGATATGCGATATGGATGCCAGGTGACTCATTGATTTCGGCGTATGGCTACGAACCTTTCCGTTGCCAACGATAACACGAATAACAAGATTAAATACTTTTCAATTCCGGCGCGGGAAGGAACGTTGCCTCCCGTATTTTTTGTTTCGCCGTCGGACCATGCCAGCCCGTCGGGCATTGACCGGATGTCTTTTTGTTTAGAGACATTGGGCGTGTCGAGATCCGGGTAGAGTATTTTGAATAATTCGATTACGAGGTTTTCGTTAAGGGCAACATCCTGATCAAGCTTTCGATTGAGATGTAAGACATTTCCTGAGATGCGTTCAATCAATGGACCTGTGCACGGTGTGGAGAGGACCACTTGCTGATCGCCTGAAAACTTAGGCTTCGCTTCCCGTAGCCAGAATGTCCACGCATTGGTCATTGGAGATTGGGATTGGGTATTGGATATTTCTATTGGGAGCTTGTATTCCGACTTCAATACATTTAAAGCGGCCATTAGGATATCAGCTTCGGATTTGTCGTCGGCTGAAATATTGATAGTTATCCTTCCTGGTTTAATAATTTCGATAGAGTCGGGGACACCAAAGCCGGTCCGGTATGAAGTCAGCAACGATCCTGATCTCGCCGTTCTTACGAAAACACTATCGCCCGCCTGCCATGCCATTGCCTGGAATTCTTTCGGGGATTGTTCTGCAGAGATCCACCGGATATTTTCCGGAAGGCGGATCCGTTCCCCGTTGTACCCTTCCACTCTCGAATACGAGATCACGACAACTTCGTGGGGAAGTCTGCCAAGCTGCTCCGCCACCGTCCAATAATCTCCTTTGGGAAATTCATGGAGGTCGTAACCGGCAGACGTAAGACTGTCGATCTGTGGCCGGTAGTCCGGATCTTCGCCGATGCCCGCTTCCACCACAAGCCATCTTACTTCACCTGCGCCGGGTGGATTGGTGCACTGGGCGCCGCTCAGGAAGAACACCAGCATCGTTATCATCAGCGATCGCAACAAAAGCAGCAGGATCTCATTCAGCCTGATCGATTTGAACTGGCTTGTGTTCGATTCCTCCACGTGGCGAAGACTGCCGACACGAATCACCTTGCCTTCCTTCCGGCTGAGAAGGTGGATGGCCAACGGAATGGCCAGTCCCGCGAACGCCCACAGATATGAAGGGTTTGCGAAGGTCATCTGAAAAGTCTCTTGCGGCTGTTGAGGAAATATACGAGCACCGACTCGACCGTATGGCTCATCCTGACCAGGTGATAATCGATCTGTTTCTCGAGCATCCATGACCTGGATTGCTGGAGCCAGTCGTTCACGCGTTTGGTATAAGCTTTCTGCTGTGCAATCGTGTCGACCTTTCGCCGCTCGCCGGTCTCGAGGTCTTCGAAGGTGAACACACCCTCAGTTTCGAGGTTCAGCTCATCGTTCCCCATAACATGGAACACAACGACTTCATTGCGACTGGTTTTCAGCCTTGAAACAAACTCCTGAATGTCTTTGCCATTGTCGTACAAATCGGTGAAGAAAATAATGATCTCTTTACCGACATACCTTTGCAATGCCTCGAGGTCTTTACCTTTTCCCCAAGCGCCCTCGCCTTTGGCCGCGATGAGCTCGTTCAGGAACCGCATGAACTGTTGTTGCTCGAAGCGCGGTTCGATCATCGATATCCTCTGATCGTTGACGACGTACAGTCCGAAGGTGTCGCTTTGCTTGCGGGCAAGATAAGCCAGCGCTGCGATCAGCACCTTTGAATACTGAAGCTTACTGACACCGTTCTCCTTGTAGTCCATCGAGCGGCTGGCATCGAGAATGAATTTTACCGTGATGTTCGTCTCGATCTCGGATTGCTTGATGTAATATCTTTCCGACCGCGCGTACATTTTCCAGTCGAGCAAGCGAAGGTCGTCGCCAGGTTCGTAGCTGCGATACTGGCTGAACTCATAACCTACGCCGATGGACTGGCTGCGATTACTTCCGCTCATGAAACCCTCCACAACGATGCGGGCCACAAGCTCGAGACCGTTGACGGTGTTGAGGAGCTCGGGTTTTAAAAGATCGTTGATTTGTTGTTTCATAGAATGCTTTCTCACGGAAAGCACGGAAAACACGGAAAGGCGGAAATTAAATTGTTTTGTGCGGCGCTAATGTGTGTTCGAGGATCGCTTTTGTTATGTCGTCGGATTTTACGCCTTCGGCTTCTGCACGGAAGTTCATGAGTATTCTGTGTCGAAGTACTGGATATGCTACTCTTGAGATGTCTTCACGGGTCACAGAAAGATTTCCACTCTGCAAGGCCCTTGCTTTGGCGGTGAGGATCATCGCTTGTCCGGCGCGAGGGCCTGCACCCCAGCGAACCCAGTCTTTCACGTTGCTCACGGTTGTCTGGTCGGGGCGCGTGGCACGTACCGTCTCGCTCACGACACGAACGAGCTCGGGACTGATGTGAACTTCGCGAACGAGCTTCTGAGCTTCGAGGATCTCGGCTCCGGTGATAACTTTTTCGATCTGCGTGGTCCTTTTGCCGGTAGTGTTCTCCAGAATGGATCTTTCTTCTTCGGCGGTGGGGTAGCCGATCCTTATGTACAATAAGAAACGGTCGAGCTGTGCTTCGGGCAGCGGGAACGTTCCCGCTTGTTCGATTGGGTTTTGCGTAGCTAGGATGAAGAAGGGACGTTCGAGGGGATACGTAACGCCTCCGTAGGTCACTTCGAATTCCTGCATGGCTTCGAGAAGGGCGGACTGTGTTTTGGGCGAAGTACGGTTGATCTCGTCAGCGAGAATGATGTTCGCAAACAGCGGCCCTTTGTTGAATCTGAAGGCCCGTTTGCCGGTCGTATGATCTTCTTCCAGTATCTCCGTTCCAATGATATCCGACGGCATGAGGTCGGGTGTGAACTGGATACGGCGGAACTTCAGGTGGACGGCTTCGGATAGGGTACGGATCATGAGAGTTTTGGCAAGGCCGGGAACTCCTTCGAGGAGGGCATGGCCGCCCGCCAGAAAAGTGATCATCAGCTGATCTACCGTTTCTTCCTGGCCAACGATAACCTTCCTGATCTCTTTCTTCAATGCCTTGAGTCGTTCGATCAGGTCATTCACCCGTTGTTCCGTAGCCTGTAAGTCTGCGTTCATATTCTGTTTGTCGTTGTTATGCCGTCAGCGCGTACATTACGATGTTCACGCTGAACCGTGTGTTGTCTATTTTATAAAACCTTTTATTTCTGAAGTCATAATCCCATTCGCACCCGTAGTCTTTATTACTATAGAGTACCCCGATCCGTCCGTTCACCTCGACGGCCTTCAGGTAATCGTGGACGATGTCGTCGCCCCAGCCATTGAGCTCTTGCGTTGTAGCCGGAGGTCCGTCGAACTGGAAGAAAGATGAATACAGTCCGTGGGTTTTGGGGATCTTCTTCAGGGCGTTAGCCCCAAAGATCTTTTCCATCTGCGACTCGAACGACTTTGCGAAGAGTCCGTCGATGTCGTGATTACAGTCATCAACAAATAAAAAGCCTCCCTGATTGATGTACTTCTCGAGATTTTCGCGTTCGCCACTGGTGAATTCGACCAGCTTGTGGCCGCTGAGGTAACAGAACGGGCAGCGGAAAATAGCGTCGCTGCTGAGCGCTACAATATTCTCTTGTGTGTCGACAGGCAAAGTTGTGTACTCTATGAGCGAATTGAGGACGTTGGATGGCATGCGTTGGTCCACGTCCCAATCGCCTGATTCGTACTGAAGACGGGTGAAGAAGAATTTATTGATCTGCACGGTGCAAGTTCCTCGTATAATCGGAATTTTCAGATTTGAGGTTCTGAATTTATATAGGCGGGAGCGTATCCGTTTGCAGAAAAATGAACCCCGCCGGGAGGCGGGGTTCCAATGCTTAAACTGCGTCCGACAAACTGGAGAACGTAAAGTCTCTCGCTTTGATCGCGGGCACTAAATAGTTTTGATTCGATTCTGTACTGACCGTCCTTTCCTGCCTTCCAAGCTCTTCGAGATTGTTCAGCATAATGATCGGACTCTCGTTGAAACGGAAATTCTTGATCGGATATTTGATCTCGCCGTTTTCGATGTAGAATGTTCCGTCGCGGGTCAGCCCGGTTAACAGCAAGGTTTGCGGATCGACGCTGCGGATGTACCACAGCTTGGTGACGAGCACGCCCTTCTTTGTTCCTTTGATGAGTTCTTCGAGTGACTTTGTTCCACCATCCATGATAGCGGCATCGGGACCCGGAATAGCTTTGACACCCTTTTTCTCGGCCCAGTATCTCTCCCAGGTCAAATTCTTGATCACGCCTTTTTCGATCCAGCTTACTTTTTCCTGCGGGCGTCCATCGCCGGTCCAGGGACTGGTTGGAAGATCGGGATGAAGCGGGTCGGAATAGATGTTCACTCTTTCGTCGACCAGCTTTTCGCCGAGACGAGTTTGTCCGCCGGGTTTGCTGAGGAAGCTTCTTCCCTCGTCGGCCTGACGTGCGTCGAGACCGAAGAAGATATTCTCCAGCAACACAGCGACGGCCGCCGGTTCGAGGATCACGGTGTATTTACCGGGCTCGATCGCCTTTGCGGCGGCCGAGCTTACGGCTTTCTTGGTAGCGACTTCCGTAGCAGTCTTGGTGTCGAGCTTGGTCACGTCGTTGTAACCACGGATCGCATAACCCGAGCCTTTGCCGTCCTCAGTCCTTACCGTTATCGAGAAGTTCGTATTGGTGGCGGTGTTGTAGGCAAACAGTCCTTTCGAATTCATCATGGCCGCGAAGCCGTTGGTGTCTTCGAGGAAGCCGGCTGCAACAGCCTTCGCATCTTTGGCCACCTTCAGACTTTTCTCCACCATCTCCGAACGTTGTCTGGGGGTGATGGAAGCGGTAGCCTGAACAAAAGTCTTCGACTCTCCGTATTTCTGCGGTCCGAGGAATTGGACGTACTCAGGATTTTCGGGAGCAAGCTGTGCAAGCTCTTCCGAACGGCGAACGACTTTTTCAAGTGAAGCGTCGTCGAACTCGTTGATCGTTGCGACCCCCGACTTCTTTCCGAACGCGGAAGAGACAACGAGCTGGCTCTGACTAACGATGCCACTGGTTGATACCGAGTTGCGCGCATACCGTATGTTGCCGCCTTCGCTGCCTGTGAGATTCACTTCACACTCATCGGCTTTAGAATAGCTCAGCACTTTCTTTAGCAGTGCCTGAGCTTGATCTTTTGAAAGTATTGCCATAGTATGATCAGATTTGACGTGCAGTATTGATAACATTTATCCCATTGAAGCGGGAGGTTGAAGCTCCGTGCGATACGGAATTGCTTTGCGGCGGCTGGCCCTTGCCGTCTCCGAATGCACCGCCGAGGCGATAGTCGGAAGAGTCGGCGATGGCTGTACAAGAGTTCCAGAAATCCTGAGAGTTCGCCTGGTAAGCAACATCCTTCAGCATACCGCCGAGCTTGCCGTTCTTGATCTCATAGAACAGCTGACCTCCGAACTGGAAGTTGTAACGCTGCTGATCGATAGAGAACGATCCGTCGCCGATGATATAAATACCTTTTTCCACGCCCTTGATGATCTCGTCGACCGATTTCTTTTCTTTACCGGGCTGGAGAGAAACATTGGGCATTCGCTGGAACTGTACACTGCTCCAGTTGTCGGCGTAACAGCAACCGCGTGATGCATTGAGCCCGAGAATATGTGCCTGGTCGCGGATCACCTGGTAGTCGACAAGGATACCGTCCTTGATCAGATCCCAGCTACCGCATTTCACACCTTCGTCGTCGTAACCGACGGCTCCGAGTGAACCGACTTGTTCTTTGTCGGCAACGAAGTTCACGATCTTGCTTCCGAAGTTGAATTTTTTCGATTCCCATTTGTCGAGCGTGAGGAAGCTTGTTCCCGCGAAATTCGCTTCGTAGCCGAGAACGCGATCGAGCTCGGTAGGATGGCCCACGGATTCGTGGATGGTGAGCCACAGGTGAGAAGGATCGAGAACGAGATCGTACTTCCCTGGCTCGACAGTTTTTGCTTTCAGTTTTGCGGCAGCCTGTTCACCACCGGCTTTCGCATCTTCGAGCATGTCGTAACGGCCTTTGTATAGAGTAGTAGCGCCGGGCACTATGATCTTGTCCTGAGGCCTTGCGTTGAGATACTCGTAACCCATCCCTGTGGGAGCGCTGAGTGAATTCCTTGTTTCGAATTTTCCTGACGTGGGATCGATCGACGTTGCAAAGAATGCAGGCCAGATGCGATGGACGTCCTGGTCGATGTATGATCCGTCGGATGAAGCGAAGTATTTCTGTTCGTTGATGAGGAACAGGATCGAGGTGATATAGTTTGCGCCGGCTTTCATGGCGGCATCATTCACACCAAGCAACAGGTCTACCTTTTCTTTGATGGGCACCTCGAATCCATTCTTCTCGATGGGAGCTTTCCAGGTTACTTCACCGAAGCCTTTCTGTGGCGCGAGACGTACCGGCTCCGACAACAGCCTGGAGTTTTCTTTGGCGATGGCCACGGCCAGTTCGGCGGCTTTGGCTATGCTGTCGTTGTCGAGCTTGTCGATGGCAGCGAATCCCCAGCTACCATTGGCAATGACGCGAACGCCCATCCCGTAAGATTCGGTATTTACGATGTTCTGAACTTTATCTTCGCGTGTTACGACGAACTGGTTCAGGTATCGACCGATGCGCACATCTGTATAGGTGGCGCCTTTCGACTTCGCGGCGTTCAACGCGACGTCAGCCAGTCTTTTCTTCAGCGCGACGTCCACCGGGGTCAATGCGGCTTCCGGTGAGATGGGCCGTGCGCCTGCCATTCCGGGCAGCATGACGGCGCCTGCCGCGCCAAGACCAGACAGGTAAATAAAGTCTCTTCTTTTCATAGTGAAATGGTAATAAGCATAATTAGCATTTTATAATGGGGAGTACAACTAAGTGATTGTCCGAAAGCGAACAAAATCGTTATTCGTTAATCGTTATTCGTTATTCGCGGCGAAGCTGAGATTCTAGCGGGGTGGCAATTTTGGAACATAGTAGCGGGAACTCTCCTGTCTCTCCACCTCTCTCTCTTTCTCGTCTACTTTCAAAAACATCGAAACCGCGAATAACGAATAACGAATAACGAATAACGAAAAAATCCCCAGCGTACACCAGGGATTTCGTTTCTCATCAGACCACCCGTGTACTACACGGCATCGGACAGACTCGTAAAAGTAAAATCCCTGATCTTCATATACGGTATCAGCAAGTTCATTCCGCCGCCGGGGCCACCTCCTTCGCTGGTAACGGCGCGAACCTGTTTACCGAGCGCTTCGAGATTGTTGAGCATGATGATCGGACTTTCGTTAAACCGGAAGTTCTTGATCGGATGTTTGATCTTTCCGTTCTCGATAAAGAAAGTTCCATCGCGGGTAAGACCTGTAAACAGCAGCGTTTGGGGATCGACGGGACGGATATACCAGAAGCGCGTAACGAGCACGCCGCGTTTGGTATCCTTCACCATGTCTTCGAATGAAACATTGCCGCCATCCATGATCGCGTTTCCGGGGAATGGAACGGCAGCGACATTTTTCTGTGAAGCCCAGTACCGGTCGTACACCAGGTTCTTGACAACACCACCGCGGATCAGGTCCATCTTCTGACGTGCAAGTCCGTCCGGAGTCCAGGGCGATGATGGAACTTCATCGTGCCAAGGGTCGGTGTATATGTTCACTCTTTCATCGACGAGCTTTTCACCGAGCTTGGTGCCGCCGCCTTTCTTCGAAAGAAAGCTGCGTCCTTCGTCGGCCGTGCGTGCGTTCATGTTGAGCATGAGTCTCACCAGGTCGGCTGCCGCTGCGGGCTCGAGGATCACTGTGTATTTACCGGGCTCGATCGCTTTCGCTTCGCGCGACATTACTGCTTTATCGATCGCTACTTTTGACGTTGCTCCCGCGTTTAGTTTGCTGACGTCGTTCAGATCCTGTGCAGCCCATCCCGAACCGGTGCCGTCGTTGGTGCGCATGGTAACGGTAAAGTCGACGCTGGTCTGTTTATTATAAGCATACAGGCCTTTGTTGTTCATGATGGACGAGAATCCGCGGCTATCCTGGAGATATCCCGCCGCTGTAACGTCTTTCGAAACAGCCGGAGTGATGCTATCGGAAGCTGCCTGTGCCCGCATGTCGGGGGTGATCTTCGCAGTTGCTTCGGAAAAGGTCTTTCCTTCTTCACCGTAGTTTTGCTGGGGGAGTGGATCCATGAACTCGGGGTTCTCGGGGGCGAGCTTCGCGAGCTCTTCGGCGCGGCGAACTACCTTTTCGATCGAAGCATCGTCGAATTCGTTGATCGTTGCCGAGCCTGATTTTTTTCCGAAGAATGAATTCACGCCGAGGCTCAGGTTACTGTCTTCACCGGAAGTAGTAACACTGTTTCGTGCATACCGGATGTTGCCGCGCTCGGCGCCACTCAGCTGTGCAGAGATCCCGTCGGCCTTCGAGAAGGCAACTGCTTTCTCCAGTATTTTTTTGGCGTCTTCTTTACTTAGTAATGCCATATGAAGAGTTAAAAGTTAATAGTTAAAAGTTCGATGGTGTTAAAGTTAAATGGTGCGTCCCGTGTTGATCACGTTGACACCGTTGAAGCGTGCTGTTGCTGATCCGTGTGACACGGCGTTCGACTGGCTCGGTTGTCCTTTGCCGTCGTTGAACGCGCCGCCGAGGCGATAGTCGCTTGAGTCGCAAATGGCTGAACAAGAGGTCCAGAATTCGTTCGTGTTCGCCTGGTAAGCGACATCTTTCAGCATGCCGACGATCTTTCCGCCTTTGATCTCGAAGAACAGCACTCCTCCAAACTGGAAGTTATATCGTTGCTGGTCGATAGAGAACGACGCGTCTTTCACGATGTAAATTCCTTTGTCGACGTTGGAGATCAATTGTTCCGGTGTGAGCTGGGCTTTACCGGCCTGCAATGACACGTTAGCCATGCGTTGGAACTGGACGTCGGCCCAGCTCTGTGAATAGCAGCAGCCGTGCGATTCTTTCTGACCGATCATGTTCACCTGGTCGCGGATGGCCTGGTAGTTGACCAGGACGCCGTCTTTAATGAGATCCCATGATTTGCACTTCACACCTTCGTCGTCGTAGCCGACGGCGCCGAGCGAACCTACCTGGGTCTTGTCGGCAACGAAGTTCACGAGGTCGCTTCCGAATCGGAATTTCTTCGATTGCCATTTGTCCATGGTGAGGAAACTTGTTCCGGCATAGTTGGCTTCGTAACCAAGCACGCGGTCGAGCTCTGTCGGGTGACCGACTGACTCATGTATCGTGAGCCACAGGTGCGACGGCTCGAGAACGAGGTCGAACTTGCCGGGCTCTACCGACTTCGCTGCGATCATTTGTTTCGCCTGGTCGGCAGCCATCGACGCGTCTTCGAGTATGTCGTATGATTTATTGTAAAGGATGATGTCGCCGGGAGCTTTGATCTTGTCCTCTGTGCGGCCGTCGAGGTACTCATAACCCATACCGACAGGTTGGCTGAACGAAGTCCGGTTCTTGAAGGAACCGCTCTGGCGATCGACCATTGCAACTGTAAAAGTGGGATAGATCCTGTGAACGTCCTGGTCGATGTAAGAACCTTCCGATGATGCGAAATACTTCTGTTCGTTGACCAGCAGAATAGCGCTGTTGACGAATGATGCGCCTTTTTGCATAGCATTGTCGTTGGCCTTCAGCAACAGCTCAACTTTGTCTTTCACAGGGACCTCGAAACCGTTCTTGACAATAGGAGTCTTCCACGAAACCGTTCCGTACGAAGGAGTGGCGGCGAGCTTTACCGGCTCTTTCTGGAACTTGGAATTAGCTTTGGCAATGACCACGGCACGTTCGGCAGCTTTCTTAATGCCTTCGGGCGTGACTTCATTGGTGGCCGCAAATCCCCATGTGCCGTTTGCAATCACACGAATACCTACACCGAACGACTCGGTGTTCACCACGCCCTGTACTTTTTTCTCACGGGTGGTGACAAACTGGTTGAGGTACCTACCGATACGCACATCGGTATAGGTAGCTCCCAGTTGGCGGGCGGCGTTCAATGCAAGATCGGCCAGTGTTTTCTTCTGGGCCGCGTCTATGAACGGTTCCAGCAGCCGAGCCTGGTCGACTGCCGAAAAGCCCGGGATCGGGAGCATCATAGCTGCTGCTGCGCCGAGGCCTGCTGTTTGTATAAAGTTTCTTCGCTTCATGCTTGTTCGTGGTTCGTTGTTGGTTGTTCGTTGTTCGCGTTTGACGGGTTATATTGTTCTGCCGGTGTTGATCACGCTGATCTGGTTGAACCGGGCAGTAGAGCTTCCGTGTGAAACGGCGCTTACCTGTGAAGGCTGTCCTTTTCCATCGAAGAAAGAGCCGAAGAGACGATAGTCTTTTTCGTCGCACACTTTCACGCAGCTGTTCCAGAACTCCTGAGTGTTCGCCTGGTAAGCCACATCGTTGAGGATGTCTGTGATCTGTCCGCCCTTGATCTCGAAGAACACGGTGCCTCCGAACTGGAAGTTATAACGCTGTTGGTCGATCGAGTAAGACCCGCGGCCGGCAATGAAAATTCCTTTGTCGACATCCTTGATCATTTGTTGTACGCTGTACGATTCTTTGCCGGGAGCCAGTGACACGTTGGGCATACGTTGGAATTGTACATCGTTCCAGCTTTGTGAATAACAGCAGCCGTGCGATTCCTTTTGGCCCAGAATGTGGACCTGGTCGCGGGTTGCCTGGAGATTTACCAGGATACCCTCTTTAATAAGATCCCAGCGTTTTGCCTTCACGCCTTCGTCATCGTAACCGACGGCTCCGAGCGATCCGGGTTGCGTTTTGTCTGCGAAGATGTTCACCTCTTTGCTTCCGTACTTGAAGTTACCTGACTGAAGCTTATCGAGTGTAGCGAAGCTTGTACCGGCATAGTTGGCTTCGTAGCCGAGCACGCGATCGAGCTCGAGCGGATGGCCGACAGACTCATGGATAGTGAGGCCAAGGTGATTGGGCTCCAGCACGAGGTCGTACTTACCGGGGTCGACGGATCTTGCCGTGAGCATTTCTTTAGCCTGCTTCGCGGCGATGGTCGCGTCTTCGATGATGTCGTAGCTGTCTTTATAAAAGACCATGCCGCCGGGGCCTTCGACTTTATCTGCGGCTTTGGGGACTAAGTATTCCCAGCCCATTCCTTTTGGAGCTGCCATTTCTGCGCGGGTCTTGAATTTTCCGGCAGCGCGGTCGATCGCCTGGACCTGGAAGTTGGGCCAGATGCGATGAACATCCTGATCTATGTACGAACCGTCGGTGGACGCAAAGTACTTCTGTTCGTTCACCTGGAACAGGTTGGACGTAACGAAGGCTGCGCCGTTCTTCATGGCCGCTGCATTTGCAGCGAGAAGGAGCTCAACTTTTTCCGACACGGGTACTTCGAGGGGATTTTTCTGAACGGGTGTGTTCCACACAACTTCTCCAACGCCGGCGGCAGGAGCGAGCTTAACGGGCTCTTTCTGGAACTTCGAGTTTGCTTTGGCAACGGCGACGGCGGTCAGCGTCGCTTTCTTGATTCCGTCTGTCGTCACGTTGTTGGTGGATGCAAATCCCCATGTGCCGTTGACGATCACCCTAACGCCCACGCCATATGATTCGAGGCTGGTGATGCCCTGCACCTTGTTTTCGCGGGTGTTGATGAACTGGTTGAGGTAACGGCCGATCCGGACGTCGGTATAGGTGGCGCCGGCGGACTTTGCGGCGTTGAGCGCCGCGTCGCAAAGTGATTTTTTTTGTGCCCTATCGATGGGTGATTCCAGCAAGGCCTCCACGGATACCGGATTCCCTAACGTAGAAAGGGGGATAGCGAGGGTACCGAGTCCGAGGCCTGCCAGTTGGACGAAATCTCTTCTTTTCATTCGGGGATAATGGTTTTCAATGACCGGCTTTAAAGTAGTCGTTTGTTACCATTTCATTACCAAAGAAACGGGAGAGGGGTGATAAACTTTTATGTGAGTGGTGATAAACGGGAAGGAAGGATTAGTCGAGGGATTTAGTGGGGTTTTAGAAGAAGATTAGAATGGAATTGTGTTGTAACAAAGAAGTGGACAGGGGTGGGGAGACTAGACGGTTTCGGGATTTTTGAGTTTCCAGATTTCAGGAGGCTGTAAAGTGAACTGTGTCAAAGTGGAAAAATTACCAACTTTGATACAATATGAAAAAGAAAGAAGAGGAATTGAGTGCTGAAGAGCTAAAGAAGAAAGCTTTGAAGCAATTTATGTCAGGAG